>Ga0308012_10000964_pt1 | contig 16144 bp, 13 predicted proteins | sample Neamet179_FD_203133 | JGI IMG/M metagenome (GOLD analysis project Ga0308012, IMG submission 203133) | Marine microbial communities from water near the shore, Antarctic Ocean - #179 | ecosystem: Environmental > Aquatic > Marine > Unclassified | place: Southern Ocean | collected 2014-07-25 | reverse complement strand
CGCTTGTTTGAAATTTATACTGCGTTATTGCATGTTCGTGTAGCCAGCTACACGTCACATGCTCTGCCTTGTATAAATACCAAACAAGTAGCTGTAAAAATAATCTCGAAAGATCAACAGACCCTAGTATAGGGTTAATCATTTTTTAACAAAAAATTATAATACTATTTGTAATTGCTTTAGTTGGTGATCAAAAATGTCGTTCATCTTTGTCATCGCATCTGTTGCTATATCAAAGTATAGGCTATTGTTTATATTTATCTTTTCTGCATTAATCAACTGTACTTCTATTACTTTCATTAGTTTATGCATTTTATCTGTCGCTTCGGTGATTAATTCTTCATGTGTTGTTTTTTGTTCAGACAGGCAAGGTAAATTCTGTAGTGTATGCGCTGTTGTTTTTGCCATTGTTTGAATTAAAAAATTTAATCTTATTTTATCTACACTTGAGCAATTATGCTTAACGGCAATTCCAACACCTATAGCGCGAGACTGACCTATACTTTCGGTAGCTAATATTAGCTCACGCCAAACATAGCCAATGTTCGTAAGCTTGGGTAAAAAGTCTACGGTTAAATAAGCGTTCTCGGCTGTATCTTCTAATAAATAAGCCAAATTTCTAATCATCATTGTATGTTGATCAAAACTATTGGTAATAGAGGATTTACTATTCAAGTTAAGAAGGCGATCCCAATGATCAGAGAAGGCAGCCCAACGTTCATTCTGATAAACAGGTGTATAGGCTAATTTTTTGATGTCTTGTGATATTGATTGTTTGAGTACAGCGAGTTTAGTTTTCACTTTAGTATCACCATTTAACCAGCCAGCGGTTAATCCTCTATGTTGCTGAACCGAGGTAATTATTTTCTTTATCTGATGGATATATTCGACCCCTAGCTGTTGTGCTTTTTTATTTCGATTTAATTTTTCTTTTTTGATAACAAAAATCGTTGCTATAACAACTGAGACTAAAACTATGATGATGGCTTCCATAATATTCTCCGATTACTGCCCTTGGGTTAATTTACGTAAATGATTCGCCACAGCTTCAGATTGAACGGCAATATCCGCATTATCTTGTGCGCCTAAGACAACTTGAGCAATATGCTCTGAAATTTCCTGAGTGACAGCAGCTTGCTGTGTTGAGGTACTACTTACTATTTCCATTTGATGTTTAACTTCTTCTGTAGCTTTTTCAATATCACTGAATGCTTTGTCTACATCATTCACTTGCTTAATGCATACGTCTGTTTGAGTGACTACTTCATTCATAGTATTAACTATTTCACTACTTTCTTTTAATACATCATTAATGTTATTAACAATACTCTTTGTGGAGTTATGAGTGCGCTCAGCTAGGGCTCTTACTTCTTCGGCAACTACGGCAAAGCCTCTGCCATATTGGCCAGCTCTAGCCGCTTCTATTGATGCATTTAATGCTAATAAATTTGTTTGTTGAGATATTTGCTGTATAGACTCTGTAATGTTCTCAACATTGATGACTAACTCATTCAACGAGATCATTCGCTGCTGCGTTATTTGAGCGCGCTTACTAACATCAATGACTGCATTACTTAATGAAACTAATGTGTTTTTACCTTTTTTGGCTATTTCTGAAGCTAAGCATGAAGCATGATATGACTTTGTAATTTCGTTGTTTACTTCAAGTAATGACTGACTCATTTCTGTAATTGCTGAGGCTGTTGAATTAGTTGCGTCAGATTGAAGTAGAACGTTATTTTTTACTTTTGATGAAATATCAATGACCTGAATAGCGGAGTACTCGACTTCTTTATTTCTGTCGTTATGATTAATATTAATTCGACCTAATTCACGGTATGTTTTTAATAAACCCTCAATAAGATCTGAATTGATGAGACTGTCAAAATGAATGTCTCGATGATCAAAATTATTCGTATTAATATGCTCAATAACACTCTTTATTTGTCTTAGTTGTACGTTAGCCACATAAGCTATACCTGAGAGTAAATATAAGAAAAAAACAAATAATGGCGTTAATTTTATAACGGGAATATAAAATAAACTTACAAAAAGACTAAAGCAAATAATTAAGGTTAACCAGATAGTGCTTTTGAAACCTAAACTTTTGATTAACAATGTTATAGGGAAAAATATAATCATAATAAAAAACGATATAAGAGAGTATGTAGCTGTAAACCTAGCAAGATACGAACCGAACTTTAATCTGTTGATTTTTAATTGTTTTTGTTTGTTACGATTGAATTATGTGAACTGTTATGGTGATGGTTCATCATATTGCTTTGTTTTGGTGCATTATCGCATTCATTATTGTATTTATAACTGCAGGCTTAATCGTTACAGTAAAACGTAAAAATAAGGGTAAATACCTAGTTTACTTAGGTATAAAGAGGATGGAGGATTAAACATTAATGTTTATGCCAACGCAGTTTAATTACTAATAAGTTGGCTAACTTTTCATTGGCTACCTACTAAAATCCACCACATATACCCCTCGACTTGAAGATGCAGCATAAAGCGTTTCTAAACCAGCCTTTAGGGAAGACTAAACAAATTATTCCCTGCGTTACATTTTTTTAAGGGAACAACCCTTGATAAAAAATATACCTTGATTATGAACCGCTCAAGCTTCCTGAAACCAGCATCTTCAAGTGGAGCGGGTATATAACGCTAAAACTTCTTAGATGTTTTTATTGACATATTTGGCAGTAGGTTTATGATTAAATCATTAAGTGACGAAACGTCACCTATTAAAAGTAGCGCTTATGACACCACCTAAATTACTCGACGAAGCGGCACTCAAAGAAAGAGAGTTATACATAATTAACTCTGCAGTGCTGTTAATTCAAAAAAATGGAATAGAAAACTTAACAATGGATAAAGTTGTTGCTCAAGTCCCTTTTTCAAAAGGGACGGTGTATAAACATTTTATTAGTAAAGAAGATTTATTGTTAGCTATTGGGAATTACGCTACGGAGTTACTCGCCGATCTTTTTTATCGAGCCTACCAATTTAAAGGAGGGGCTCGTTCGCGAATGTTATTATTGAATTTTTCTTATCTCATTTATGCCATGTTATATCCTGCATTATTTCAAACAGCACTGTGTGCAAAATCACCTAATGTCGTGGGTAAGTCCAGTGATAAGAATATTACTGAAAGTGAACGATTAGAAGTTAAACTAATGACCTCTATTCACGGGATTGTTGAAGATGGTCTAAAAGACTCCACTTTATCACTGCCATTTAATATGGATATACAACAGTTATGTTTTAGTAATTGGTCTATGGCTTATGGCACTATCACGCTGCTTTCAGGTGAAGTTGAAGAATGCAGTGGACGAACAAGTTTAATTGTTGAACGTGAGCTTTTTAACATCAGTAACATGCTGCATGACGGCATGGGCTGGAAGCCTTTAACAAAAGAGAAGAGTTATTGTACAGAATTAAAAATGGCGTTATCTGCATTGTTTTCTGAAGAATTAGTAAAAATTAAAGCCGCAGGACGTGAATTAAACTTTACTAGTTTCAGTTAAAGGGATGCTATAAAAATGATCAGTAACCAAATAAAGATTAAGTACATAAGGAGCTTAAAATGATAGAAAAACTTTATAGTTTTGTTGGTAAGAACCCATTTTGGGTAATACTTGTTTGTATTACTTTGACCATACTGGCGGGTATAGGAGCACAAAAATTAGAATTTAAAAATGATTATCGTGTCTTTTTCAGTGAAGAAAACCCTCAACTAACCGCTTTTGAGTCAATGCAAAAAGTATACAATAAAAGTGATAATGTCTCTTTTGTTGTTGTACCTAAGGACGGTAATGTCTTTACGGTAGAGCATTTAAGTGCATTAAAAGCTTTAACCAAGGCTAGCTGGCAAGTACCTTATTCAACACGGGTTGATTCGGTTACAAACTTCCAATATAGCTATGCCGAAGAAGATGACATGATTGTTGAAGATTTAGTGATGTCTACTAAAAACTTAACAGCTGATAAGCTTGAACAAATTAAAAAAATAGCTATCAGTGAACCCTTATTAATTAATAAAATAATTTCTAAAGGGGGGCATGCTTCGGTTGTTAACGTAACCGTGCAATTCCCTGGTGTTAACCCGATGGCCGAAACACCCGAAGTTGCTGCAAGCGTACGTGCTATACAAAGTAAGTTTTTAGCTAACTATCCAGAGCTAGAAATATACTTATCAGGTATGGCCATGATGAATGCCTCATTTGGGGAGTCTTCAATTAATGATTTTTCAACGTTAGTACCACTTATGTTTCTTGTGGTTATAGTGACTATCGGTTTATTACTTAGAACGATAACAGGCACTATATCTACTGTACTTATAATTGTTATGAGTATTGGGACGACGATGGGACTTGCCGGTTGGTTAGGTTTTTATATGACTGGCCCCTCATCATCGGCACCAACAATGATAATGACTTTAGCGGTTGCCGATTGTATTCATATATTAACGTCGGTATTTTATGAGATGCGCCAAGGCGCTGATAAACGTACCGCGATTGCACGCAGTATTAAAATAAACTTTCAGCCTATATTTTTGACGAGTATAACAACGGCTATTGGTTTTTTAAGTATGAATTTTTCTGATTCACCCCCATTTAGAGACTTAGGTAACTTGGTGGCTATTGGCGTAATGTTCGCTTTTGTTTTTTCTATTACGATCTTTCCTGCATTACTTACTGTTTTACCAGTACACGTTAAAAAGCAGAATGAAAATAAGAAAGACGTTATGGCCAAATTAGCCGACTTTGTTATTGCTAAGCGCAAAGCGTTATTACCTTTAACCAGCCTGTTCATTATCGTATCAATCCTCTTTATTCCACAAAATGAACTGAATGATGACTTTGTAAAATATTTTGATGAATCAGTACCGTATCGTATAGCAACCGATTTTATGCAAGAAAACTTATCGGGTATGATGCTGGTTGAAATATCAGTAAAAACAGGTAAGCCAAGTGGTATTAATAATCCTGAATACCTGAACAGTATTAGTGATTTTAGTGACTGGTTACGTGCTCGTCCTGAAACGGATCATGTGAATACGATTACAGATACTTTAAAACGTTTGAATAAAAATATGCATGCTGACGATCCTAGTTGGTATAAATTACCAGATAGTCAGGAAATGTCAGCACAATATTTACTTCTGTATGAAATGTCATTGCCTTACGGTTTAGATTTAAATAATCAATTGGATGTTGATAAATCAGCATCTAGAATTGTTGCTACTTTTAAAAATATGACCAGTAATGAATTAATTGATATTGAACAAGAGATGACGCAGTGGTTCGCTAAGCATGCGCCGCAGTACGACGTTGATTTTGCGAGTCCAAGCTTAATGTTCGCTCATATTGGTCAGCGTAATATTACCAGTATGTTAATCGGTACCACATTAGCACTCATATTAATTTCAATTTTACTTGGCGTAGCTCTTAAAAGTTGGCGTTTTGGTTTAATAAGTTTGTTACCTAACTTAGCGCCTGCAGCAATAGGTTTTGGTCTTTGGGGAATTATTAGTGGGCAAGTAGGTTTGGGTCTTTCTGTTGTTATTGGTATGACATTAGGTATTGTTGTTGATGATACCGTTCACTTTCTCAGTAAATACCTGCATGCGAGACGCGAGAAAAATGCCAGTACTGAAGAAGCGGTTCATTATGCCTTTGATAATGTAGGCAGAGCACTTTGGGTGACTACTTTTGTATTGGTGGCAGGCTTTACCATTCTTGCACAATCATCATTTAAAATGAACGCTGATATGGGATTTTTAACAGCGCTTACTATTTTTGTAGCACTGGTTGTTGATTTCTTATTCCTACCACCATTACTTATTTTACTTGATAAAGGTAAGCATAAAAACATTGAAAAATAAGACACTGTGGTAGATTAAAAAATAAACTATAGTGTTCTTTAATCTATCTGTATCATCGTAACAAGACGATTAAAAACTTTAAGTATTCAGTTATTTATTCAGTTATTTATTAGATCAGTTGACCTAATAAATAACTCATCCAATTACAGAACAAGTTTATAAAAAATTATAAGGGTTTTACATGTTAACTAAAAAAAACATACTCAGTACCATTTCAATACTCAGTTTAACACTTTTATCAAACTTCTCTTTTGCCTTTACAGCAGAAGAACAAAAGGGCTTAGATATATCAAAGGAAGCTAAAAAACGTGATATGGGCTGGCAAGACAGTACCGCTGATATGTTAATGATATTACGTAATAAGGAAGGACAAGAAAGTATTCGTGATATTAAAATTAAATCATTAGAAGTACTTAATGACGGAGATAAAAGTTTAACTATTTTTAACAAGCCGCGCGATGTAAAAGGTACTGCTTTTTTAAGCTTTTCTCATCCGGTAGAATCGGATGATCAATGGTTATTTTTACCCGCATTAAAGCGGGTTAAGCGTATTTCATCACGTAATAAATCAGGACCCTTTATGGGATCAGAGTTTGCGTTTGAAGATTTAAGTTCTTTTGAAATAGAAAAGTACACCTATAAATATTTAGGTGTAGAAGAGATTAATGGTTCAACAAATTTCAAAGTAGAGCAACACCCAGTCGATGAGAATTCAGGTTATACACGTCGTATTGTATGGATTGATACCATTGAATATAGAATACATAGAATTGATTTTTATGATCGTAAAAACTCATTACTTAAAACACTCAATTTTAGCGATTATAAGCAATATTTAACTAAGCATTGGCGTGCGGAGAAACAAGAAATGATAAACCACCAAAATGGTAAAAGTACAGAGTTGAAGTGGAGTAACTATGCGTTTAAAACAAATTTAAAAACCAGTGACTTCAATCGTAACTCATTAAAACGAGCACGTTAATTTTATGTGGTCTTTGTTAAATAATAGCGCTTGGTATAGGCACTGTAACCGAGCAGTAAATAGCGTAGTATTCTGTACCAGTGTATTGCTACTTCAGCCATTATCTGTAGCAGCCAGTGAATTTGAGGCTTCAGGTAATATTGCTATTGAACAGCGTTATTTTTTTAAAAAAGCGCTTTTTACAGAACAATTAGGCCACAACCAAACCTCTTTATCAGTAGAGCCTGAACTTTATTGGCAGTGGAATAATGGTAACGATAGTCTTTTATTTACGCCTTTCTTGCGTGTAGATAGTCAAGATAACCAACGCACTCATGCGGATATCCGAGAGTTAGCGTATATTCATGTCAGTGACGATTGGGAGGTACGTATTGGTGTTCGTAAAGAGTTTTGGGGCGTTACCGAGTTCCAACACCTTGTCGATGTAATTAACCAAACGGATGGTGTTGAAGATTTTGATGGCGAAGATAAGTTAGGTCAACAAATGATTAATTTATCACTCGTCAATGATTGGGGAATTGTGGATGTTTTTTTACTGCCTGGATTTAGAGAAAGAACTTATGCAGGTAAAGAAGGGCGATTACGCAGTGCTTTAGTGGTTGCTGAAAACAATGTCAGTTATGAATCTTCAGCGGGTCAACAACACCTTGATTTTGCTATACGTTGGGCGCACAGTGTTGGTGACTTTGACATAGGTGCCTCTTGGTTTCATGGAACCAATAGAGAAGCGTATTTTAGTCCTTCATCATTCGAGCCTACAGCGAAGTTAGCACAGTATTATGCTCAAATGGATCAGATCGGTATTGATGTTCAAGCAACATTAGGTGACTGGTTATGGAAATTTGAAAGTATATACCGTAGTACTCACGTTGAAGACTTTATTGCGACGCAAGTTGGATTTGAATACAGCTTTATTGGTGTTTTTGAGTCGAACGTAGATTTAGGTTTATTAACAGAGCATAGTTGGGATTCTCGTGGTGAGGTTGGCTTGGGAGAGCAAGGTTCATTAACGCAAAATGACTTATTCTTAGGAGCAAGGTTAGCCTTTAACGATATACAAAGTAGCGAACTACTTATGGGTATCGGAAGTGATTTAGACCATAATGCGTTTAGTTTTATTGTTGAAGCGAGTCGTCGTTTGGGTGATGATTTTATTATTAGTGTTGATGTTCGGCTTTTACAAAGTAATGATAAAAATGATCTACTTTATAGTTTAAGTGACGATGACCATGCTCAATTATCTTTAGCTTGGTACTTTTAATTTTAGGGGAGTCGTTATTACTTACAGGTATTATTCATAGGTATTACTTATTGATATTACGCATCAATATTATGGTACACGTAGGCCAGTTAATTAATGCACCAATAATAAAGCCGCTAAGTTAAATACTTAGCGGCTTTATTTATGAGTATTAAATAAGGAAGGGGCTATTCAGTAGTAATGCATTGATATATTGATGAATAGTTGATTGATGTATAGTGGTTAATTACCAATCAACCCATTAATATGCGCAACCACACTTCGACCTAATGCACTTGGCGCATAACCGCCTTCAAGCACAGAAACAATACGTCCTTCGCTATATTCAGTGGCAATTGCCTTTAACTCATCGGTTATCCAACGATAATCCGCCTCCGTTAAACTCACTTGCGACATATCATCTTCAATATGAGCATCAAAACCGGCTGAAATTATAATTAATTCAGGTTTAAATTTATGTAATGCGGGGAACCAATGCGCTGTTAATTTTTCACGAAACTGTATCCCTTTAGTCGTAGCAATTAAAGGGGTATTGATAATAGGTGGAGTATCACTTTCTTCAACGTCAAAAGGGTAAAGAGGGTCTTGGTAACTTGAACAAAAAAGGTAACCTTTATCGTCTTCAGGCGTTGCTTTAAAGTGATTTTTTATAATGTCTTCTGTGCCATTACCGTGATGAACATCAAAGTCTACTATGGCTACGCGTTTTAAACCGTATTTTTGTTTAGCGTAAGCCGCGGCTATAGCGACGTTATTGAAAAAACAAAACCCCATACTCTTGTTATGTTCAGCATGATGCCCTGGTGGTCTTGTTGCACAAAATGCCGTGCGTAATGTGTTGTCCATAATTAAATCGACAGCATCAATGGCAGCACCCGCTGAATATAAAATTGCAGTGAGTGTTTTACTATTCATTATCGTATCTTCACCCACAGTAAAGTTTTCATCACCTTCATTAGGGGCATTATCAAACACAAAATCGATATGTGCTTGGGTGTGCGCTAAGGCGATTAAGCTTTTATCAATAGGTTTAGAATCAAATTGACGAACTACATAGTCTAAACCACTACGAATTAATTGGTCTGAAATAGCGGTTAAACGCTTACCATTTTCAGGGTGATGGTCACCCATATCATGCTCACCACAACGATAGTGGCCTATTATTCCAACAGTCATAAATATTCCTTACTCTTTACTTTCAGTCAGTGGAAGTTTCAAGCTGATTTCATCAAAATCTTCACTCGGTTGACGCGTAAACCCTGCTTTTTCAAATACTTTTAGCATCGAGCCATTATCCCGTCTTACACAAGCGACTAAACTATCAAGCTGACGGATTTTAGCGATAGTAATAATTTCACCTAATAAAGTACTTGCCATCCCTCGACCACGTAAACTTTCTTTAATAACAAAAGCCACTTCAGCGCTGTTAATACTCTCAATAAAATAATAGCGCGCAACCGCTTGTATTGACTCGCCTAAAGCATCTTTTTGAGTGAAGCACAAAGCGAGATCAGTATGTTGATTAACACTCACCAAGTTACATGACTTTTCTCGTGTCATTTGAGTAATATGATGGTTGTAACGCATCATTAAGGTTTCTTTATTATGAGAATAGAAAAACTCTTGTAATTTACGTTCATCAGCAGGCGCTAACGGGCGTAATATGTAATTAATATGAGCAAAGTTAAAGTGCTTCATTTCTATTGGGCCTAATTCAGGGACTGAACTTGGTGAGCTTTCTTGATATTCGGGTACCCAATAATGCTTACGTACATCACTTAGCAATTTATCTCTAAATTTAGGGTGAGCAATACGAATTAATTCTAAAGCACGCTCTCTAATACTTTTACCTTGTAATGAGGCAATACCAAATTCAGTTACCACGTAAGAAACATGACCGCGTGATGTTACTACGCCGCCGCCTTCTGTTATATGGGCAACAATACGTGAAATTTTTCCGTCTTTTGTTGTGGAGGGTAGGGCTATTATAGGCTTTCCACCTTTGCTTAATGCCGCACCGCGAACAAAGTCGACTTGTCCACCAATACCACTATAAAACTGATACCCGATAGAGTCGGAAACAACCTGACCTGTTAGGTCAACTTCAATGGCACTATTAATTGAAACCATATTGTCATTTTTGGCTATTTTAACGGGCGAATTAACATGTTCTGAGGGATAAAATTCAATGTGCGGATTACCATCAACAAAATCATAAACTTTTTGACTACCAATACAAAAAGTAACAACGGCCTTACCTTTATGGTACGTTTTTTTGCGGTTATTTATGACTCCTTTGAGCATTAGGTCAATCACACCGTCTGAGATCATTTCACTGTGAATGCCTAAATCTTTATGGTTACCTAAATAGGTCAATACCGCCTCCGGTATTTTACCTATACCAATTTGTAAGGTGGCACCATTTTCGACTAGCATAGAAACATATTGACCAATTTGTTCTGTGCGGCGATCAATTTCAGGAGCAATAATTTGTGGTAAGTCTTGTGCCACATTTATCCACGAATGAATTTGATTTACATGAACAAAGCTATGGCCGTTAGTTCGTGGCATTTTAGGGTTTATTTGAGCAATCACATATTTTGCCGCTTTTACCGCAGCAGAAACAATGTCGACACTAACGCCTAATGAACAGTAACCGTATTCATCAGGTGGGCTTACCATAATAAGTGCAGCATCAAGGGGTAAAATGTTTTCATTAAATAAGTGCGGAACATCCGAAATAAAACAAGGCGTATAATCGCCGCGACCTTCAGCAATTGCTTCACGTATATTTTTACCACCAATGAACAAACTATTCACCTTAAATAGGTCTTTGTGCTCACGTTTAGCCCATACGTTTTCAGATAACGTTAACATATGAACGGTTTCTATATCATGCAGCCCTTGACTATTAGCAATTAAGTCATCTATTAGAGCATTAGGTACGGCGGCATTTGATCCTATAAAAATACGGTTACCCGATTTTAAGTAATCTGCCCATTTTACACTATTTTGCTGTCTCTTTTGTGTGGTCATGAAAATTCCTTGGCTACTATTTGTGCAAGAGCTGTTCGGTACATTCTTAGTATAATCTCATAAATAAGGTATTTATTGAACACTGTCAAATGTCTGTTTGTTATATTCACAAATAAGTTATAATTTAGCGTTTTTAATGTAAATTAAGGCTTTTATTTTAAGTATTTATTAAAATGTTAGTTTAAATTTATAACAATATGTTTTTATTTTTAAAGGGTTTTATTTAAGTGTCTATAGAAAAAATATTTATTATTGGTTTACCTCGCACGGCAACTACGAGTGTATGTTTAGCGATGTTAGAGCAAGGCTTCAAAACGGCTCATAATGCCTATACGCAAGATGCTTTTATTCAAGCTCAAGTGATTGCAGATACGCCTGTATTTTGCGATTATCAAACATTAGATAAGCACTTTCCTAAGAGTAAATTTATTCACTTAACACGTGAACCTACACTTTGGTTACCTTCAATTAAGCAACTTTTACAGCGTATGTTCGTGAACTTACAACGTACTGATGGCGGTTTTAACCCGCATTTAAAACGTTGTTACAACGATGTTTTCTCTCCATTAACCGCTGAAACTATTAATAGTGATGAATTTTTACTTAATTGTTACAACCGTCATCAACAAGGTATTACTGAATACTTTAAAGATAGACCACAAGATTTACTCACTATTGATGTAAGTAATGAAGGGAGTTATTTAACGATGTTAGATTTTCTTAATATCGATAATAACAAGGCAAGAGAGGGCGGTTTTAAGCACATTAACATTGGCGGTAAAGTAAGGGCTTGGCAACACCTGAATAATGTCTTTAAAGTAGAATCTACTCATAAAGGTCGTATTGATAAGTTACTCTATTAGTTATTCATATTATAGATAAACATGCAGTAGACTTATATTTATAGGTTGTAAAAAATAGCAGTTATAGCACTTAATATTAATCCATAAGTATAACTATTGTAGAGTGTATAGTTCACAGGTAAAATTATACCAATCGAGAGTAAGTAACCTAAAACGTAATGATTAATGTTAGATAATAACGCTAGCGTTATCGTCATTTATCATTTATTACTTACTCTTAAATTTCATTCGCTTATACCGTTTATTATTCATACTTAGGTTAAATAAATAGCGTAAACCAATATCGTATTAGAGAGAAGTCATTATGTTTGAATTAAAATACCACACGGGTCAGGATTGGGTTGAGGCTGTAATGGCCGACTTTGATTGTTTTTTACAAGATCATGCCGCGGCTGAAAAAAAGGCATCGGGTATGGCCATGGCCATGTTGTCTCATTATCCAGACAAAGCTAAATTAGTGCGTGCCATGACTGATTTAGCGATTGAAGAACTGATTCACTTTAAACAAGTATTAAAGCTACTTGTTGCACGCGATGTGACCTTAGGTCAAGATAAAAAAGATCCGTATATTACGCAAATTCGCGGTTTATTTAGAAATGGTACTAACTTCTTTTTAATGGACAGGCTATTGGTTGCTGCGGTTATTGAGGCACGTGGTTATGAAAAATTCTGGTTAGTATCACAAGCCTTACCTGAAGGTAAAGATAAAGACCTTTATGTCGCTATTGCCAAATCAGAAGAAAAGCATAAAAACTTATTTGTTGAGCTTGCTTACGAATATTGTGATAAAGCCGATGTGGATCAACGTTTAGAAGAAATATTAATGGCTGAAGCAGCAATATGTGCAGGGCTACCTATTCGTGCTGTACTTCACTAATGCTTCACTGTATTCGTTAAACCTTAAGCAGTGAATAGTACCCATTAAATATACCTATTAAAAATTACTGAGCTTTTTAACCGTATTCAAATTTCGCCCAGTGGCCAGTTGGTCTAAACAAGCTTCTATATTAGCTACCCGTTTAGATCGACCAACACCTTCAGGTGCATGCAAATAAAATACTTTATCTTTTACAACGTAAGATTCTGATGTCGAAAGGTATTTACTCAGTTTCTCTTGGTTTATCTTAATAGCCTTATGACAAAAATAGAAATGCACAAACTTACCTTCAAAATCTTGATAAGGATTTTTTTTACGGCATTATAAAAGCTAAGGGCGTCAACTATGAACAACTCAGGACAAAAACCAAAGTTATCTAAGACTATCTTGCTAATGTGATTTTTTGGATTATCCGCACTATGTAAAACAATATTGCCACTTTGAATATAAGAATATACGTTTTCAAAAGTACTTTTTTAGTAATGGAATCAGGACTTTCATTGGTAATAAATTTTTACCGCCGACATTAATGCCTCTAAATAATATTATGTATTTTTTCATTATATTCTTTTATAGTCTATTCTGAGATAGGTTTAATCAACTTATACTATTTATTAAACAATAATACCGTATTATTAGACATATTGTTGCCATTAACCAACGATATTATAGTCATTTTTATGTTTTTATGAGAGTTATATGAGAATAACATGGCCCTTCATTTTAAGTTTAGTACTTACCTGTTCATTAGTCGCAACTATTGTTTTAATTTTTATGCATCCAACTTATTTTGCAATATCGAAACCGTTGGCTCCTCATCCCCACTTTCATTACGACGTTGAAGGTGATAAATACTCCAACGGAAATAGTGTCGGTACTTGGGTTGATAAAAAACAACGTAGTTGGCAATGCTCTTTTGGTAAAAAACTAGAATTTCCATTTTGTAATTATCAAATTTTTTTAGGTAATGGGAAGGATGTAGGGTTAGATTTTTCTTTGTATAATGAAGTTGAACTTGATATAAAATACCAAGGTACTCTTGAATCAATAAGAGTATATATGAGTAACTATAATAGCGAGTATTCGAAAGGTAAAAGCGACTACGATTCATTAAAGTACATGCGAGTACAGGTTGATAGTGAAGATTTTGATTCTAAACTGACTTTAAATTTAGCGGAGTTTCAAGTAGCTGATTGGTGGTTAGCACAACATAAACTACCTCGGCATTTAAGATTTCAAGCATTTAACAATATAATATTATTTGGTATTCAAATACAACCTGAAAAATCGGTAGAAGAAATACAATCGATTACTGTATCTTCTATTACAATGCATGGAGTATCGCTCTCTAAAGAGCAATTATATTTTTATATTATTATCTTTTGGTGTTGCGTTATTTTGACTCTTATTTTAGTTCAATTTATAAGGATGTTAAATATATTAAGTACGCGAGATTGCTCATTAAAAAAACTGAAAACAGATAACGTTCAATTGCTTGAACAAAAAACAAGCTTTGAGCAACTATCAAGAATTGACCCCTTAACACAAATTAATAACAGATCTGGAGTCGATTTTTATATTGAACAGCAGATAAAAAATAATTTAAGAGACACATTTGTTGTAGGCATTTTAGATGCCGATGACTTTAAAAAGTTAAACGATGTCTACGGGCATCATACTGGTGATGAGGTACTTAAAAAAATAGCCAGTATATTAACTAGCTCAATAAGAAAAAATGACTGTGTAGGTAGGTGGGGAGGAGTTCTTAATTATACTCTCTAATGTCTCTTTACAAAAAGCTTATGATATAACCAATGAAATAAGATTAAAAATACAAAATACGACATTCGAAGTACCTCTTGAGAGTGACATTATTACAGTAAATGTTACTCTCAGTGCGGGAATATATCAGGCGGATAATAGACTTGAAATATATGAATCCATTAAATTTGCTGATAATTATCTCTATAAAGCTAAAGATAATGGTCGTAATAGAGTTGAAATGAAAGAATAGTGAATCTATACCCGCTCCACTTGAAGATGCAGGATTCAGCTGGAATTAGAAACGCCGTTAGGCAAGACGGAACAAATCATTCCCCGCGTTACATTTCTTTTTAAGGGAACAACCCTTGATAAAAATGTGCCTTGATTATGAATCGCTCAAGCTTCCTGAAACGAGTACCTTCAAGTGGAACGGGTATAGACTTCTATAAAATCTAGTTGATAAACGTATATAATTACAGACTTTATTCTCGCGTATTACGATCACTTAGCTTTTACATTTATTCAATTTATCCCCCATATCGAGTAGTTAAATTAAAACTACACTCAATATTGATAATTTATATCATGTAAGTCATGACAGCTATTGCTAAGCCTCTCGCTTAGCAATAAACTGTCAGCATTATTTATTTATCATACTCAATTATTATGTCTTCAGATCGTTTCGGCACTAGCGCCAACTATAAACAACAAGAAAAAGGTTATCGTGACCGAGCATTAAAATTATTCCCTTGGGTTTGTGGTCGATGTGCTCGTGCTTTTGAGTTTTCTAACTTAAGAGAATTGACGGTTCATCATATGGACCATGATCATACTAATAACCCAAACGATGGTAGTAACTGGGAATTATTATGCATTTACTGTCATGACAACGAACATGCTAAATATACTGACCATGCTAATTACAAAACCGAAGTGAAAGCTGGCGATACTAATCAAGACACGGCAACATATAACCCATTTGCCGATTTAAAATCAATGTTGAAGAAGTAGTTTTTATTCGACTAAACTTTTTATACTTTAGATTTATTGCATTCTAATTTACTAGACGTTAGCTATATAAAACGTTAACTATATAAAATTTTAGAGATAAGACCTTAACTTATTAATAATATAAGGTCTTATTTTTTACTTTACCATTGTATCAGTTATTGAGTTATTGAATTATTCAGTTTAATGGTAACTATTATACAGTTTTGGGAGTAAGGTACTCTTCATAAGTGTCAAGACCAAAGTAACGAATCGACTTTTTATGTTTTATTTTTTTAGCGATTAGTGTTTCTTCACAATACACTTTAACGACTTGCTTCTCACCATTACTATCCGTTGAGTACTTATGCAGTGGATTAAGTCTCAGGTTATCAAACTCAGTTTTCATTATTAATTTCATATTTTAGGGCTCTGCCAAATGGCATCGTTTAATGAGTGAATTTACAGGTTATTAGGGTCT
>Ga0308012_10000963_pt1 | contig 16147 bp, 14 predicted proteins | sample Neamet179_FD_203133 | JGI IMG/M metagenome (GOLD analysis project Ga0308012, IMG submission 203133) | Marine microbial communities from water near the shore, Antarctic Ocean - #179 | ecosystem: Environmental > Aquatic > Marine > Unclassified | place: Southern Ocean | collected 2014-07-25 | reverse complement strand
GCAGCATAGAGCTTCATGCAGCAGCCGGCTACTATCTTTTCCAAGCAGGTAATGTTAGAAAACCTATTGTGATACAATAACATCCTACCCGTGGATGATACCTTCATAAGGTGAGATGCTTGAATTTAAAAAAATCCCCGCGAGCTATGCTCACGGGGATTTTTTTTGACTTTAAACCTAGTTGCCCAGCGGCACCATAACGTCCACGGGGTTCTCTTTTAAATAATTTAGCAAGGCATGGTAATCCTTCTCTAGGAACTCGTTTACGGAGTCAATCGCTTCCTTAGTACGCTGCTCAAGCTGGTCATAAAGCGCAAGTTCATTGCTGCCCCATGTGCGCTGAGAGCCCAGCAACTGCCAGAGAGAAGAACCCCACGTACTTGACCAGGTTTCCGGCTGCTCAAAATATCCTTTGACCTCCTTTTCACCAAAAATACCAAGACGCACTTTTTCTAGCGCTTTTGCCGTTACCTTAACCGTGTCGTGCAACGTACTGTCCGCCTTAAAAACATTATTCTTAAGTAGTTCTTGAAGACGCTCTATATTGTTATCCGCTTGCGCCAATTCCTGAACAGCACTGTCTAGAACCGCCTGAATAGCTTCGATGTCGTGGTATGCGTTCTTGCGACTCTCTAAATCCTTCGCCGTCACCCACGTCTCCATCCTAAAGTCTTGTTTCACGGTTACTTTTTGGGTTGCTGTAGTTCCGTTCCAGTTCATGGTGGCCAAGTAAATACCTGGCAGCACTTGAGCCCCTCTTGCATCGTTTTGCTGCTCCTTGTCTTTACGAATCTTAAACTGTGGATACCTCGTGCCCTTTTCAGACATCGACCAGCGCCAATTATTGAGTCCTTGGGACACCTTAATATATTGGGTATAGATGGTATCACCTAAAGCGTTCTGATAGTCTACGCGCATTTTCTTTTTGTTGTCCTTTTCAACTTCGGGTAAATAGGCCGTCATGCGGGCACCAAAGCGTCTATTTTCTCCACGGAACGTAGCACTCGCGGCAAACCTTACTCCAGGACTTTGCTTGCGTTCCCATTGGTATGCGGTGGGTGGCTCAAAGAATAAGGGCTCCTCAAAAGACTGAGAAGAAGCTAACGCTCTCAGCGATTCTATATCATCGAATACCCAGGCGCCCCGGCCGAATGTACCTAACACCAGGTCCTTTTCACGCGCTTGAAACGCCATATCGCGAACTTGTACGGTTGGCATGTTTTTCGTCCATTTTTGAAAATTCACTCCACCATCTATAGAGAGGTATAAACCATATTCTGCTCCTACGAAAATAAGGTTGGGTTGAACTGGATCTTGCAGTACACTCAGTACAGGGCCGAATACATCACTGTCGTCTACCACCCTGGTGACCTTCTTTCCATAGCCCTCAATTTTGTAGAGGTAAGCACTCCAATGGTTTCTTCGATAATCATTTACAACTACCCAAGCAGATCCTACATCATACTCTGAAGCGCGAATTTGAGGGATCCACGCACCCTCAGGAAGTCCTTTAAGCTTGCTGCTTAAATCAATCCACTTTTCACCAGCCGTACTGGTGACAAAAAGTTTTCCGTCATCTGAGCCCGTCCAAACTACCTGGTCGTTCAACGGACTAGGTGCAATAGTTAAAAGGCAGGTATGGTTTTCGGCACCGGTAACATCATGGGTCAGGCCACCACTTTCTAGTTGCTTCTGTTTTTCAGGGTCATTGGTGGTAAGATCCGGACTTATAATGGTCCAATTCTTTCCATTATCCTTACTCTTATGCACATACTGCGATCCAAAGTAAAGTCCCTCCTCTGGATGGGAAGGGTCCAAAGCGATGGGCGCATTCCAATGAAAACGAAGTTTTTCTCCTTCTGGGTGAACTGGTTTTATCAACTCACTATAGCCCGTTTCCATATTAACAAGCGCTACATTTCCTTCTTGACTTTGAGCATACGCCGCGTCTGTGCGTCCAGGAATGGGCACCACATCAAAACCGTCACCGAAGAACAACTCACTCCACTCTTCATTGCGAATACCATCCACCGTGAGACTATATGCGGGTCCTTTCCATGAACCATTGTCTTGCATTCCTCCATAAACGTTATACGGGGTCTGGTCATCAACATTAATATGATAAAACTGTGCTAAGGGAAGATTCTCAACAAAATACCACGTTTCTCCATAATCATACGAAATATTCATTCCCCCATCATTCCCCTCAATGAGGTGGGCAGGGCTGATCGGATCAATCCACATAGCGTGGTGGTCTGGGTGAACTTTACTGTATGGCGTTATGGTCTTCCACGTTTTGCCTCCATCATCACTACGCGTTACATAAGTCCATAAACTATAGATGCGGTCCTCATTTTTCGGATCCACCCTCAAGTCTGCATAGTAGAAGGGTCTATTTCCGGACTGCTCATTTTCTGTCACCTTGAACCAATTACTTCCTCCATTCTTGCTTTTATAAAGACCATTTTTTTCTCCGGTCTCTACCAACGCATAAACCACTTCAGAATTAGAAGGTGCTATGGCCAGTCCAATTCTTCCTAAATCACCTTTAGGTAAGCCGTCTTGATCCGTAAGCTTTTTCCAATGCTCACCACCATCATAAGTGATGTATAACCCACTAGAAGCTCCACCGCTCTGAAAGAACCACGGCCACCGGCGGTACTCCCACATCGCTGCAATCAATTTTTTAGGATTGTTAGGATCCATTACCAGATCACCTGCTCCAGTTTTATCGTTGATATATAGACTCTTGCTCCAGTTTTTTCCACCATTCGTGGTTTTATAAACGCCACGCGGTCCTTCTCCCCAAGCCACGCCTGTAGCACCTACATAAACTTCCTCCGTGTTTTCCGGGTTGATGATGATTCTATGAATAGTACGTGTATTTTCTAATCCCAACAGCTCCCAAGTGTCTCCGCCATCATAGCTTTTATAGAGTCCATAACCACTGGTTTGCGAGTTCCTGGGGTTACCCTCTCCTGTACCTAAGAATATTACATCAGGATGTTTTGGGTCTATCGCAATTGCTCCCACCGAAGCCACGGCCTCGTTCTCAAAGAGCGGCTCCCACGTTTGACCGTTATTCTCACTACGCCACAAACCGCCACTGGCAGCACCAGCAAAAATGGTCGTTGGAATGTTAGGGTGAACAGCGATACAGGTGATCCTGCCACTCATTCCAGCGGGACCAATATTCCTTGGTGCCAACTCCTCCATGACATACTCCAGCGGTGTTTCCGGCTTTTCTTGTGACCATAACTGCACCGTTGCTACGACTAAAATGACGGTTAAAACTCGACGTAAAATTCTTTGATGTTTTCTCATATTTTTAATAACTGACCTTAGCAAAAGGCGGTTGATTGTTCTTAATTGTTCCTACTATTTCATTCAACCAGGAAACCCTAATTATGGACCCAGTAACCCCTTCACACCAATGGTATTGGCATTATGTTTGATGTTTAAACGAAGGAATAAGTTATGCATTTATCGACTTACATTACCTCAACCTAAAAACCCTGTTTTATGAAATATATTTTACGTCTATCACTCATCTGTGTATTTATTTGCTCAAGTGTATCTACGACTGCGCAGCATAGAGAAATTGGTGCCATGACTAACGCAGCAATGGGCATTTATTATGGACCTATGTTCGATGTTCGCCCTGTGCTTAAATGGGGTCAAGATTTTAAATCCGTCCATAGGCTACGAATAGATAGAACCTATCTGAATTTCGCTAATTACCAAGGCGTGGGTTATATGAACTTGAGTACTGGCATTTACGTAGGCCATGAATGGCGCAAAAGCATTAATGATAAGTTTTACTTTGTTCATGGACCAGAGATCGGCACGTTCTACTCTTTAGGGACAAACTACCTCAGCATATCACCAAGCACCCGCTACCTCTTTGGTGCGCTCTATCGTATCAATGAGCAGTTCATTATTTCCATTGAAGCACCGCTAAACTTCGCGCTAAACTTCTCCAAATCTCAGGGTGTTTGGAACGGGAATTCTATGAGTGTTGGTATGTTTACAGAGTCCAACCTTATGACCCTATCTTACATCATAAAGCCGAAGAAATAGGTTCTACATTTGATAAGATCATATGCTAAGGAAAATCTTGATACTATGAAATCTGTTTTGCGCCTATTCTTCTTTTGTTCAGTTACCTGCTGGAGTATCACCGCTAATGGACAGAGTTTTAATTTTATTCATGATGGAATAAATAGAGAATATATATACTACGAGCCTGCAAGTTTATCTGTAAATGCTCCTTTAGTATTTGTAGCACACGGGTATTCAGGTTCAGCACAAGATATTAGGAACTATTCTGGCATGAATGCAATTGCTGATCAGAATGACTTTGCAGTATGTTATCCGCAAGGTACCGTAGACAGCTCTGGTGATAATTTCTGGAATGTCGGTTATAGTTTTCATTCAGGAGTTACTGTTGATGATATTGGTTTTTTAGAATCACTAGCATCTTACTTACAAATAACATATCAACTTAGCTCGGCGAATACGTTCTTCACAGGAATGTCTAATGGAGGCGAAATGTGCTATTTATTAGCCTTTGATGGATCAAATGTTTTCAAAGCATTTGCTCCAGTAGCCGGAACCGTTTTTCCAAATGGAGTAATTGATAATCTCTTTTTATCCAACTTATCTATTCCTTTCTTTATAACTCATGGTGATAACGATAATACAACACTTTACTCTGGTGATCAAAATGATACATTCTGGGGGCCGTATTTATCAGTCGATACTCTGGTTGATTTTTGGGTAAATGTAAATTCTCTTACAGATTTAGTTGTTGATACATTTCCTAACATCAATAACAATAATAAAATAACCATTAGCCATAAATACAGCTCAAGTCTTGTAGATAAAGAAGTATGGCTATACACTCATCAAAGTGGTCATAGCTGGGGAGATGATGGAGATATGGTGATTGAACAGGAGATATGGGATTTTTTTACCAAGATGTCCTTAAATATTTCAGCTGTTATTACTGAGCCCTATCCAAAAAGAACTCTAATTAATGTTGTGGATGTATTAGGGAGACCATCAACTAATAAAAAGAATACTGTTTTATTATACATCTATGATGATGGATCCGTGGAAAAGAGAATTATTCTTTAATAATTCACATGGTGGCCTCGACGAAATAAAAAAGGGGCAGCACTACTGTGCTGCCCCTTTTTTTAAACTAAAGATGTACGTTATTTTCCGAGCATCGCGTTTTTTAATTTTTCATCAGCCGGTTTGCCACCTAACCAAATAGCAAATAAAGCTTGCTTAAATTCGAGTCCTGTAAAAGTCCCGCGTTTTTCGCCGTTCTTAGAAAGATGTACACCTTCGCCTGCAACATAGTTAAGGGCTATTTCATCACCTTTCACAAATTCATCGCTGAGGTAGGTCTTGAAGTTCTCGATGTCAGCAGATGTATGTTTACCCGCAGTAGCATTTGCAAATCCTTCTTCCAATGACTCGATAAAGAGATCGCGAGAAACGATAGCAGAGTTAATGACAATACGAATTCCCATATTCTCATCAGCCATGACCACTTGATCTGGGTCGCTGGTCTTGTTCTCTAAATACAAAGCGCCTACATAAAGGTCCAATACCCAATATTTAACTCGCATTCCACCACCATTTAAGGAGGCTTCTGCATTTCCGATAGTTACGGTGTTAGGAAAATCCATCCCTTTTATTTCAGTCGTTTGTGCTTCTACTGAGAAACAAGCGGTGATCATCAACGTGATCATAAATGATTTTAATGCTTTCATAGTTTTGTCTGAATGAGTTTATTCCTTCTAAAGTAATGTGAATTTTAAAATTTTCTTCAGTTTTATGAGTAAAATACACGTTGCCTAAATTACTCCACGGTGACCGAGTTGAATTGGTTGTACCTGTTTTCATCATCTCTTTATTTCTCAACGATTAACAAACCACCACATCAACCACATCATAAATCCAATACTTAACCACAACATAAAATTACTATTTTTAGGTGTGTTCTTATCTTTACTCATAGTTATAATTCACTGTTCTCATATTCAAAAGAACTGGTACAACCAAATCTATTCAACCGTAACGGATTTCGCCAAGTTTCTTGGTCGATCCACGTCACAGTCTCTCATGACCGCAATGAAATAGCTTAATAGCTGTAATGGGACCACGGTCAAAAGAGGAGTCAACGCCTCTAGTGTTTCAGGGATTTCGATCACATGATCAGCTGCGTTTCGTATTTCTGTATCGCCTTTTGTGACAACAGCAATGACTTTCCCGCTTCTCGCCTTTACCTCCTGGACGTTACTTACCAGCTTCTCGTAATGTCCGTTGTTAGGCGCAACCACAAACACCGGCATGTTTTCATCTATCAGTGCGATTGGCCCGTGCTTCATCTCTGCTGCAGGATAACCTTCCGCATGGATGTAAGAAATCTCTTTTAGCTTCAATGCACCTTCCAGAGCGATTGGGAAGTTTACTCCTCTACCTAAGTATAAGGCATTCGTTGCGTCTTTGTATTGTGCGGCTATATCCTCTATCAAATCAATAGACTCCAAAACAGTCTCGATTTTTTTAGGGATCACACTGAGTTCTCTTAAAAGCGCACGATATTCCGAAGTAGAAAATTCACCTCTCATCTTACCGAGCTCAAGCGCCATCATGGTGAGCACTGTGATTTGAGACGTGAACGCCTTTGTTGATGCTACCCCTATCTCAGGACCAGCATGTGTATAGGCACCGGCATGGGCTTCTCGTGAGATGGTGGAGCCAGGAACATTACATATTCCAAAAACTAAGGCCCCAGCCTTTTTAGCCATTTTAATAGCTGCTAAGGTATCTGCGGTTTCTCCACTTTGAGAGATGGCGATAATGATGTCGTTTTTGCGAATAATCGGATTCCTATAACGGAACTCTGACCCATACTCTACCTCCACAGGGACACGTGCAAATTCTTCGAATAAATATTCAGCTACCAGAGCACTGTGCCAGGAGGTTCCACATGCCGTAATTATGATTCTATCTGCCGTACGGAACCTATCAGAATACTCCTCAAGGCCGGACATTTTAATCATGCCTTTATCCGCTAACAATCGGCCACGAAAAGTATCATAGATTGCTCTAGGTTGCTCATAGATCTCCTTCATCATGAAGTAGTCATAACCCCCTTTTTCTATGCTTTCAAGATCCATTTCTAGCTGATGGATTTTTCCATCAACCTCTTTATTTGTATCAATCAGACGGATGTCAAGATCGTCCGTAGCTGAAACGGATGCCATCTCTCCATCTTCTAGATAAATAACTTCTTTCGTGTACTCTAGGAATGGTGTAGCGTCAGAGCCAATAAACTTTTCATTCACACCAAGACCTATCACAAGCGGTGATCCTAGTTTAGCAACAACAATATCCTCCGGATAACTCTTGTCGTAAATACAAATGGCGTAGGCGCCTACGACTTGCGTCAGGGCTAGGCGAACTGCTTTTCTCAGCTCACAGGATTCTTGTTCTTGAACATGTTGTATCAAGTTTACTAGAATTTCAGTATCTGTTTCACTTTGAAACGTATACCCTTTGCCTAGTAATAATTCTTTTAAGGATTGATAATTTTCTATGATGCCGTTATGCACTAGCACCAAGTTTCCTGAATTAGAAAGATGGGGGTGTGAATTTTCATCCGATGGCTCACCATGGGTCGCCCAACGAGTATGCGCAATTCCCGATGATCCAGAAGTGTCATGTTCCAGTGCATGATCTTCCATTTCTTTAACCATGCCCTGTTTTTTAAACACGGTGATTTCTCCATTTTGAGAAAGGGCAACACCTGAACTGTCATAGCCTCTATATTCAAGACGCTTAAGACCGTTGACTAGAATTGGGAAGGCTTTACGATCGCCGACATATCCAACAATTCCGCACATAAGTAGTAGATTTTTTGGTTTGGTCCTGCTAAAGTAATGTTTTACCTATTCCGATTTCGTGTAATACACATTAAATTCAGCTGGTATTACAGGGTGGAGACCTCCACCTAAAACCACTCTGTGGAGGTTTGCGTTTGCTCCAGAAGGTGCGATCATTACCGGTAGAATCTCTTCTTTGGTATTCACGAAGTCATGTACCATTCTCGTTACATTAAACCTGTACTTGTAGGACCTGATGTCCGCACGAGTAACAGAACCACCAACGTTAGACAAGTCAGAGGAGTAGTCCTTAATCAGCTGTTGAGCACTGTCATTATCTTGAACAAGTAAAAGAGTACCTGGTAATGTATATGGACTCGCTGTGCCTTGAACCACATTAAAGTTTAACTCCGCTCTATTAATTGAATATCCTTTTCCGATGAGTGTGTCTAATCCGGGGAAGGCCAACATGGTGCGTGCACCACTTCCACCTTGAATGTAAGTGATTACCTCACCGTTGAGTGTGTCCATCATTTCGAGATCGAAATCAGCACCGGAAAAATCGTGGGAAAAAGAGTTAAAACTACCTACGGGGTCTCCAAAGTTTTGACCAAAAGTCAAGTTAAACACCTTAGGCACGGTGTCCTCAATTCCGGTATGGTAATACAACTCAATGATAGATCCGGGTGCGCTTAAATCAAAATAACCTGCTGCGGAAGAACCTGGGCCTATGTCCTTGAAATGTAAACCAGCCACTTCCTCCACAAAATCTACATTGTCAGCGAGATAAGCTTCTCCTGCAATAGCCGCGTCAAATATTTCAGTTTGAAAATAGGAAGGGTCTAAATCAAAAGCTAAATAACCTACTAGTGTATCCACCCCATTATATACCGTATCTGAGGGTGCCAATTTCAAGACGGTGTCTTCAAGAGCTGACCCAATATTCACAACATGGTTAGAATAGTACGGGAGTGTATCTACTAGTGGTGTTAAAAGTGGTGAAACTTCCAAACGAATATTTTCTCCTGTTACCCCATAATAACCAACATATCCGATTCTCACTTTAACGGAGTCACAGACTGTTCCTGCGCCAAAATCTGGTGAAGTTTTTGAGAGAAGAATTCTCGTAGTAAACGAAGAATTAACGGCTCCGAATATAGGGTCGTTAAGATTCCCCAAAATAACTCGAGCAGGACTTTTAGTGGAAATACTGTCCCAAGTCGATGTATAGCTCACCACCGGAAAGGATAGCTTCTCTCCCAATTCAGGGCGGTTATCACTAAACTTTCCAGATCCTATTTCACCGTTGCTTTGCTCACATGAAATAAATAAAACTGCCACTAAACAAGCAACAGTAAAAACTCTTAGCAGGTTATTCAACGTCGGATTCAACAAGTAGGGATTCATAAATTTTAATGGCATCTTCGGGTTGTGTTGCAAATCCCTTGCCATCAATAAGCGTTATGCTGTTCTCTTCGCAATACTTTGCGACAGCGTCTGTATTCTCTTCACCTAAAATAACTACATCTGAGTATTTGGCGGCCAACATTTGAAGGTCTTCACAGGTAGGTGCCTCTAAACCCTCAGTTAATGATGGGTCAATTTCGTCAAACTCCATTCCAGCCTTTAGGTTAGGTCCTAAACCACCTTCAAAGCCATTATCATAGGCAGAGAATACTATTTTAGCATCCTTGAAAATAGGATTATCTGCTTGAAATAATTTCAAATACATGGGAACCAATGAAGACATCCAACCGTGAACGTGAATGATATCTGGTTTCCAACCTAGTTTCTCAACCGTGTCAATAGCACCTTTAGAGAAGAATAATGTCCGCTCATCGTTGTCCTCAAACTGAGCACCTTCAGCATCCGTATAGGTAAACTTACGCTTGAAAAATTCTTCGTTATCTATAAAATAGACCTGCATTCTAGCGCCAGGAACAGACGCCACTTTAATGATCAACGGCAAGTCCATATCGTTAATAACGACATTCATTCCACTTAGGCGTATCACCTCGTGAAGCTGGTGACGTCGTTCATTGATAACGCCAAACCTTGGCATAAAAACTCTTACCTGGTGGCCGCTGTCATTTGTCTTCTTCGCTAGTGCCAAAGTGGTACTAGAGATAGTGTTTTCTGGCAGGTAGGGATGAATTTCCTGTGAAATGAATAGAACTCTCTTGCTTTCCATAATCGGAGCAGTGTTTAAAACTAGCTGCAAAGATACTTTTTCTCAGAGTTATATCAAAGAATAGCCTAGTTTTGAAAGCCTTTTAAGTGTTTTATGACCATTTTAAGAAACCTTTCTAAACTCAATGAGTGGCGAGCGCAGTACAGCAGCCAAACGATAGGATTCGTTCCAACCATGGGCGCTCTGCATAAAGGTCACTTTAGTTTGGTACAAGAGAGCATGAAACATACGAATCTCACGATTGTGAGCATCTATGTAAATCCAACTCAATTCAATAACCCCGAAGATCTTCTAAAGTATCCCAGCACTTTAGAATCAGATTTAGAGGAATTGAACCAATTAAAGGTAAATGCCGTTTACCTTCCTACTTTAACAGACCTCTATCCAGATGGACCCGTCTCTAGAGTCTTTGATTTTGGATCCTTAGCAACATTCATGGAAGGTGCAGGACGCACCGGTCACTTTGAGGGTATGGCCACAGTGGTTACTAAGTTTTTTGAGCTTATTCAACCAGATTTTGCCTATTTCGGAGAAAAGGATTTTCAGCAATTGGCGATTATAACACAGGTAGTGGAGCAAGACGGTCTGCCTACGGTGATTGTTCCTGTGAAAACCGTACGAGAGGACGATGGCATGGCACTAAGTAGCAGAAATCTACGCCTTTTGGAGACTCAAAGAACGGATGCCGGCAACATCAATAAAATCGTGAGAAATTGGATTTCCAAGAAACACTTTTTGTCATCAACACCTCAAAAATCATCAGCATTTCTAGCGAATGAGATCAGCCATTACGATAGCTTAACTGTTCACTATGTGACCTTTGCCAATAGTAAAAGCCTTGAGCCTATCGCTTCATTTGAAGCGAACACTCCTACCCGCATATTTGTAGCGGTTCAGTGTGGAAATGTCCGATTAATTGACAACTTTCCTCTTTTTTAATCTACTTTTAAGGGATGCAAATAGAGGTCGTAAAAAGTAAAATTCACAGAGTTTCAGTAACAGGCGCGGACCTAGATTACGTGGGATCTATCACGCTAGATGATGATCTCATGGAAGCCTCTGGTATTATTCCAGGGGAACGGGTTTACATCGTAAATGTGAACAATGGTGAACGCTTCGATACCTATTCCATTTCCGGTGGCAAAGGAACTGGCGCAGTAGTACTGAATGGTCCCGCAGCTAGAAAAGTTCAAAAAGGTGACATCATCATCATCATCGCCTATGCGAGATTGACCCCTGAGGAAGCGCAAACTTTTAAGCCAAAAATTATCTTTCCTAACGAAGTGACCAATCTTATTAGATGATGAGGTTTAACTCAAAAAAAGTGCTTCAATATGTACTCTTTTTGGGGATAGGCTTTGCTTTGTTGTACCTGACTTTTAAAAATGTAAATCCCACAGAGCTTTGGGCCAACATCCAAAGCGTGGATGCCATGGGCTTATTAGTTGCTTTGGGCATAGGTTTTATCGCCATCATCATTAGAGGAATAAGATGGGTTCAATTGCTACGTTCCTTAGGATACCGTGTGACCCCGTTGCGTGCTATTTCTGCAGTTGCCTTTTCTTATCTGATCAATTTAGTTACCCCACGCGTAGGCGAGGTAGCGCGCTGCACTGCCTTGAACAAAACAGACCAGATTCCCATTGATAAGCTCTTTGGAACGGTAGTGCTTGAGCGTGTAGTAGATACATTGATGTTTGGATTGGTCGTTTTAATAACCTTCGTTACTCAAGCACCTGATTTGTTGCTTTTCTTAGAAGAAAGTGGCGCATCACTTCCTGAGCTCAACGCTGGCTTTTTTATCATCGCTGGAACCCTGCTTTTTTCATTTGGTGTAGTACTTTTTCTAACCAAAGCCACTTGGTTAAACTGGGGATTTACAAAAAAAATACTCGGGTTTGTTTCAGGAATTATAGAAGGCCTAAAAAGCATTCAAAAAGTAGATAATAAAGTGCTTTTCTGGACCTATAGTTTTGCCATTTGGGTATGCTATGTGGGAACCATCGTTGTTGGATTTAATATTGTCGAAGGACTAGGTGATCTGGGAATAGGCCAAGCCTTTTACGTCAGTGTCGCCGCTGCATTAGGCTTCGTTGTCCCGGTCCCCGGTGGGCTTGGCGCTTACCATTATTTAGTCTCTAAAGCGCTGGTCGTATTAGGCTACACGGCGGAGCTAGGAACTGCATTTGCGACCATTATTCACAGCGGACAAAGTTTAATGTTCGTCATCACCGGTGCTATAGGTATGGTTATTCTGTACTTTGCACAAAAGAAGTAAGTTCTCATGGCTAAAAGCAAAAGCATATTTGTCTGCACCAGTTGTGGTACCGAACATTCGAAATGGATGGGACAATGTCAAGGCTGCAAGGAGTGGAACACCCTGGTAGAGGAGACACATACGAAGTCTAAGCCTGATCCTAGGGCCTGGAGCGGAGAAGTTGGTGCTTCGAAACCCATGAAAATAGAGGAGGTACAGCATTCTTCTGTTCAACGCTACCCGATAAGGGATGAGGAATTTTCTCGTGTTTTGGGTGGTGGAATTGTTCCAGGTTCGGTCATTCTTCTAGGAGGTGAGCCGGGGATTGGGAAAAGTACTTTATTGCTACAGATGGCGCTTCAATTTAGTGGTACCGTCGCTTATATATCAGGAGAAGAAAGTCCATCACAGATTAAACTAAGAGGTGAGCGCATAGGGAAGGCCGAAAGCGAGCTTTATTTACTAAGTGAAACGAAAACGGAAGCTATTTTCAATCATCTCAAAACCATGCGTCCACATTTGGTGATTGTAGATTCCATTCAAACCTTACATGTGCCTCATGTGGAGAGCACCCCTGGATCAGTTGCTCAGATTAGAGAAAGTGCCGCCAGCTTTATTAGTTATGCCAAGGAAACAGGGACCCCTGTACTTCTTATTGGACACATAAATAAGGAGGGGAGCATCGCTGGGCCTAAAATTTTAGAGCACATGGTAGATGTTGTTTTACAATTTGAAGGCGATCCAAATTTGCTCTATAGAATTCTCAGAGCACACAAAAACAGGTTTGGCTCTACACATGAAATTGGTCTATATACAATGGAGCAAGCTGGATTAGAAGGCGTTGCAAATCCCAGCGATCTGTTGCTTACGAAACAGCATGACGGACTCAGTGGAAATGCGGTTGCTGTGCTCCTGGAAGGGGTGCGTCCCATGCTCCTTGAAATACAAGCTTTGTGTTCTACCGCTGTTTACGGAACCCCGCAACGATCTACTACGGGTTTCGACACGCGCAGACTAAATATGCTACTGGCTGTACTTGAGAAACGCTGTGGTTTTAGACTAGGCCAGAAGGATGTCTTCTTAAACATCACTGGAGGACTTCGCGTAGATGATCCCGCATTAGATTTAGCCGTGATCGCAGCCATCCTAAGCTCAAATCAAGATGATGCTATAGGCGGTAAAGTGTGTTTTGCCGGTGAAGTCGGGCTGACAGGAGAGATTCGTCCGGTCACTAAAATAGATCAACGTATTCGTGAAGCAGAAAAGCTTGGGTTTGAGCGCATTTATATTAGTGGTCACCACCAAATTGAAAAATCCCACTACGGCATAACCATAGTGGGACTTAAAAGGATAGAAGAATTAGTACAATCCCAATTCTAAGTGATGCTCTTATTTATCACCTTCCAACAGATTCGCTAATTCCGTTAAATCTGGAGTAAGTATAATCTCTGTTCTTCGATTTATTGCTTTGTTTTCCTGGGAGCTATTTTCTACTAATGGAACAAATTCTCCCCGACCAGCAGCCGTGATACGCTCAGGATTCATTCCTGCATTCTTAGTTAAGATTTTAACGACATTAGTTGCGCGCAGAACACTTAGGTCCCAATTGTCCTTTACTTGACTTTGTCCTCTGTAGGCATCATTGTCCGTATGGCCCTCCACCAATACCGTGATGTCAGCATTTTCCGCCAACACCTTCGCTAGATTCTCAAGTGCTACCTGTCCGTTAGCGGCAACATTCCAAGATCCAGGGGCAAACAACAAGCTGTTCTCTAAACTAACATAGACCTTACCGTCTCTCATGTTTACGGTTAGGCCATTACCGTTAAACCCAAGCAGGGCATCTGATACTTTTTGACGAACATACGCAACGGTACTGTCTTTACGATGTATGACACCCTCAAGCTCGTTCACCCTACGCTGGCCTCTTTCCAAAAGACGACGCTCCGTGTTCAAGCTGTCCTCTTTAGCCTGAAGCCTAGTTTGCATAGTATTCAGCTGGTCCATCAACGTCTTATTTTCTCGAGCGCTTGCGGTGATTAATGTATTGTTATTGTCCAGTAGATAGTCGTATTGTTTTGAAAGGCGATCATACTTTGTGGTTAACGCCCTCAATTCGTCGAATTTACTGGTGGTATCCTCCTGAAGAATTAATACATCTCTACGTGTAGCAGTTAGCGTACGTTGGAGCTCGGTATTCTCTGAATCACGTACCTCATTCTTTTGTCGCAGCTGGTCAGCCTCGTTGGCTAAAATGTCATATTTCTCTTGAAGGGTTTTATGAACTTTCGTGCTGATACACGAAGTACTAAAAAGCCCCAGTAAAGCAAATAATAAGAGTTTTTTCATGGTATTTATCTCAATTCAATAGCCACGGTACCTACCACATAACTATTGGTCATTATAGCCGCTGTATAGATTCCTGAAGTTAATTTTATAGGCGCGTCTGTAGCGCGGTTCGCTGCAATACAAATCTCTTGTGCGTCTCCGGTGTACGTAATTTTGGCTGATCCATTGAAACCGCTTTGCTCACCGCCGACAACTGCCTTGTTAGATTCTGGTGCATCTACTGGCTTACCATTAGGCGCAAATAATTTTACGTAAAGTACACGTTCTCCTTGGTCTGCAATTCTGTTTTTAGCAAGAGTCACACATACGTTAATTCGATCCGTGCGTTTCGCTTTTTTCGTAGAGCGCTCTTTACCGCTTCCCGTAATTCGAACAGGAGTCAGCTTCGAAGACGCAAGAACCAATTGCTTGCCCTGCGCAACAGTAGTTGTAAGAGAGCTGTTTCTACCGGTCAAATTTTGATTTGCTGCAATGGCATTGTTAAGACTGTCTGCAACCATTTGCTCGCGTAATTTCAAAATTGCATATGCAGTATTTGTGCTGTCTAATCTAGACACCAAAGAAGCGTTTTCCTTCTTCATTCCGCTCAATCGGTACCTGTAATTTGTGAGTTGTTTTTTGTTTTGCACATTGACGGAATTGATACTATCAATCACTGTACTCAAACGGGAAGTTTCATATTGAATGAATGCATTCAAGCTGTCGTTCTCGCCAACCTGAGACAACAAGTCCTCTTTCATTATGGTTAACTCCATGGCCAAAGATTGCTTTTCAAGATCAAGCTTGTGGTTCTCTTCACTGCGTAAATACAGCATTACACCTAAAGCGATCACAGCAACAGCCATAGCACCTATAAGTATGCCAAATCTTCCTTTATTTCCTTCTGAGCTCATCTTTGGTTGTGTATTATCTTAATATATAACGAAGCTACCTTAAACCTATTGAACTATGATTTCTCATCGATTAAGTTTTTTAACAAGTTTGTGGTTTCCATCACGCTGCTTTGTGTGCAGTTACTTGCTTAAGCTTCATGAGCAAAGCATATGCCAAGTTTGTTTGAAAAGTCTTCCACGCGCCCATTGCACGGAATTAACGAAGCTCTATGTACTAGGGATGCTCATTAATGCTCATTTTTTTTCCGTGCTTATTTTCACCAATCCGGTTAACACCATTTGTTATGGACTCAAGTATGGCGATCATCCTCGGCTTGGCGGAGCCATGGGACTTCATGTTTTAGGCCCGTTTTTAGTCGATCATTTTAAAAGTAATCATTGGACCAGGTCAAGCATCATACTGGTACCCATGCCTATATCTAAAAGACGGCGTTTTCAGCGCGGATACAATCAATGTCATTCTATTGCAGAAGGCTGTAAAAAGTCTATCACATCAGCAGGAATTCAATGCGTTGTACGACCTCTTTTAAAGAAAGTGAAACACCGAAGGAGT
>Ga0308012_10000959_pt1 | contig 16179 bp, 8 predicted proteins | sample Neamet179_FD_203133 | JGI IMG/M metagenome (GOLD analysis project Ga0308012, IMG submission 203133) | Marine microbial communities from water near the shore, Antarctic Ocean - #179 | ecosystem: Environmental > Aquatic > Marine > Unclassified | place: Southern Ocean | collected 2014-07-25 | reverse complement strand
CGAATAAACATTCACGACCAGTCTTTTCAAGATCATAGGGAGAATATACTATGGCTGAATATTTACATTTTAGTAGAGACTCGCGTCTCTACATGGAAAAAGACGGGTACCTCTGGTCTGTTCCTGTTCTTGATGGATTTAGTTTCTCTCAAGCAACAAACTCTTCAGAGATAACTCTAAATGAAATGGAGGACTCCACAGGTCGCTCACGTCGAGGTCGTAAAATGTTTACGGATTCTTTGTCTGCTGCTGAGTGGTCTTTCTCTACTTACATTCGTCCTTTCAAATCCGCAGGTGGCAAGAGTGCTACTAGTGGTAGGGCAGACTCCACAAATACTCACCAGCACGCAGTAGAAGAGGCTCTTTGGGTTGCAATGGCGGGGCAGAACGTTTATGTACCTGCTACTGGTAAGTTTGAACACGGAGCAACTGGTGGTGCAATTAGTTCCTTAGTTGTTACTAGTGGTGCAACAGATAGCGATGACTTGGGCAATGATAGAACAGCAGGTACTTATACTATTGCTGTACCTACTGTTGGTGCAGATGCTAACTTAAGTGCTGCTGTTGCAACCGGTGGCGGCGGTAATTCCTTAAATACGGGTTCTAACGCAGTAATAACCGTTGTTGTTAACGCTGGTGGTACAGCGACTGCAACACTTACCGAAAGGGGCACAGGCTTCGAATCCGGTAACACAATTACTATTGGAAGTCAGCTTCTTGGAGGCGATGCAAGTGGTGATAACTTGGTTCTTACTGCTACGTCTGAGTCTCTTACTTCTAATGCAACTGGTTTGGATATTAACTTCTTTGACTCTAACAGAGCCGCTTTAGGAACATTCAATCTGTACTTTGTCTTTAGTGACAGAAGTGCTGGTCGATTGCTTTATAAGCTCTCTAATGCTGTTGTCAATGAAGCTGCTATTGATTTCGATATTGATGGTATTGCTACAGTTAACTGGTCAGGTATGGCGGGTCAGATTAAAGAAGTAGGAACTGGTTTAGGCGCAGGTCAAGTTACTGCTGCTACCACGTTCCCTAATCCTGGAGCACCAGGAGCATTATGGATTGATACAGATGACAGTGATAAACTGTATATCTCTACATCAGCTGCCAATTCTGCAACTAGCTGGTACGCAAATATTAGTGAAGGCTCTACAAATACAGGTAACTTTATTCGTAATCGACTCACTAATCTTACTTTGGCGCCAGAAACTGCTTTCCAAACAGGTACTACTTTTGATAGAGAAGGTGATGGTGTATCTAATGATAACTACAGGGACTCATACCAAGTGGCGATCACAGGTGGAAGTGTGAGTATTAGTAATAATATTTCGTACTTGACTCCTGAGGAACTTGGTAAGGTTAACCAGCCAATTGAACATGTAACAGGTACTCGTACCGTTACTGGAAGTTTGACTTGTTACCTTGCTAGCTCTGATGCTGCTACCAATAAGAGTAAGAACTTGTTCCAGGACTTGGTGTCTGACGTCAATACTGTTATTAACAAATTCGCAATTACTCTACAGGTAGGCGGAACTGATGCTACTAAGCCTAGGTTTGAAATCAGCATGCCCACAGCGCATTTTGAGATTCCAAGCCACTCTATTGAAGATGTTATCTCTCTTGAGACCAACTTCCATGGATTAGGTACTTCCGTAGGTGAAGGTGACGAAGTTACCCTGAAGTATATCGGAGTATAACTGTAGAAAAATATTTCTTGACACCGCAGGTGATTTGAAATATAATATATGGTATGAAAGTGAGGGGGTCTTTTTGGCCCCCTTTATTTTATAAGGGATTGAAATGGCAAACGAAACTAAATATACATTTAAGAAGGAAAAAGCAGAGGTCCGAGTTGTATACTTAGGAACTCGCTATAAGATAGATGTAAGTGAAATTGACTTTTCCCAGTCCTTTAAAGAAACAAGTTTTGAAGTAAAGACAATACAGAATCAGTCAAGTTTTGAGGGATCTGTTATAAATCAAGCAAACGCAGCAGAGTTTAGCTTGAATACTCCTTTACTTGCAGAGCCAACAAACAGAGTAATGTTTGATAGGCTTATAGATTCTGCTAGTTTTGACTTATACATTTCTACTCAGTATGATGTTTGGAAGCTTGAAAATTGTATTATCCAAGATGGGACGTTCGAAATCAATAGAAGGAGACCCCTAAGGTTATCAATAAGTGGAGAGGCATCAAAGCTGTCAAAATGGACGGACAGTATACCAGGTAGCGATCCTACAGCTACCACTACAACGTATATTGTGCCCCGTATCTCTACTCTAACCCTCGGGTCGGACGATATCTCTCATTCTGTAGTTTCTATAAGTGCAGAGGTACAGAATGATATTAATTGGAACGAATATAACACTATACACGGGGCACACACCTCTACTAATGCTGCGACATCTATGTACCCTAGTACTTTTTATACGGGCACAAGAGTACTTGCAGGATCTATAGGTAAGTATCTGGAGAAAGGTTCTACGAGTCTCTTAACTTGGGATAACAATACAAGCCTAAGAATGATAGCAGGAAATGGTACACAAGGATTAGATTTTAATATTACCAGTTGTTCGTTTACTAATCGTATGTCCTCAGGGGATACATTTAAGGAAGAGTATAACTGGAGAATGACACCAAGCCAAACCGCGTTTAATACGCAATTAACTTACACAACAACATAGGATGTAAAATGGAATTAAAAAAACTAGTAGTAGATAGCAAAGCTATGTGGATAGACTTCGGAGGTTTAGAAGGGTTTTCAGTAGAAGTAGCAAACCTATCAAGAAAAGAATTAACAGGCTTACGAAAGAAATGTACCACAACCAAGTTCAATCGTAGGTCACGAGTAGCCGAAGAAGTACTTGATGAGGATAAGTTTGTAACAGCTTTTTCTAAGGCGTCGGTTAAAGACTGGAAAGGCTTAACTTTAGGGCACTTAGAAACTTTAATCCTAATTGATACCGACGGACAAGACCTAGAAGCCGCAGTGGAGTACACAGAAGAAAATGCTGAAGTACTTGTTGCTCAATCCTCTGAATTTGATACCTGGCTCAACGAGGTAGTCTTCGATTTAGAAAACTTTCGCAGTGAGCCAAAGAGAACAGTGCCTGGGAAGGCTGAAGGAGATGTTCGAAAATCTTGACACGGGAATGACGAGAGATCGTTATTTTGAAATGCAAGAGCAAATGGGACACGAACCAGAGGAAGATATGATTCCTCCGGACATGGACGATTTGCCTGAACTATGCCATATCGCAATCGAGATATATAATCGTATGGGTGATAGGGTATATCCTGAAATAGGCTTCATAGGAAAAGACTATACTAAGCTGGATACTTATTTAGAAGTATTCGGTATAGAGGAAGGTGGCACAGACTTTCTTTTAGAAATTATTGAGTGGTTAGACTCAAGAGCTATCAAGCAATCCGCTGACCAATTAAAGCGGGAGTATGCTAAGATAAAGAGAAAATAATAGTGGCAGCTAATGAAATTATATTTAGGGTTAAAGTTGAGAAAGACGGTAATCTAAAAATTACGGCTAAAGAAGCCGAGGCTGCGGCACAAAGTACAAAGAAGTTAGGTACTGAGACCGATAAAACCACTAAATCTCGTAATCGTTATAATAAAGCAGAAAAAGGTGTCGGGCAAGCCGGTCTTTCTTCTGGAAAAGCTTTTGCTAAAATGAACCAAACCATGGGTGGTGGAGGCGGCCTTGTCGCAGCCTACGCCGTCCTGGCTGCTAATATATTTGCTCTTACTGCCGCATTCGGCGCACTCTCAAGAGCAGCTCAAGTAGATAAACTCAAAGAAGGTATGGTCGCTATGGGCCAGGCTACAGGTGTTGCTATGAATGCATTATCTGAGGGTTTAGTTAAAACTACAGGACACGCAATAAGTTTAGAAGAAGCAATGAGAACTACTGCACAGGTAACTAGTGCAGGTTTTGACCCCTCTGTAATTGAACGTCTTGGTAGCGTAGCACGTATGGCTTCCCAAGCTTTAGGTAGAGATCTAGGTGATGCAATGCAAAGAATCACTAAAGGTGCCATTAAGATGGAGCCGGAACTCTTAGATGAATTAGGAATTATGGTTCGTCTAGATGATGCGACAGAAGCCTATGCCGCTTCTATAAATAAAAATGTTGATGAATTAACAAAGTTTGAAAAGCAACAAGCATTTATGAATGCCGTTCTTGAGGAAGGAGAGTCTAAGTTCGCCGCCCTAGGGGATGTACCTGTTAACCCCTACACTAAATTGGCCGCAACATTTGCAGACTTAACAACAAATGTATTAACCTTTTTGAACAAAGGTCTCGAACCTTTAGTGTCCTTACTAGCTAGTAGTACCCCGGCATTAGTAGGAGCTTTAGTTATATTTGCATCTACAGTAGGTAAGATTGCTCAACCTGCCCTAGCAGCCTTCACAGGCAAATTAACATCTATGGCGGCCAAAAGCAAGCAGGCTGCTATAGCACAATTACAGTTTACTGGAATAACAGGTAAGGGCTCTAAGGAAGTCTTAAAGCTTAAGGAGGCGCTTGCTAAGGGTGTTGTAACTAAGGCGCAGTGGACTAAGGGGTTAAATGCATCTATCAAATCTATGGCAGGGTATAATGTACAGGTAAACAAAAATAGCGCTGCCACCGGCCGCTTTAGTAAGGAAACCAGAGCTTCAAGAGCCAACTTAGCGCAGGCAACAAGGGATCACTATGGTTTAATTAAAGCAAAAAGAGACCTAGATATTGCGAATATTAAAAACTCGGCCACTAGTGCTATGAATACTTTGACAACCCAAGGGGCTATAGCTGCTATGGGTGTATTGTGGGGCGAGATGACGGCAATATACCTAACCACATTTAGGGCTTCAGCAGGTATGACTCTGTTTGCAAGAGCCTTGGCCGTAGTTAGAGGTGCTGCGTTAGCAGCAGCCTCTGGCTTTGCAGTACTAGGCGCTGCTATTTTGGCGGCAATGAATGTAATTGGACTTGTGATAATGGTCATAATGGGCCTGTGGGAGGTTGCTAAGTGGCTATGGTCTACAACATACACAGATGAGGAGAATGCGCTTACAGCAGCCGCAGAGTCTGCAAGTACGGCTTTAAAGGATACACAAGCTAACCTTAAAGAGTTGGACGCGTCGCTAGCAGGACATGATAGTAAAGTTCAGGGTATTGTAATGCAATATGCTTCCTTAAATAACATACTTAATACTACAGCTCAGGAGTACCGAAAACTAGCTGATGCTCAAGCAGCCTCAGATGCAAGTGGCATTTTTACAAAAGACGGGGACGAGGCACAAGGTGCTTCTGTTTTAGTAAAGCATATGCTCTCCCTTGCTAAGGGTTCCAAAGTTATGCAAAAGACCTTAGCGGATGCAGGCATCTCAATGGAGTCTTTAGAAAATGGTACTATTACTCTGGACGAATTAAACAAGGGTATGGCATTAGTATCAAAGACTAATAAAGAGGTAAACACTAGATTTATGGCGATGGCGGCAGCTATAGATGGGTTAAACCTCCCTCTAACTAACTTTTTAAATAAAATAAAACAAACAACTGATGTCGATGAGCTAGTTGCGGGTTTTAAAGATTTACAACTTACTTTAATGGATCCTAATTTAACAACAGGTGCTGATAAATTAGCAGCTCTTACAGCAAAAGCAGACGATAGTCTTTTGAGACTACTGGGCACTAGTAAAAAACAGCTTGATAATGCTAAAGGGAACCTTATAATTGAAGCCTCTCTTTTTTCGATGATACAAAAACGTTTTAAGCTGCTAAAGGAACTGTTTGAAAAAGAACAGCGTCAACAGGTACTGTACAAACAAAACATAAAAAACTTAAAGTTAGAGTCAAAACTAATAAAAACCCTAACGGGTACGAGAGGTGTCGCAGCTAAACTCTTTGATAAAGAGCTAGAGATCAGAGAAGCGACTGCAGAGAGGATGCAGGAAGAGATCGACCTACAGATTGAATTGAATCAAAATCGTAAAGAAGGGTCTAACATCAGTTTAGAAATTCTCCAACTGGAACAGGAACTAGCGCTTTTTAAGAAGCTTGCACCCCCTCTAGAGCAGAGGAGCATAGATATTGCTAAAGAATCACTGGAAATTGCAAAAGAGCAGAGGGTTAATAAGACAGCAGAGATGGAAGTGTTGAAAAGAATGGTTGGCCTTACCGCAGAATTAGTAGACTATGAAATAGACGCAGCAGAAAGGGCAAAAGAGAATAGTAATAGAAACAACCCCCAAAGAAAGTATGATCCTAAATTAAATGCTAAGGATAAAGTTGATTTAGATAGTAGAATAGTACCTGATTTTTTGAAAATTAATGAAGACCTATCTTACGGTGTAGCAGAGGGGCTGACTGCAGCTGAGGCAAGAGTAGAAGCAGCACGTTCCGACATGCATCTAACTCTGGCGAAAATTGATTTGGAAGAAGGATTGCTGCGACTGAAGTTCGAGCTTCTAAAAGCAGAGCACGCCCTTGTACTCCAGCAGACTAATTTGGCGAATAAAGCCAGATGGGATAAGAATAATGCCCGGGGAATTGCTCAGGATCCTTTCGTACCTCAACAAATGTCCGCATCAACCACAGAAATGTTTGACAAAATGGCCGCCACTCTCGAAAAGAGCGGTCTTATGACTACCCTGCAAAAAGCAGTAGTAGCAGAAGCATTTAAAAAGGTTAAAGGGGACATAGAGACTGAGTCAGCAAATCTGAAGAGCGACCAGGATCAAGAAGTAATGACTGCTAAGGGGGATACTAGCTTAGACCGAATGTTAGATGCAAACCAAAAAGGAGGTATTAGTAGCCTGGATCATATGAGCCAAAAAATAGGAGCATTCCGGAATATTATGGCTCCTATGATAGAAGATCTGAGAGCACTAGGCCCTGAAGGTGAGTTGGCCTCAAGTGTCATTTCAGGAGGTGCCGCTATGTCAGAAACTTGGGCACATGTTGGTGAGGTATTTGCTGCAACAGGAGAAGAGCTAGCATCAGGGCCTGAGAGAGCTGCAGCAGTAATGGGGGCTATTAGTGCTAGTCTTGGTGCGGTTGGGTCAATAATGCAAGCGCAATCAAATGCTAGGATTGCCAATATTGATAAAGAAATTGAGGCAGAGAAGAAAAGAGATGGTAAATCCGCCGCTAGTATTGCTAAGATCAAGAAGCTAGAGGCCAAAAAAGTCGCTGCACAGAAAAAAGCTTTCGAGATAAACAAGAAAATGCAGATAGCGCAGGTAGCAATAAATACTGCTGCTGCTATGGTGGCTGCTGCTGCAGCTGCTGCATCCGCCGCAGCAGGAAGCGGAGTTGCGGCCCCGATAACATTTGCCTCGGTCTTTGCCGGTATGGGAGGCGTTATTGCCGCAATAGGGGCAGCAACAATAGCCACGATAATGGGAACCTCTTTTCAAGGAGGAGGAGGAGGCAGCGCTGCTTCAACAGGGCCTAAAAGTATAAGTGTTGGTACAAGAAGAAATACTGTAGATACGGCTAAATCTCAAGGTGGCTCTGGCGAGCTAGCATATATGCGAGGAGCCCAAGGAACCGGCGGTCCAGAAAACTTCAGAGGTGCTTTCTATGGTAAGAAACATAGAGCAGCCGGAGGAGACACAGGATACATAGTAGGAGAGCAAGGACCAGAGTTGTTTATGCCTGATCGTCCTGGTACTATTGTCCCTGCAGATGATACCGCAGCTATGGGAGGTGGATCAAACGTTACTTTCAATATCAGCACTGTAGATGCTACAGGCGTTGAAGACTTACTTGCAGAACAGCAAGGGAATATTATAGGGATGCTGCGGCAGGCTGCAAACTCTTACGGAGAAGAATTTATGGAAGATATAGATACTACAGCAGTTTCAGGCAGTTCGGCTAGGAGAGCATAGTGACTACTTTTTCTATATTATCAAACGTACTACCTGATCCTAACTATAAAATAGGTATAGCAGGGGAAAGTCTCTCTACTGGAAGTTCAGGGCCGGGTTTTGCGTCTGTAAAGCTAACTAACGATCAGAAGATGATGGTAACCCGTACTAACTCTCAAAGGCTAATAGCCCGGTCTATAGCAGGACAGAAATGGAGGGTGGATATAAACTACCACCCTATGACTCGCGATGAATTCGAGCCTGTCTATACTTTCTTATTACAGAAGAAAGGGCCTTTGACGCCCTTTTTCATATCTTTACCCCAGTACAGAGTATCAAGAAATACAGCCTGGGATACTAATTTTGTTACAAAAACTTTTTCGTATGGGGGAGGAACTCCTAATGCATATCAGTTTACAACAACAGCTGGAGGAACAGCAGGCACTTCTGTATTAAAACTAAATGTAGGTGAACACCCACAGTATACGGGAGAGGACTATAGTAGTGCAAGCAGCCCAGAACTTAAAACTCCTCGTGCTGGAGATATGATTACTATTGACGCTTCGGCACATAAGAAAGCGTACCTAATTACTGGAGTAGAGACTTTTGCAAATTATAGAACAGGACAAACTATAATGCCTTCGGGCCACCGAGATATAAAGCTGACTGTTAGCCCTCCTTTTGTGAAGAATGTAGCTCATCCGGCTACTGTACAGTTTAGCAATCCTCTTATAAAAGTAGTACAACCAAAACCCATAGCAGAGTATTCATTAAACACTGATAATTTATACTCCTTTAGTTTAAGATTGGAAGAGTATTTATGAGTACAAAACGTAATTTAGGAAGCGCACTAGAAACGTCTTTAATGAATGGGGACCCGTTCCTCTATGCACATTTAATAAAGTTTGAAAGAAGTATTACTACTGTTAGTGGTAAGCCTTCCGAGTCTGCTACGGACTACTCTTATATAACAGATGGGTCGTTTGACTTAGTATTCAATGATAATTCCACAGACGTTGAAGGCACTTCCAATGGGAACCAGACTTACGTTGCAAACAAATTAAAAACTGTAAGTAATGTTACAGAAACTACAGAAGCCAAAGCATCAACCCTAAACATAAGCATAGCAGCAGAAAGTTTAAATACTCAAACTTACCCGAATCAAGTACTTATTTGGGCTACTTCTACTTCCACTACTGCAAATATAAGTACTGCAAGCACAGAGGAAGACTTTGTAGAGGTAGGGTTTAGCGAGGGCGATAAACTAACAATAAAGAGATCCTACACAGGAGCTAACGCGGCTACTCCTGCCGCAGCCGCTGCAGATACTACGCATAATCAGCAATTTGTAATTAACTCATTCTCTAACAATAATAGAACAATGAGTGTTACTCTTCTCGATACTTTAAGTACTGGAAAGAAGAATGACGGCAGTGCTAATGATACTCTAACTAATACGGGTTCAAACAATGGTAATTATATTCTGGAGCTTACCACGGATGAAGTCGCCTCTTTGTTTAATATTGACTATGACCAGAGCAACGGCAAGTACGCAGGGTATGTTAACAGAGAAGTATTCATATATAAAGCACACATAAACCCAGATAGTGGTGCAATTATTGGTGCTCCTTATCTTTTGTTTAAAGGTATAATTTCAAAAGTCAATATGAAAGAGGATCCTAATAAGAGCTCTGTAGTAACTTGGACTTTGAGCAGTCACTGGGGGGATTGGAATAGGGTACAAGGAAGAATTACCTCAGATTCAGAACATAGAGCCATTGGCGCAGGAGGTAGAGTAGATACCTCCTCTCTTCACAGAGAAAAGTATGGGTCAGACTTAGGATTTCAACATTCAGAGACCTCTGTAAATATAATTGCCATATATCAAGTTCAAGAGACTAGGTATAAAATGAAGAGTTCTGGCTTTTTTGGCATGAAAAAGAAGCTAAAGAAGTATACAGTAGAAGTTGACAGAGACGTTGATTTACGACTAAATCTAGAGGCTAAATACTTACCCGTAATATATGGAGTTCAAAGAACTGATAGTATTCCCGTATTTGCCGACTCTTTAACTAATGATGCTGCTACTATACATGTAGTGTACGCTATATGTGAAGGTGAGATCGCGGGTATGTACGATATGTACATAGACGACCAGTCTAGAATTTGTATCAATAAAAATGATTCAGATACTCGATCCTCCCAAACAGGCAGCGAAACTATTGATGTAGTGTGCGAAGGTAGAATGGATAGAGGAGATACTTTAAGCTCTGTTCCAGCTTCTGCAAACATTGCAGGGCCTCATATGCTAGCGGCTATATTTGAAGGTATAGCGCGGGGAGGCGGGAATATGTTTTTCTCCGCAGCATCAGCTCGGGCTATGCAACAGGCGTACCTTTCAAACTTCTCTATAAATGATGATAATGGAGTAACCCACGAAGAGGCTACAAGTTTCCAGTTTCCTATACAAGCGTCAGGTATTCTGCATACAGGAAAGCCCAACCAAAGACCTGATGACAGATTAGTACGCATTGCATCAGAAAGTGGCTTTAAGTTACAGCAAGACTTTGATAAAGGAGACGAGTACTGGAACAGCCAGAGCAAAATGCTAGATACCGCATACTTTGCCGTACAGTATAAGGTAGATGACGGCGATGTCAGCATACCTTCTATAGACTTTGTCGTTAGGGGCAGAGAGATATCTCAATATAATTACGACTATTCTTATCAAAGTGTGCCAGAAGTACAAGGGTACTCAGGCTATGTAGAAGCTACAGAAAGAGCTAAGTTTAGTATGGGGGACAAGGTAAAATTCTTCGATGGGAGTAATAATGCCCTTGTAGCAAATGTTACTATTGAAGATATTTATAAGTACAAGAACGCGGCAAAAGAAACTATATATAAATTCCGTTTCGACCAAGATCCTTTACCTAGTGCTAGTGTGGTGACTGAGTTCTTTATGATTCCTCAGGCGTTTGCAGGAAGTGATAATACCCAGTCTTCCGCTAGGTATGTCTTCCAGACATGGGATCACAGAGCAACTGCTGGAAGGGTTCCTTCTCCTTTCACTGAAACTGTTAATAAAAGCGCTGCTGATAATACTACTGCAACTGTTTCTAATATGGACAATGCAGACTCTTCAAAAGGCATGAAGGTAAAATTTTCGAATACTGATATTATAGCAGCTCTTGATCATATTAATAAGTTTGGGATAACTATATCCTTCCTGGGCGTTACTGTAAATATAGGAGCTATTGATCTTAGTCTTCCGTTTTTTCAGCCTTTGTATAATACAACAACAAAGGAAGCCGAAGATATTAGTAATAGTGCCATAACTGATTTACCAGACTCAAATCTTACCGTACTTGTACCAAACGCTATAAAACTTCAAAGTACGACCATCGCGGGTGTTGGGCCCGCTGTAGGAGGTCCAGGCACAGGTACTACATTTGATGACTACTATAAAGGTCAAACTATTGAACTTACAAGAAAGCTGAGCACTGGTGATTTAATAAAATCACTAAACACTATTATAGGGTACGACGGAGAAACTCGAGTAGCTTTTGTAGGAGACATAGCCAAAGGTCAAAAGGCAACTACACCTCGCACAGGGAAAACCACTGTGGGAGCTATTAACACAACTTTTCTTATCTTAAACGATGTCTCTTCTATAGCACTAGGAGACATTATAGTCCCCAAAAGTACTGGAAGTCAAAGAATAGGCGATGATGTTACAGTTCTAGCTATAAATACTGGTACTAAGACTTTAACTCTTAGTAAGTCTATTTACTCTGCTAATATAAACAATATTCCTCAAGCTATAGATATACAAGGGCTTAACGCAGGAACAGAGGATATACTAACTCCTGGAACCATAGACCGGTTTATACCAAATACTGGAGACACTTATAGAATATTTGGGTCTCTTGGGGACAAAAAAGTTTCTATTAATCCAGCAATGCAACTTCTAGACTATATGACCAACACTAGATTCGGTAGAGGTCTGGATTTAGACAAAGATATTAACTTACATGCTTTTAAAGAAGCTGCAAGACTTTGTGATACTCGCTCTAATGTTTCCGTAGTAAGTGTAGTAAACGCAATTGTAGGAGGTATTTACAAATTTACGGATGCCGGAGGAAAACTTAGATTCCAAGGAACTGTAGTATCAAGTACTTACGTTACTATAGCTGGTGCTGCAAGATACCAGATAGTTTTTACAAACTGTATAGGCAAATTAGTAAATAAATTCTTAGACTGGGGCAACCTAACTCCTAATGAGCTAGCGTGGAATCGGGACAACGCCACTAATATTACCAAGCTGTACAAAGTACCTGCTCTAGCTGCTAATGGCACGTATGCTTTGAGTAACTCTTCAGAAATATCCTCGGTATCTTTAACTAGAGTTGATGCTGGTGGCGCTGCTCTAACCTTACATATAATGCAAGGTACCTCCACAGATAACTCTACCTCCTGCGCGTTTGATGGTAATCCTGTAGTTAAGACTTTTGATACTGTAACCGGGTCTTTTGGGGGCGGATACTCCTTGTATGACTCTGATGATGTTAAGTTCTGGAGATACATGGGATGGCAAGAACAGAATCAACGAGAAGTTACAAGACACCAAACAAATGCCACTATAAGAACAGAGAACCCAATCTTTGATAATGTTAACTCTATGTTGGAACATTTTAATGGCATACTTAGGTTTAACGCTGGCAAGTATGAGTTAGACGTAGAAAGCTCCGTTAGCACATATAGTAGCGATGACCCTAGAGACATCGTAGAGGCAGACATTATAGGTAGTATAAGTGTTGAGGATGCGGGAGTTAAAGGCTCTGCAAACTCTGTAAGTGTATCTGTGCCTGACCCTCAAATTCGTTTTGATAAAAGAAACGTTACCTTCTTTGACTCTAAATACTTAAAGCAAGATAGAGGAGTACCTAAAAAGAAGAGTATAAAAACTCCTTTGATTACTAACTACTACAATGCAAGAATTAATGCAGAACAGTACTTAGTACAGTCTCGTTCCTCTAAGAAAATTAGTTTTAGGATGGGGCCGAAAGGTAATTTATTACTAGCCGGAACTATTATAAGATTATCCTATGAGAGATTTGGGTGGGAGAATAAGTACTTTAGAATCAGTAACCTGTCTTTCTCAGCTGACTGTTTAGTCACAGTTACAGCAATGGAGCACGATGATGACTCGTATATTGTATCTGGTAAGGATAAGACATTTGATGCTGCTTCACAAGTGGGGGGTCCTGGCCCTACTGTAGAACTACCAGACAGTCCTCTAGCTTTGGCAGCCACGACGGCGGCGCTAGGTGCTATTAACCTAACTTGGGCAAACTCAGCTCAGTTTGGTGTAGCGCAGGCAGGTGCTGGTAACTTTGGATGGTCTACAGAAATCCTTTATAACTCAGGCAATAGTAGAGCTTCGGGTACCCCCAGGACTTTAGCTACACTACAAGGTGATATAGACGAGTTTAAGCATGTATTAGTAGATGCTACTGCTAGCTCTACTCATTATTACTGGGTAAGGCACAAGAAGACTCAGACTTTAAAGTCGGGTAAAATAACTACCCTAGCTTCCGAATGGTTTCCTACCGGTAACGGTATACAGGGCAATGCTTTAATTCTAAGCGCGGGCGGCGGAATTATATATTTGTATAAGAATGCTGCTACTGAACCAACTGATGATCCTTCTGCAGATACTTTATTTCCTACTGTAGTTGTTGCTACTTCCGGCAGTAATGCAGGTAAAATAACCGGTGTAGCGTCCTCAGGGCAGGGTGATGCAGCCCTAACAAGTAATCAGGTAATAGATACTGCCGGTAACGCCACAGGTTGGTATACTATTCCTCAGACTCCGCCCGCAGGGCAGTTTATATGGATTATAGCAGCTACAGCTAATTCCAACGCAGCAAGCGATCCTATTCTTAGAGCAGAATGGACTGAACCTGCTAAATTTTCAGGAGCAGACGGGCAAAGCTATGGTGTAGTAGAGCTATTCCGAACAATCAATACTGAGAGTGGGGGCAGTGCAGTAGCACCTGCACTACCTAGTGCTGATCTTACATGGAACTTTGACCAACAGACTCTAACTGGGGGCAGTTTAGATAACTGGAGTCTGACTGAAACTCCTGTTACTGCTAATAATAAGTATCTATGGAAGACTACTTCAGCAGTATTAGCAGCCAGAGCTTCTAGTGGGGATACTACCACTGTAATAGAAGGTACGGCCGGGGGCGACGCAGATTGGTCTGGCGCACGCAACTTTCATACTTTTGCAGGCCCCGGCTTGCCGGGCAGCTCTTCAAAGGTTGTTAAGCTAACTGCTAGTCAGTATGTGATTCCTTATACAACGGTAAACACAGAAGCTACGACACTTACCTTTACGGCTGCTCCTCAGAATGTAGTAGGTACCGCAACCTATCAGTTTTTTGTTAACAATGCCATTAAGCAAAATACTAGTAGTACCACAACTTATCAAATGGCGGACGCAGATGAACCCGCAAATGGAATACAAAAAGTTGTAAGAGTAGACCTATACGATGATAACGTCCTCGTTGCAACAGACTCTGTTTCTGTGTATGGTATAAAAGACGGTACAGATGCTTTAACAGTCATACTAAGCAACTCTAGTCATGTCGTTCCTGCAGCTAATAATGGCTCTGTAACTAGTGCGCAACTAGCAGGCTCTGGTACCGATATACGAGTATTTAGAGGCTCTACTGCACTACAATATGGATCGGGGGTTAGTAAGTTTCTAGTCAATGTATCCGGTAGTTCGGCTCCTAATCAGATCTCACCAGGCGCAATATCTACCGTAACTTTTACGAGTACTAATGACACTGCCAGAGTAGCAGCAGCGACTGCTATGGGAGGCAACTCTGCAACAGTAACTTTTAGTATAGTAGTAAGGGACGCTGCCTTTGTAGCTACTACTATTGTTAAGCAACAGAGCCTTGCTAAAGCTAAAGAGGGTGCAGTATCGACAGTTGCAGGCCCTGAAGGTAAAAAAACAATACAAGGGTATTTATACCAGAAAAAGACGGCTAGTGTAGGTACTCCACCAGGTAAACCCTCTGGTACTTCCATCTATCATTTTACTGGTAGCAATGAAGGAACAGTAACAGGGACAGATATTCAGGAGCAGACAGCAGATAAGTGGAGTAATACTCCTATGGACCACGACGTTAGTTCCCCTCATACTCACTGGACAGTTAGGTATTTTGGTGAGCAAGCAACTTCGTTAGCTACTACTATTTCTCTGTCTTCCGGTAATTTCTCCAACGTTGTAAAGCATACTAGTTTTTCAGGGGTTGTAACTTTTATTGGAGGTACGTTCGCAGTAGGGGGCGTTAATACCACGATAGATGGAGGAGTTATTACCACAGGATCTGTAGCTTCTCCTAGCTTCGCTAGTAGTGGGGGCGGTACTAAGTTAGTTTTAGCAACGGGTTCTTTAAATGCATCCGATCCTATTTTTGAAGTAAAAAACAGCAGTAATGCTTCTAAGTTTAAAATAACAAAAGCGGGAGATATTACTGCAAATAACTTCGATCTTGTAAGCGGTAATATATCAGGAACAGTAACTATTGGAGGAGTTAGTGGTAACTATCCAGCAGCAAATAATAGTGCTAAGTCTGCCGGATCAGTAGGGGGTTGGACAATAAGCTCAACTCAAATACTTGGAGGAAATAGCACAAGCCACGTTAAACTAGAGGCAAGTGCTTCCAAAAAGAGAATTGTAATAAGAGATAGTAATGTTGACAGAGTTATAATAGGCGATCTTTCGTAGCAACCAACACAAAAATAAAACTTGACTAAGTATGTCCTTTGGGATATAATTTCACAATGGAGAAAACGACATGACCGCAGCCACATACGACCTAGTGATTGACCAAGGATCCGACTTTGCCATTGACTTGACAATTACGGAAGCAGGAGCAGCCAAAAACCTTGCTGGTTACGCTGGTCGGGCACAACTGCGCTCAACACATGCGGCTTCAAGTGCTACAGCATCGTTTACAGTCGCTATTATAAATGCTTCTACTGGTAAACTAAAGATGCAGATGGCAGCAGCAGTGAGTACGGGAATTGCTGCTGGTAGGTATGTTTACGATCTGGAGATACACACTTCTGGTAACGCAACTGTAAAAAGACTTATACAAGGTAGTGTTACCATTAATCCTGAGGTTACTAGGTAATGACAGATTCTATAGGTACAAAGGTAGCGATTACCGAAGAAGTTACCACACTATCTGTTACAAATAATAATTCAGTAGGTGTTACT
>Ga0308012_10000956_pt1 | contig 16197 bp, 9 predicted proteins | sample Neamet179_FD_203133 | JGI IMG/M metagenome (GOLD analysis project Ga0308012, IMG submission 203133) | Marine microbial communities from water near the shore, Antarctic Ocean - #179 | ecosystem: Environmental > Aquatic > Marine > Unclassified | place: Southern Ocean | collected 2014-07-25 | reverse complement strand
CTCGAGTTAGAGGCCTGCGTTAATAATCACTCGTGGATTTTAGAAACAACACCAGCGCCAACCGTACGGCCACCTTCGCGGATAGCAAAGCGCAAACCAAGTTCCATGGCAATAGGGGCGATCAGCTCAACATTGAACTTCAAGTTATCACCCGGCATGACCATTTCTGTACCCTCTGGGAGAACAACTGTGCCTGTTACGTCTGTAGTCCGGAAGTAAAACTGTGGACGATAGTTGGCAAAGAATGGTGTATGACGACCACCCTCATCTTTGGTCAGAATATATGCTTCTGCTTCAAATTTAGTGTGTGGCTTAACAGAACCTGGCTTGCAAAGAATTTGGCCGCGCTCAACACCAGCACGGTCGATACCGCGCAACAGAACGCCAACATTGTCGCCAGCCTCCCCACGGTCCAACAATTTGCGGAACATTTCAACGCCAGTACAAACAGATTTCGTTGTATCACGGATACCCACGATTTCGATCTCTTCGCCCACATTGATCACACCACGTTCAATACGCCCAGTTACAACTGTACCACGACCTGAGATCGAGAATACATCCTCGATTGGCAGCAAGAAAGGCTGGTCAATAGCCCGAGTTGGTGTTGGGATGTATTCGTCAACAGCAGCCATCAATTTCGAGATGGATTCTGAACCGATTGCAGCATCACGATCTTCCAAAGCGGCCAAGGCAGAGCCTGGGATGATTGGAATGTCATCGCCAGGGTATTCGTATTTGGACAATAACTCACGAATTTCCATTTCAACCAATTCCAACAACTCATCGTCGTCAACTTGGTCAACTTTGTTCATGTAAACAACCATGTAAGGAATACCAACTTGGCGACCCAACAAAATGTGCTCACGGGTCTGTGGCATTGGGCCGTCGGCCGCATTCACAACCAAGATCGCACCATCCATTTGTGCCGCACCAGTGATCATGTTCTTCACATAGTCGGCGTGGCCTGGGCAATCAACGTGCGCGTAATGGCGCGCTTCAGTTTCATACTCAACGTGAGCAGTGGAGATAGTGATGCCACGCGCACGCTCTTCAGGTGCCGAGTCAATCGACGCATAATCCTGAAAGTCACCAAATTGCTTCGTGATCGCAGCCGTCAAGGTTGTCTTGCCGTGGTCAACGTGACCAATCGTGCCGATATTTACGTGTGGTTTTAAACGTTCAAACTTTGCTTTGGCCATGGGAGGCTCCTCTTTTTGTTCGTGGCGGTGGGCAGAATGCCCACCCTACGGGTTTATGTAGGGTGGGCCGATGGCCCACCACGTTTATGCAAATTTCGCCTGAATCTCTTCAGAGATATTCGACGGAACAGGCTCATAATGGTCAAACTGCATTGAAAAGTTGGCGCGGCCGGAAGACATCGAGCGCAAAGTATTGATGTATCCAAACATATTGGCCAGCGGGACAAATGCATCAATTGCAATTGCGTTGCCACGACCGTCTTGGCCCTGAACTTGGCCACGGCGGGACGTCAAGTCTCCAATGATCCCACCAGTATATTCGTCCGGCGTTATCACTTCGACTTTCATGATGGGCTCAAGTAATTTAGCTCCGGCAAGGCGCATGCCCTCACGCATACACATCCGGCCCGCGATTTCAAAAGCGAGGACCGATGAGTCAACATCGTGATATTTACCTTCAAGCAAAGCGACTTTGAAGTCGATCACGGGGAAGCCAGCCAAAGGACCACTATCCATTACAGAGCGTATTCCCTTCTCTACACCAGGGATATATTCCTTTGGAACAGATCCACCAACAACGCGAGATTCAAAAGAATAACCTTCGCCAGGAATGGTTGGAGTAATTAATAATTTGACTTCACCATATTGGCCAGATCCACCCGATTGCTTTTTGTGGGTATAGCTATGCGTCACTTCATGACCGATAGTCTCACGATAGGCCACCTGCGGAGCGCCGATATTAGCTTCTACTTTAAATTCACGACGCATACGGTCCACTAGAATATCAAGATGTAACTCGCCCATACCCTTCATGATGGTCTGACCCGATTCAATATCAGTTTCGACACGGAAAGACGGATCCTCAGCAGAAAGCCTTTGCAAAGCCAGGCCCATTTTCTCTTGGTCACCCTTAGTTTTAGGCTCAATAGCAATCTCGATCACAGGAACCGGGAACGTCATTGTCTCAAGAACAACCGGAGCATTCACAGCACAAAGCGTGTCACCCGTAGTCGTCTCCTTTAAGCCACCAAGAGCGATAATATCGCCTGAAAATGCTTCGGAGATTTCATCGCGGTCATTGGAATGCATAATCATCATGCGGCCAACCCGTTCTTTTTTACCCTTAGTCGAATTCAGAAAATTGTCGCCTTTTTCCAACTTACCAGAGTAAATTCGAGTAAAGGTCAAGGAACCTACAAAGGGATCATTCCAAATTTTAAACGCAAGAGCTGAGAAAGGCATGTCATCATCTGCACGGCGAGCTTGATCGCGAGTTTCTGTATCATCACCAGGCTTAAAGCCCATATAGTCAACCACATCGAGTGGGCTAGGCAAATAGTCAATAACTGCATTCAACAATGGCTGAACAGCTTTATTCTTAAATGCTGAGCCACCAAGCACAGGCACGAATGCCATAGATAAAGTCGCCTTGCGAATTAGTTTGCGCAAAGTAGCAACATCAGGCTCATTGCCCTCCAAGTACTCCATCATCGCATCGTCATCTTGATCAACAGCCGCTTCAATCAACTTACTACGCCATTCAGCAGCAGAATCTTGCAGACTTTCACGTATGGGGGCTTTTATCCAGGAAGCACCAAGGTCTTCACCATCCCACAACCACTCTTCCATCGTGACAAGATCAACCAAACCTTCAAGCTCAGTTTCGGCCCCAATTGGGAAAGATATTGGAATAGCGCTTGCGCCAGTACGGTCTTCAATCATGGCAACACAGTTAAAAAAATCTGCTCCAGTTTTGTCCATTTTGTTAACAAAAACCATACGCGGGACTTTATAGCGGTCAGCCTGACGCCAAACCGTTTCAGTTTGAGGCTCAACACCAGCATTCCCATCCAAAACACAAACCGCACCATCGAGAACAGCCAGTGACCGTTCGACCTCAATCGTGAAGTCAACGTGGCCAGGCGTATCGATAATGTTGAAACGGTGCTTAGGACCTTCCGGCGTAATACCGTCTTCTGTGCGCTCCCAGAAAGTAGTTGTCGCTGCAGACGTAATAGTTATACCACGCTCCTGCTCTTGCTCCATGTGGTCCATGGTTGCAGCACCATCGTGCACTTCACCGATGTTATGCTCTTTACCAGTATAATAAAGGATACGTTCAGAACACGTAGTCTTACCTGCATCAATGTGTGCAATGATACCGAAGTTGCGGTACAGCTCTAGTGGATATTCGCGTGCCATATCTGTTCAGCCTCTGTGGGGTTACCAGCGGTAATGGCTGAACGCTTTATTTGCGTCGGCCATTTTGTGAGTATCTTCGCGCTTTTTGACGGCGTTGCCACGGGATTGCACCGCGTCCAACAATTCACCAGCAAGACGCTCTTCCATAGTGTTCTCGTTACGCTTGCGGCTAGCGGTAATCAGCCAGCGGATCGCAAGAGCTTCGCGACGTTCAGGACGCACTTCAACAGGCACCTGATACGTAGCCCCACCAACGCGGCGCGAACGCACCTCGACAGAAGGTTTAATGTTTTCTAATGCTTCGTGGAACATCTCGATAGGCGCGCGCTTTACTTTCGTTTCAACACGCTCAAGAGCGCCATAAACGATGCGTTCGGCTATGGATTTTTTACCATCAAGCATCAAGTTGTTCATAAATTTTGTTAGTACGAGATCACCATATTTGGCATCAGGTAAAACAGATCGCTTTTCAGCGGCGTGACGACGTGACATATCTTGATTCCCTTACTTAGGACGCTTCGCGCCGTATTTAGAACGACGCTGCTTACGATCTTTGACGCCCTGGGTATCCAGAACACCGCGCAGGATGTGGTAACGCACACCGGGAAGGTCTTTGACCCGTCCACCACGAATGAGAACAACCGAGTGTTCTTGTAAGTTGTGGCTTTCACCAGGAATATAGCTGATGACCTCAAAACCATTGGTGAGGCGCACTTTTGCAACCTTCCGCATCGCCGAGTTCGGCTTTTTTGGAGTTGTTGTGTATACGCGTGTACAAACGCCACGTTTTTGTGGGCATTCCTGCAAGTGCATAGACTTGCTACGTTTTATTTTAGGCTGCCGGGGTTTCCGGATCAGCTGTTGGATCGTTGGCATTGGCGGTTCTCTTCCCGTCTAGACAAATAAGGTGATGGGAATAGTCCCCACCGGTTCCAATGTTAAGCGCCAGGTCAGTTACCCATCGCCGGTTTCCGCGTCTGATCGCGGTAATTTTTCGCCAAAGCACAACCAAAACCGCATCCCTTCCTAAAAATGGGGGGCGCGGCGGGGGTTCCAGAGGAACAGCTAGCTGTTCTTGACCACTTTAAATTTTGATGTTGCACAATGAGGTATCCCCCATGGCAGATGAGGCGCGTATATGCAGAGTCGCTTAGGGTGTCAACAGGTACGAGTGGCACCAGCACATTTGGCTGCAAATTGATCAACACAATCTCTAAATCATCTAACATCGGTGATTTTATACTATCTCGATCTTATTACTTTAGGAGGTACTGCAATTCTGCAATAGAGACCTAACACTATGAAATTACGGTACACTTATTAGAAAAAATGCCAGATCGAAACAGGAGCTCTATTTCGATACATAAAACAGTATTATTTTATTACGGTTAGTTTTTAGGAATAACAACCATACAGTAGAGGCTGGTTATATATTATATATTTTGTGCGATTAGTAGCGCTACCCTTCTGATCGCAGTGTTCCCAGAAGAATATGCTTAGCGAAGCCAGATGAATAAGCCCACTACGCTGCCGGCCTCAAATATGCGTACTGCGTTGGCGGTAGATAGTAAAAGCTCCAGTACCAACAATCACGCCGGCACCAATGAATGAGTAAAAGTCTGGCCATTCAGAAAAAAATACATGACCAAGAATCAGAGCTGCGATTAGGCCAACATAGCGAAACTGCGCAGTAAAGCTGACATCCCCTGTGCGGATCGCTAGGACACTGACGATAGACCCAAAGAAAATTGCAACCGAGGCGCCTAGAAGCGCCCTCCAAGCCACAAAGCTGACCGGTGCCCAGGGTTCGAAGGCTGCGGCCAAACTAGCAGCCAAGAATACACCAAAGGCAGCAAAAAAGGACATTTCTTGTGATGAAAGTTTAGCTCCCAGACTGCGTGCAGTTAAATCTCGAATCGTTATACAAACCACCGCGGCCAAACAAAACAGAGAATAAATATTAAATCCATTGCTTCCCGGTTTGACGATTAACAACATCCCTAAAAACCCAATTGAAATCGCCGAAATTCGCCGCCACCCCAAAGGTTCGCCCAAAAACAAAAAGGCTGCCAAGGGAATAGTAAGCGGTAGGATTTGCATAATAGCATTCATATTGGCTAGTTCCATATTAAACAGCGCCGTTACGATAAAGAAGGCAGCTCCAACTTCAGACAAAGTGCGCAAAGACAAAATCATCCGATCCCTTTGGCCAAGCTTATGCACCTGCCAGCCTGACCGCATCACAAGTACAGCCAGCATCACCACCACTAACCCTCCTCGTACAGCCAAGGTTTGAAATACGGGCAAAACACCTCCCAACGACTTAATGATCGCATCATTGACCGCAAAACAGACCATTGAGGCAATCATGAAGAAAGCACCACGGATATTATCTGACATGCTGCAGTTCCCTTATTGCCAATGTAAATTTTAATCGTCCTACTGGACTCTATTTCATATTAAAGCTCAACTAAAAAACAAAAAAGGCCACTCCAAGGAGTGGCCTTTATATTTGTAATATAACAAATTTTATTTTTCGTTATTTTCTCCTGTATTGACAAGTAGGCTGTCAAACATCTCGTCCGGTGTTGGTGCAACTTTGGTTGGAGCAGCCAAAGCAATAGCCTCTTCTGCCTGCAGCCGACGCGCTTCAATCACGACGTTGTCACGGTCGGTGGCCACACGACGCATTTGCTGTGTCGCTCCACCAGTCCCCGCCGGGATCAAACGACCTACGATCACATTCTCTTTGAGGCCTACCAATTTATCTCGCTTGCCTTGCACTGAAGCTTCGGTAAGGACACGCGTTGTTTCTTGGAAGGACGCTGCAGATATAAACGAGCGGGTTTGTAAGGATGCCTTAGTAATACCCAGCAAGATTGGCTCACCCTCTGCTGGACGTCCACCCTTGGACAGAGCCTTCTCATTGGCCGCATCAAATTCAGCTTTGTCCACATGCTCGCCTTTAAGCAAAGTTGTCTCACCACTGTTCGTGATTTCCCATTTCTGCAACATCTGACGTACAATGACTTCGATATGTTTATCATTAATCTTCACACCTTGCAGACGATACACGTCTTGGACTTCGTCGATCATATAATCGGCCAAAGCTTCAACACCTAGTACCGCAAGAATATCATGGGGGGCGGGGTTACCATCCATGATGTAATCACCCTTCTTGATAAAGTCACCTTCTTGAACGGGGATGTGCTTGCCTTTTGGCACCATGTATTCAAATTTCTCCATGGTGTCATCAGCAGGTTCAATCGCAATACGCCGCTTATTTTTGTAATCTTTACCAAAGCGGACATATCCATCAATTTCAGCAATGATCGCGTGATCTTTTGGGCGACGTGCCTCAAATAATTCAGCAACCCGCGGCAGGCCACCTGTAATATCCTTAGATCGACCACCTTCACGAGGAATACGGGCGAGGATGTCACCGGCTTTGATTTCTTGTGCATCTTCCACAGACAAAACAGCGTCCACCGACATAGCATAGGAGATTGGGTTCCCGTCTTCACGGATAAGAATTTCACCATCAGCACCTGTTACTATGATTTTCGGCGCCAGTTCGTTCCCTTTTTCAGCTGCACGCCAATCCGTAACAATTTTCTGGGTCATGCCTGTCGCATCATCTGTCTCGTCACGCACAGCGATGCCCGACACCAGATCAACATATTTAACAGTCCCTGTTTTTTCAGCGATAATTGGCAAAGTGAAAGGGTCCCATTCAAACAACTTATCGCCACGGGCAATCATTTGTCCATCTTTGACCAACATCTTCGAACCATAGGCAACTTTATAGCTGGCAATAGCAGCACCATCCACATCAAGAATACTTGCAACCATGTTACGTGTCAGTGACAAGACATCACCAGCAGAATTTTTCAATAGGTTAGCATTCTCAAGATGGACCTTTCCAGACTGGCTACTCTCCTGACTGGATTGCTGACCACCACCTTGTGCAACTCCACCAATGTGGAATGTACGCATGGTAAGTTGTGTCCCAGGCTCACCAATGGACTGCGCCGCAATAATTCCCACCGCTTCGCCTTGGTTTACCATGGCGCCACGTGCCAAGTCACGACCATAGCAAGCTGCACAGATGCCATCGTCTGTTTCACAAGTCAAAGGTGACCTAATCAACATTGAGATAACGCCTCCAGCTTCAATGAAGTCAGCTTTACGCTCGTCAATAATCTCACCTTTAGCACAGAGAACTTCATCTGTACCTGGCTTGATGACATCTTCAGCCGTAACACGGCCCAAGATACGCTCAGCCAATGAGGATATCACTTCGCCATCATTCACGGCGGCACGTGCTGTGATAGAACGCTCAGTTCCACAATCATGCTGACGCACGATACAATCCTGTGCCACATCTACCAAACGACGTGTCAAGTAACCAGAGTTAGCTGTTTTCAGAGCCGTGTCTGACAGGCCTTTACGCGCCCCGTGTGTTGAGTTGAAGTACTCAAGAACAGTCAAGCCCTCTTTAAAGTTCGAGATGATTGGTGTCTCGATGATATCACCGTTTGGCTTGGCCATTAGACCACGCATCCCACCCAGTTGTTTCATCTGAGTGACCGACCCACGCGCTTTAGAATGGGCCATCATGTAAACCGAATTTGGTTCCATCTCAGCACCATTCTCATCATACTTTACCGATGCAATGGCTTCCATCATTGAGTCCGTCACTTGTTCATTACAGTTTGACCAAGCGTCAATCACTTTGTTGTATTTTTCACCCTGAGTGATCAGGCCATCCATATACTGTTGTTCAAACTCTTTAACCTGAGCACGCACGCCGTCAACGATTGTCCACTTATTATCTGGAATAAGCATATCATCTTTACCAAAAGAGATGCCGGCGCGGAACGCTTCGCGGAAACCAATAGTCATAACATGGTCACAGAAAATCACGGATTCTTTCTGACCGCAGTAACGATAAACCGTATCAATCACTTGCTGCACTTCACCTTTTTTCAAAAGACGGTTCACTAAGCTAAAAGGAGCCTTGGCGTTTTTTGGAAGTAAGTCGCCCAAACGAACGCGCCCTGGTGTAGTTTCAAACCGCACCATGATCTGATTACCTTCGTCATCAATCTGCGGAATTCGAGCAGTAATTTTTGCATGCAAGTGTACAACACCAGCGTCTAGCGCGTGCTGCACTTCGTCCACTGATCCAAAAATCATGTCTTCGCCCTTCATGCCTTTGCGCATGAGAGTTGTATAGTAGAGGCCAAGGATCATATCCTGTGATGGCACAATGATTGGCGCGCCATTAGCAGGGGACAAAACGTTGTTTGTCGACATCATCAAGACACGTGCTTCCAGCTGAGCTTCCAGACTCAAAGGAACGTGCACAGCCATTTGGTCACCATCAAAGTCAGCGTTAAAGGCTGAACATACCAGAGGGTGCAGCTGAATAGCCTTACCTTCGATCAATACAGGTTCAAAAGCCTGAATGCCCAAACGGTGTAGCGTTGGCGCTCGGTTCAACATGACCGGATGTTCACGGATCACCTCATCCAGAATATCCCAAACCTCTGGACGCTCTTTCTCAACCAATTTCTTAGCTTGCTTTACAGTGGATGACAGACCTTTAGCTTCCAATCGGCTATAAATAAAAGGCTTGAACAATTCGAGAGCCATCTTCTTGGGCAGTCCACATTGGTGAAGCTTCAGTTCGGGGCCTGTAACAATCACAGAACGTCCCGAAAAGTCGACCCGTTTACCCAAAAGGTTTTGACGGAAGCGACCTTGCTTGCCCTTAAGCATATCAGACAAGGATTTCAACGGACGTTTGTTTTGCCCAGTAATCACGCGTCCACGACGGCCATTGTCAAACAATGCATCGACAGATTCCTGCAACATCCGCTTTTCGTTTCGGACTATAATATCTGGCGCACGCAATTCAATAAGACGCTTCAAACGGTTATTGCGGTTGATCACACGACGATACAAGTCGTTCAAGTCAGACGTGGCAAATCGGCCACCGTCTAGAGGTACCAAAGGTCGCAGTTCCGGTGGGATCACAGGGATCACAGTCAAAATCATCCACTCTGGACGGTTGCCGGATTCGATGAAACTTTCAACAATTTTTAAACGTTTAATAATTTTCTTTGGCTTCAATTCGCCAGTGGCTTCAGACAGATCAACACGCAGTTGTTCCGCTTCACCATCAAGATCGATCAATGACAACATTTCTCGGATTGCTTCAGCACCAATATTGGCAGTGAAGGCATCCATGCCGTATATGTCCTGTGCGTCGAGAAATTCTTCCTCGTTCATCAGCTGGCCGTAGCTCAGGTCAGTCAGTCCAGGCTCAATAACCACGTAGTTTTCGAAATACAAGATCCGCTCAAGATCACGCAAAGTCATATCCAGCATGAGGCCGATACGCGATGGCAGTGATTTCAGAAACCAGATATGTGCTACCGGGCTGGCCAATTCGATATGGCCCATCCGCTCACGGCGCACTTTTTGTAGCGTTACTTCCACACCACATTTCTCGCAGACAACGCCGCGATATTTCATACGTTTATATTTACCACACAGGCATTCATAATCTTTGATTGGGCCAAAAATACGGGCACAGAATAAGCCATCACGCTCAGGCTTAAAAGTCCGGTAGTTTATTGTTTCTGGCTTTTTAATTTCACCAAATGACCATGACAGAATCCGCTCTGGGCTTGCCAACGACACTTTGATTTCATCAAAGGCTTTAGGAGGTGCGACTGGGTTGAACGGGTTGGTTGATAGTTCCTGGTTCATCTTAAATTCCTTTAAATCAGAGGGAGGGGACGGTGGGAGTAAATTACGCTAACGCGCAACCTACTCGTCCACCTCCGCATCCAGGAGTTCCATATTAAGGCCAAGGCCACGGACTTCTTTGACAAGAACGTTAAACGATTCTGGGATGCCAGCTTCGAAGTTGTCCTCACCCTTAACGATACTTTCATAGACTTTAGTCCGACCAGCAACGTCATCCGATTTCACCGTCAGCATTTCCTGCAAAGTGTAAGCAGCGCCATAAGCTTCCAAGGCCCAAACTTCCATTTCCCCGAAACGTTGGCCACCGAATTGCGCTTTACCACCCAGTGGCTGTTGGGTAACCAACGAGTACGGACCGGTAGAGCGTGCGTGGATTTTATCATCCACAAGGTGGTGTAGCTTCAGCAGGTATTTAATGCCCACAGTCACAGGGCGTGCAAACTCTTCACCGGTGCGGCCATCAAACAATACCGACTGGCCGCTTTCACTAAAGCCTGCCCGACGCAAAGCATCGTTTACGTCAGCTTCTTTGGCACCATCAAATACAGGTGTAGCAATTGGCACACCATTAATCACGTTGCCCGCAGATTCGACCAAAGACTTTTCATCCATACCTTCAATACCTTCAGCATAAACGTCATCGCCATAAGCAATCCGCATAGCGTCACGCACTGGAGTTAAATCCCCCGACCGGCGGTACTCACCCAAAGCTTCATCAATTTGGATACCCAAACCGCGTGCAGCCCAACCCATGTGGGTTTCAAGAATTTGCCCCACGTTCATACGTGAAGGTACACCAAGAGGGTTCAATACAAAATCGACCGGCGTTCCATCAGCCAAGAAAGGCATATCTTCCATTGGAACAACTTTAGAAATTACACCTTTGTTACCGTGACGACCAGCCATTTTATCCCCTGGCTGCAGCTTGCGCTTGACCGCTACGAATACTTTGACCATCTTCATCACGCCTGGTGGCAAATCATCACCACGACGCACTTTTTCCACTTTGTCCTCAAAGCGGGCATCCAATGTACGTTTCTGCGCCTCATATTGTTCGTTCAGAGCTTCAACGACTTGGGCATCGCCCTCTTCTTTCATCGCAAACTGCCACCAATGGCTGCGTGGCATGTCATCCAGCATCTCAGCTGAAACATTACCACCGCGTGTGCCTTTAGGGCCTTTTACAGCTTCACGACCTTCGATCATACTACGTAAACGGGCATAGATGTTACGATCAAGAATTGTCAGCTCATCATCACGGTCACGGGCCAAACGCTCAACTTCTTCACGTTCGATCTGCAAAGCACGCTCGTCTTTCTCAACGCCATGACGGTTAAACACACGAACTTCGACGATGGTTCCATAGTCCCCAGGCGGCAAGCGCAGAGATGTATCACGCACATCAGATGCCTTCTCACCAAAAATCGCCCTCAGAAGCTTTTCTTCTGGAGTCATCGGGCTTTCGCCTTTTGGTGTAATCTTGCCAACCAAAATATCCGCAGGACCAACTTCCGCACCAATATAAACGATACCAGCTTCATCTAAATTACGTAAAGCTTCTTCACCTACGTTTGGAATATCACGAGTGATTTCCTCCGGACCTAACTTCGTATCGCGTGCAGCTACTTCAAATTCCTCGATGTGCACAGATGTGAAAACGTCATCACGGACGATACGCTCTGAAATCAAAATACTGTCTTCGTAATTATAGCCATTCCACGGCATAAACGCGACAACTACGTTTTTACCCAATGCCAATTCGCCAATATCCGTCGATGGACCATCAGCAACCACTTCCCCTTTGGTGACATAATCACCAACCTTCACCAAAGGACGTTGATTAATACATGTATTTTGGTTTGAACGTTGGAATTTCCGCATGCGGTAGATATCAACGCCCGCGTCACCCAGCTCAAGATCTTCAGTTGCCCTAATAACGATCCGCTGTGCGTCCACTTGGTCGATAATACCACCACGCTTTGCCATAATCGCAGCACCAGAGTCGCGAGCAACTACTTCTTCAATACCCGTACCGACCAAAGGTGCTTCAGCCTTCAGAAGAGGCACGGCTTGACGTTGCATATTCGAGCCCATCAAGGCTCTGTTTGCATCATCATTTTCAAGGAATGGAATCAAAGACGCAGCGACTGAGACTAACTGCTTGGGCGAAACATCGATCAAGTTGACAGAAGCAGACTGCGCTAAAGTGTAATCACCGTTTTGGCGGGTTGAGACCAAGTCATTGATAAACTTGCCATCCTTATCTAACGCTGCGTTTGCCTGCGCCACCGTATGACGCATTTCTTCAGTTGCAGACATATATTGAACTTCGTCCGTCACGACACCGTCAACGACTTTGCGGTAAGGCGTTTCAATAAATCCGTATTTATTGACACGAGCAAATGTTGCCAAAGAGTTGATCAGACCAATATTTGGCCCCTCCGGTGTTTCAATTGGACACATCCGACCATAGTGAGTGGCATGAACGTCGCGCACTTCAAAGCCGGCTCGCTCCCGGGTTAAACCTCCAGGGCCAAGCGCAGACAAACGTCGCTTATGCGTAACTTCCGATAAGGGGTTGGTCTGGTCCATGAATTGGGAGAGTTGACTCGAGCCAAAGAACTCGCGCACGGCTGCAGCAGCAGGTTTCGCGTTAATTAAATCTTGCGGCATCACGGTATCAATTTCAACTGATGACATACGCTCTTTGATTGCACGCTCCATCCGCAGCAAACCAACGCGATATTGATTTTCCATCAGTTCGCCGACAGAGCGAACACGACGGTTACCCAAGTGGTCAATATCATCAATATCGCCACGACCATCGCGCAGGTCCACCAAAGCCTTGATGCAAGACACAATATCTTCACGGCGCAGCGTGCGCACAGTGTCTTCCGCATCCAGAGCCAAACGCATGTTCATTTTTACGCGCCCAACTGCCGATAGATCATAACGTTCACTATCAAAAAATAATGTGTCAAAAAGACCCGAGGCCGCATCAACGGTGGGCGGCTCACCGGGACGCATAACCCGATAGATATCCATCAACGCGGTATCGCGGGACATATTTTTGTCCACCTTTACCATTGTATTGCGCATATAAGCGCCCACATTCACATTATCAATATCCAAAACTGGGACATCAGTGATGCCTGCGTCCAGCAATTCCTTTACAGAACCACCAATCACCTCGCCTTCTTTATCCAGTTCCCAAGTTAATTCGTCACCAGCTTCCACATAGATGGCGCCCGTTTCCTCATTAATGATGTCTTTAGACACGAACTTGCCGAGAATTTGATCAAAAGGAACTAATAATTCAGAAACAGAAGCCTCATCAATTAATTTTTTGACCGTACGTGGCGTTACTTTTTTACCAGCTTCCGCAACCATCTCACCTGTTTTAGCATCAACCAAATCAAATGTTGGACGCGTACCCCGCACGCGCTCTGGGAAGAACTTAGTTACCCAGCCGCTACCCTTTTTGAAAGTGTAGTGGACTGTTTCATAATAGGCATCCATTATGCCTTCCTGGTCGAGCCCCAATGCATAAAGCAATGTAGTCACTGGTAATTTTCGGCGACGGTCAATACGCGCATAAACCACGTCCTTAGCGTCGAACTCAAAGTCTAACCAGGAGCCACGGTAAGGAATAATCCGGCAAGCGAACAGCAATTTCCCAGAGGAGTGGGATTTGCCTTTGTCGTGATCGAAAAACACACCGGGCGAGCGGTGCATCTGGGAGACTATTACCCGCTCAGTACCATTCACTACAAATGTTCCGTTTGGTGTCATTAAGGGCATGTCGCCCATAAACACATCCTGCTCTTTAATATCTTTAACTGATTTCGCACCAGTATCATCGTCCACCTCAAAAACAATCAAGCGCAGCGTCACCTTCAAGGGAGCTGCGTATGTCATGTCGCGCTGTTGGCACTCTTCAACGTCGTACTTTGGCTTTTCTAGCTCGTATTTAACGAACTCCAAGATAGCTGTCTCGTTGAAATCCTTAATCGGGAATACCGATTGAAAAACACCCTTGATACCCTCGCCGTCGAGCGGCTGAAGTGTATCACCAGATTTCAGAAACAAATCATAAGAGGATTTCTGGACCTCAATTAGATTTGGCATTTCTAAAACTTCACGGATTTTTCCGTAATATTTGCGCAAACGTTTTTGACCTAGGAATGACTTAGCCATGCGTTCCGTAACCTTTCATCTCGCCTGTCACACTGCCGTCGGGGACCGGCAGGGCAAACATCTGAGAACGGGTGATGGTTCGGCCTATTCTTGAATGTCGTCCCAAAGACACCCGCCCGACCTATGAACCTACCCAGAAAGAAGCCCTAAATTGGGCGCCTATCAGGAAAGGTTTGCGGCCCTTCAACCAAGGCCAAACACCTTTAGTTTAGAGACAGCAATGGCTGGGAGCAGTAGACTGCCCCCAGCCAATTTCAGAACAAGTCCAAAATTACTTAACTTCGACTTCCGCACCAGCTGCTTCCAGCTTGGCTTTAATGTCATCAGCTTCAGCTTTATCAATGCCTTCTTTGACAGCTTTGCCGCCAGCATCAACCAGTTCTTTTGCTTCTTTCAGACCCAAACCAGTGATGGCGCGGACTTCCTTGATAACATTTATTTTAGATGCACCAGGGGAAACAAGAATTACATTGAATTCCGTTTGCTCTTCAGCATCAGCAGCACCATCAACTGGGCCAGCCATCATTACAGCGCCACCAGCAGCAGGCTCGATGCCATACTCATCCTTTAGAATATTTTTCAGTTCTTGTGCTTCAAGCAGTGTAAGACCAACGATGTCTTCTGCCATTTTTTTCAGATCAGCCATTTTAGACTCTTTCCAATTATTAAGTGTGTTCCAACGACGGGCATAGACCCACGAGGGCATTTAGGTTGCTTATGCAGCTTTCTCTTCAATCGTAGAAAGAATGCTTGCGATATTGCTTGCAGGTGCGCCAATGGCCCCGGCGATGTTGCTTGCTGGTGCACCAATGCAACCCACGATCGAAGCAATAAGCTCCTCGCGGCTCGGCATTGCGGCAACGGCTTTCACACCGGCGACATCCAACGCGCTTTCGCCCATCGCACCACCAAGGATTTCCAGTTTTGGATTTCCCTTTGAGTACGCCTGAACCACTTTGGCAGCTGCCACAGGGTCTTCGGAATAAGCGAGAACGGTCATACCCGTCAGAAGGTTGGCAATGCTTACGCAAGGCTTCCCATCAAGGGCGATTTTGGCGAGCCTATTTTTGGCAACACGTATGGATCCACCCACTTCACGCATTTGCGCGCGCAGATCCTGCATTTCGGCAACTGTCATACCCTCGTAGCGGCTTACCACCACGACGCCAGAGCTTTCAAAGATTTGACCGAGCTCGTCGACCAATTTCTCTTTCAGTGCTCTATCCACAGTTTCACTCCAAATTATGAGGGGGGGTTGAGGTCCCCTCGGCTCAGTTCTGTGATGGTTACCCATCACGTTAGAGTCCACGATATGAGACCAAATCCAAAATCACCCGAAGAAAACCTTCTGGAAATCCGTCTTAATCTCCATCTCAGGCAGGATATTAAGCCATAGCGGCCCCCACCATCTCGGACAGAACGACACCCCGGTCACAAAGTGCCAGAGGATCACGTGGTCGTTTAGGGGATTCTTTATCCTTGAGCAAGGGTTTAAGTGCAATTCTATCGGTAGGTATACTGTTGTCATGATTAATCATGCATGCACAGGATGAAATTAGTAGCCGAATTAATATCATTAACAATATTTAGTCCGTATTATGAATAAATTAGGTTGATTAGAGTGGCCGCAAAAAGACCACATCACGTCTCGGTAGCGAAGTACATCAATGTGCTATTTCGTAACTGCCCGAATTAACACAGATGGCATCTGCAGTACAAAATCAGAATGGCGAGCCCAAGGACTCGCCATTCAAACTGCTTAAATTTATAGCCTTATTAACCAGTCGCACTATCCACATTTAACGTCACACTTGGA
>Ga0308012_10000952_pt1 | contig 16301 bp, 9 predicted proteins | sample Neamet179_FD_203133 | JGI IMG/M metagenome (GOLD analysis project Ga0308012, IMG submission 203133) | Marine microbial communities from water near the shore, Antarctic Ocean - #179 | ecosystem: Environmental > Aquatic > Marine > Unclassified | place: Southern Ocean | collected 2014-07-25 | reverse complement strand
CATGGGCTTGGTCGGTAACCGGGGTTACCAGCAATTCTGATTTTTCAGAGTCTGCGTCTATGATCAACCAGGTTCTTCCAGCCATAACGAAACGTCTTGGAGAACCATCATCATCTTCACCAGAATCGTTCAGACTCAGTACGAAAGCCTCATCGACGCTTCCTAAAGTAGAGCGTGTCACAGCATCTCTAACACGATATTTCTGCTTATCAGGTATCATTGAAAGATGGTTTGTAACCCATTGCCTAGTTCTTCCAGCAGTTGATATCCATCCTTTGGAGAACCTTTTGGGAACTATGACCTTAATGTTCTTTATCGCAACTGGGATTTCATCTTCCGGTATTGAGAACAGTGGCCTTTCTTCAGGCAATTCCTTACCTTTCGCCAATGCTTCCATGCGTGCGAGTTCATACACTGTTTTCGGCCATCTATACCAAGGGATTTCACCTGGATCAGTACAAATCCTTACAACCCACCCGTCCGATAAGATAGTTGCAATATTTTCAGTATCCTCTTGTCGCCATCGTTCAAATTGACTACTATTAGTAATACTTTCAGTCATCTCTGAAATAGGTACAGCTCCGAATGAATGAGCCATTAACACGATTTGATTTGCTGCAACAGAATAGGGCATATCTCTCCATTCAACAGGCTCAATTTTTCCTTCCATAGCTCGCCTAGCAATGACTGAAGCCTCAGCCACATCATCTGCATTCCAAGAGAGTAAATGGCCTCGGCCTAGTCCCCCTAAACGATGGTCTGCTCGACCAACACGCTGTAACATTGAATCAACAGAACGCGGACTTTTCATCTGCACAATACGATTGATTCTTCCAACATCTATTCCCAATTCTAAACTGGATGTACAAACCAAACCAGATAGTTTTCCTTCACGCAAATCATCTTCCATTTTCTGTCGTGTTTCAGCGGCTAAGGAGCCGTGATGAACTCCAATCGATAGGTCGGGTGCCATGCTCGACAATCTGCTGGCGATAGTTTCAGCATCGTTTCTAGAGTTGACGAATACTAAACAAGGAGGATCTTTTCTCAAAATTTCATTCAATCTACGATATGTAGCGTGCTCTCTTGGAGATTGAATTGCTAATTCCATACAACCTATTTCATCTTCAGCGGTTGTAGGCTCGGCTTCCACTGTCAATTTTGTATCTCGATAACCCATGGCAACAACCGCTTTACCTTTTTTTGGTGAAAGCCATTCAGCGACTTGCTGAGGATTGCCAACGGTAGCAGATAGCCCGATTCTTTGAACCGGTTGTCCTGTCATCATCTCCAATCTAGATAGTCCAATATTCAATTGCCAACCTCTTTCACTGGCCGCCAAATCATGAACTTCATCAATGATTACTACTTTGACACTGGTCAATAACTTTCTCAAGTTTTTACCAGTAAACATCAATTGGAATGTTTCGGGGGTTGTCACCAATAGATGTGGAGGATTACGAACTTGTTTTGCTCTTTCATTTTGAGTTGTATCGCCATGTCTTAAACCGATTCTAAGCCCAACTGCATCAGCGATTTCTCCCAATCTTCTGTCTACATCCCGATTCAAGGCTCGTAATGGCGTGATGTAGATTACCGCTAAAGGATCCCACTCTTCTTCTAGGCAGCGATGCAGAATTGGTAATACTGCTGACAGTGTTTTCCCTGAACCAGTAGGTGCGATAATAATTCTGTCATTACCCGTAATCAGTTCTGGTATCGCTATCTGTTGTACCGGGGTTGGTTTCCAACCACGAGTTTTCAGTGCTTTTACCAATTTCGGATGTAGGGTGGAAAATACATTTGACATACTCTCCCCACCCCTACGGAATAGTCTCAGGGCCTACCCTTCTTGAACAAGTCGTTGGTAAAATACCAATAAAACTAAACAAAAATCACTCTTCTTCGAATACAATATAATCTTTTTCAGATTCAAGTTTCTTTGCTTCTTTATTGGCTTGAGCCAATTCAGGAGAGCGGTGCATCAGTTTGTTGATGAGTGGTTCGAGAATCATTGGGGCTATCAAAACTGATGCAATTAACGTGAATAGCCAATAAAACGATGATGTCGGTACATATGCAGTTCCAGGTGAACCTTCTCCACTGACCATCAGTTTTACAGTGCCGAGCCAAGGTAGTTCTCCGCCAGCGACTCCTATCACCCAATCACTTGCTACAGGACCAACCAAACCACTTTGGCTATGAACTCCAGATGAACCATTTACGGCAGAAGTACCTTGGTCTACTGAACATTTGTTATTATCTCCTAAGGTTAACATTCCTGCGTGTTTTGGTTGCCATTGCCAAACCACTAGATGAGCTTCTACATTGGCGTGAGTTGGTCTTTTACAATCATATAATCCTGCATTGACTCCATCAAATTTGACAGTAATGGATTCAACAGCCAATTGGTCAGTTCCCGGAACATCCCAATTTACAACACAAGTTCCGGCAATTCCTTCGAGCACATCAGTTGAGTATTGATCATATGTCCCTCCAGTGGGACAATGGTCCTCATTTGAAGAGTTGCTGTCAGTATCACGCGAAGGTGAATAAGTGTCGTGCGGGGAGACTCGGAGAATGGATCTATGGATAATAGGGGTGCCAGCATCGCCATTCTTCTCATAAATTATCACATCACCGGCCATGCCATGTGATGCATAACCATGGTTTTTTGAGCCTACTTGACTGGCTTCAGCAAATGTTACAATTGTATCATATGGTTGATTGTGAACTAGTATTAAATCACCAGCATCAATACTACCAACTTCGCCTTCAATATCGTGAATCATGGATGATGATTCAACTACAACCAATGGTGGCATTGAACCTGTATGTGCCCACAACCCAGCAATGAGAATGGCAATCATTGCCGCAGCAAGAATTAATTCCCTAATCAAGGATTTGAGCGGGTCTTGGTCTGCCACGAGTGTTTCCTCCACCATTAGCGGCGAAGTCCTTTGCTTTGAAGGAATTCTCCCCATGCGACATCATGGCCAGCTCCTAGTACTGAAGCGGAAAAGTTTCCATCACTCTTTTGACGGCGTAATTCAGATATAGAATCAATTTGTTTTAGTTCTTCAAGAGTGTTGACGTGACCACGTAGTACAAGCATTTCAGGGCCTGATACTATCATGAACATGAACGACACAACTCCTAAGGCAATCGCCAACCCTGTGCGCTCTCCCCAATCAGGATGATCTTGCAAGGTTAAGATCTGGTAGAGGCAAAGTAACATGATGATTACGGATGAAAAGAAGACCGTGGTCGTAATCGATAGATGTTTGCCATGTTGTCCTATCCACCATTTTGTAAATAATCGTATTATCATTGCATCTCGCCTGTTTGGCACAGAACAGTTTTGTTATTGAAGGTTACACAACACCGCATCTGCAATTTGACCCAGAGGGGGATGCTTGAAATGCTTTGGATGTTGAGGGCCGAAGGCCCTTGACAGGAGCGCCGGTGATTCTGATGCGACTTGCAATATTTTTGACTCTAATCTTCATAGCCTCCACCCTTGCTCCGTTTGCAACTTCAGCAACAACTGAAACTCAGTTTAACGATGGTTCAACTACATATTCACACACATTTACCGGTAGTGGAACAGGAACTGCGGGTGTGATTTCTATTCCCTATGGTGCCGAAGTTACCGCCGCTGAATTTAGATTGACAGGTGAGGCATCAAATACAGTATACACAAATTATTCAACAGATAGACATTATGGTGGCACAGGTGATGGGACTTGGCAAAGTAGCCCTCCATCTCCATTCACCTATGGAAGCCGTTCTAACTTAGATGTGAATTCCGAAACAATGACTTTGAAAGGTATACCTTCAACCAATCATGCTGATTTCACAAAAACAGCCACTGTCCAATCACTTGGTGGCGCACATCAAAACACTACTGGTGGATTCATTGCACTTTCTGATCAAGGCTACAATAGTCCAGGGCTAAAACACTCTGATTTAGCCGTTTCAAGTAGTGCTTCGTGGACATATATGGGAGTGGTAGTTCCTATTTCAGAATATGAACTTCACGTTATGAAATACTCCAATACAGGGTTGTATAATACGCCTACTATTCTGCGAATTAACAAGAGTACTGGTGCCTATTTAGGTACTGCCACATTCCAAACTAGTTCTACCAGTGGATGCACCACATCTTCAAATTATTACATGCATGATGCAACTGTTTACAACGGTGATGTATATACAGCATCATATTCTTACAATGATGTTGTAAAGTGGACAGTCACTAGTACAACTTGGAAATGTTCTCAAGTATGGAGCTATAACCAATATATAACAGGAGTTGATTTTGATGATGATACAGGAAAGATGTATATTTCAACTTATGATTATCAAGGCCAATCCCATTATGTTAAGGAGGTCAACCCTGCATCTCCAACTTCGATAAATGGTTCGTGGTTGATGGGTACTTATCCTTCAATGTATTACTACTATGGTGCAGGATTGGTTGTTAATTATCCAATGGTAACATACAATCTTTACAGCAATCAAGGATACAAGAGCACTCATCATCAATATGCATTCAATGGTTTATGGTTGGACTCGATGGGTGAAGTTGAGATAGATGGTGGTGGCCACTATGGATTAGTTGATGATGGCGATGGTAAAGTTGCCTTCACGTGCCACTATTATTCATCATACTGTCCCTCGTCCCAGTCAAGAAAGATTAATTTCATGGGCGATGGGGATTTATTTGATTCACGCTCATCTACAACGACTTCCGCAACTGTAGTTGGAAATACATTCTCAGTTGGAAAGTCTCTCACCTCATTGAAATTGACTTCAGTATTGGCATATGAGCCAGCAGGAACTTCGATCAATATAGATATTTCAAATGATGGAGGGGTTACTTGGATGCATGCTAATCCTGGTCAAGTGGTGACATTTGCAACTGCAGGATCAATGCTCAAGTGGAGAGCACATTTGAACGGTACGACATCCAAAACACCAATCTTAGGGGATTTGGCAATTGAATATACTGCAAGTTACCAAAGGAATGGTTATTTGTATAATTATCAATACACCAGTGGTACAGTCAATAGTGTGGTTGCTGCAACATTAAATTGGAATGAAACTAGACCATCTGGAACTAGCATTAGCGTAAAATTCGGATTTGACTCTTCAAGCACTTGTTCTGGTTCAAGTCCTGGTACATTCACTTCCCCAGGCCAGACAAAAACAATTACCAGTACTGGTAATTACATGTGTGTTAGAATAATGTTATCAACTTCGAGTACTGGAGTTTCACCATCAATTACAAATCTGAGTATCCAACGCCATACCGATGCACCTCAGGAACCTGAAATCCTTCTTGACAACTCTTCAGCATGGAAGCGCCCAGTGACTGATGGAGCATTGATGGGGCCACTTACAATTTATCAAAGTAGTCCGAGTGACCAAATGGTCAAAAAATTCAATGATTTAATTCCAGATACCGGGGCTGGAATAAAACATATTCAAGTTGATTTAGCTTCTTCCTCAAGTGGAAAACTAATTCTTGATTCATTTTCTGTCACATATACAATGCAGACAGTTAATCTTGACATTTCAATACCAGTAGGCGAAGTCTTGCATGAGAGAGTTGAACCATATGAAGTTGTAACAAGACACGTTGTAGGTGAAGATGCTACATCTATGACTAGCGCAACTCTAACTTTAATGACTAATTCAATGGCCAAGAATCCTACTATGACTTGGCAGAATGGCGATGTATTCCCTGAGCCAAATGATCCAGAGGATTATATTGAAATTGATGGAAGTTCTTGGAGTGTTGAAAGCAATGGGATTTTGGAGGTACATTGGCTCTTCCATATCACAAGCGAGTTCCCAGATCAAGCGGAAGTAAAATTCAAGACAGGATGTTTAGATGATTCTGGTTCTGCTGGTTTTTCACCTCTCGATTTATTGTCATCTACTGGCTTAAGAGTCAATAGGACATTTGGATTAGGGTGGTTGAAGGTTAGAGATAATGATGGAGGATTCACCTCTGATGACACTCCTGATAACTCATGGGTTGCTGCTGGAGAGCAAATCCACTTCCAAGGCGCAATGTGGTTTGCTGATACTGATGATGCACCTAAGGATAGTGCATTTGACGTTAGAATTTCACGCAATGGCTGGGTTGAGAGTACTGCAAGAGATACTACCAATCCAAATGGTTCATTCTTTATCACAATAGATTTGCCGAATATTGATGTTCCAACTGGAATGACATATGAAGTTCAAACATATAACGAGAAAGACCCAACTCATACAATGCAACCTAATGCGGATTGGAGGAGAACATTCAAGGTCGATGCTACTGCACCTGAGAGATTAGACATCTCTCCTAAGAATGATGGATATGAAGCTGCTAGTAAAGACCAAGAGATCAAGGTATTAGTCAATGATGATGTTGGACACCCAATGTCATTGAAATTGATGTATTGGGTTGAAGCAGACCATGATATGAATCGTAATGGGGAAGCGGATTCAAATGAATACGCATCTAAGATTGTTTACAACAATACCATTTCTAAGAACAAGTGGTTCATGACAACAATCGACCATTCTCGTAATGCTAATATGGGCCGTGTTTCTTACTTCTGGGATGGTGGCGATGAAGCAGGAAACCCACTACATTACACATATATCACTGAAGATGATGAGATATTGACCTTTGAATCTGAAACCGGATTTGACCATGATGATGCTACATTTAGGACAAGAAAAGACTCAAGCGCAGTTTTCACTGGATTAGATTGGATCGGCCATGAGGATAATGGGGCAGTCTTTGCAGGCATGCAACAAACAATTACTCTAGGATTCATTGATGCAAATACAGTTATTGACTTTGAACACATTTCATTAGTATTTGACTTTGAAGGGCCTAACCCTCTACGAGATATTCAAAGAATCTCATATTCTGGAGTTAACAATACATTCTGGTCTGAAAGCCAATATTTGACTATTCTACAGAGCAGTAACATGTACGAGACAACCAATGATTCAGGATTACCATGGATTATGCTAACCTTTGACTTCGTAGTCGGTTGGGATTGGCCTGATGAAGAAATGGGTGATGTTGCACTCTTATTCAAGGAAAGAGGCTCTGATGATGATTCACGAATACTTCTGCTAGAGCATACCTTTAGAGTTGAAAATGATTTGATGCTCGCTCCTTCAAACTTCAACGTAGATGATATCAGTGAGCCAAGAACAGGCCATATTGCTGATGGTTCAAGAGTTCGTAAGGATGACAGATTAGCCTTTACAGGAACTGTTGTTTACGAAGGTAGCAATGTCCCAGCACCACGAGATGTTGGTATTCTTGTCGAAGTGTTTGATGGTGAGAAGGTCTGGTCCGACGGTTCTTTGACATCTGCTGGAGAATACTCGGTTGAAGTTCCACTTTCATCTGCACTGACATTACAATCATCACCAACTAGAACTTGTTTGATTTCAATAACGAATATTCCTGGCCGTGGAGAAGACATGACTGGAACATTGGTTTCAACAACTCTGAGAGTTGTAGTGGATGACGCTTCACCACGCGTAACACGCCGTATTTCTCCATTGAATGTGATTGATATTTCAGCCAATAATGATTTGACCAACATTGCAATCGAATTCCAAGGAACTGAAGATGCAGATCTAACCGGCTCAGAGCAATTGGTGCACTGGGTTATGCGGGATTCAACAAGAACAATGACAATTGGTGCAGGCTCAGCAGTACTGGGAATGCAACAAGATGGACAAAATGTCATTTGGACTGGAACAGTTGATTTAACAGACGGAGGAAGAATAATTCCTAAGGCTGGAGATTTCGTTGGATTCTATATCACAGGTTGGGATGCTGCTGGAAATCAATTCCCAGTAGTTTCTAATTCTGAAGCAAGCCCAATTCCAGAATTGGCAAGCGATGATATCGACTTTGAAAGACAGTGGATTAGATTAGGAGCGGTTGGCCCTGAATTACGTGTTAAATCAATTACACTTTCAGATGATCACGTTGCTCCATCATCAAAGATTGATATTACAACAGAGGTCATCAACAAAGGTGGAGAAACACCTGCAGCATTCAAGGTTGCATTCTTTGCTGGAGATTCAGAGACTCCATTCAAGGTAATGACAGTCGTAGGAATTGGTGATGGCGAAACACGAGAAGTAACCACTACATGGTCCGCAGAAGATGTTTTGTATATTCGCGTGGAAGTTGACTATGGTAACTTAATCGCAGAAGTAAATGATGACGACAACTCAGCAACTCACAGCGTAGATGTCGCTTATGGCAAGTATTTGGGCGGACTAGATAGTATAAGGGAAAACCCGTTACAATGGATATTCGCACTAGTTTCAATACTTGTTGTAATTTCCGTTATTTCTATTGCTTCAAGAACTTCTATTGATTATGGTGGAGGAGCCTTTGATGAAGAAGAATCAGACTGGGAAGAAGACGATGAGGACGACGAAGACGACTACGATGAAGACACAGAGTGATCATCACATCTGATTCAATGCTTGAGGCATAGTCAATTCACCAGTTCCTACCTTTGCGGCTAAGTCTTTAGAAATGGTCTTGGCACCAGAACTATCGGTTCGGCTTTGATTTTGAATATACCTTATTTGGCCATCGGTAGGTTTCAACACACGCTGTTGCCAAACACGTTTACCACGTAACAATGCGATTCTAATGGCAGAGGTCGAGTGATTATGTCGTAGTAGACCACGAGAGGTTTTTGCCTCATCGACCTCTTCAATATTCCATTGATTTTCTAAACATTTATTGATAATTCTATCTCGTAATAATGGTGCGCCATCACCAATTCGCAAAGTCATAATTTTGAATTCAGCAGCAGTTGTAATAGAATTAATGTGTTCAACAACAAAATCAATTCCCTCAAGTTGTGCAACTCCCATTAAAACTCCATCTGCTAACCAAGCTAAACCAGGGCGCGGGCCAGGGTCGATTCCGATAGATATGTTTTCTATCACCGAAAGGCCGTTTCTCAAAATGGTTGCTTGAGTTACTGCAGATTCACAACAATCGATATTACAAGCAATCCCTCGACCTTCGCCCATTGCATTCGCAACTTCTTCTTCACTACCAAACCAAATTGTATCTTTACTTGGTAAACTTTGCCCGATTTCAAGTTGAGTAAACGATAGGCCTTTTTTGCGTAGTGCTTCCATCAAGCGAAAGGCCAATTTGAAATCGGCGCACCTGATAACTACCTTAGCCACAAACAACGCTTATCGAAGGAAGGTCACAAAGTTATTGATTGATGGTGTGACTGTGATTTCATCCAAATCGCCGCAGTAATACCCTTTTCAATAGAAGTTATCAATAACGATTGACATTGTTGACAAAATGTGTCGAGTCAGTATGAACGGGAATTGCGGCAAGTTATTGCGGGGGTTCCTGCAGGTGTTGAGGCTGTAATTAAGTCCTGTACGGAACAACAAAAAAAGAAAATGAGATTGGCAATAACCCGTCCATTTTTGGTTGTTAGGGCGGCAGGTTCAGGAATGGAAGGCACTGGTGATTTACTGGCACTTAGAGGTGATATTTGCTTTCCAATCGAAGTCAAAACCACAAAAGCAAGTAAATTGTATCTTTCAGGCAGAACAATGGCACAATATTTAGCGATGGTAAATGAAGGACAAAGATGTAACCTAATGCCATTATATGCTCACAGAAGAAAAGGTATTCGGGGAGATTCGTGGATGATCTTTAGAGTTGAGACAAATAATCTCAAAGGCCGATTGAGGCAATTAGCAAAATCAATACCACCATTTCCGCTAAATAGAAATGGCACGCCTTATCTCAATTGGCAAGATGGAATGCCACTTCACAAGTTCATTGCATTAGTTTGTTCAAATGCTGCAGAACAAAACCAAACATTGCATAATTTGGAAGTTAGAGCAATAAGAACAGATGTTGCAGCCCAATTAGATATTAGCAAAATTGTAGAAGAGCAAATCTCAGGAGTAGATGAAATAAAAAATCAAACTGAAATATTTGCTGAATTAGCAAGACGCCGTAGTCGTTGATTAGAAGTAGGGTATTACCATAAGGAATATTAGGATAATAAAGAAAAACAATGACGACAAAGAAGAGGCTTTACTGGCGAAGTGGTCTACTTTTAGCGCATGTATATTCCATAACTTCAATTTCTTACCGATTTTCTTGACTCCAGAAATACTACCATGTAGTAAATCTCTAAACATATGACCACCATCAAATGGAACCATTGGTATTAGATTGGTAAATCCTAATAAAATATTTACCCACATTAACCAGAAAAACAAATTAACTAAGAAAACGATTCCATCAAGTCCAATTAGAGATGCAACCATTCCATCACCTGCTTGTAGCAATGATTGTTCAAATGGATGTATCGCGACCCCATTCATCTGGAAAGGAGTCAGCATTATTGTAAGTGAATGAATCGGGACTGAAATAGCGGTTTCCAGAGTATTTCCTTGCCACCGTGGCGAGAAGGGACCTGCTAACCTATCAATTCCAGCAGTGCCTTCAGACATACCCATTACTCCCAAAAATGGATCTCCAACTTCAACTCCAAGATTTACAAGGCTTTCATTACTCCATCCTAATTCTGAATAATATTGATGTTTATCAGTTAGATTTACTGTAATAGTCTCTCTAAGACCACTCTCTCTGCGTACTACGATATCTATTCGCTCACCCGATGAATAATTGCCTAATGTCTCACGAAATCCATCGACACCAATAATTTCTTGCCCATCGATTGAAACTAATGTGTCCCAAGGTTCCATCCCGCCTAAATCAGCACCAGATTCTTTGACGATTTCCCTTACATGGATGTGATCATTTATGGCTACCACTTGAGATGCTAACATTCCCATCATTATCATCAAAACAAATGCAGCAAAAAGATTGGTTGCGGGTCCAGCAGCGAACATTCTCAATCTTTCACGTCTGGGAGCGCGCATTAATTCTTGATACTGAGGTTCAGCAAATGCGCCTAATGGAAGGGGTCCTAGCATTAACAGGCCAAAAGAACGGACTCTCATTCCATGAGCTCTTGCTATTAGACCGTGCCCGAATTCATGAATTACTAAAGAAACAACGAATGCAATTATGCCCCATCCTAGCGGAATAATAGGGTTTAATCCTGGTATTGCGACCATTTCGCTAACACTTGGAGGGTCCATTGTTGGAGGCGATAATAATGCACCAATAAATGATAATATTACGACTAAAGTAACTGCGAATAGGGCAAGGCTGCATAGCCAAAGGGAAACTTCTCCATACGCTCTCCAAAACCTTCTTGGCTTGGAAATCTTTTCCAATATTTTCAATCCTTGTTTTCCTCTAATCATTAAAATGACCTTGAAAACTCTAGAAGAATTCCATCGGTCTAAAATGCCGCTTTTTTCCCACGACCGTAGTATGATTGCCCAGGCGATAATAGCAACCCATACCAACGTCCAGTCGGCATCTATTACCATGAAGTCACCGACATCCATAGACTTGCCAAACCCTCTTCCTCCTTCAATGCTCACACCAAATTCATTGAATAACTCTCTAATTACCAATCATAAAATGTGGGAAAGTTCATGTGCGCTCGCCTTGAGCACTAAATCATGGTATCTTACAAGGCCGCAATCGAAGTGTGGTGTGAGGAAAATTGGGGACAAACACCTGAAGAGATTTCCGAATGGGTCGCCGATGATGAGATCTCTCAAGTATTCCTTAGATTGGCACAAGGCGTAGTAATAGTGGATTTTGTAGTTGATGATGATGGTGATTTGATTTGCCAAGAGCATTTACATATACCGCTTGATCGTTGGAATCCTGGCTCGATTCAAGTTCACAGAACTCAAGAGGGTTTGGTTAGATTTAGGCATCGTCAATCTGAAATGCTACTTTCAGCAAGACTTAGAGCACCTGAATGGGGTAAGGCACTGCTTGAGGAATGGCTTATGGCTCAGCGTGGTGAATCAACTCGGCCAAAAGAGAATTCAGCAAGGATCGCTGCAATAAAAAGAAGTAAACTAAGTATAGAGCGAAATCTTAAATCTGCATCATTGGAATCAAGTCTAACCGATTTGGAATTGGCCAAGATTGCAATCGCATCAGCTGAAAGACAACTGGAAGGAAGAAATAAAGTTTGAGAATCAACTCAATTTTACTTTGTAGCGGTCTTTTCCATTAGCATATAATGTGATTGAACCATTTGAAGAAACACAGATTGCAATACATTCTGCTAGTTGTGAAATCGCCCTAGCAGCGAGGTGCCGTCCACCTTCACCAGGTTTTGGTACAACTCCTGCAGGAACTTGGATATATCTTCCAGCATCACTTGCGATTCCTTCTCTATTGAATAGAATAGCGCCATCTAACCAAGCGAATTCAGCCATGGACTCATGGTTTGCATAATCTCCAATATATCTTTTTTCAGTAGCGTGTCCTTTGAATGGGTTTAGAACTAAAGCAGTAGAATATTTTCTCAACGCTGGCAATGGACCAATTGCGAATAAGGCTCCAACCGAATGACCTTCCCTACCACGACTTCCAATATGTCTTGCCAACTCCATCAATTTGGTTAAAATTGCCAGTTCAATGTTAAATTCGTGAGAGATATTAGCCAATCTGTTGGTGCTGAGAACATTTGTATCAATTACGATAACCCCCTCAATAGGTTCTGCTAGTACGACTAACAATCTTTCACCTCTCGAGATTCTACCTTCCCCCATGCCTTGTAAAATCAAATCGTGAACATGGTTCAACACACCCAGTCCTTGAGCCGAAAGGTTTTCTTCCATTTTAGTCGTTTCAATTCCTGCCTCTGTTAGAGTTTTTTTGATTTTTGATTGATTGGTTAGTACAGTCAATGGTAATTCTTTTGGTAAAACTTCAACGACGCTTTTGGCTTTACGCGCACTAGCGGTGACCATCATTACAGCATCAAAACTTCGCTTATCCCCTTCGAGGGTACTTTTGACCAAAGAAGGAAGGTCGACCATCAACAACCCTCATTCACTGGTTGTATCTATTCCTGGCATTTGGTCTTCGCCTTCACGATATACAGTTCGCAAATTGTTGATAAAATTCTTTTCTTTAACAACAAGAGTAAATTCATTAAAACCTGGGTCTTCTTCACCATCTAGTGCATTTAGTAGCATCTCAAGTGTTTTACGCGCACCTTCTCGGTGAGGATATGAGAATATTCCCATTGAAACAGGAGGTGATACAATTGACTTGATCGATTTCATCTCTTTTAGGGTGATGAATAAGTTGACATAAGTTTCTGGGAGAAGTTCTCTTCGCGCATCATCTTGATTTGGCCTTCTACAATCCGGGCCAACAACGTGAATAATATGCTTGTAATTATCAGATAAACCGTATGGTTCGGAAACAACATTTTGTGTGACAACGCAAGGTGGTTCGTTGGTTTTCCTTTTCTCTAAACAAATCTCTCGAGTGAAATCTGTTAAATCTTGCCCTGCCTTTGCATGAATTAAAGCATCCATTCCTTCACGACCAGATAGTCGATTATTTGCAGGGGTAATGAGTGCATCAGCAGTGTAGTTCCACACCTCTCCACCAACGACTTTCAGAATTCCCCATTTGCAGGTTCTAGACATGTACAGTTCTGCCATGGTTCAAGCAGGAGAGGCCTCCCTACATATTAAGTTCGCAATATTATGAATTAATCTACTCAATATCGCCGTTTTTTGTTAATTAAATCTTACGCCGAGAGTCTGTTTTCACTTTTTTTTCCCGATAGGGCTAAACCAATGAGAGACACCCAACAAATGTGAGTCTAACGCGCAGTGCTATATTCTTCGCAATCATCATGATTGCGAATTCTGTACTGGTGCCAGTGTTGGACAATGTTGTTAGCGAAAAGGTAGAAATCGTAACCGAAGAAAACCCTTGGACTCTAAAGCAAGCCTTTAACGGATTTCATGCTAGTACCGGTAGTGATATTTGGAACCAAACGCCATGGCAAAGTGTTGCGGTTCCCTCGGGATTTGATCTACTAACAGTGATAGATTACTCTGATGTTGGTGTTTTGATAAATAATAACTCTGAGGCTAGTAAAACAATCGGCTGGGCCTTTGTAAATGCAAGAAATATTCCTACGGATAGAATCTTCATTTTCAATGATAGCGATACTCCAACGGCTGAAACGATTAATCGTGACCAATTTGAAAATTATTTCATGTTACCATTTTTTGAAATGTTAAACAATAGGTCTCTGGGTAATTCGCTCAATTATTTGGTAACAACCAAAGGAATTCCCCTTCGCATTAATGGAGGGGATGATAAAGCCAGTTTCGACCAAGAATTTAGTTTGCTAGGTGGCCAGTATAATGGCAGTATCGGCGCTAATTCATGGGTTACTCACCAATATGGGCCATTGGCAGGAAAAGAGATGGAAGTTTTTACTAGGCAAGAATATGGATTCTATTTGGTTACCAGACTAACAGGATATACAGTTGAAACCGCCCTTGGTTTAATAGAAAAAGCAAATAATTCACTTGGCCAAAGAGGTACATTTGTTTTGGATTTAGCTACTAACCGAAACAGTTCAGGATACAAATATTGGAATGATGACTTGTATACTGCAAATTCAACCTTGAATGGAACTTTAGGACTTCCAGTAATCTTTGATGAAGAGACAGAATTTATCACCAATATTAGCAATGTGATGGGTTATGCTTCATGGGGCAGCAATGATGATAACTGGAATCAGAATTACTTACCCAATGGGGGATTTGACACCACTGATGCATCTTGGTCTAGTGGATCCAAATATTGGAACGCATCATCACCAACCGTTTCAACTGGTGATGTATTTGTTTGGGGCTATCAGAATAGTACGATGGAAAGTGGAAGTGGGGCATTAGAGGCACAAATTTCAACTGAATGTTCGCAGGAATCTGGAGATTCATTGCCTGGGATATATGCAGAATATTTCGACAATGAAGGTATCAGTTTCAATTCAGCTACGATGCCAGATTTAATCGATAGAGTCCCCGATCACATTCGTACTGAAACTAGCCTGGCATACTCTTCATCAAATAATCCCTATTCGGGTCTCGATGACCGGTTTAAGAATAATTGGGGCGCGAGATTCAGTGGATTGATCGAAATCCCCGAAACAGGAGATTGGACACTGTACCTCAATTCCGATGATGGTTCCGAATTATGGATTGATGGAGTTAGCGCGATTCAGAATTATGGGTCGCACGGAATGAGAGAATATTCAGCAGTAATCAATCTGTCAGCAGGAAGTCATGATTTCAGAATTGAATTCTTCCAAGGTGGCGGACCTCATGGATTGATATTCTCTTGGGAAGGACCCAACGTCAGTAAAACCACAATACCAGCGTCAGCTTTCTATGTGGCCGGAGATTATACTCCGCAGGTAGAAAATCTAATCCATCATTGGGATTTTGAAGAAGGCTCAGGTAATCAAACCAATGATAGTGCATCTAATGGAACCGATTTTTCATTATATGGTATGGATTCAACCAATTGGAGAAATTGCGTCGATGGTAATTGTTTATGGTATGATGGTATTGATGATTATGCTAAAGTCAATGTAGATGACTGGCTTGGTAATTTCACTGTTAGCCAATGGGTATGGGCTAATATTTCGAATCAAACATCCTATGCTGCAACTTTCGCAATAGATGATAATGCAGGTTCTAACCAATCCTTCCAACATATGATTTCGAGTAATCAATGGAAACTACATAATAATCAATCAAAGGCGTTTGGAGATGTAACTCCACAACATTGGACTCATTTAGTAACCGTATATGATGCTGGAGAGACGAGACAATACATGGATGGTGTTTTGGTAAATAGCAATACATTTCCAAATGGTTCAATCAATAATTTTGATTTATACAAATTAGGAGTTAATCGTGCAGATAGTTCATATTTCGAAGGGATGATCGATAATCTAATGATTTGGAATACTTCCTTGAGCGATGGTTCGGTAACTACTCTGAGCCGAGATGTTGTCAACAACTGTTCTGCCTATTCTGGAAATGGGCAAGGTGTTGCTTATCTCGAAACGACTTATGATATCCCTTCCAATTTTACTAATCATGCATGGTCGGTATACAGTTATGGAAAAAGAACCGGTGATGTATTTGGAGAATACAATATTGAAGTAACTTCTTTTGATATAAATGGTACATTGATCAATACCAATACCTCTTCAAACAAAGAGTTCACTGCAAATTGGAATTCTGCATCAATGAGGTTTAGACCACATTCG
>Ga0308012_10000951_pt1 | contig 16306 bp, 14 predicted proteins | sample Neamet179_FD_203133 | JGI IMG/M metagenome (GOLD analysis project Ga0308012, IMG submission 203133) | Marine microbial communities from water near the shore, Antarctic Ocean - #179 | ecosystem: Environmental > Aquatic > Marine > Unclassified | place: Southern Ocean | collected 2014-07-25 | reverse complement strand
GCAACAACATAGCCTATGGTGGATACCAAGAGTTGTCGCAGCACCCAGAGGTTCTAGACATGATCCAAACCCATATTGAAGAAACTAACTTAAGTGTAGCAGATGATCCTATGCTTTCGGGTTGCCAGGTCCATCGCTTCCTTGTCTTGCATAAAGAACTAGATGCAGACGATGGTGAGATGACGCGGACACGAAAGGTGCGTCGTCGAATTGTGGAAGAGAAGTTTTCTGATCTAATTGCAGGCCTTTATGACGGCTCAGAGCGTGTTGCGACAACTACTGAAGTGACCTATGAAGATGGCCGTAAGGGTTCCATTTCTGCGACGCTTGAAATGCGGGATGCGGCCACAGTTGTGGCCCAGAAAATTGCCGCAGAATGACGTTTTCTTTAAGTGCTGTGCTCACTAATTTTTGTCTGGAGTGTCTGACCTATGTTTGACCAACCTGAAAGCTTTGTAACCTCAGATGGCCGCACCATTGGTGGCGTTATGATGGAAATGAAAAATATTACGTTGCGGTTTGGCGGTGTGGTGGCAATCCAAGATATCTCTTTTGACATCCGCGAAGGTGAAATTCGAGCAATTATCGGCCCGAATGGTGCTGGAAAATCTTCGATGTTAAACGTTATTTCAGGATTTTATAATCCGCAAGAAGGCGAAGTCTGGTATAAGGGCGAACGCCGTCCCTCAATGAAACCTTTTGAAGTTGCCCGCCAAGGTATTGCGCGCACGTTTCAAAATATTGCTCTTTTTGAGGGTATGAGCGTGCTAGACAATGTGATGACAGGGCGGTTGAACCACATGAAAGCCGGTATTTTGAGCCAGGCTTTCTGGTACGGTAGTGCTCAGCGGGAAGAAACCGAAAATCGTGAAGTTGTGGAGCGGGTACTTGATTTCCTAGAAATCCAACATATCCGAAAAACACCCGTTAGTCGCTTGCCTTATGGCTTGAAAAAGAGAGTTGAATTGGCGCGCGCGCTTGCCGCAGACCCAAAGATTTTGCTTTTAGATGAGCCGATGGCAGGTATGAATGTGGAAGAAAAAGAGGATATGAGCCGCTTTATTCTAGACGTAAATGACGAATTTGGTACCACTATTGCTTTGATTGAGCATGACATGAGTGTGGTTATGGATATTTCTGATCGGGTGGTCGTGATGGACTATGGAAAAAAGATTGGTGATGGCACCCCAAAGGATGTGCGCAGCAACCAAGCTGTAATTGATGCGTATTTGGGGGTGGCTCATGATTGAGTCCAAATATTTAGCGACGCTGCAACAAATGTTGCCAATCCAAAACACCGGCGTGGAGGCTTAAGTTATGTTCCCAGATCAGTTTTTATTCGGTGTTGAAGTAATGCTCAACGGCCTAATGGCTGGGGTGCTTTATGCGCTTGTAGCCTTAGGGTTTGTTCTAATTTTTAAAGCCTCAGGTATTTTTAACTATGCACAGGGTGTGATGGCGTTGTTTGGAGCACTCACGTTGGTGGGGATCATGGATGGTCAGGTCCCGTTCGCCCATTTGATCAATTCGGTCTTTGGCACGGATGTGCATCACTTTGGTTGGCATGTTCCTGCCTTCCTATCTATTTTACTAGTAATGGTTGTGATGGTTGGTTTGGCCTGGTGTGTTCAGCATTTCATATTTAGGCACTTGGTGGGCCAGGAACCAATTATTTTGTTTATGGCGACTATCGGGCTAGCCTATTTCATGGAGGGCTTTGGCGATATGATGTGGAACTCCGAAATTAAAAAGCTCGATATAGGTATTCCGCAGGGCGGCAGTATGTGGATTGAAGAGGCTACGTCTTTCTTGGGTGGGACTAACTTTTACGGGTTCTTCATCGATAAGCTAGAGATCGTAGCATCCTTAGTTGCTATTGTACTGGTGATTGTCTTGGTAGCTTTCGCGCAATACACCAAACAAGGTAGAGCGATGCGGGCGGTAGCAGATGACCACCAAGCGGCGTTGTCGGTTGGAATTTCCTTGAGTTTTATTTGGGTCTTGGTTTGGTCGCTTGCGGGTTTTGTAGCTTTGGTGGCCGGTATAATGTGGGGTGCAAAGTCTGGGGTGCAGTTCTCACTATCCTTGATTGCACTCAAGGCTTTGCCAGTTCTTATGCTGGGTGGCTTCACATCTATCCCAGGTGCGATTGTCGGAGGGTTAATCGTGGGTGTTGGTGAAAAGTTGTTTGAATTCCTGATCGGTGCGCCTTTCTTGGGTGGAGCAACAGAGAACTGGTTTGCTTATATGTTGGCTCTAGTCTTTTTGGTATTCCGTCCTCAGGGATTATTTGGGGAGAAAATCATTGAACGTGTTTAACGCGCTTGGCAATGGTCACGGCAGCCCTGTCGGCTCCTGCTCACCAGAAAATTTAAACAATAATCTAAATTTGGAAGGGATGGCGCATGTTTTATCGTGAATCTGGCGATTTTAGCGAAACATACCCGGCGGACAGTCAAACATTTCCAATTAAGTTTGACCGCTACCGCTACTATGCAGTTTTAGTAGTTGCCTTCCTAATTATCCCCTTCATCATAAATGATTACTGGGCGAATGCGATTTTGGTGCCATTTTTAATTTATGCAATTGCAGCGATTGGGCTCAATATTCTTGTTGGGTATTGCGGTCAGGTGTCGCTGGGCACTGGTGGTTTCATGGCCGTGGGGGCTTATGCCTGCTATAAGTTGATGACGACCTTCCCGGACGTAAGCATCATGTTCCACATATTAATTTCTGGAGGCATTACTGCGGCAGTAGTAACGCTTTTTGGCTTACCAAGCCTACGTATTAAAGGCTTTTACCTCGCTGTGGCCACGCTCGCTGCCCAATTTTTCTTAGTTTGGCTGTTCAACCGGGTGGCTTGGTTTTACAATTATTCTGCTTCGGGTCAGATTAATGCACCGGATCGTACAGTGTTTGGCCATTTAGTTACGGGTCCAAATACAGACGCGTGGGCCAAATATATGATTTGTCTTGTGTTTCTCACTTTTGCGGGCATCGTCGCACGCAACTTGACCCGTGGATCTTTAGGCCGAAAATGGTCTGCCATTCGCGATATGGATATTGCTGCTGAGATTATTGGAGTTAACCCACTTTCTGCCAAGCTTTCAGCTTTTGCTATTTCGGGCTTCTTTATTGGGATTTCAGGTGCTTTGTTCTTCAGTGTCTATTTGGGCGCGGTTGAGGTTGGAGAGGCCTTTGGTATCCAGAAATCATTTTTAGTATTATTCATGATTATCATTGGCGGTCTGGGATCAGTTTTTGGCAGTTTTGCAGGAGCAGCCTTCATGGTTCTACTACCGGTTTTGTTAAAGAATGTTTTAGTTGGTGGTTTGGGCTGGGATACGGCACTGGCGGCACACCTCGAATTTGTCATCGTGGGGGCATTAATCATTATATTTTTGATTGCTGAGCCGCACGGCTTGGCACAACTTTGGCGTGTAGCCAAAGAAAAATTACGACTCTGGCCATTCCCACACTAGGGAATGGTTGGCTATACGACCGGGTAAACCGGCACAATCGGACAAACCAAGGGAGGATTAATCCGATGAAAAGACTAGCAACAGTAACAGTGGCCGCCGTTATGGCAGCAGCTCCAGTGATGGCTGACCTCGTGTTCCCATCTTTATCTTATCGGACTGGCGCTTATGCTGCGGGTGGTATTCCATTTGCAGATGGCTACGCAGACTACATGACGCTTTTGAACGAACGTGATGGCGGTATTGGTGGCGTTATGACCCGTATCTTGGAATGCGAAACTGGTTATAACACTGAAAAAGGCGTTGAATGCTATGAAGCTACCAAGGGTGAAGGTTCCTTAGTTTATCAACCGCTTTCAACTGGAATCACCTATCAGCTGATTCCAAAAGTTACAGCTGATAATATTCCTATGCACACCATGGGATACGGCCGAACATCGGCTGCCAATGGCAAGGTATTTTCCAACGTGTTTAATTATCCTGCCAACTACTGGAATGGTGCGTCACTGGTTGTGAACCACCTTTTGGACCTCAATGGCGGTGATATTAAAGGCAAAAAAGTGTCTTTAGTCTATCACAACTCTGGATATGGCAAAGAGCCAATCCGGACCTTTGAAGAGCTTGCAAAAAAGCATGGTTTCGAGCTTACGCTGCTTGCAATTGACCACCCAGGTCAAGAACAGAAATCCCAATGGCTGCAAATTCGCCGCGAACGCCCTGACTATGTCACAATGTGGGGCTGGGGTGTAATGAACCAAGTTGCGATCCAGGAAGCCATAAATATAAAGTTCCCTATGGAAAACTTTATTGGTGTATGGTGGTCAGGGTCTGAAAACGCAGTTCTACCGGCTGGCGATGGAGCTCATGGTTATAAAGCTATTACTTTCCATAACGTTGGTAGTGACTTCCCAGTATTTGGCGAATTAGCGAAATACGTTGTTGACGCTGGTAAGGCTGCTGGTGCGGGTGACCAGATTGGTACTGCCATCTACAACCGTGGTTTCTACGCGGCCATGTTGGCTGCTGAAGCAGTGAAAACTGCTCAAAAAATCCATGGCGTTGCGGATATTACTCCTGCAATGATGCGTGATGGAATGGAAGCCTTAGAAATCACTGAAGCAGTTATGACTGATTTGGGCATGCCAAACTTTGGCCCATCATTCAAAGTTACTTGTGAAAATCACGGTGGCCCAGGTACTGGCGCCGTAGCACAATGGGATGCGACCAACAAAAAATGGTCTTTGATTAGTGATTTTGCCGGGTCTGATATGTCAGTTATCCAGCCATTAATCGATGCTGACTCTGCAGCCTATGCCGCAGAGAATGGTATGGAAGCCCGCTGTAACTAAAACTGTCTAACAGCGCTCTGGCCCTTCTTGGGCCAGAGCACCCCATATAGGATTAAAGTTATGCTTGATGGTAACCCAACAAACGAGACTCTTTTGGAAGTTAATAATATCGAGGTGATTTATAATCACGTTATCTTGGTACTGAAAGGAGTGTCTCTAAGCGTGCCCAAAGGTGGGATTATAGCCCTCTTGGGTGGTAATGGTGCGGGTAAGACTACAACACTCAAAGCTATATCTCAATTGCTGCACTCCGAACGGGGCGAGGTCACGAAAGGATCGATCGAATACCGTGGTCAATCTGTATCGGGCCTGAACCCTTCAGACCTCGTGAAGCGCGGCGTTATTCAAGTGATGGAAGGTCGACATTGTTTTGAGCATTTGACGATCGAAGAGAATTTACTGACTGGCAGTTATACCCGCCGCGACGGTGCAGCGGCGGTGGCGGCTGATTTGGATAAAGTATATACATATTTTCCGCGGCTGCGCGAACGTCGTAAAAGCCAAGCTGGTTACACCTCTGGGGGTGAGCAACAGATGTGTGCTATTGGGCGAGCCTTGATGTCGCGCCCCGAAACTATTTTGCTGGACGAGCCGTCAATGGGATTGGCTCCACAGTTGGTTGAAGAGATTTTTGGCATTGTGAAAGATCTAAACGAAAAGGAAGGTGTATCCTTCCTATTGGCGGAGCAAAATACCAATGTTGCCCTGCGCTTCGCACACTATGGATATATTTTGGAGTCTGGCCGCGTGGTTATGGATGGCCCTGCAGCTGAGTTGCGCGAAAACCCGGATGTCAAAGAGTTTTATCTTGGAATGTCAGATGATGGCCGTAAGTCTTTCCGTGATACACGAAGCTATCGCCGTCGTAAAAGATGGTTAAGCTGATCTTAGCTTTGATGTCAGGTGGTAGGGAATGGTGGAATGACTTTTTATGATGATTTGGAAATCCGCTCCGCCGATGCGCGTGCCTCCTCTCTCGCGGAATGTTTGCCAGCTCTACTGGCTCATGCGCAAACCTTGCCGGGGCACGCCAACCTTTCTGAATTTGACCTGGTAAATATTACATCGGCTGTTGATTTGGTTAGATTGCCAGTCTTGCGAAAATCCGAACTTGGTGCTGCGCAAAAGCTTCGACCTCCCTTTGGTGGATTTTCGGGGCCGCATTTCGAATATGCGTTTCAATCTCCTGGCCCATTGTACGAGCCGGGCAGGACAAGTCATGATTGGTGGAGACTTGGCCGCTTTTTGCATGCCACTGGGATTGGTTCTGCTGATGTTGTCCAAAATTGCTTCTCCTATCACCTAACCCCAGCGGGCACGATGTTCGAAAACGGCGCCCGCGCTGTTGGTGCAGCTGTTTTACCGGCAGGTACGGGGCAAACTGAACTGCAAGCACAGGCTGCCCATGATGTTGGAGTGACTGTGTACGCCGGCACCCCAGATTATCTTAAAAACATTATTGAAAAAGCCGAGGAGATGGGGCTGACACTGGCAATTAGTAAAGCAGCAGTGGGTGGTGGCGCATTATTCCCATCGCTGAGGCGGTGGTACCTAGACCGCGGAATTGCCTGTCGGCAATGCTATGCGACGGCGGATCTGGGCAATGTCGCTTATGAAAGCGCTGCGATGGAAGGTTTGATCTTAGATGAAGGCGTTGTGGTTGAGATTGTGACACCTGGTACCGGTAATCCTGTGCCTTTTGGAGAGGTAGGTGAGATTTTAGTTACAACGCTCAACCCTGACTATCCCTTAATTCGTTTTGCGACTGGTGATCTTTCGGCGTTCATGGAAGGGTCTAGTCCCTGTGGGCGAAGCAATCTGCGGATAAAAGGTTGGATGGGCAGGGCAGACCAGACAACTAAGATCAAAGGTATGTTTGTCCGACCAGAACAAGTCGCCGCTTTTGTGAGCAAATACCCAGAAGTTACCCGCGCTCGAGTGATTGCTAGCCGTGCGGCTGAGGCTGATGTTATGACAGTGAAAATTGAAGGTGACATTGGCCGCGCAGATATCTATGCGGCCTCAATCGTTGAGATATTGAAGCTTCGGGCTAAAGTTGAAATGGTTGCTACAGGTGAGCTTCCCAAAGACGGTATCATCATAGAGGATCAACGTAGTTACGACTAGTGCCGCTTACTAATTGTAACTAATGCGCTGCAAGAGGTAGTGCAGTAGTCCCTGCGTGTCAGTATATAAATATTCGTCAAAATTTAGTTTAAAAAAAAGCCGCCCCAAACGAGGGACGGCCTTTTTTAGCACTATGGCAGAGATTAACCCTGACGTGCCTTAAAACGAGGCTGTGTTTTGTTAATAACATAAACACGGCCTTTACGGCGTACCACACGACAATCGCGGTGGCGGCTCTTAAGCGAGCGAAGCGAGTTTTTGACCTTCATGGCCTTCTCCTTCAAAACCGGGCCGCGGAGTAGCCCTAGCTAAATTACATGGTGGGCACGACTGGGATCGAACCAGTGACCCCTTCGATGTCAACGAAGTGCTCTACCGCTGAGCTACGCGCCCGTTGAACCTAAACAAACCTCACGCCCCCCAAAAAAAAGGACGCAGAAGCTAGCGTCGGTATCGGCCGTATATGCAGCGTATGCCGAGTCTTCAAGGTAAAATCGCAGCAAGGGTCATAAATAGAGTTCCTTGGAGTATTTTCTTCATTTTAAACATGAATTGCTTCCCCAAGTTAAGTCTTATGTTATATTAAATGTATGAACGATGCTCCTTTTATTCTTTATGAGCCTGCCGAGCTCACCAGTAGTGTTGTGTTTGCAGCCCCACATTCGGGGCGGAGCTATACGTTGGATTTTTTGGATGGGTCCAGACTTGATGCTCATGCAATCCGTGCCTCTGAAGATGCTTTTGTTGATCAGTTGTTTCAATCGGTAACCTGCTTTGGCGCACCCTTACTAGCCGCATCTGCGCCGCGAGCATTTGTTGACCTCAATCGCTCCTGTGAGGATCTTGATCCTGCATTGATTTACGGGGTAGGCTCTGTTGGTCTTAATGCGCGAGTGGCATCGGGGCTAGGTGTCGTGCCTCGTGTGGTCGCGATTGGCCGGCCAATTTATAATGGCAAAATCTCTATGGTGGAGGCGCAAACCCGATTGCAGGATATTTGGCATCCCTACCATCAGCGTTTGCAGTCTTTACTAGACACCACCCGCAGAAAATTTGGCCATGTGGTACTAATTGACTGCCACTCGATGCCACATGCTGCAGTGAACCGTGAGCAGCGCAGCGATATCTCTCCAGACATTGTGATTGGGGATCGGTTTGGCGCCGCGGCGGCTCCAAAGATTGTTGACCATGTGCAAGCGGCTTTTGTGACCGCGGGTTTTCGAGTGACAAGAAATAATCCTTTTGCTGGTGCTTATATCGGCCAGCATTACGGCAAGCCCCAGCGGGGCCAGCATGTCATTCAAATCGAAATTGACCGTAGTCTTTACATGGATGAGGTGACGATTTCGCCCTTGCCTGTTTTTGCTGAGCTCCAAACGCGCTTGCGTGCGGTTATTGCTCAAATTGTTGCGCTGGAGATTGAGCAGGTGCGTCTTGCAGCAGAATGACCTAACGCAGTGACCGCCCCTTTACGATTGCATCACTACCAAATTTTGCGCGAATAGCATCAGTGGCTCGCTCAGTTTTGGCGCGTTTGTCGGCGTTTGGGTCGAGTAAATCTCTGGTAAGATCACTGTCCGCATCACTTACTAAATCTGATAATCCAACTCCGATCAAACGGTAGGGGCCCTGCGACCCTGCTTGGTTGAACAAATCGCGTGCCGTACGGTAAATTCTGTCAGCAATTTGAGTTGGTTCCCGCAAAGATAATCGGCGTGACAAGGATGTGTGATCTTTGCGTTTCAGCTTCAACGTGACTACGCGTCCAGCCAAATCACGCGCTTTGGCGCGGTCGCTTACCTTTTCCGCTAAGCGCCAAATATGACCATCCAAAATGTTAGAGTTCGAGGTGTCTTCACTAAAGGTTGTTTCATTGGAAATACTTTTGATCGGTGCATGGGAGGTTACGCGTCGCAGGTCATGTCCCCGAGCTAAGTTCCAAAGCCGGTCACCTAAAGAACCGAAGCGTTGACTAAGTTCCTGCCTATCCCAGCGTAACAGATCAGCGAAGGTCCTTATTCCTGCCTTGCTAAGTGATTCTTGTGCCACGGCACCCACACCCCAAATTAGACTAATGGGCCGATCACGTAAAAAATCATGTGTTTCTGCAATGCCAATTACCGAATAACCGCGTGGTTTGTCGAGATCACTTGCAACCTTGGCTAGAAATTTATTATGTGACAGCCCAATAGAGCCAGTAAGGCCCAGCTCGTCTTTCATTCTCTTGATTAATTGCGCTAGCAATACTGCTGGCGGTAAACCGTGCAATTTCGTAGTCCCGGTCATATCCATGAACGCCTCGTCCAGTGATAAAGGCTCAATGGCAGGCGTTAAATCTTGCATCATCGCGCGGATGGCTTTGCTGGCTTTGACATATTCTTCCATCCGGGGACGGACTACCACTGCTTCAGGGCATAGCTTCAGGGCTTGAAAAATTGGCATGGCTGATCTGACGCCCCGTACTCGGGCAACATAGCACGCTGTACTGACTACGCCGCGCTGACCACCCCCTATGATCACTGGCTTGCTGGCTAGCTCGGGGTTGTCGCGCTTTTCCACCGAAGCATAAAAGGCATCGCAATCCATATGAGCAATCGACAGGGTAAACAATTCTGGATGCGCCGTTATGCGCGGCCGACCACATTGAGAACACCGCTTGGGTGAAGTTTCAAAGGTGGTCAAACAATCTCGGCAAAGTGCAGGCATAGGATAAGGTTATATTGGAATAGTAGGGGCGTCCACGGGCAAGGCATGGCCCCAGTTTGTTTGCAATATTCTTTTCTAACAAATTGTCCTTACTTTATGCCGCTGAGCAGGGTGCAGGCGGATGCAGCGGCCTATGCCACTGGCGTTGTGCCTGAGGCAATTGCCGAAAACGGCGTTGAAGCTGTATAAAGCCAGGTAGCACTCAAGAAAGTTGAGGCGCTTACAGCTTTGGAAGCTGGCCAAGGCAATCAGACAATCATACTACAGGCAAATGCAATGGATGCCTTTAAAATCCTGTGAGGCTCAAAATGATGCTGGACAAGATAAATTCTAGCTGGTGGGCCTCTCTGATTAGAAACTTGATCTTCCGCTGAGTATTCGAGCCGCCCAAGGGTTAGGCCAAAACCTTGGGCAGTGACATAAACGACTGAGTTTAAGAGATTGGATTTGTGGCTTTTATATCACTGAGATCGGCCAGAATCGCCAGTGCAGCAGCGCGCGGTGATGAAGCTGTCCAGATAGGGCGACCTACAACCACGTGATCAGCGCCATTAGTAATGGCTTGCGCTGGGGTTGCCACCCGCTTTTGGTCGCCTAAAGCTGCACCGGTAGGGCGCACGCCTGGGGTGACGATCAGCTTGCCTACTGCCTCTGGCAAGGCGCGGATCAAAGCCGCTTCTTGTGGGCTGGCGATCACGCCATCTGCGCCGGCGTCAAAAGCTTTCCCTGCTCGTTCAACCACTAAATCTGCAATTGTACCGGGTTTGATCAAGGCGCCATCAAGATCTGCACGATCAAGAGATGTGAGAACTGTTACGGCGAGGATTTTTAGATCTTTGCCTGTGGCCCCTTCCTTGGCGGCGCGCACCACATAGGGGTCTCCGTGCACAGTTAGGAAATCGAGATCAAACTGCGCCAAACCGCGCACGGCATGTTCCACTGTTGCTCCGATATCGAAAAGCTTCATGTCCAAAAAGATTCGCTTGCCAAATTCGGCTTTTAGCTCGTTGGCCAAGGCCAGTCCGCCACCGGTCAACATACCAAGGCCAATTTTATAAAAGCTGACGGCATCTCCCAGTTGTTCCGCCATTTTTAGGCCATCAATGGCGTTGGGCATATCCATCGCAACAATTAATCTATCGTTAGCCATGGCAACCTCCAAAATTTCCATTGGGCTGAATTATACATTGTGGCCCATTCTGTCCATGCCTGTGGTTATATTTTGAGTAGTTGGAGTGAATGCTGGTGGTTTTGCAGGCTGGCCCTTGTCTTGGCTTACCGCCATACCCAAGTGAAGACTACGGTTGCATCAAAGCTGTGCCAAAATCGGGAAGCATATCAAACACATTGCTTACCTAGGGAGAAAAAGATGAATTTAGATAAATTCACTGAACGGTCACGCGGTTTTATTCAGGCGGCTCAAACTATCGCACAAAGAGAAGACCATGCGCGTTTGGGGGCGGAACACCTGCTCAAAGCGCTGCTGGATGACAGGGAGGGGTTGGTTTGTAATTTGATTGTGCGCGCTGGCGGCGTGCCCACGCGAGTGGTAGAGCATTTAGGCATAAGCCTGTCCAAGATCGCAAAAGTTACTGGTGACACGCAAGTGTATTTAGACAGTAGCACTGGTAAGGTTTTGGCTGAAGCGGAAAAGCTGGCTCAGAAGTCTGGTGATAGTTTTGTCCCTGTAGAACGCATTCTAATGGCGCTTAGCATGGTGAAGTCCAAGGCAAAGGATGCTTTGGGCGCAGGGGCAGTGTCGGCGCTGAAGCTCAATGAGGCCATAAATGATATTCGCCAAGGGCGAACGGCTGATAGCGCCAGTGCGGAAGACAGCTATGAGGCGTTGAAAAAATATGCGCAGGATCTTACAGAGCGAGCGAGAGAGGGCAAGATTGACCCAATCATTGGTCGTGACGAAGAGATAAGGCGTGCCATGCAGGTGCTGTCGCGGCGCACCAAGAACAACCCAGTTTTGATTGGGGAACCTGGCGTGGGCAAAACGGCGATTGCGGAAGGCATGGCTCTCAGGATCGTCAATGGTGACGTGCCCGAAAGCCTGCGCAACAAACGATTGTTGGCACTTGATATGGGAGCATTGATTGCTGGTGCTAAATATCGTGGTGAATTTGAAGAGCGTCTCAAGGCTGTGCTTAATGAAGTGACCTCTGCAGCTGGTGAAATTTTGCTGTTCATCGACGAGATGCATACTTTGGTAGGTGCTGGGAAAGGGGATGGGGCGATGGATGCTGCAAACCTTATCAAACCTGCTTTGGCGCGCGGTGAATTGCACTGCATTGGGGCGACTACCTTGGATGAGTATCGTAAGTACGTCGAGAAGGACGCAGCGCTCGCTCGGCGATTTCAACCGGTACAGGTGGATGAGCCAAGCATTCCTGATACCATCTCAATTCTGCGTGGTATCAAAGAGAAATATGAGCTTCATCACGGTGTCCGGATTGCTGATGCGGCTTTAGTTGCAGCGGCCACATTGTCGAACCGTTATATTACGGATCGGTTTTTGCCAGACAAGGCTATTGACTTGATGGATGAGGCCGCAAGCCGTTTGCGTATGCAGGTGGACAGTAAACCTGAAGAACTAGATGCACTCGATCGCGATATTTTACAAAAGAAAATTGAAGTTGAAGCCTTGAAGATGGAAGATGATACAGACTCCAAAACCCGGTTGGTGGCGCTTGAGAAAGCTTTGGCAGAACTTCAGGAGCGCTCCAGTGAGTTGAATGCGCAATGGCAGGCAGAACGATACAAATTGTCTTTGGCTCGCGATCTCAAAGAACAATTGGACCGAGCTCGTGCGGATTTGGATATTGCCAAGCGAGAAGGCGATCTCAGCAGGGCTGGTGAGCTGTCTTATGGAGTGATTCCCAGTCTTGAAAAGCAATTGGCTGAGGCAGAAACCGCTGATGGCCATATGTTGGAAGAAGCCGTGCGGCCTGATCAAATAGCGGGTGTGGTGGAGCGATGGACCGGTATCCCAACCTCACGGATGCTAGAGGGTGAGCGCGACAAGCTGCTGCGTATGGAAGATGAGTTGCATACAACGGTAATTGCTCAGCACTCGGCGGTACGGGCGGTATCAAATGCTGTACGCCGTGCGCGGGCTGGTTTGAATGATGAATGCAGACCGCTGGGCAGCTTTTTGTTTTTAGGGCCAACGGGTGTTGGGAAGACTGAATTAACAAAAGCGGTGGCAAATTTTCTATTTGATGACGACAACGCCATGGTGCGTGTTGATATGTCGGAGTTTATGGAAAAACACAGCGTATCGCGGTTAATAGGTGCGCCTCCAGGCTATGTTGGTTATGAGGAGGGTGGTGTTCTCACCGAGGCGGTGCGGCGCAGGCCCTATCAGGTGGTGCTGTTTGATGAAGTTGAGAAAGCGCATCCAGATGTGTTCAATATTTTGCTTCAAGTGTTGGATGATGGGGTGCTGACAGATGGTCATGGTCGCAAGGTAGATTTCAAGCAGACCCTGATCGTTCTAACGAGTAACCTTGGAGCGCAAGTTTTGAGCCAATTGCCAGATGGTGTGGATGCCTCGGATGCGCGCCTAGGTGTGATGCAGGCTGTGCGAGCGCATTTTCGCCCAGAATTCCTCAATCGCCTAGATGAGACGATCATCTTTGATCGGCTGTGCCGCAAGGATATGGACGGGGTTGTAGACATCCAGTTGGCCCGTTTGGCACGTCGTTTGGCGCCGCGGAATATCGCCTTGGTGCTGGACCAGCCTGCTAGAACATGGCTCGCCGATGAGGGCTATGACCCGGTATTTGGGGCGCGGCCATTGAAGCGCGTTATCCAATCGGCCTTACAAAACCAATTGGCGGAGATGCTTTTAGCTGGGGAGATTAACGAAGGAGAGACTTTGTCAATCACAGCAGGGGCAGAGGGTTTAATCGTTGGGGGCCGCGTGAGTACTTCTAACCGCCTACCACCAGAGGATGTGGTGGTGCATTAAGGTATGGCTCTTGCTATACTCCGCGTACACATCACCCTGTGGGGAATATTATTTTTAGCTTTTTTAGTTTGCTGCGCAGGGTGTCAATTAGGTGAAATTTAGGAGCTATTATGCACAATCTGATATCCCCACCAAAGCTTGTGATTTTCGACTGTGATGGCGTAGTTGTGGATAGCGAATCGCTTACACATCAATTGATGTGCGATGATCTGGCATCTCGTGGTTTGGAGCTGTCACTTCCTGAGATGATAGATTTGTTTGTTGGTGGCACCATAGCTGGGGCAGGCGCGCAAGCTAAAGCCTTAGGTGCGGATATTCCCAACGATTGGGATGATCAGTTTTACTCAAAAATGTTCACTGTGTTGGGACAAAGTGTGGAGGTGATCCCGGGGATTGAGGCGGTATTGGACGTTCTAGATTGTCATGGCGTTCCCTATGCAATTGGCTCTAATGGCCCACATAGGAAAATGGACATTACTCTTAAGCGATGCCGATTGGCTGAGCGTTTTGTTGGGCGGATTTTTTCGCGTGAAGATGTGACTAACCCGAAGCCTGCTCCAGATGTGTATCTCCTAGCAGCGACCCAGGCTGGGACAGCACCTCATGACTGTGTGGTGATTGAAGATAGTGCAACAGGCGCTCGCGCCGGTGTCGCCGCCGGCATGATGGTAATGGGATTTACACGTGAGACCCCAGCATTCAAATTTTCTGGAATCACTGATATGTTGTTTGGGGATATGGCGGATCTGCCTGCCTTATTAGGAATCAACGCGGAGTGACGGTAAGCCGATGCCTGTGCTTTCAAATCCACCATCTACTGAGATATTTTGACCCGTTACAAAGCTGGCTTGCTCTGAGCATAAAAATGCGATGACCTGGCCTATCTCCGCCTCGGTGCCATAGCGGTTGAGGGGGATAGCGTCGTGATAGGCGTCGATGATGTCTTCAGTATGGACCGCCATGGCCAGTTTGGTACGCACTGGGCCAGGTGCTACTGAGTTTACTCGGATACCAAATTCGCCGAGCTCTGCGGCCTGTTGTTGCGTCAGATGAATAACTGCAGCTTTTGAGGTTCCATAGGCAACGCGGAGGGTCGAGGCCCGTAAGCCCGAAATAGAGGCGATATTAACCACTGCGCCACGGCTTGCTTTCAAGGCGGGAATAGCAGCCTGAGTACATAAAAATACCCCATCGAGGTTGGTGTCCATGACCCGCCGCCAGCGGGCGAAAGTTGTGTCCTCAATCGGCCCAAAATCTGCGACACCGGCATTGTTGACCAAAGCATCAATCCGACCGCAATTTGCCATGGCGTCCGCTATTATAGCCTCAACCTGTTTGGGGTTCGAAACATCATAGGCAGCGGTGGTGATATTACTACGTTCGGCAGCCTGCAAGGCAAGCGCCTCGGCATCTCTGTCTACCATGACCACATGCCATCCCTCAGCACATAAAATATCTGTTGTGGCCAAGCCAATGCCGCGGGCGGCGCCAGTGATGATTGCTGTCTTCATAAGATACCTCAATATTTTTTTACAGAGTGCATCGCAAGCGCAGCCTAGACAAGTGGCTGTTTTGTTTCAACCCTGTGGCGCAGTTGTGACTTCATGTGTGTTGGCCTCAGGCTCGGTTTAGGCTAGCATTAAATAAAAAAGGATTTTATTATGGCATGTCGATGGACTAATGATTTGACACAGGCGGACGTCACTCCTGAGAGCCTGTGGTTAAATCGCAGGCAAGTTATTGGAGGAGCGTTGGGTGCCGGTGCGCTGGGCTCGATTGTCAGCCCGGCCATGGCTGAAGCTTTAAAGCCTACCAGCTGGGATGATATTACGAGCTATAACAACTATTATGAATTTGGCACCGGTAAAGAAGATCCAGCTGCAAATGCGCATACGTTAAACACCTCCGGTTGGGCTATTGAGGTGGACGGGATGGTTGATGCACCTGGGCGATATTCTGTGGCTACCTTGACTGAAGGATTGACAAAGGAAGAGCGAATCTACCGCTTTCGTTGTGTCGAGGCTTGGTCCATGGTCGTGCCCTGGAATGGATTTGAGCTAAAAGACATTCTTGATAAAGTGGGTGTGCAGTCTGGTGCCAAATATGTGGCTTTTGAAACGGCTTTTAGACCAGATCAAATGCCTGGTGTGCGGTATGGCGTGCTTGATTGGCCTTATCGTGAGGGTTTGCGCTTGGACGAGGCTATGAACCCGTTAACTCTGATGGCTACGGGCATTTATGGCAAATCGATCCCTAATCAAAATGGCGCGCCTATTCGTTTAGTAGTGCCATGGAAATATGGCTTTAAATCTATTAAATCTATCGTGCGGATCACTCTAACTGATAAAGAGCCACCCACCAGCTGGAATACGTCTAATTCGCGTGAGTATGGGTTCTATAGCAACGTGAACCCTACAGTGGATCACCCGCGTTGGTCACAAGCCTTGGAGCGCAAGATTGGTGGTGGTCTGTTCAATCCGCGCAAACCTACTTTGATGTTCAACGGTTATGAAGATGAGGTTGCAAGCCTTTATGATGGAATGGACTTAGAAAAGTTTTTTTAAAATTTTCAATATTGGTTTGGGCCTTTTAAGCTAAGATGGAATAATTCGATTGCCTATCCAATTTATAAATACTGCCCTACGCAAAATTCCCACTTGGCTGCT
>Ga0308012_10000949_pt1 | contig 16314 bp, 11 predicted proteins | sample Neamet179_FD_203133 | JGI IMG/M metagenome (GOLD analysis project Ga0308012, IMG submission 203133) | Marine microbial communities from water near the shore, Antarctic Ocean - #179 | ecosystem: Environmental > Aquatic > Marine > Unclassified | place: Southern Ocean | collected 2014-07-25 | reverse complement strand
CCATCAATATCAATGAACTGACAGTACTGGCCTATGACATAAGAGGGAGCCATCGACAATGAAGAACCGGTCATATTACCTACCATTAGGCCTTTACCATCTCGTTGGGCAAGTCGAACAATTTTCAGGCCTTCTGTCAAACCCCCACATTTGTCGAGTTTTATATTGATCACATCATAACGCTGCGCAGCTGTTTCATATTCGGACGCATCCAGGCAAGATTCATCAGCACCTAAAGGCACAATAGATTGATAACCTTCGAGTTCTTGATCACCGCCACGAGGTAATGGTTGCTCGATCATTACAATACCTAACTTATTTGCCGAAGGCGTATATTCTTTTAGCTCTTCAAAAGTCCAGCCTTGATTAACATCGACAATTAATGCTGCATCAGGACGTGCCAACCGAATTGCCTCTAACCTTTCAATGGGAGCATCGCCACTAAGCTTAATTTTTAGTTTTGGATATTGAGAAAATTGTCTCGCACTCTCTGCCATATTCTCTGGACTGTCGATACCAATAGTGGCTACTGTTACCAATGGTTTAGGCATGATGTCCAACATCTCCCAGACCGTTCTTCCTGACCGCTTAGCCTCAAGATCCCACAGAGCACAGTCCAGGGCATTTCTCGCACCTCCCAGAGGTAGCAACCTCTGTACTTGTTCAAGGGTAATTTCAGAAGTGATAGACTCAGATACTTGTTCTAATTGAGCTATGATTGACGCCATATTCTCATTATTATAGTAAATGCCCAGGCTTTCTCCTCGACCAATAAAACCATTATCTTCTAAAGTCACTCTAACGGTATCAGAAGTAGTAAAGGTATGGCCCGTAATTGCAAATGGCGATTTCAGTGCCAATGGATAGTTTTCAATAGTTATTTTCATAGTAAATACTCTTTTTTCTTAAATTATTCTGTAAAACTAACCGAGTACAGTGGCGAGCATTACGCCAATAAAATTTGCGATTGAGTAACCCAATATTCCAACCATAATACCGGGCGTAACCAGTGTTCGCCATCCACGTGAAGCTGCAATTGCAGCCGGTGTAACTGGCCCACCAATGCAAGCTAAAGATGCAACAACAACCTCGGCTAGATCCATCTTAAATAGCTTTGCACCGAGAACAATCACGATAATATGTGTGATGATAATGAAAGAGGCGTAAAGAAAAACCATCACACCAGCTTCGAGCATCACCCCTATATCTGCGCCAGCACCCATGGTTGCAAAAAAGATATACATCATCAGCACGCCAATCTCGAATGTACTTTCCAAATTTTCGATCTGCTTATGGAACACATTGGCAATTAGAAGAGTAATGGCTGTGATAAACAGTATGCCAAAGTTGGGTACATTCAAAGCGTCTGCAATGGCATAGCCTACTGCGCTAACGGTCAAACTGATTGTTAAGGCCAAGCAAATATGTACAGGATTAAAGGGGGTTATTTCATTATTGTCAGTAATCTCATCATGCATAGGCGCCTCTGAGGTTTCGACAATAGGAGACGGGATCCATTTTCTAAGAATAACTACGGATGGGATCAGTACCACAACCAAAATATGCAATGTACCCACAACATTATCAGCTGCAAGGGCTGCGGTTAAAAGTGTACTTTCGGTAAATTCTAATGCTTCAGCAACTGCTGCAAAATTCATCGAACCACCGATGTAGGTTGCACTCAGAATACCAGCCAGATCGGGTCCGATACTTCCCATGGGTAAAACTAATAAGCCAAGAACAGCACCGATTAAGGTTCCGACTACCGCAAGAAAATAAGCACCCAGCATTGGACCTGTTTCTTGAATGATACGTCTTAAATTAGCCTTGAGTAATAATAGCGGAACAGCAGCAGGCACCAAGAAACTCCAAACCGTATCATAAGCTGGTGCAGCATGGGGTATTATTCCGAAATTGCTAAGTAACATTGCAATGACGAGCATGATGCCAATCCCTGATATCTGTTTGCCTAAACGCGTAGTGTCAGCCCAGAAACCAAAGCCTGCCACAGCGATAAGTGCAGCCCAGATTGCTAAATCCCAATCGGGAGATATAAGCGGTAAGTTAAACATGTATGCTAGCCTTTAATAAAAGTAAGAGTACTGCTACGTGAGTTAACACTATGATGACAATCCTTAAAAAGTTATTTTTTTAACTAATATCGCTAAATCACCAAATTGCGTACTAACTAGATTAGTACGTTGCTCCAACATGCTAGCAGCAATTTCTGTACATCCGTTCGCGTTGTCGCAGAGGTAATCGAAGCTGCAATGTCTTCGCACTGCCGTGCCATGCTTTCGACGGATTCACCGAGATAGTAAGCACCACTTGTTTCGCCACGCCCTTTAATGCCATTCGCGTCTGTCACCTAAACCTCGAGGACCCTTGAGCTTTCGAATATGTGACCGGAAATTCGAAACGGTTTCTTAAGTGAGTATTCGCGAATGTCGATACTTAGTTTCATGCTACTTTCTTAATGAAATTCGAATTCTTGCTCGATGCGGTCCACAATTCGACCCGGCCCATCGATAATCGGATCCACGGCAGGCAAGCCGGTCTCTTCTTCGTAGCGACTAAGCACGCCGGACCGCTCGGAGGTTTGGAGACCGCTGGAATTTACCGATACACCGACAAACCGGGCAAGCGGATTGACGCGATGAGCGGCCTCAAGGTTGCCGCGAATTGTCTCGTTCAGGGACAGCAATGGGTAGATCTGATCGGAGCCCAACCCCAAGATCCGCGTGCGGCTAGCGTCGTGACACAGAACGAGAGCATCCGGCTGTGACCCGTGCAATAGCCCGAGACTCACGCCTGCATAGCTCGGGTGCGACAACGCACCCTGCCCTTCAATAACGTCCCAATGATCGTCCGCCGCCGCCGGAGAAACCAGTTCTGCGGCACCCGAAATGAAATCTGCGATCACGCTGTCTATCGGCACGCCGCTGCCGGCAATCATAATTCCGGTTTGCCCGGTCGCTCGAAAATCCGCGGACCAGCCTCGGCTTCGCATTTCTCTATCTATAGCCAACGCGGTGTACTTCTTGCCGACCGCGCAGTCGGTGCCGACTGCTAACACTCGGCGTCCGCTGCGTTTCTCGCCGGTCGCTACACCAATTCGGCGCGGCGGAATGCGGATGTCGATCAATTGCGCACCCGATTCGGCAGCCGCGGCAGCAAGCTCCGAAAATTCGCTCAATCGAACATGCAGGCCCGACACAATATCCATACCCCGGCGCGCCGCCTCAGCGAGGTCCTTCACCCAGGAAACCGGGAGTGCTCCACCCACGGGGGCAACGCCAACAATGACTGATCTAACGCCCGCTGCCTGAGCTGCATCGATCGACATCTCCGCAATGCCGCCGTCGACGCCGCATCCAGGAAGTCGGAATTGCCCGGCACACAGTTCCTTTCGCCATTGGATTAGTCCAAGGCCGGTCTTGGCATAGCCCAACCCGGTGACATCACCAAAGTAGATGAGGTAGGGGGCTTGCAGGTGCACGGGATCGAGTTTTCCTTGAGTCATTATTATGATTTATCCTTATTTGAAGGCAGCACCTGCAAATCGCTGGGTGTTTTTTGAGTGAGGATTCGGCGTACCCCGATCGTCAGCAAAGGAATGACGAGAATGGCTATGAACGCGTAGGACAACATTCCATAGCCCTGCGCTATCAGACCAATAATGCCGATTGCATCCGCCAGGAAAACCGCGACGGCCATCATGCCGAGAGCAATCGCTAGCCGTCCCCAGGACGGAAATACGCGCGCCGCGTCATTAAACGCACCAGCAACCCGTTCATTAATCGCGTGAATGATGCCCGCACCGGTTTCGATAAAGGTACCGAACAGAACGATTTGAAAAATGGCGAGGAACCAAAGTGCGTTGAGTGCCTGCAACAAAGATGTAATCGGCACTGGCACATCCGCTATCTGCGGGTACTGCGCAAGCATCGACACAAATACAAAGATGCCCGGAACGATACCAATCACGCCTGCGAGCAATCCTGCACCTATCGCTTCTTTCCGGCTCTCGAGATGCGAAAGAACGAACAATGCTGCCGCTAGGGCATTCAGGTTGTAGGCCGCATAACGAAGTCCATCCAGATGCCATGCACCGATAACTTCGCCGCTGGAAAGATGCTCACCGATTGTGTCGCCAAACACCGAAATCATCCAAACGAAAAACACGGCGTAAACCACATACAAAAGGATGGACCAGTACGCGAGTGCTTTCTCTACAGCGTTGCTACCGAAATAAACCAGCGCGCCAACCGCGGACATCAGAATCAACGCTCCGATCGTTTTCGGAACACCTAAGGATTCGCTGAGCAACTCGCCCGATGCAGAGCCCAGTACTGCCAGGACCAGCAGCGCAATAAGCAGGTATATGACTTCGAAGAGGCCCCAAAACGGACCCAGCAATTCCTTAAAAAAACTGCGGTAGTCGTAGGCTTTTGTCAGTCTCGCGAACTCAAAGGCAATGGCAAGCACCACGCTCCAGGCAATTGCAGCGACCAACATGCCGAGCAGTCCGCCTAGCGGTCCATGCCCCACAAAGAATTCTGCAATCTCACGCCCGGTCCCGTATCCACCACCGACAATGACAGATTGAAAAACCAAACCCGGTAACAAGTACCGGCCAATTGCCTGCGCTCTAAGGCCACTGCCAAACATCGAACTACTCCCCTGATTAATCGATTATGACCCAATACAGTAAGCTAGCCCAAGGACATTGAGATAGCAAACATTGCAACATTATTATAGTTTAATGCTACTATGATTATCAGGTATTTTGCAGGACGCGCTAACGTCCGCTATTGGCCGAGAGCAGCCGTAAGGTGAGTTATATATCGAACCAAGTGCCCATATAAAATCACACTCATGACGGTGGCTTTTCCCGAATATGAAAGTTAACTTGTCAATACTACCTCCCGCCGTGGAGGAGGGTCCTAAAATTTTCCAGCCACCAACAGAAACAGAGGAGAAATGAAGATGGAACGAGCGGTAACGAACTGGATCGAGCCTACACGGGAAAACCTCCAAAACACCCGTGGAGCCCGCCGACTCGGTGCGTGGTGCGTCTTAAACTTCGCACGCGTCCTTCTCCCAGCGGCCCTCATTGCGGCTACAGCTCTCCCAGCACAGGCCCAGCGCTGGACGCTACCCATCTCAGTGCAGTCCAAGGTGGACTCGGTCTTCGCTTTTGTGGATCGTGACGCCCCCGGATGTGCCTTGGGCGTGATCCAGGACGGAATGCTCGCCTACGGCCGGGGATACGGCCTCGCCAATCTGGACTGGGGCATTCCGATCACGACGTCCAGCGCGTTCGATATCGGATCGGTATCGAAGCAGTTTACTGCGGCGGCGGTGGCCCTTCTCGACGTGGAGGGAGCGCTCTCTATCGACGATGACGTTCGGACATGGGTCCCCGAGCTGCCAGAGTACAACCGCCCCATTACCATCCGACACCTACTGAACCACACTAGTGGAGTGAGGGACTACCTCACCCTTATGCTCCTGCAGGGCTTCGAGTACGACAACGTCTTCGATGAATTTGATGGCGTGGAGCTCATCGCCCGGCAGCAAGGACTCAACTTTGAGCCAGGGTCGGAATTCCTGTATTCCAACTCGGGATACCTGCTTCTGGCGAATATCGTGCGAAGAGTCACAGGTCAGTCCCTGCGAGCATTCCTAGAGGAACGGTTCTTCGATCCGCTGGGCATGGCCCACACCAGCATCTGGGACGAGAATACCGAGATCGTAACAGAGCGGGCCACTGGTTATAGTCCTACCGCTGGCGGGTGGGGAATCGACCATGCCTGGAACTTTCAGATGGGTGGTGACGGTCAGGTCATCACGTCGGTTGACGACATGGTTCGATGGGATGCCATGTTCTACGATCCTATTGTGGGTGGACAGGACCTCTTGGCTCGTCTACATACCCAGGGTCTGCTCAACAATGGAGATACCATCGACTATGCGATGGGACTATTCGTAGATGAGTATCGAGGACTTCCACGCGTGCAGCACGGCGGAGCGTGGGCGGGATTCCGGGCTTACCTCGTACGTTTTGTGGACCACCACACCAGCGTGGCGCTGCTGTGCAACCGTGGCGACGTGAACACGTCGAGCCTCACTGCGCAGGTGGTGGACGCGGTCCTGGCCGATCAGTTGGATGCCGAATCGGAGGCTGCGGAGACGACCGAGGCTGCAGGCGAAGAGACCGGCCGCGACGAGCCTGCCTTCACGCCAACCACTGCCCAACTCACCGGGCTCGTAGGAGAGTACCGTAGCGATGAGCTCGATGTCTCCTGGCAAATCTTCTCTGAGGATGGAGAGATGATCTTGATGCGCCCGGGCAACGAGCCTGCGGAGCTTCGCCCCAGTGCTCAGGATGAATTTACGGCCGGCAGGCTCGGTGTCACACTCGAGCGGGACGGCGGCCGCGTAACGGGTTTTCGAGTATTCGCCGGCCGCGTCACCGACATCCTTTTCGAGAAAGCGGGTGAATAGATCTCCGGGAAGAAGCGCTACCCCTTCTCATCCATCGACACGAGGATCTTCAGTGCTCTGCTCTATCGCCACCGTTCGAATTTGTCCGCTTCTGGCCGAAAGCGGACCGATCGGTTAGTAATTGTCCATACTGTGTAAAAAAATAGTCGAGAGGAAGATCAATATGCAGTACTGCAACCAGCTATTCTTGATTGCGACAATGTTTTCCGCTACCACCCAGGCGGCTGAGGATACAGTCGCGGGCACAATCGATGTGGCAGCCCGCGCAGATCTCTTAGCAATTGCTGACACTTATTATCAGCAGCGGCTGAGTTTTTCTCCCCAGTTGGCTTATTCAATCGGTGCCGATGCTCCGAATAACAGCCGCTGGTCAGATATTTCTCCGGAAGGCATCTCAGCAAATGTGGCGGCACAGGAAAGTATTCTGGAAGATCTGAATGGGACCACCGGGGAATTTCCACTCGGTAGTCCAGAATGGGTGCTCTATGGCAGCCTGCAGGAAAGCTTGGAAGCTCGGCTGGAATTGCGCGTATGCAAGCGTGAACTATGGTCAATCGATCATATGGACAGCTTTTATTCCAGTCTTGGGAATGTTGCTCAAATACATCCTTTAGAGGATGAGGCAGATAGATCTGCAGCGCTTCAACGTTGGCGCAACATTCCTGACTATGTCGACCAGGATATAAGCAACCTTCGTCAAGGGGTGGACTCTGGTTATTTGGTTCATATAGGCGTGGTAGAGCGGGTAATTACCCAGATCACCGGACTGATCAGTATGCCCCTGGAAACATCGCCGCTCACGCTTATGAGTCGTCGCGTAGACAATGCAGCGTTTGCTTCAGAATTGGAGGATATCGTTGCAACTTCTGTGTTGCCGGCATTGGAAAGCTATCGGAACTTTCTGGTTGAGGACTACATTAAAGCGGCACGCGAGAGCCATAGCATCGCAAAGAATCCAAATGGCAGAGCTTGCTATATAGCTTACTACCGCAGCTATTCAACAATGAAGCGCACGCCGGAAGCAGTGTTTGCCTTGGGTGAAGCTGCGGTAGAGCGGCAGCGGCAAGCAGTTATTGACTTGGGCGAGGAGGTCTATGGCATTACCGATTTCGCAGAGATTGTGCGTCTGACTAGTGACGATCAGGCCAATCAGAGCGAAGGACCAGAGCAAGTTCAAAGTACTGCCGAAGACGTCTTGTCGCGAGCCAAGGCACTCTCACACACGTTGTTCAATCAACTGCCTGAAGCCGAGCTTATAGTAGAGGCCTATCCAGAACCACAACAAGGAACCGGCCGCCCTGCCAGTTACAGAACGCCAGTTGGTGATCAGCCTGGTAAATATATGTTTGATCCCCAGGACTGGCAAAATGGCACAATCGGTGGAGGTGAAATTACAGCCGTTCACGAAGGTTTTCCAGGTCATCATATGCAGCTTGCCCTATCAATAGAGCGAGAATCATTGCACCCAGTCGAACGGCTCCTGCGAAATAGCGCATATATTGAGGGTTGGGCACGCTATGCTGAAGGGCTGGCAGAGGATATCGGCGTTTACTCGAGCCATTTTGCGCCAATAGAGCGACGTGCCTGGCCAGCACGAGGAATGGTAGTGGATACGGGGCTGCACATGCTGGGTTGGAGCGATGCTGAAGCGATTGAATACTTGGAAGAGTCGGGCCGATTCTCAGGTGAGTCAACAATGGCAATGTTAGACAGAATTTCGAATATTCCAGCGCAACTGACATCATATGATAGTGGTGCCCTAGAGATTGCAGCATTAAGGCAAATGGCGGAGGAAAGGCTTGGGAAGAGTTTTGATCTCAAAGCTTTTCACGATGCCTTTCTTGCTAACGGAACTATCCCATTGAACTTAGCGAGGGCTATCATCGAAAACTGGATCATTCAGGTTGAGCCATGAGCTGAATACTGGCAGATTGGGAGTTAACTTATCAGTACCCTGGGGATAACGAGAATGTCCAAGACGATGGAGACAAAATTAGAGCCTGCAAGTCAGGACTCTGGAGAATCGATCCTAAGCCGACAGCTTAAGGATGCGATCGTCAGTCAGAAACTCGCGCCGGGGCAGAAAGTCACCGAAACAGGCTTAGCGGAGCTCTTGTCCACCTCACGCACAGTAGCTCGCGGTTTGATGGAGCAGCTCACAGTACAGAATTTTCTGGTATCGATCTCGCCGCGCATGACACTTGTTGCGCCGTTGACAGTTACGTCCATCAAAGAAAACTTCATGCTTCGCAAAATGATACTGCCAGAGCTTATTTCGACGTCGATCGAGAGTGTCGATATGGACGCCCTCTCGGTATTGAATAAGGCCGTTGAGGCATTGAATGTCGACAAAGACAACGATGATCAAGTTCTGGAACTATTGCGACTAAATCGTCAGTTCAACCTCATGTTGTTTGCAGGCAGCAAGTACGAACTGCCTGTGATCTGGGCGACGCTACTTGAAGACATGGCTATGCGCATTTACTGGATCTATGTAAGGCAGCACGGCAAGTTGCCGTTCGCAGCGGCTCATCATGAGAATCAAATCAAAGCGATGCAAGAAGACGACCCAAAACGGGTCCAGGCCCTCGTCCGCAAGACATTGACTCAGAATGAAGATCGAATTCTAAGTGCCGTGTTGTCGAGCGACCACTTTCATTCACACGACCTGATCGTTTAATTCTTGTTTTGGATCAATCAGTTGCCCATTCACTCACTTAATGGTGTCAGATTAATAATGAAAACATTTTCAAAATTATTACTTATTTTCTCAACAGGCTTTTTGCTTGTTTCATGTGGTGAGGGGCAAGTTAGCGCACCTCAAAAAACAGATGACCAAATGGCCGTTGATGCCTTATTTAGCGAGTGGGACAAACCCGGCTCCCCCGGCGCATCGGTTGCCATTATCCGAGATGGAAAAATAGACTATTCAAGCGCATATGGTGAAGCGCAAGTTGAATATAGTATCCCCATTGACCCTGAAACAATTTTCCATGTCGCTTCTATCACAAAGCAATTCACAGCCTTTGGCATTGCCCTTTTGGCAGAGCGCGGTGAACTTGACTTGGATGATGATATCCGCAAATACATCCCCGAAGTGCCTGATTTTGGCACCACAATAACTTTGCGGCAATTAGGCCATCACACATCTGGCCTTCGAGATCAGTGGAGCTTATTGGGCCTTGGCGGATGGCGGCTTGATGACGTTATTACCCTGCCCCAAGTTATGAAATTGATTGAGCGCCAAGAGGCTTTAAACTTTCCACCAAACTCAAAATACACATATTCAAATACAGGCTTTACCCTAATGGCTGAAACCATTGCCCGTGTTGGCGGAAAGCCCTTTCCCATTTGGATGGAAGAAAATGTCTTTTTACCGCTTGGAATGGACAACACCCTAATTTATGACGACCATGAGAAAATCGTAAATAACAGGGCTTATTCATATCGACTTGGGGAAGATGGCTTGCAAAAAGCTGTCCTTAGTTATGCAGTAGCAGGCGCCACAAGCTTATTTACAACAGCTGATGACTTGAGCATATGGCTCAACAACTATTCAACCATGCGGGTTGGTGGGGAAGCCGTGAACACCATTATGAAAACCAAAGGCATTTTAAATAGTGGTGAGGAAATAGAATATGCTTTTGGTGTTGAAAACTCAGAATATCGCGGCCTTAATACTTTAGGGCACGGAGGTGCTGATGCTGGCTTTCGTTCAAATGTGATTTATTTTCCCGAGCATAAATTAGGTGTGACGGTTTTAAGCAATTTGGCAAGTTTTGATCCCGGTGGGTTGGCGCGAAAAATAGCTGACATTTATTTGGGTGAGCATATGACACCCCTTGAAGATAAAGGGGCGCCCGTTGAGACAGAGGTACTTGAAGCTGTTGAGGTAAGCAGTGATGTGCTTAATGCTTATGTGGGTGATTATTATTCAAGAGAGCTTGAGACAACCTATAGAGTGAAGATTAAAGACGGAGGGTTAATTGCCGTCCATTCTCGCCACCCAGACATTACCTTAAATGCCCTAGGGGTGGACCTGTTTAGTGCGAGCGCATGGTTCTTTAGGGAGACCACATTTGAGCGGAATGAGGCTGGAGATGTATCCGTTATGTCTGTTTCATCTGGCCGCGTTACAGATTTAAAGTTTGAGAAAATTAAATAGGGGGGACATTAATCCCCCCCATTGATTTTTAATTATCAAAGAGATTTTGAGTGTGGTTACCATAAACACCTTTTCTTTTTCTGCAACATTGCACGGAACACCTACCGATCGCAGTTATGCCGATCGGCAGATTCCCTGCTTTTATTAGTGTCTCCGATGGCACTTCCTCGATGGAGAGAGATACATTGAAACATCCAATCATTGCCAGAATTTCATTATGTTTAATATTGCTCATTGCAGGCTTTGCATCAGCGCAGGATTACCTGGCACCTACCGAAATTGAAATTGACGACCTGGTCCAGCGCGCGCTGGAAGCGTTTGACATACCCGGCATCGCCGTTGGCATCATTCAGGACGGTGAAATCATCCATGCCAGGGGATACGGTGTGCGGAAACTGGGCGCGCCGGAAAGAGTCGACGCCGACACCCTGTTTCAGATCGCGTCAAACACCAAGGCCATGACTTCGGCAGCGCTTGCCATTCTGATGGACGAAGGCAAGCTGACATGGGATGACAAAGTGACCGATCACATCGCCGAATTCCGCATGTATGAGCCCTATGTCAGCCGCGAATTCACGATCCGGGACCTGCTCACCCATCGCAGCGGCCTGCCTCTCGGCGCTGGTGATCTTCTGTTCTGGCCAGAGGCGGAGAGCACGATCGATGAGGTCATTAACGCCTTGCAGTATTTGAAACCCGCAACCAGTTTTCGCTCGACCTACGCCTACGATAATTTGCTGTATCAGCTTGCCGGTGAAGTCGTCACCCGCGCTAGCGGCGTCTCCTATTCGGATTTTATCGAACAGCGCATCTTCGCGCCCCTCGGCATGAATGAGTGCAAAGCCAACCACTCCAGAGTGCCCACAGCTGCCAATGAAGCGACTCCCCATGCCATGGTGGATGGAGAACTTGAAACCGTGACTTTCCATCAGGCTACAGGCAGTCTGGCGGCAGCCGGTGGTGTCAATTGCAACATCAATAGCCTATTGAAATGGCTTGACCTACAGCTCAATCATGGCGAAATGACAAGTGGTGAAAGTTTATTTTCCAAACAACGCCACGCGGAAATGTGGACACCGGTGACCATCACCAATGTGATACCGGCCGCCGCGCCCGGCGACAAGGTTGCGATGACCTTCTATGCGCTGGGCTGGAGTATTTCTGAAACCATGGGCCACCAAACCATTACTCACACTGGCGGTTTGGGCGGCATGCTCACGTCGACAGTCATGATCCCGGAGAAAAATCTCGGCATCCTGGTTTTGACCAACCAGGCCAATGGCTACGCACGGGGCGCCATTATATCGGAGCTGCTATCAGGCTATCTCAAGCATGACCAGGAGTTGGGTTTCGGAGCTCGCGTTGTCGCTTCCCGGCTAGGCGGTGACGTTGCGTTGAAAGAGATGGCCAGACTGTGGGCTGAGCGCGATGTCAGTATAAAGCCAAGTCTCTCACTCGATGCCTATGCCATGACTTATGTCGACAATTGGTACGGTGATGTCACTATCGCAATGGATGGAGAAGCCTTGCGATTTATCTCCCACCGCAGCGCGAAACTGACCGGCCTGCTACGACACTTCGAAGGCGATACCTTCATCGTCGAGTGGGATGACCGCGCCTATGTCGCCGATGCATATCTCAGCTTCAAACTGACTGAAGACGGCGACATTGAGCGTATTGAAATGGCGCAGTTCGATCCGCGTACTGATTTCAGCTTCGATTTCTGGGACCTCGATCTGCGGCCGAAGAATTAGCGTCGACACATAAGCCATTTAATTAGCCGGTCAGTCAACCACCGACAGGGCAGCCACCCCATTTATTTTGAGGAGAATAATTACTATGTTTCGCTTAAGCTCTTTTACTATTGCACTGGTATTTTTCGGTACCGCTGTTGCACAGGATACGTCTCTACGAATCGATGACTCAATTTCCGGTACGCTGTTGGCTGGAGACAAACAGATTTATTCATTCGATGCTCAGAGTGACAACTACATACTGGGACGCGTGAATCAAATTTCCGTCGATGTAGAATTGCTAATTCTGGACCCTGAGGGAAATCCGGTCAGCACCATAGATTCCAGAACGAGAGGAACAGAACAGTTTAGTTTCGAGACAGAAGCAGAAGGGCAGTACACGATCGAAGTCCGCCCCAAAGAGGAAGAACACGGGGACTTTAGTATTGTGCTGGAGCGACTCGAACCCGTTGAAACCGACCCATCCCGATTAGCCGATCAGTTGATGGCTCGCTACGACCGAGACGATACTCCGGGGGGTGTGATCTCTGTATTCAAAGACGGCCAGACGCTCTTCTCACGAGCCTACGGCATGGCGAATCTTTCCTATGACATACCCTTTCAAGTGGATACGGTTACTAATATAGGATCGACATCCAAGCAGTTTACTGCCTTTGCGATTATGCTTTTGCAGGAACAAGGATTACTGTCACTCGATGATGATATTCGGGAACATGTTCCTGAACTGCCGCAATTCGACGAAATTGTAACGGTTCGCCATATCATCACCCACACATCGGGGCTCCGTGAGTTCTTGAACCTCTTGTCTATGTCTGGAAGAAGACTCGATCATGGCGACTATATAGCCCGGAATGAGATTATTGGGATTATTCAGCGCCAACCGGCACTGCAGAACTCACCAGGCTCGGAATGGAACTACAACAATACCGCTTACGCTCTGGCCGCATTGATCGTCGAGCGAATATCGGGTCAGACTTTTACAGAATTTATGAACGATAATGTCTTTGGCCCCATCGGTATGCAAGACAGCCTGGTGCGATCCTCGCCAGAGCACATCGTAAAAAACAATTCAGCTGGGTATATTTCCAATCCCGATGGTGGTTATCTGGAAGCCAGAGACCTCGGTGGTGCGGTAGGTGCTGGAAGCATCTATACCACGGTAGGGGATTTGCAGAGATGGGTTGAAAACTTTCGCGAAACCCGGCTTGGCAATTCCGCTATATTCGAAGAAATGATGACTTCCTATGTGCTAACTGACGGCGAGCCTACCGATTATGGCTATGGCTTAACTATTGCTGAGCAGGGTGGGCTTAAGCGTGTTCAACATGGTGGAGCCGATGTGGCCCACCGGTCAATGCTTGCTTATTTCCCTGAGATAAACGCCGGTATCACAACTCAGAGTAATAATGCGGGATTCGATGGCAGTATAGCTTTCCAGCTGGCGGAGGCATTTTTCGGTGATGCCATGGTGACGGAACTAGATGAAATTAATGAAGCAGGAGGGCCGGAGTTCGATCCTGAGAATTACGATCCGGAATCGTTCGACGAGCTTGTAGGCAGGTACGAGCTCGATGCAGTGCCAGATTCTATTCTCACTTTTACTCGTGAAGAGGACACGCTCTATGCGGAGGCCACTGGCCAATCCCGAGTAGAACTCATCCCCACATCCGACATGGGGTTCGACATCACGATCGTGGACGCCTCTTTAGTGTTTCATCGCAACGACGACGGTGCCGTGGATTCGCTGACACTTAATCAGGGTGGCGAACAACATGCAACTCGCCTGGAGACGGAGGCTTGGGAACCCACTAGCGATGAGTTGAGTGTATTTGCGGGTCGCTATTATAGCGATGAGATCGAGACGTTTTATGTGATGGAGATGGGTGAGGAGCAGCTAACCCTAAGCCAGCGCAGACTGGATGATGTTGAGTTATCATCAACGGACCAAGACAAATTCTCGGGTGGCGAGTTAACGCTCTCGTTCGAGCGCGATCGTAATGACCAGGTGATTGGATTTTATCTGTCGAATGGCAGGACGCGGGGAGTCAGGTTTGCTTTAGTTTCTGAATAAATGGGATGGGGTCAGCGTAAAAATACAGTAGTTTTAATGCCCGCTATTGGCCGAAAGCGGACCTATCACTCGTTCTAGCATTTTTCCCTCCGTCCCTTTTAATTCTTCAGGTCTTACTCAATCACTTCTTCCTCTTCCTCTCATAGGCATATGCATATAAGTGTAACCGACTAAGGTTTATCTGCAAATCACAACTGGTTCTGGCGTTACTGGCGGCAAGAGATTCACCAGTGCTAGTATCGGGGTTCGGGTCACTGTTACTTAATTGCAGAAAGTTAAATAATTAAAGGAGTCAGCACATGAAATTTTCTTGTAAAACCTTTCTCGCCCTAACGGGTTTTGCCGGGGTCGCCTTTGTTGCTTCAGCGGAGGCTCAAACTACGGCCGACATCTCCGGGTGGGGAACAGGAGAAGTGTCCGCGGAGACTGTCGTGTCAGGGCGACCCTGGGGCTGGGCCATGCGCGATTACATGCTGGACCCTGATCGAGAGCTATTCAATACGGCCAAGGCCAGTTTACTGGCAGGTGAGCAGATCTTCAGCCATTACGTCACTTCCCTGAATATTGAGAGATATTGCGAAGAAGCTCCCCATTACGACTACACCTGGTTCGAGATGCAGCACAGCCTGATGAGCTATGCAGATGTAGCCGCCATGCTAGCCGCCTGCCCCAAGGTTGGTGCCTCGCCCATACTGCGGCTACCTGACGCGAGCGAAGGTGCGGTACAAAAAGCAATGGACATGGGTATGCTGGGTGTCGTTGTACCGACCGTGGATGATGCAATCATGGCAAGAGAGGCAGCGCGCTACACGCGTTTTCCGCCCCTAGCCCGTCGCAGCCTTGGTGGCGGTCAACTCTTTTCCATTTGGGGTCCCGAGGTTAAACAGGGGGAAAATTTCCTGGAAACGATGAGTGACAATATGCTGGTGATCGTCATGATCGAAACGGTTGAGGGAGTAAATAATGCCTTGGAAATCGCGACCGTGCCCGGTGTGGACGTGGTCATGATCGGCAATGCTGACCTCTCCAATTTCTCCGGTTATGCTCAGGACTCACAGGAGTATCATGATCTGCAGATCAAGGTTCGCAACGCCACTTACCGTGCTGGAAAGCTGTACGGGAATGCAGCGTTTGCAAACTTCGAAGGCAATCCCCTGAGTAGCGACTCTCGCTTACACCTGCAGGGGCCAGCCAATGATGGCTGGGACAATCCTAATGTTCCAGGCGCATATTGATATCTGAGTATTAGCCGATGGATAACACTAATAGCCAGTATTGGAGTTTTATTGGGCATTGGGATACTAGTTTATGAAATTAACCAGAACACTAGAGCAACTTATACTCCCCAATTAAAGGTGATTCTAGATGCAGATGACCCAGAGCAAATCCCTGAAAGTATCCGGCCGTCCGTGGCATAGCAAAATAGCCATCTTTGCCCTGCTTGGATTAGCCTTGCTGGCAAATTGGAGCCAGGCCCAAAGCACGGACTCTACAGCAAGCGAGACTCTTTCCCTGGGCACAGTTCTGTTAAATCAGAAACTCATGGTGGCGGAATCCAAGAGCGAGATGGGCGTCTATGATCCTCGCCGACTGAATCTATTGATCGAGTTGGCCGCCACACAGCAGGAGATAGAGGACTATGTGGGCGCCAACGTGACACTGCAAGAAGCGCTGCAGGTGACGCGCATCAACGATGGTCTCTATGCCCCTAATCAGCTTGCCATCTTGGACAGCATAATTGCTAACGAAGCCTCACTGGAAAACTGGCCGGCAGTCGATAATCACTATGAATTCATGCTGCACCTGTTACTCAG
>Ga0308012_10000944_pt1 | contig 16336 bp, 14 predicted proteins | sample Neamet179_FD_203133 | JGI IMG/M metagenome (GOLD analysis project Ga0308012, IMG submission 203133) | Marine microbial communities from water near the shore, Antarctic Ocean - #179 | ecosystem: Environmental > Aquatic > Marine > Unclassified | place: Southern Ocean | collected 2014-07-25 | reverse complement strand
TTGCAAATAAGTCACGGGCTCTAGGCTACATTTCTATATTAATTTGATTTTCTTAGTCTGAAGCTAAGCCCAAAACAACAGAAATGTTCATTGTCTCGTCTAACCTATCGCCCAAGAGCTGCGCACCTGCTGGTGTTAAATGTCCGCCATCTTGTGAAATTAACCGCCCGTTTTCGGTTACCTGCGGGCAACGACCGTTTGGATCGCAAAGTGTACTGAGTATATCCACATAAGTTACGTCCGATATTTTGCTAAGTTCTTTATTTAATTTCGAAATTTTAGGGTTGTTCTTTGTTCTATAAGCCGTGCGTTTGTCCACTGCGAGCCGAAGTAGGTGCCGAATATCAACGTTACCAAAGTTCTTGGGCCCAACGAGAATTATATGCGCTGAGGACAGTGTCCGGATGCCATCCGCTGTTTCAACTAAGAATGGTGCTGCATCTGCTATCCAATCTGACGCTAGAATGATAACATTGGCTTTCTCTATTGCTCCAAGCATTTCGAGACTACGATATCGATCATATTCATTGCAATTTTTGGTATCCCACACCTCCTTCAGCCGTAAGTCGCTTGGTAACTGAAGGTATGGAGCACATTCGCCTGCGATCATCCAATACGATGCATCAATTTGTGAGAGGTAACCTTTTGCATCAAGAACGTTCATGAAGTCACGCGCGTAACTATCTCCGATGAAGACGACTTTTGGCTTTTCAGAGTCGAACAGAAATTCTTTCCGTTCAAAGGGCCGACCCACATGCCTTTGAAAGGCCTTTGCGGCTTCTCTTGTCATTTCTACTAGTTTTAAATCTGTATCATTATATCGCAAAAAGGGCAGATTTGAGAAATGGCCAACCAGAGACATAAAACTTATTGCGAGTGCTGCGATAGACAAAGTGATCGTTGGCCACCGGAGTAGGTATTTCTTGTTTTGAGTATTTGATCGAAACGGCTGTTCCACATATTTCCAGCTAAGAAATGATATGCATAATATGACTGTAATTAGAATTAACGCAATTAGTGGTAAAGAGGGGTCAATCTCATGAATGCGGGCAAAAGCGAACACCGGCTGGTGCCAAAGGTACGCACTAAAACTGATGACGCCGATCAAACGAAGGGGGCGGAGTGACAATAGTCGCCCGATCCAACCCGTCTGGCTTCCAAATAACAAAAGAAGAGCCGTACCGAGAGTTGGCAAAAGCGCATAAACTGACGGAAATGGAGTATTTTTATCATATAGCATAAGCGCCGCAATAATTGATACGAGGCCAAGCGTAGCTAAGGGTCCGTTACTAACGAGCTCACGGCGCGATGCCCACAACGCCACAACTGCTCCTATTAAGATTTCCCAGAAGCGGGAAGGCGAAAAAAAGTAGTTGGCGGCAGGCTCGTTTCTCCAACCCCATTCGCTCAACCCCAGTGATGCAAGTAAAAGTATTACAACGGCCATACAGAGCCCTTGCCTACCACCGAGTCGATAGGCAGCTAAAGCAACAACTGGGAAGATCACATAGAATTGCTCTTCTATGGCAAGGCTCCATGTGTGAAGTAATGGAATGTAGTGAGCTGATGGGGCAAAGTAACTTGTAAAATCAATAAAATAGGCATTAGAAAGAAAGAATAGTGAGAAGAATACACTTGCTGAGTAATCGGTTAGTTCTGACGGGGTCAGTAAAAACCAAGCCGCGAGAGATACTATGAAAAGCATCGCAAATAAGGCAGGAAAAATACGCTTTGCGCGACGTTTGTAAAAAGTACTAAAACTGAATTCGCCGTTTTCTAGGTCCCTAAGAATAATCCCTGAGATCAAGTATCCTGAAATAACAAAAAAGATATCTACACCAGCAAAGCCGCCAGGAAGAATGCCGATGTCCGAGTGTGCAACCATTACTGCCAAGACCGCAATGGCTCGTATCCCATCAATCTCGGCCCTGTAAGTCAGAACATGTTTGTTTCTAAGCAGTGCCAATTACTTATATAACCTTCTCATTAAGATACGGAGCGCTACCAATGTCTTCTAATGGAGAGTTCGCCTACTGGCAAACAGCGTGTATGTGGAAAAGCCCAGTGCGCATCTTCTTATAATCAAGCAAAAACGGACTTACTGGAAGTCTACTGCCCATACAGTCCGAGAGTAGGCTGCGGTGGCCTCAGCAGAAATAGCTACGTCTCATTCTCAATCATTAATCTGTTAGATTGGTCACCCTTGGCGTCAATATTACAGAAACTGAGTTGCTTTAAGACTGGGGGTCCGTTTTTCTACTTGCGCTCCCACAGGTGACAAGCCTGAAATGGTAGCCTTAATATGCACTTAAAACGAGACTTTATGTTGTTCAACAGATAATCAGAGCTCTACTAAGTTAATAAACGGCAGATACAAGGCAGTAGACTGTGCGTGCCTCGCTTTTTCTGCCTGACAGAAATAACATTGCCTACCTTCAGAATTTCTGCATGCTCATTCTATGCTTCTCTACCTGGGGTTTTTGGTGGCCCCTAATAAGGTCTGTAATGGTCGAGCTGACTGATTAACAATGCGTTTTTGGTTACTCTCTTTTGCACACTCATTTATCAAAATTTAAATATTTGTGTTGAAATTGGTACTAAGTGCAATATTTCTCACAGAGAAATATAGGATATAAAAATGCCTTTAACTTTAGATGCCACTAGAGCCGCTGGCTTAGTTGCTATGCAGTCGTTCGTCCCTGAGATGGGGCGGCAGTACGCTGCTGGCCGCAATTTTGATCACGGTATGGGCAATCATACCTCGGTATCGGTTCTGTCTCCCTACATCTCTCGTAGACTGATTTCGGAACAAGAAGTCGTAACATTGGCATTTTCAACTCATGGAGCTGAAGTGGCTGAAAAGTTCATACAAGAAGTTTTCTGGAGAAGTTATTTTAAGGGCTGGCTCGAGTTGCGTCCACAAGTTTGGGATCTTTACTGTGAAGGCCTAAATTCTGATTTAGGATCTTTGAACCTGGATCGGGGTCTCCGTCGTGATGTGTCTTGCGCAATCGCAGGACAAACGGGAATTTCCTGTTTTGACTCTTGGGCAGTCGAGTTGCAAAAAACTGGATATTTGCACAACCACGCACGAATGTGGTTTGCCTCCATCTGGATTTTTACATTGCGTCTGCCGTGGAGGCTTGGCGCAGATTTTTTCTTTCGGCATCTACTCGATGGTGATGCGGCCTCTAATACTCTAAGCTGGCGTTGGGTTGCTGGCCTGCATACGCGTGGCAGACCTTATGTTGCTACAGCGAGAAACATCGCCGCTTTTACTGGACAACGTTTTAGCCTGAAAGATAATGACTTTGCCAATGTAGCGCATGGGCTTGAAGCCACAGAGCCTGATGGCCTGCCACCGTTGTTGCCATTGCGAGCAGTAAATTCTCCATTAACCACGCGACCAACTGCACTCCTTATTACTGATGAGGATTGTCAGCTCGAAGATTTTAATATTGGGGATTTTGATATACGAGCAATTTCAATGCTGAGTTCTAGTCATTTGAGATCTGCATTGGAAGTCTCTGAGAGGGTTTTGGATTTTGAAAATGCTGCACTGGTAGATGCTGTGGCAAGGAGCAAATTGGAGGCTATTCATCTCAGAGCTGATGATCCGGATGTGTTGCTCAATTGGGCTCTCGCTGCTGGAGTTACGCAGATTGTTACTTCCTACGTGACGCGTGGTCCGTTGTGGGACTGGCTGGAGCAAGCGAAACCCAAACTTTCAGAACACGGTATTATACTTGCGGAGTGGCAACGTGACTGGGACACTGCAATTTGGCCTTATGCCACGGCTGGATTTTTCAAGATCAGAAAACAGATACCTCGTATTCTCAAAGAAATGGTATCGGCATGATCCCGATTGCAATTATCGGTGCTGGCATCACGGGGATTGCCTGCGCTCAGCGGCTAAAAGAGGCAGGTTTGAAGTCTGTTATTTTCGATAAAGGGCGTGGTATTGGAGGCAGAGTTGCCACCAGAAGAATAGGTGGATTACAATTTGATCACGGTGCGCAATACGTTAGAGCGCATGGCAGAGAGTTTGCCGCAGTATTGGAAAATCTTATAGTATCTGGCTCAGCGACGCCGTGGTGTACCGTTAACGAGCATATTGGTATCGTTGGCTCACCTGGGATGTCGTCTTTGGCAAAAGCACTGGCTATGGATTTAGAGGTTAGACAGAATGCGCGGGTGACCAGCATTGAAAAGATTGGCAATAACTGGCGTTTTAAAACTAACGATACCGACCAAACCGCTAGGACACTAATTATCACCGTACCTTCGCCGCAGGTACCGGCACTCCTTGGCCTAGAACACCCGTTAGTTTCCAAACTAAAAGGTGTAAGTTTTGCGCCCTGTTTGACACTTATGGCTGCAGTTTGTGTCCCAGTTTCCTCAATGGTGTGGGATGACCCAAATTCTTCAGTCTCGTGGATTGCGCAAGATAGTAGCAAACCAAATCGCAGTGCCAGTGATGCATCTACTTGGGTTGCTCATGCCGGAGCTAAATTCAGTGAACAGAATTTAGAGAAAACACCGGTAGAACTCGTTGACCTTATGTTACCAATGTTGTGTGACCGTCTTGGAGTTGGCTTGGATCAAGTTAGCTATGCCTCAGTTCACCGATGGCTTTATGCCCACGTCATAGCTCCATTTGGCCTACCATTCTTGGAGCATGAGTGCTCAAGCTTATATCTTGCGGGCGACTGGTGTATTGGCTCTGACGTAGAGGCTGCTTGGACGAGTGGTACGGCATTGGCAAACGAGATAATACTTCGCAACTGACCTAAAACTGGGAAATCCTTACGATGGAGTAATTAGGCTAATTGGCACTTCTAGAGGATGTATTGAAATATTCGAAAGATTAGACAACTTCATTCCAGAACTCAAAAAAAGTTTTTATTTTAGTTTTTTTTAGCACTGAACTAACTAAAAAATAAGGTATATTTTTTTGATAACCTTACGTAATTTAAATTATTTTACAGCATACGGTTGAAATATTATCCATTCGCTCCATAACTTAAAAGGTTAACAATGCATACTAAAGAATACTTAGTAAAATTTTACTGTGAGCATTACGCTCAATCGGCCGTGAAAAACCGGTCGAACTATAAGGAGGAAAGACAATGGGAAATATCTACGGTCGAATTAAACTAATGACGGCTTCGGCTGCATTAGTTGCGGCGCCGTCTCTGGCGTCGGCAAGTGCTAATCTAGAATCCGATGATTTTGTCGGCATTTCATTTTGGCTAATTTCAATGGCTTTAGTTGCAGCTACAGCATTCTTCTTCATGGAAACCCAACGGGTTGAAGGTAAGTGGAAAACTTCGCTAACAGTTTCTGGCCTTGTTACTTTAGTAGCAGCGGTTCACTATTTTTACATGCGCGACGTCTGGATCGAAACCGGCGCCACGCCTCTAGTTTACCGTTATATTGATTGGTTGATCACAGTGCCGCTTTTGATGGTTGAGTTTTACCTCATCCTTCGTGCGATTACTGCTGTTTCAGGCGGCGTATTCTGGCGCCTTATGATCGGTACCTTGGTTATGCTAGCTGCCGGTTACATGGGCGAAGCTGGCTACATCAGCGCTTGGCTAGGATTTATCGTCGGCATAGTCGGCTGGGCATACATCTTGTATGAAATCTTCTTTGGTGAAGCTGGTAAGGTTGCTGCAGAGAAAGCTCCAGCATCAGTTCAATCTGCATTCTCAACGATGCGTTGGATTGTTACAATCGGCTGGGCAATCTACCCACTGGGTTACTTCCTTGGTTACTTTACAGGGGCCGGCCCAGAAGAGGCGTCCAGCATGCTAAACATCGTTTATAACCTCGCAGACGTTATAAACAAAATTGCGTTTGGTGTGATCATCTGGAACGTTGCAGTTACAGAGTCTGACAAAGCTAAATCCTAAATTTGGCAATGAGGTGGCCACCGGGGCCACCTCAACTTTATCTAAACTTTATGTTACTGGTGAAGAGGTCGCACTGGATTATGTCAAACAGCTGGGAACATAAAGATTCTGAAGTCCAGAACAAAAAGCCTTCAATGAATTTTGAAGATGATGTAATAAAAAAACTGCATGGTTTTATTTGTGACAGATTACTTGAAAATGAAACTACACTGAGCCTAGCAGCTCAATACCATTTCGAAAAACCTGGTAAAATGTTGAGAGCTAAAATGGCTCTCCATGCGGCTAGTATTTTAAAAGTCAACGATGCCGCAGCTCTACATTGGGCGGCCGCAATCGAAATTCTCCATAATGCATCTTTGATCCATGATGATATTTGCGACAATGATCTGCTTCGGCGTGATAGGCCGTCAATTTGGTCTAAGTATGGACCTAATGTGGCGTTAACCCTCGGGGACTGGCTGGTAGCACTGGCGTTTGAACTTGCAGCAGAGGCTGGCCAAAGAGCACAAACCCCACTTCTAGTTAAAATATTAGCCCAGCATATGGCCACCACTACGGCTGGTGAGGCTTCGGAATTTTCTTTGGATAAAGGACTTGAATGGGACCGCTATATAGAGATTGCGTCTGATAAAACTGCTCCACTTCTTACGGCACCTCTGGAGGGGGTGGCGGCTATGGCTTTGCGTGTGGATGCTTCGTCGTCAATTGGAACATATTTTCGTAGTCTAGGTGCCGCATACCAAATAGCTAACGATATTATGAATTTTCGAGCACTGGACGGCGCTGTCGATCAGGGTTCTGATCTTTCCCGGCGTGCGCCAAATGCTGTAGTTGTAATCTACAGAGAAAGTCTGTCAGCAGAGCAATTAATCGTATTTGATGATTGGTATAGCTCACGCTCGAATACTACATTTGAAAGCTGGCGGCACGAAATTTTATCTTCACAAGCGATGGTACAGAGTGCTCATAGAATGCAAAAGTGTTTGAGTAAAACTGCTCACTTGGCCAAGGAAATGCCAATGGTGCTGTCTGAAGCAGTATTACCTATTCAAATACTCTTGCGACAGGTCTGTTTGAAGGCAACTTCACCGGTTAACTCCTAGGGCAAGGTGCTCAAACTATGAAATCAAACTCCTCTTCTAACTTTCCTAAAGGCCGAGCCCCAGATTTAGGAACTGTTCTGGTCATTGGAGCAGGCTTCGGTGGTATTGCAGCAGCTCTACGCATGCGTGCTAAGGGGTTCGAAGTAACCCTCGTTGACCGCTTGACGGCTATTGGTGGAAGAGCTCAGGTATTTGAACGTGGAGGCTTCCGCCACGATGCTGGTCCCACCGTGATTACGGCGCCATTCCTTTTTGATGAGTTATTTGAGCTGTTTGGTGAAAAACGCAGTGATCATGTTGAATTTCGTTCACTTGACCCTTGGTATCGTTTTTATTTTCATGGTGGGCGCCAATTTGATTATTGTAGGTCTATTGAAGATACCAACGAACAAATAAAAAAATTTGAACCAAGAGATGTAAAGGGGTATGCGCGTCTACTGGCAACCTCTAAGGCGATATTTGAGGTAGGGTTTGAGCAACTTGCAAATCGCCCATTTCACAAGATAAGAACTATGGTAGCGCAGATCCCAAGCCTGTTTCGTTTGAAAAGCTATTATTCGGTTGCGGGTATTGTAAACCGACACCTAAAACATCCGTTGCTTCGGCAGGCATTTTCGATTCATCCTTTGTTGGTTGGAGGGAACCCGTTTAGTACAACATCAATCTACGCATTAATTCATTACCTCGAACGTAAGTGGGGAGTGTATTTCTGCATGGGGGGAACTGGCAAGTTAGTGGAAGCGCTACATGCGTTATTGCTGCGTGCCGGAGTTAAGGTGGAACTCAATGTCGATATTGCAGAAATTACGTTGGAGCGTGGCTTAGCCACTGGTGCAATTGCCGAAGATGGTCGAGTATTTCATGCGGAAAGAGTGATCTGCAACGCTGATCCGCCGACAGTCTATGCTCAGATGTTGCCGCAAGACGGCAATCGGCGCAAGCGTTTAGCCCCTGAAAAGCTTACTCATTATTCGATGGGGCTGTATGTTCTGTTTTTTGGTACACAGTGCCAGTATCCTGATGTGGCACATCACACAATCTGGATGGGGCCACGCTATAAGGACTTGCTTGCAGATATTTTTAATAAAAAAATTCTGTCCGATGATTTTTCACTTTATGTCCATAGACCTACAGCAACTGACCCTAGCTTCGCTCCTGAGGGATGTGACAGCTATTATGTTCTCTGCCCAGTACCCAATCTACGTGGCCAGGTGAATTGGTCTGAAAAGGCTCCAGAGTTAAGGGACCGCATTGTTAAGGCCTTATCTGAGACAATAATGCCCGACCTTGAGACAACAATTACTGAAGACTTCTGGATGACCCCTGAAGATTTCAAAGCAGACTATCGCTCAATGCATGGCGCTGGATTTTCTCTGGCGCCAATCTTCACTCAATCTGCCTGGTTTCGATATCACAACCGAGACCCACATATTTCCAACCTATATTTTTCTGCTGCAGGGGCACACCCTGGCGCTGGTATGCCCGGGGTATTATGCTCAGCTAAAGTCGTGGAGGCCTTGATAGATCAAGAACTAAAGGGGCAGACATAAATTGTGTTGGGGAATTGTATGATGAAAACCAATGAAGATCTCACGCCTGAGCATTCCATAGCGCAAAATGGCAAGAGTTTTCACTGGGCTGGGCGCTTTCTAGGCCCTAGAGTTGGGGGAGATGCGACACGCCTCTATAGTTTTTGTCGCATACTTGATGATATGGCTGACGGGGATATTCCAGGTGGGCCAAAACGGTTAAAAAATATTCGATCTGGGCTGATCAATGCAACAGTTTCTGATGATTTATTACTACCCGATTTGACTGATTTTATCCAAAAAAAGGATATTTCTGCTGAGATTTTGGTCGCTTTGATCGATGGCCTTATTCAAGATCAAAAGACTGTTGCTCTCGCAGATGAACGTGCACTTTTACGCTACAGCTATCGGGTTGCTGGGACAGTCGGTGTGATGATGAGCACAATACTTGGCTGTACTGATCGAGCAGCTCTCTGGTATGCAGTAGACTTAGGTATTGCTATGCAATTAACTAATATTGCAAGAGATGTACTTGAAGATGCAAGCATGGGACGCCGTTATCTACCAGCAACGTGGGTAGGAAATATGTTGCCTGCTCAAGTTTTGGCCGCAGCAAATGACGAACCAAGCTATGAGCGAGACGCTATTTCTACTGCAGTGGTGCGCTTGCTATGTTTGGCCGAAACCTATTACGAGAGTGGGACTAAGGGCCTGGTCTACCTCCCGCCTCGGGCGCACCTAGCTATTGCAGTGGCGGCGCAGGTTTACCGCCAAATTGGAGTTCAGATAGCAGGGAAAGGTCACCAATGGTATAATGGACGTGAGATCACCAATCGACGCACAAAACTCGCCTGCTCGGTTAAAGCCATGAGAACTTTACCGTTCCGCTTGCGTTCTGTTCCCAGTCACCATTCTGATCTTCATGATACACTTGTTGGGTTGCCACATGTCGGGTGAAGGTGCCGCAGCCGTATCAAATGTTGCGATCGCAGTGATTGGGGATGGTTGTGCTGGGCTGTCTTTGGCAGCCCGATCAACATCTCTGCCAAATCATACTATGCATTTATTTTCTCCCCAGTCTAATTCACTTATAAACAATCATGTCTGGGGCTATTGGCAAATGGATTGGATGAAATATGTGGCGCCTCTGACATTTAAAACTTGGTATAAATGGTCGGTCAAAACTGAGGGCGCCGAAGTAGAGATGCAGGCCTGTTACCATCCTTATAAAGCGGTCAAACGTGATAGTTGGTTGGCTCATTGTCTTAAGAATGCAAAGCAAAACGGCGTTAAATTTCATAATACTTTACCGAGTATCACCGAGTTTTCAAATGACCAAGTATTTGACAGCCGACCTCCTAAGTGGAGGGCCAACATGATGGTACAGCATTTTTTAGGTTGGGAGGTGCGGGCGGATGCCGGAAGCTTTAAAGATGACACCGCCATCTTAATGGATTTCCGCTGTGATCAATCGCGTGGAGTACATTTTATCTACTGTTTACCATTCTCTGATAGCGAGGCGTTGGTGGAATCAACTTTGCTTTCTCCAAATATTGAGCCAGATGGGTTTTATGAGGATACAATCACGACCTGGCTGTCCGACTATGCTGGAGTAAATCGCTTTGAAGTACTACGGCGCGAGAAAGGGGCAATTCCATTAGGATTGATGAAGCGCCATGACCCAAAGTTTCAAGGGATTGGAAGTAATTGTGGTGCTATACGACCGTCAAGTGGCTACGCGTTTAGCTTTATTCAAAAGCAAATTGCGACAGCACTTAGTCGAGTTGAAAGAGGTAATAAATTGAGTTTTTCTCCACCTCATAAAAAAATTGATTTGTTTATGGACCGTGTATTTTTATCCGTGCTTCGAAACCAGCCTCACCATGCCCCAAAATTATTCACCGCAATGGCTGCAAGGCTGACCGGTGATGAATTTGCCATATTCCTAAGTGGTGAAGCTAACATAAAATTGCGGTTGAAGGTTATTTTGGCTATGCCAGTATGGCCTTTCGTACGTGCCCTTTTCCAGTTAGAGGCGGTTGTAAGTGATTGAACCAATTGCAGCATGGGCGCCATCCATAATGATTGGGTTCGATCCATTTTCATTGATTGCACTCGTAGCGGTTGTGTTGATTGGTTTGCCGCATGGCGCTTTTGATGGTGCCGTGGCGTTGGCATTAGGTTATGGAAAAACGCTAAAATTAATGCTAGGGTTTATTCTTGTTTATATTGCGATTGCGGCCTTTGTCGTGGCGTTCTGGATGATATTTGCGGATATTGCACTCATCTTATTTTTGATGATTAGTGTTGTGCATTTTGGGATTGGGGATAGCCAATCAGGTAGGTGGCTTGCACGTACCACGCAGACAATAGCGCATGGAGGTTTGGTTGTTGTTGGGATTAGTATTCTACATCGCAGTGAGGTTGAGCCAATTTTTGTTCATTTGGTTGGCAGCGAAACAGCATTGGTGTGGCAATTTCTAAATATAGCTAGCTTAGGTTTGATAGTGGTTTTGATCATGTACCTTGCACAGGCTTTTGTCCTACCCTCACTCCGAATTAGGTTTTTTGAACTTGTGGGCCTTGCACTGATTTATTATTTTTTGCCACCTTTGGTAGGGTTTGCATTATATTTCTGCGGGGTACACTCAGTTCGCCATCTCCGCTACACTTGGGTTAGATTACGGTTGCAGGCTTATGGTGTACGCACGCTCGTATTACTTGCCTGTCTTTTTACGGTGATGAGTTGGATGGCTGGATTAATAATATTTTGGCAGATGCCTACTACCGAAGCGCTAGATGGTGCTATCTTACGAATAATTTTTATTGGACTGGCTGCGTTAACAGTTCCACACATGCTGTTAGTTGACGGTATATTTCGTCGCATACGATAAGTTTTTTACTGCATTTTCCCACACTGCTAATCACTTTAATAAATTTCATAGGCTTACCAGAGCCTCAAGATTAAAAGGTAATGTACTTCTTTAGTCTGGTAGTTTTACTGTAAATATCAAGGATCGCCTAAATCTAAAACGATCTTGATTTGGGGAAATTAGGCTCTACTTAATGGATATGATAAAAAAACCGGAACTACTCGAAGAACATATCAGTGATATCGTACAAATGGCGTTGTCTGATCATGTCAGCTTTGCAACTATTCAAGCAGAATATGGTATTGGGGACAAAGATGTGAAAGCCCTGATGCGAAGTACCCTAAAGAGTGGAAGTTATAGGGCGTGGCGCAAACGTGTGCGCGACTTCAGTGATCGTAGGGAAACCTATAAATAGGTAATGCTATGGGAAACAAACTTCTAGACGAGAGGTTAGTCGCAGTCCCCGCAGGGCGATTGGCGAGGTTAGGTTACATCACTACAGTGACTGCCAGCGTGGCTGGCAGCATGGCGGTGGGCGGCATGTCCCAACTTGTGAAAAGACAACGGCCTGTAATAAAGGACCTCTTGCTCACGCCACAAAATATCTTTCGCATAACTGAACAGCTGGCAAAAATGCGGGGCGCCGCGATGAAGATTGGACAACTGGTCTCAATGGATGCTGGTATACTTTTGTCTCCAGAACTGGCGCAAATAATGGCGCGGTTACGGGATAACGCCTATGCAATGCCGCCTGTACAACTTAAGAAAGTTTTAAATACACAATTTCAGAACAGTTGGCTCGCCTCATTTAAAAAATTTGACGTACATCCCATCGCGGCGGCTTCAATAGGGCAAGTCCATCGTGCGCAACTCAAGGATGGCCGTGATCTGGCGATAAAAGTTCAGTACCCTGGGGTTACAGCAAGCATTGATAGTGACGTGGCTAACGTAGGTGTGCTGATTAAAATGTCTGGGCTTCTCCCAAAAGAATTTAGGCTAGAAACTTACTTGGAAGAAGGGCGCCAGCAACTTCATAAAGAAACAGACTACGTCCAAGAAGCGAGTAACCTTAAAAAGTTTAAAGAGCTGCTGAAAGATGCGCCACAATTTGTCGTACCGGCTGTTCACGCTGAATGGTCAACGTCAAATGTACTAGCAATGGACTATATAGCAGGTACCGCCATTGAGGACTTAGACAGTGAAACGCAGGATGTTCGTGATAATTTAATCATTAGCCTTGTGGAACTTCTGTTGAGGGAGCTGTTTGATTTTGGACTAATGCAGACAGATCCAAATTTTGCTAATTACCAATACAAACCAGACACGAAGCAGATCGTTTTACTCGATTTTGGTGCCGTGACCCAAATTGATCCAGACCTTATAGAAAAATATAAAAGGCTAGTATTCTCTGGGCTGAGTAATGACATGGGTGGCTTGTTGAATGCCATCTCTAGTATTGGGTTTATTGATGCCAGCACTTCTATTGAACACCGTGGCCGCATAATTCGAATGGTCTGCTCCGTGTTTGAAGCGATCCTAAAGGATGGCACTATTAATTTTAAGAATTTGGAATTGGCCGAGCAGCTACAGGCTGAGGGTCTAGCATTACTCGAAGACGGATTTTTACCACCAGTTTTGCCAATTGATGTCCTTTTAATACAACGAAAATTTGCTGGAATTTTTTTGTTAGCGACGAGGCTTGCTGCCCAGGTTGATATTAGAAAAATTCTATGGAAAGAAACTAAAATGTTCCCATGAAGAAGCAGCCCCACGTAGTTTGGTTTAAACGTGATTTACGCATTACTGATCACGCGCCGTTGCTGGCTGCATCACAACAAGGTGCGCCAATAATACCATTGTACATTATAGAACCTGGTTATTGGCGGCAGTCATTTGCCTCGCGCAGGCATTGGCATTACGTCCATGATTGCCTCGTAGATCTAAATGAAGCTCTAACGGGCTTGGGCCAACCACTCGTCATAAAAATAGGAACTGCGTGCGATGTTTTTATGAAATTATCTCAAGAGTATTCTATCATTAAGATCTGGGCTCATGAAGAGACCGGAAACCGTTGGACCTACGACCGTGATATTGCTGTCCATTCTACTTGTGCCATGAATGGCATCACAATTCATGAGCTACCATCGAACGGTGTGGTGCGCAGGCTTGGAAATCGCGATAATTGGAGTGCGATCCGAAATGCACGTATGGCTGAGCGTATTTTGCCAAGACCTGTTGCCCTGCAAACTGTTGCCGACTATCAATCCGTTGATTTGCCCAGCAAGGTTGATCCGATGTTTGGGGAAACATCTATTGGGCATGTTCAAAAGGGTGGCCGCAACGCTGCCGTCGAAGATTTAACTAGCTTTCTAGGTTACCGATCCAGAGCATATCTTCAGCATATATCGGCCCCAAATTTATCCGAAGTTCATTGCTCGCGCTTATCGACCCACCTTACGTGGGGTGCTCTGTCAGTGCGCGAAGTAATACAGTCTATTTCTAAACGACGCACCCAACTTAACAGTGATAGCAGCAAGCATTTTTCTCGTAATCTGAGTGCCTTTGGCTCACGCCTTGCGTGGCGTTGCCATTTTATTCAGAAAATTGAGGATCAACCAGAAATTGAAACGCACTGCATGCATCCCGCCTTTGAGGGTTTACGAGTGGATGAACATAACGAAACCTACTTTCAGGCATGGGCTACGGGAAACACTGGGTACCCGTTTATCGATGCTTGTATGCGAAACCTAGCTGCTGAGGGGTGGATTACGTTTCGTATGCGGGCGATGCTAGTTAGCTTCGCAAGCTATCAACTTTGGCTTGATTGGCGGATAACTGGGGATCACTTGGCGTGCTTGTTTACTGACTATGAGCCCGGCATTCATTATAGCCAGCTTCAAATGCAGTCAGGTGTAACGGGTATAAACGCAATGCGAGTTTATAATCCGATTAAACAGTCCCAAGAACACGATCCGACAGGCTCATTTATCCGGAAATGGGTTCCAGAACTACGTAGTATAACTGATGAAAGCATTCATGAACCTTGGGAGATAAAGGCGTCACTTTTCGGTAATTCTGGGGCTTTGGAAGGCTATCCATCACCAGTCGTGGATCACGTGGTATCTGCCAAACGGGCAAAGGAAAGAATTACTAAAGTTAGAAATAGCCCACTCTTTCGAACGACAGCAGCCACTGTTCACCAAAAACTAGGTAGTAGAAAACTCTCCGTTAGGCGCAAAAAGAAGTTGCCTGTAAAAGAGGAAAACCAATTAACTTTAATCTAGAGCTTAAAAGCTAAAACACTTCAGAAGTGTAATCTAGTGCTGGTAGTTTTGGTTTTAGGGAGTGTGGCGTATAGTCGAGGTGCCGTTTGAAAGCGATGAAATTAGTCAACTATTCCGGTTTATGTTTGCTCTTATCGCTCTTAGTGCTTCAATTTATTCTAATGAAGATTTAGGACGCTCGCCGTGTGGATCGCTGGTGCAAACTAGAACATGGACAGCCCAAGACATGCAAAACAAAAACTGGCTAGAAATCCAATATTATAGTTACCCGTTATATCATAAAGGTATCCGCTAAAAATGCGCCAAGCGCAGTACTGCAGTCTTGCCCCATATTGGTTGCGCTAAAAACCGAAGTTAGGCCGTGTTCAGCAAAAATTTCTGTCATTTGTGCAGCAATAATGGGGCCACTGGCGCCTGCTGATAGTCCAAATGAAATGATAAATATTGTTAGAAGTCCCCAGCTTGGATAGATTTGCATGGTGGTAAGAGACAGTACGCCAAGGATGGTCAGGCAATAGCTTGCAGTAGCTATGATATGTCGTGGGAAGTCATCTGGCTGTTGGATGTGCTAAAGCTTGGAGAGCTGAAGACTTATTTTAAGCCGTTTTTAATGTGGTGTTGTAGATTCAACACTGTGTCAAAATTGATTCAGAATGAGACTCCCCCGAATCGTTCAGTGCAATAGATTACGGTCATCGGGGGATGTAAGATGTTTATGCATAGTAAAGACGGAAATCATTTTTTAGGTTATCGAAAATCTTCATTTGGTAAGGTTCAAATGGTCTACGACTGCGCAGGCACCTGTCGTGAAATTTATGATTTAGAAACGCCGGACGTGCCGGTAGCCCTATTGAACTCTGCTATTAAAAAAGCAATTCAGTCTAGGTATATTTTACCTACTTTGATTGCTACCCTGTCTTCCCAAAACATATCTCTTGCAAAAATTGGTGTGATCTAAGCCACTATTTTTAAACAGTTTTGGCCAATGACAACTGAGACATATAAGTTGGTTGTAATCTTGATCGAAAATATTTTGTAGTAGAGAGATAAGAGTAAGTTCAGTATTTCGTTGGATTAGGTGACGTCAACCGTGGCACTTTCCAAAAATTCTTATAAATACTGATCTCTAATAGGATGCAGTTCCTCTTCAATCTAATAATACTAAGTCTTACTAGCGGGTATTTTGTCTTCTTCCTGTGCTTTTGTAATGCTAGTGGCCCTTTAAAGAGATTTAATAAAATATTAGCTCCATTGATCTGATGGCGGTGATCTCTAGCCACATCATTGCATTTTTGGCGTAATTACGGCAATGCAAGCCGAACGAGTCGACCGCCGACTACAAATTTGAAAGATTCATGCAGAACCATGACAAATATTGCATCCCCAGATATCATTTACACCAAAGTTGACGAAGCGCCTCAGCTGGCCTCGGTTTCACTTCTACCGGTCATTCAAGCTTTCGCCTCGGCTGCTGGGGTCTCCGTTGGCGTAAAGGATATATCGCTTGCGGGTCGCATCGTCGCGGCGTTTCCTGAAAAATTAGACTTGGATCAATACCAACCGGACGATCTCGCTGAGTTGGGTGAGCTGGTTAAAATGCCAAACGCTAATGTTATCAAGCTGCCAAACATC
>Ga0308012_10000935_pt1 | contig 16385 bp, 12 predicted proteins | sample Neamet179_FD_203133 | JGI IMG/M metagenome (GOLD analysis project Ga0308012, IMG submission 203133) | Marine microbial communities from water near the shore, Antarctic Ocean - #179 | ecosystem: Environmental > Aquatic > Marine > Unclassified | place: Southern Ocean | collected 2014-07-25 | reverse complement strand
CAGCACCGATACATAAAAAGGGCTTTTCAAATTCGGAAAAGAAATCCCATGCTTTCTTTTGGGCCTCTAAAGAGCGATCAGGAATACTTGGCACCTGACTAGGCATCGCTCGCACTGCCATCTTGAACGCGGCACTCGGGAAAGGCGCTTCAAACGCTTTACTAATACTAGAACCAAATGGTGATATATTTGATAACCCAAGATTAACCATTGCCAGCTCTAATGCTACAGCTAATTTATTTCTCGTTTCCATCATTGATGACGCAATAATCCCAGCAGGGGGGTTGATAGTATCCCAGGTATATTTCTGCCAATAAGCAAATTTTCGGATCCCTGAATAGGGGTCCTCCCCGCCAAAACCATTCATTTTGCTGACCTGCTTACTCATGGATGCCATTGTGATTTTCTCTGGCCCCGCTCTGAACGCTAAAATTTCATCAACAATCTCTTGAGGAACATCTGGACTATAGGGTAACCCAGTATTCCCCATAGCGACTCGATCAAATCGGTCACCATTATCAGCCACCATCCGTAGACCAATTAAACCTCCCCAATCTTGGCCAAAAAAAGTGAGGTTAGAGAAATCGTTCTGCACTAGCCATTGGTTCATCCAGTCTACTTGCCGCTGATAGCTATAGTCCTCTCTGGCAGCGGGCTTATCAGATTTACCATACCCAGGGAGATCTGGAGCAATCACACGAATCCCCGCCTTTACTAAGTGGGGGATCATCCTGGCGTACAAATAACTCCACACAGGCTGTCCATGCATAGCCAACAAGATTGGACCATCTGCTGGCCCCTCGTCGATATGATGAATACGCAAATCAGACCCATCGTGAGTTTTGATCACGGTGTAATGAGGGTCAAAAGGATAATCAGCAAGAGAGTCAAAACAATGATCGGGTGTTCGCAAAATTTTCATTTAGTTCTTGTCCTAACAGTTGGGTAGCGCCCGTGTATTGGCAGTATATATGTCAATACACGCGTAAAGCAACCTTCCTAGAGCCTTATCAACATCTCTTCTGCAGAAATAGAGGTTTTGTCAGAGAAATCACTGAGTCTCCATTCTTTAAAATCAAAAACTACATGCTCTTTAAAATGATGAAGCGCGAATATTAATGGCCCTAAAACGATAAGATTTCTAAATTCTTTTAACGTTAACTCTATAAAGATTAGCTTATTTTAAACAACGCGTTACTCTTCGTTTTAATTCACTGTTATGCGCCATAGTCACTGTGTGACAGTAATTTTCCCCCCCTGGCGTGCATGGATTCTGCAGTAATAATATAGCGTCTGCGCTGTTGATGAGGTAACCCTTATGGTGATTTGGTTTGTACCAGATGTGTCAACGCCTTGAGTATATTCGGCACCTCCATTGAAAATTCCATCACTGACAGTAGAAAATCTAAGTGGATGGTTACCTGGATAGTTAAACGTGTAGGTAGTCCCTACCTCCAGAGTCAAATCTGGTTTGGAAACACCGTTAATAATATAAGCCCAGCCGCCATTGTTGGTTGCCGTTACGTTAAATATCTGAGCTCTAGGTTCTTTCACGGACACTTCACGCGTAGTGGTGGCTATATTCCCTGAACTGTCGGTCGCGGTATAAGTTAGGGTATATGTGGCCGCAGCGCTTGTGTCGACAGAACCTGTGGTCACCACTTCCACCACCCCATCAACCGTGTCTGTCGCTGTCGCGCCAGCATCCTCATAGGAGGCATCTAATTCAACCTCCACTACTGCCTCACCTAAAAGGGTGATTGTAGGGGCAGTGGTGTCAGCTACCGTCACTGAGCGCGTCAAAATACGAGAAACGTTGCCTTCGCTATCAGTAGCTGAGTAACTAAGTATATAGGTACCAGCGACACTTACATCAACTTCCCCGGTTTTGACCACCACAACCGAGCCGTCAGTGACGTCAGTAGCAGTTGCGCCAGCATCGTTGTAAGTCGTGGCCTGCTCATGACTTGCGAAAGCACTTCCATTGAGTTGGATATAAGGTGCCTGAGGCATTAGCCCTCGCATATATGATTCTAGAGCAGCACTCTCCGTTACAGTCGCGCCATCGCCAACCACGCCATTGGTCAGAGTATTACCCGTGAGGCCAAAAAGATAACGTAATAGTAAAAGCCCATCGGTCAATGCATCGACACTACCGTTGCCATCAATATCACCTGAATTAGCATAAACCGTTGCCAATTCTGCTTCTATTTCCGCGGAAGAGGTAATAACGCTATCGCCTGAAATCAAACCATTAAGAAGAGAATCACCGCTAAGGCCAAAAGCGTAACGAAGAAACAATAGTCCGTCAGTCAGTGCATCAGCCTGACCATTGTCATCAATATCCCAGTCACCAGAGGAGAACGACGGACGAGCCTCCGTCAGGAAGTAAGATGAGGAATCTGAGCTGTCTTGCGTCGACGAATCAGCAAGGCTGACCAAACTGAAGACGCTGAGTGCGCTGAGGACTAAAAATAGATAGGCCAGCTTGAGTTTTGAAAAATTATTAAAGGTCATATTAATCTACTTTTGTTTTTTATCGGAATCCAAGCGCCACTGTCAAGGCGAACGAGTGAAGAGACTAGGGGTTAATAGCGAATTGTTAACCCAGCCCTGACATTCCAAAAGTCATCATTGTCAGAACTATCGTTTGGCCTTTGGACGTCAAGAGGCGTATATGAACTTGCTGCGTTGAGGCTCCAATTTTCACTGATATCATAGTTGAGTCCAAAACTAAGTGTTTGTATTGTTCCACTTGAATAAACAGTTGCTCTCTCTCTGCCGATCTCAAGTGGAGCATCAATTTCTACAGCATTATCGATGTTAGTTGACGCTAACGATATCCATGGAATAATGTTTGATGTGTTATTAAACGACAAAAAGACTTCAACTCCTTCGTGATCCATTTGTAATTTATCATCTGATAGACCTACGCATCCCGAGGGATTTTGAAGGGTATAGGGTGTAAAGTTAATCGTATCCTCACTGCATGTTACGCTTGCTGTAACGCCACCTCTGAGTAAAAATAAACGCAAGCCCACACTAATTCTTTCATTATTAAATAAAGGTTTTGACAGTGCAGCACCCCATAAATGGTCTGGTTTACTATTATTAATTTGAAGGGGTGGTGTCCAAGAGATTTCTGCATCTACATTCCATGGCAGTCCAATATTGGCTCTTAAGCGTCCAAATGCTGGAGATTTATTTAAATCCTCATCCTTGAAACCTCCAAAACCAATTTTTTGCTGCTCTTTTGATAAGCGGGGAATGGAGCTTAACTCTGCAGAAATTGATATATCTCTTACATTTAGAGTGTGTGGCGGTGCCTGCCCAAGATTTTGTGCAGAGGCGGTCATAAACGCCATAGCCCATCCTTCTGGACTATCAAGATCTACCTTTTGATCGCTGTATGCAATGCTAGAAAAAAACATAAGAAGAGCAAGTATTATTAGTCTTAATTTCAACATCGTTTTCCCCTTTAAAGCTAGTCAAACCTCTACATGCGTTAGAGTAGATGCGAAGTAACTAAGCGGTTTGGATATAGCTTGTGTGTTGGAGAAGCCTGGATTTGCGAGCCCTGGCAGAACTCACAAAGTAGCATTAGCGCTTCTCACTCAAGCTGTTGGTCAAGCTTAAACAGCCAATAAAGCTATTTTTTAATTGCTTCAACGCCTATCCTGAGCGCAACATCCATTTTAAACCCCATCATCTTGGCATAGCTGATCCCGAAGTCATCTCTCATTATATTCCCGCGAATGTCTGCTCCGCACACTTGCTTCAATTTAAATGGATGAAGTCTGCACTTGAATGCCTTGATCTCCAAATCTACTTTTTTTGTAATGCCATGCAGCGTTAGTTCGCCCTCTACTTTTGTTGGCGACCCGTCCTGGAAGTTGATTAATTTACCCTCATACCTCGCGTGAGGAAATTCTTCAACATCGAACATATCATCGCTCTTGACCTTCTTATTCATCCCATCATGTCCAAAATCTATGGAACCCATTTCCATGACGACATTAACGGATCCTGTTTTATTTTTTTTATCAAGAATGATCTCGCCGTAGGTTGAATTTATTTTCCCGCGCCAAAGTGACAGCCCTCCCATATGATCAGCTTCAAACGCTGGGAAGGTATGATTTGGGTCTATCACGTAAGTAACCGGCTTCCCTAAAGACAAAGGCGCGAATGAAACTAGGAGCACAATCATCATTAATCGCTTTAATCTTACTTTCATAGATCTTTCCTAGATTTTACTGAACTTGTGTTTAGTTACGGCCTTTAGTTGAAAACAGTTTTATCGTATCTTCACAAATAAATTAGCTGACTAATCAACTGACGGCTACGAGATGTTGACCTCTCCCATATGAAAAATTCTATGTTTGCATTGCTCACCTGGTTTCCGCCACTTTCTTATCGTCATACAGACCAGTTTGGGAGACCAATCTTTATCTGTCCTAGGGTTGGTCTAACTTAATCGTTTTACCCACGAGATATCACAGTTATTTCGTACGACTGGGCATCCTTACTTCTTCATCATATTATAAAAAAAGAGCCCTTATTTTAAAAAAGATATTTGAAGAGTACTATTAAAAACATAATGTAACCTTTACTTCTCTCGTATTTCATGGTAAGTTTACGTTACATGTCATATGGTGAGAGTGCTCACCCAGACAAACAAAGAGATAATTATTATGGTGGAAGTATTAGAGGTAGGCATTGGGTATGCAGCAGTGATGATGCCAGTATTGCTTGTTTTAGTAATTTTGTTTTTTGATAATAAGACCAAAAAAGATAAATATAATGCCCTGATTGAGGTTTCTAAAAATCTTGATGATTCATCTAAAATTGAAGAAATTCTCGATACTTTGAATGACAAAAAGAAACCCATTGATTACAGACGAAGTGGAGTAATAACTTTATTTGTCGGTCTTGGTTTGTATCTCCTTGGTTGGACTATTGCAAAAAGTGTCTTACAAGGTTCCGGTCTGTTGGTTGCTGCAATTGGTGTTGGTTCAATACTTGCCGGATACCTTTATCCCAACGATAGTGTTGAGATCACAAAAGCAGTTGAAAAGTTTGAAGAGTAAAAAGAATGGGTAACCACCATAAAAACCTTCTAAACAATCTTGGGGAACTCAGAAAATCTGCAGGTTTAACTCAACAAGAACTATCAGAGAGTGCTGAGGTTTCAAGGAAAAGCATCAATGCAATCGAAAACGGAATTTATGTGCCCTCTACTGTTCTTGCATTGAAAATTGCTAAAACGCTCAACTGCTCTGTTGAAGACTTATTTAAACTACCGTAATTCTGATTTACCCGTCGAATTTATTCGACGGTGACCTTCTCGGTTCAGGTTGTATTAACCACTAAGTCTAAACTAAAAATAGCAGTTTCAAAGTGTCAGGGTATTTGAGGCGGTTGGGGTTAAAAGGGAGAAGACCTAAACCCCGGAGTTAACCCATTCCACCGTGACTGACTAAGTTTAAACAGTAAATTACTCTTCCTTGTAATTCTCTTCGAGAATTCCTTTTTCGTTTAGGGTCTTTGTTAGCTTTTCCAAACGAACGAGTGCAACCACTCCAACCATCCCAAAAACAAATCCCATTACTGCTAATCCTTCCATAATTCCCTCTCTTTAATTCACTGTTTTCTCATTCGACGGTGACTGACTTGGCCAAATTTCTTGGCTGATCAACATCGGTACCTTTCAATAATGCCACATGATATGAAAGCATTTGGAGGGGCAAGGTATAGACAATCGCCTCAAGACTTTTAGGGACCGGCGGCATATCAATCACGGTAATGCCCGGCTCATTACTAAAGTTCGCGTTACAGTCAGCAAACACAAACAATTCTCCACCTCGAGCGCGCACTTCGTGAAGATTAGACTTGAGCTTGTCCAGCAATTCATTATTGGGGGCAATCGTTACCACCGGCATATCTTCGTCTACTAATGCCAACGGCCCGTGCTTTAGCTCGCCAGAAGGGTATGCCTCAGCATGAATATAAGAAATCTCTTTAAGCTTCAGAGCCCCTTCTAATGCAATTGGGTACTGCTCACCGCGGCCCAAGAAAAGGGCATGGTGCTTATTAGCAAAGGCCTCTGACACCTTTTTAATGACCGGGTCGAGGGCTAACACGCGCACACAAAGCCCCGGGAGCTGGTGCAGGCTTTTAACCCACTCGGCCTCCATGCCTGCTGGCAACCCAGTGTGTCTGCCCAAAGATAGCGTCAGGAGTTGCAAAGCCACTAGCTGTGTTGTAAATGCTTTGGTCGAGGCCACTCCGATCTCAGGGCCAGCCATTGTCATCAGCGAAATATTTGATTCTCGGACAAGGGAGCTGTTAGCCACGTTGCAAATAGCCACAAAGCCAAGGTAACCACTTTCTTTCGCCTTATGCAGCGCGGCCAGAGTGTCTGCAGTCTCTCCTGATTGGGAGATAGTGACAAATAACGTCCCATCAGGCACTGCAACTTTACGATAACGGTACTCACTGGCGACTTCAACCTGGCAAGGCACGCCAGCCATATCTTCAAGCCAATACTTTGCGACTAATCCAGAATGAAAACTGGTGCCGCAAGCAATAATATGAATGTTTTTAGTCTGTGCAAAAAGGCCCTCAGCTTGGTGCCCGAACACGGCCTCGAGAATATGGTCAGCGCCAATACGGCCGGCGAAAGTATCCGCCAACACGGTGGCCTGTTCGAACATTTCTTTTTGCATGAAGTGGCGATATTGTCCTTTATCGGCAATTTGGTCCGTTTCGCTAAGCTGATGTAGTTCTCGCTTAACTGCTTTACCGTTAGCGCCAAATATGGTGTACGCCTCGCTAGAAAGCTCTACCACATCACCTTCTTCAAGATAGACAAAGCGATCGGTGACCTGGCGTAAAGCCATCTGGTCTGAGGCGATAAAGTGCTCGTCCATACCAACGCCAACGACTAGCGGACTGCCGCTCCGAGCACCTATGATCAGGCCAGGAAATTCATCAGACATTACCCCCAAGGCATAGGCCCCCTTAAGGCGAGCTATGGCCTTATTGACTGCGGCTCTAAGATCCGTACAGGTCTCAAGTTGTTGATGGATAAGGTGTGCGATAACTTCACTGTCAGTATCAGACTGGATCTCATAGCCCGCGGCTATCATCTCCTCGCGCAGGGCCTCGTGGTTTTCAATGATGCCGTTGTGTACGATCGATATGCCAGACGAAACATGGGGATGCGAGTTTGTGCTGCTAGGTGCTCCGTGCGTCGCCCACCGTGTGTGTGATATCCCGGCATTGCCAGACACAAAGTTACCTTTGCAGACAGACTCTAGGTCAGCAACTTTACCAATGGTTTTAAGTGTCTGCAGCACGTTATCGCTGTCTAGAATCGACAGTCCTGCAGAATCATAGCCTCGATATTCAAGACGATGCAGGCCTTCAATAAGAATCTTATACACATTACGCTGAGCAGTAGCGCCGACTATTCCACACATTCTTTAATCTTCCTTGTTGTTTTTGGTTGGCCGCTTCCAGCCGTCAATATTTCGTTGCTTGGCTCGACTTACCGCTAAGGCGTCTTTGGGCACGTCGCTAGTAAGGGTGGAGCCGGCACCAACAAAACCGCCGTCGGCAACCTTTATTGGCGCAACTAGGGTGCTATTAGAACCCACAAATACATTGTCCCCTAAGTTGGTTTTATGCTTGTTAACGCCGTCGTAGTTGCAGGTAATGGTACCCGCCCCAATATTCACATTTTCTCCCAGCTCGGCATCGCCGACGTAACTGAGATGATTGATTTTGCTTCCTTTACCAACCTGTGCTTTTTTAGTCTCGACAAAGTTACCAACCTTTGTGTCAGTGGCAAGAACAGTACCCGGGCGAAGTCGCGCGAAAGGCCCCACTATGGCGCGGTCTCCTACGATAGAGCCCTCAACGATCGTGTTAGCCTTAAGTTCAACGCCATCACCGATGGTGCTATCAGTGACAATACAGTTGGGCCCAATGGATACTCCACTCCCCAGCACAACGCTACCTTCAAACACGCAGTTAATGTCAATAAAATTGTCGGTACCCGCGGTTAACTCACCCCGCTGGTCGAAGCGCTGTGGATCAGCAAGGCTCGTACCAGACGCCATTAATGTTTCGGCTTGCTGCTTCTGGTGTGCTCGCTCTAACTGACTCAATTGAATTCTATTATTCACGCCTTCTACCTCAGTGACCGACTTAGGATGAATACTGCAAACCTCAACGTCGTTGTCTCGAGCAATGGCGATTAGGTCTGTCAGATAATACTCTCCCTGAGCATTATTATTAGTTATTTTTGGTAGCCAGGCTCTTAATTGGCTCGCCCGCAACGCTATGACACCTGTATTGACTTCGGTAATCTCTAGCTGATCTGCTGTCGCATCTTTTTGTTCAATTATAGACGCTATTGCCCCATCTTGATCCCGAACAATCCTGCCATAGCCATCTGGTTTATCTAAATTGATGGTTAAAAGGCCCATGGCCTGGTCAGTCACTGCATTAAGAATATCTGCGATAGTAGATGACAATATGAGGGGAACATCGCCATATAAAATCAATACATTCGCGTGATCGCATAGGTATGGCACCGCCATTTGGACTGCATGAGCAGTACCTAGCTGTTCTTTTTGTTGCACAAAAACATGTCCTGCATTGGCAAAGGCATGCTCTACCATTCCCGCGCCGTGGCCGGTGACTATAATCCTTTTTGCATCGGCGATTGTCTCTGTGGCGGCCACCACATGAGCCAACATTGAACGGCCTGCCAATTTGTGCAGCACCTTGGGCTGCGCAGAGCGCATTCGTGAGCCCTTTCCGGCTGCTAAGATTATGATATTGGTATTAGTCATAGTGGTATCGCTTAAAATCTCAATGTAATCATCGTGTCAATGGTTTTACGGTACTGGGAATAAGGCCGCAACTCAAGAGTAGTATATCTCTTATGTATACGGTGCCGCATTATTTCTCGCCGTGTCCCCCGATTATTGGTCGGTTCTTTGTTTTACTTCATTTCGTAGATTGCTGGTTGTTTTTTTTTCGTATATTGTAATGGTTTAGTTACTGGGCTTAACGAACTACCTGATCTATAAACTATCACTGAGATTTCTGAGGTCTCCAATGCCATTAAATATCAATACTAACGTTTTTATCACCTGCGCCATTACGGGCTCTGGTGGCACCCAAGATCGTAGTTCTGAGGTGCCTCGCTCACCGAAACAGATTGCAGAAAGCGCTATTAGCGCAGCCAAGGCGGGGGCTGCTATTGTTCATTGTCATGTGCGTGATCCAGAGACTGGCGTGGGCTCACGAGACCCCAAGCTCTATCGAGAGCTTACTGAGCGGATTCGTGATTCATCTACCGATGTGGTACTAAACCTGACTGCGGGCATGGGGGGCGATGTGGTTTTTGGCCCTGCATCCGCACCTTTGCCGCTGCAAGAGGGTACGGATATGGGCAGCGCTGAGAGCAGAATAGAGCCTATGGCTGATTGCTTGCCTGAAATATGCACCCTAGATTGTGGCACGATGAATTTTGCAGAAGCTGATTATGTCATGACCAACACCCCAGGGATGTTGCGGGAGATGGGTAGCATGATGACTGAATTGGGTATTAAGCCTGAGATTGAAGCCTTTGATACGGGGCACCTGTGGTTTGCAAAACAATTAGTGGAGGAGGATGTTCTTGATAGCCCAGCGTTAGTGCAACTTTGTATGGGAGTTCCTTGGGGAGCTCCTAATGATCTGAACACCTATATGGCAATGGTGAATAATGTGCCTGATGATTGGACTTGGTCCTCGTTCTCTATAGGTCGCAGTCAAATGCCGTACGTTGCGGCTTCGGTTTTGGCTGGAGGCAATGTGCGTGTCGGCTTAGAAGATAATATCTGGCTAGAAAAAGGCGTACTTGCGACTAACGAAGCGCTAGTTCAAAGAGCTGTTACTATTATCGACGCCATGGGCTCTAGTATTATGTCGCCACAGCAGGTTCGAGATCAGCTAGGCTTAACTAAAAGGGCCCCGCGATGATTGAGGCGCTTATCGCCTCAAAGACTCCCATTACCAAAAAAAAGATGCAGTTTGCCGTCATTGGTGGCGGCGTTATCGGTGGTGGTTGGGTCGCTCGCTTTTTACTGATGGGTTGTGATGTTAATGTTTTTGACACAGACCCCGAGGCGCGCAGAAAAATAAACGAGGTACTCGACAATGCTCGCCGGTCACTGCCTGGTTTGTACGAGCATCTATTGCCCAAAGAAGGACGGCTTGTCTTTTGTCCGAGTATTGCAGAGGCCGTGAGCCGCGCTGATTGGATAAGCGAAAGCATTCCTGAGCGGCTAGATATTAAACAATCCGCATATCTAGAAATACAGGGCCACTGTCCGGAGGATGCAATTATTGCATCCTCCACGTCTGGCTTTAAGCCCTCAGAATTACAAGAAAACGCCTCTAGGCCACAACAAATTATTGTTGCGCATCCATTTAATCCGGTTTACTTGCTTCCCTTGGTCGAGTTAGTGGGCGACCCGAAAACCATTGAGCATGCCGCAATGGTTTTGTCTCAACTAGGGATGCACCCACTTAGGGTTCGTAAAGAAATTGACGCTCATATAGCTGACCGCTTATTAGAGGCGGTTTGGCGAGAAGGGCTGTGGTTGATCAATGATGATGTTGCTACAACCCAGGAAATTGATGATGCGATCCGTTATGGCTTTGGGCTGCGCTGGGCGCAGATGGGGATGTTTGAGACCTATCGAATAGCCGGCGGGGAAGCAGGCATGGCACACTTTATTCAGCAGTTTGGCCCCGCCCTAGAATGGCCTTGGACCAAGCTGATGGACGTGCCCGAACTCACCGATGAACTCATCAACAAAATAGCCCGTCAATCTGATCAGCAGTCTGGGCAATATTCGACCAGAGAGCTAGAGCGTATTCGCGACGACAATTTAGTGGCGATGATGCGGGCCTTAAAAGTCAAGGATTGGGGGGCCGGCAGCTTACTTAACCAGGTTGACCAAACGCTAAGCCTAGAAACGGATATGCCCGCCGCACCAACTGCGCTAGGCGATCCTGTTCGCACAACACACCGTGTTGTTCCGTCTAGCTGGGTGGATTACAACGGACACATGAATGACAGCCACTATGGCGAGGTGTTCTCTAAAGCCAGCGATGTTTTGTTACATGGTCTCGGTTGTGATCAGGGCTATATTGCTCAAGGGTATAGCTATTTTACGGTTGATCTGCAAATCAGTTATCTCGCCGAATGCTTAGCCGGAGACCAAATTACTGTGTTTACTGCGATCACGCTGGCCGAGGGTAAAAAGCTCAAGTTGTCCCATGAAATGAAAAATGCCCAGGGTGATGTTTGTGCATCCTGTTCGCAGTTCCTGCTGCACGTTGATTTGAAGTCTCGAAAATCTTGTCCGCCATTGGCGGCGGTCGCTGAGGCTTTAGCGAAGCTGAACTAAACAGTTTGCCAACAAAGGGGATCAAAATGAACGCATCTAATCTCATTCCGACGCCAGACAATTGGGCCTGGCCGCCAAGCCAGAGTATTGCGTCCTGTCTGGTCGGTGATAATGCAGTGGTGGTGCAGTGGGACAATGACAGGCGCTCTAAACTACATCCTTTGTGGTTGAGAGATAACTGCTGCTGTGCTCTTTGTTTGCATCAGGTTACTCGAGAGAATTTATTAGATTTGCGTGATATCCCTGAAGACATTCGGGCGGCCTCTGTTGAGGTTGATGCCGAGGGCGCGCTTTGTGTAACCTGGTCAGACTGCAACCATGTGAGCCGATTTAATCCCGCTTGGCTTTATGCCAATAGTGGGCACCAGCCATCAGCGCCTTTTAATCCTGCATTTTGGGGGACTGCACAGCTCTCTGAACCACCGACTTTTTATGCCAATGATAGTCTGATCAGTGATGAACTTTTATATGAGGTCCTTCTGTCTGTTGCCCGTCATGGTATAGCGCGGTTGAGAGATCTGCCGACGGATATAGAACTTGTTGAAGCCTTTGCTCTGCGTATCGGCGCTATTCGCGAAACTCATTTTGATCGAATTTTCGATGTGATCTCAAAGGCCGACGGCGACAGCAACGCCTATACCAGCGAATACCTGGCTGCTCATACTGATATACCGACCCGAGAAGCTCCCCCGGGCATCCAAATCCTCCATTCACGGGTTGCCGACGCCAAGGGCGGCGAAAGCTTGATGACCGATGGTTTCAAAGTGGCGCAAGATATTGAGCAAGAATTCCCTGAGTACTATAAGACGCTCACGACCACAAAGTGGTGTTATGCAAACCGCGCAGGGCCCAAAGACTACCGCTGGGAAGCCCCAACCATTGGTTTAGATGATCAAGGGAAGTTACTGGAAATACGAATGCTTCCGTTTTCTCGAGCGCCATTGCAAGGAAGCTTCGAGGACATTCAAAAGGCCTATGCCGCTTTAAGATGCTACATGGTAAAAGCCAACTCCCCAGAATATCAAATGCGCTTTTCTTTTAAAGCGGGTGATCTCATCATTTTTGACAACCGTCGTATCTTGCATGGCCGTGCAGAGTTTTTCCCAAGCACCGGAGACCGTTCGCTACGCGGCACGTACCTTGACCGCGATGATGTTTTTTCTAAAATTCGACAGCTCCAACGCCAACTTTTATTAACTTGTTAGCCGCCCATATTGCGGGCAAAAAAAAGGGCGCTTTTAAGCGCCCTTTTTCACACTCAACTACACTATTTAAAACTTAAAGCTTACCCGAGTACCTATTGTACGAGGCCTGTTGGTCATAACACGCTCATCCCAATTAACCGCATTACGGAACACCTCTCCTCGCTCGTCAGTAAGATTGCGCACATACATTTCAGCTACCCAGGAATTACGATCAACGCCGATTGAAGCGTTTAAAATCTGGTAGTCTTTCTGCTTATACCGTCTGGTTGGAACGCTGCCACCATCAAACAGATTGTTGTACGATGAGCCCGTATAAATATAGCTTGCCTGGACAAACCAGTCTGTGTTGAACCCGTATCGAGTCGATAAGTTCCACTTCACCTCTGGCACACGAGGTAACTGGGTGCCATTTGCCGCAGTAGGTGCAGCCAGACCATCGCTAGCGTAGTAATCTTGGCTCAACTCAGCCTGAATATAAGAGCCGGCACCAGTAAGACTCCAGGTCTCCGATAGCATAATGCTGAAGTCAGCTTCAAACCCGTCACTCTTAGCTTGGCCAATATTATAAGTTAGGGTCACCGGTGATATTGATGTGTCTAGCCGCGAAAATTGGAAATTATCCCAGTCTTGCAGGAAGGCTGCCGCATTAAACTGCATACGCCCGTCCAGTAGGGTCGCCTTTACGCCCACCTCATATGAGGTTAAGAAATCAGGAGTAAAGTCACACTGAGCGCCTGTGGTGTCGTCTCTTCCCTGTCCACCATAATCCGCCGTGTTTCCAACTGAACAAAACCTATTAAGACCACCAGGACGATAACCCTCTCCCCAAGAACTATAGACCATTAGGTCTTCGTTCACCGTCCACTCGGCAGTCACGCGATACACTTCATCCTTTGACGCTGTTATACGATTAGAATCCGCACAGTCAGCCCCGTAGTTATTAAGTGGCCGATAGTTTCCTGAAGCTTCTTGTGCTGCAGCACTAGGTCCGCCTCCGCAAGGCCACCAAACCGTGCCAGAGAAACCATCCAAATAGCTCTCAGCATCGAATTGCCGCATGCTGCCAGAGACCGTTAGATTGTCTGCTATATCATAGGTGACCTCACCAAAAATCGCGGTCTCTTCATAGCTACGCCTGAAATCTGTTGTCCAATAGATATCAGGAGCATCAATCGCTGTGACCATACCCAGATCAGCAAGCCCTAAAACATGCCATTCTGCGTCATCTCTGTTTTTTACGTCAACCGAGTAGTAACCAAGCTGCCAGCGCAAGGACTTACTAGGATCAGAAGCAAAGCGCACTTCCATTGTTTCACGCTGATAATTGGCATGATCTTCATACAATTCACGCGGATCAGAACAGCCGTAATAGGCCGCATAGCAAGAATAATATGGCTGCACATAACCACCAGAAACATAGTAGTCGCTATACATTGAGTAGTCTGCATCCACCTCATAATCACGGTCGAGATCGCCATAGTTGAAGGTAAGAGTACCTCCGCCTATTTCACCTTCTACCTTAAGAGAATACTGAGTCCACTCATCATCCAGGCTGTCAGGCATCATACGAAAAACCTGTAGGTCGCCAACCGTTGGGTCGTGATCCCAAACACCATTAGCCTCTAGGTCTTGATGCATAATACCGGCTGTGGCTGTCCAGCTATCATTCAAGTCAACCCGCAAAGCGGCTCGAAATCCTACCGTGGTGGCCTCATTGAAATTATCACCGGCCACATTACCAATGTCGCCCTCGGTATAGTTGTTATAGGTAAAGTCAGGCGCCATGGCGGCGGCCTGCTCTGCTGTCGCGCCACCGGCTACTAGCCCATCTCGAATATAGCCATGAGAGAAGGTATGCTCGCCGCGCACATTATCAATAAAGCCAGCATCACGCTTGGAATAACCAACAAGTCTTAGCGCCACAGAATCTGATATTGGGAGGTTTATAAAGCCTTCAATGGTGTTACCAATATCGCCGCTTTTCGGAGAGTTGATATCCAAATCAAGCCCTGCTGAAAATTCCCCCGTGTCGGGCTGATTAGTAATAATTCGCATAGCACCGGACTGCGCATTAGCACCAAATAGTGTTCCCTGAGGACCCGCAAGGACCTCAATCCGTGACACGTCATAGATGTGTGGATTCAAATAGGCGCCCGTAGCGGTAACCGGTTGATCATCCAAATAAACAGCAACACTGGGGTTTGCGCCCAAAGAGCTCTCGCCACCAGAAGAAATGCCGCGAATATAAACGTTGCCGCTGCCTGGCCCCAGTCCGATGTAGCTGACGTTGGGGAGCATCGTCACATAATCTTCAAGATCTGTGATATTGAGGTTTCCAAGGGTTTCTTCCCCAAGGACAGTAATGGCCATAGGAATGTCTTGGACGCTTTCTGCTCGCTTGGTCGCAGTTACTATTATCTCTTCTAGTTGTTGCGCGGCGGCGGCGGGTGCAAGACCTACTGTCAGTGCCGCAATGATTGCTGCAAGTGGTTTGGGGGAGTATCGCCGCGCTTGTGCGGCTTTTAAATTACCTATAAATCGGGCCATAATCTCAATCCTCTCATTAATAAGTGATGATTTCTTTTTTCTTATTATTGGTTATCCAGCATGACCACCCAATAATTAGTAGAACATGCCATATAGATCATGTCGAACATTACATGAGATGAGCCTAATAAGCGAATCTATACGGTGTTTAATAGACCCGGATATTTATGCGACAAGAGAAGCTATCTAATCCACACGGATTAGCGCCCCTTTTCCCTGAGCGGCGGTTTGTAAGTTATGGCCGACACGCCGAAATATAAACGTCTGCCTCTCACTAACTTCACAAAAGCCGGCTGCGGCTGAGCTCTTTCAACCTGTATTCAATCCGCGACTTTTAAGCACGTTTTTGAGTACCCCTAGTTTTTCTTCATAATGACGCCACTGCTCTAAGCCGCCTCGAAAAATTGGCTGACGAACCTGCTCGGAGCTTGCCGAACGCACAGCTCTATCGTTCTCATGAAACTTTACACAGGCGTCTTCAAAAGGCAGGCCACAGTGCTCAAGTAACCGTGCTACTTGCCCCTCTAGGTCTGTCACAATATTCTCATAATGTACGGTAAGGCTTTGCTCTGGGATAACCGTCTGCCAATGCCCCATCAAGCGATGGTAGTCTGCATAGTAATGGCCAATATCCTCTAGGCTGTAGGTGAACGGTTGACCCTCGGCAAAGAGCTGCTTGAAATTGGCAAAACATGCCGCCATTGGCGCTCTTCTTGCGTCAATGATCGTGGCATGAGGCAAAATTGCACGGATGAGGCCAATATGCATAAAATTATTTGGGAGCTTATCAATGAAGTATTTCCCACTGTTTCTGTAAACCGCGCAGGCATCGAGATATTGCTGGCCTAGCGAAATTCGCTCTTCATTGCTTAAGTCAGCTAAAAGCCTTGGATACCGCCGGATCTCTCCACGCTTGCGACTGCCCTCAAGTTTGGCTGCAATACGGCTAATAAAATGCAGCTCTGCGGTAGCCTCTACCTGTGAATGGCTTGCCAGTATCTGCTCAAGCAGCGTTGATCCAGATCGTGGCAGTCCGACAATAAAAATTGGGCTCTTATCTGGATGCCCTCCAGAGGTAAACTTAGCCATAAATTTATCATCACATACAGCAATGGTGTCATTAACTCTCTGCGTGTTATCGTCCGCATCATAGCCGCTA
>Ga0308012_10000934_pt1 | contig 16387 bp, 12 predicted proteins | sample Neamet179_FD_203133 | JGI IMG/M metagenome (GOLD analysis project Ga0308012, IMG submission 203133) | Marine microbial communities from water near the shore, Antarctic Ocean - #179 | ecosystem: Environmental > Aquatic > Marine > Unclassified | place: Southern Ocean | collected 2014-07-25 | reverse complement strand
AACAAATCTGACAAATTACTGCTTTCAAGTGAACAAGCGATTATTGTCAGTGCTATCAACCATTCTCTAGGAGAGTTTTCTTGTCACCTCATTGATGGTGTAACGGGCAGCGGTAAAACCGAAGTTTATTTACAAGCAATGGAAGCCGTACTTGCCAATAATCAACAAGTGTTAGTAGTAGTGCCAGAGATTGGCTTAACTCCGCAAACTTTAAACCGTTTCGAGCAACGTTTCAATGTGCCTATTTCATTACATCATTCAGGCTTAAACGATAAAGAGCGTTTAGCCACCTGGCTAAGTGCACAACAAGGTAGTGCCGCTATTGTCATAGGTACGCGTTCAGCCATTTTCACTCCTTTACATAATCTTGGTTTAATCATCATTGATGAAGAACATGACTCATCATTAAAACAACAAGACAGTTTTCGTTACCATGGTCGAGACATGGCAATTTTACGCGCTAGGCAACTTGATATTCCCATTGTATTAGGTAGCGCTACGCCAAGCTTTGAGTCTTTACAAAATGCTTTATCTGGAAAATATAGTTACCACCAACTCCATAATAGAGCCGGTAAGAGCATTAAAGCAAAAATAGCCCTGATTGATATGAACCAACAACAAGTTGAATTTGGCTTGTCTGGCACACTTAAACATGAAATGAAGCAAACCTTAGCCCGCGGTGAGCAAGTTTTATTGTTTTTGAATAGACGAGGTTACGCGCCGGCAATTAACTGTCAAGAATGTCATTGGCTTGCCGATTGTCAGCGTTGCGACAAACCTTATACATTGCACCAAAAACAAGGTCTGCTAATTTGTCACCATTGTGGTAGTCAAAAACGTATTCCCCCACAATGTCCTAGTTGCGGAAGTGTTCGTATTGCGCCATTGGGACAAGGTACCGAGCAATTAGAATATCGTTTAGAAGAGTTATTTCCTGATAGTTCTATTGTGCGTATTGATAGAGACAGTACTCGAAAAAAAGGTGAGTTAGCAAAATTACTTCAAGAAGTTAGTGATAAAAAACATCAGCTACTTGTCGGTACGCAAATGCTAGCGAAAGGACATCACTTTCCTGACGTTACTTTGGTTGCCGTATTAGATGTTGATGGCGCATTATTTAGTTTTGATTTTCGCGCCAGTGAACAAATGGCGCAATTACTCATTCAAGTTGCCGGACGTGCGGGGCGAGCCAGTAAACCAGGAAAAGTTTTAGTACAAAGTAACTTTGTTGATCATCCTCTATTGCAAGATCTAGTACACAATGGTTACCACCACTTTGCTCACCAAGCGCTTACTGAACGTAAACAGGCACGACTGCCACCCTTTACTTTCCAGGCATTGCTGCGAGCTGATGCAAACTACCCATCTTATCCTGAAAAGTTTTTACGTGAATTAACCATTCAACGGATAACGGGTTGTGAATTCGCAGGCCCTGTGCCAGCAGCCATGGAGAAAAAAGCAGGTAAATTTAGATACCATTTAATCATTCAATCAAAGTCACGAAAAGAATTACACCGTGGGATATTACAACTATTGGCACAGATACCAAAAAATGAGTGGCAGAGTAAGGTTCGTTGGAGTTTAGACATAGACCCTATCGATCTTAATTGGTAACACTCCCGTTGTAATAATTAGCAGTCATTAATAATAAAAGCCCAAGGTAATCGTGTTTTTTCATGCTAGCTCGGTTACACTAGCTAAAATTTCATTGTAGTGACCTTCCCCTTTTCATGGCTAATCAAGATTACATTTCTCGTCCCCCGGTAAAAAAGAAAAAAAATAATCGTCGTGGCAAAAAACCAATTAAAAAAACTACCACTATGTCACTTAAGGCAAAGTTGATTAGTTTATTACTCCTAATATTAATTGGGGCTTTTTCTTACGGACTCTGGTCATTAAAGACAGACCCTAGTACTAAAACACCGTTAAATGACTCAATAAAAAAGGTTGTGAAAGTAGAAGCAGCAAAGAAGGAAAAAACCTTACCTGAGCCTCCTAAAGAAAAATGGACTTATGTAAAAGATTTAGAAAACCAAGATATTGATGGTGGTAAATATACGGTTGAAGAAAAAGGCCCCTATAAAATGCAATGTGGCTCATTCAAAACTCAAAAACAAGCAGAAACATTAAAAGCCAGAATAGCTTTTGTTGGGTTAGAGGCACAAATAAAAAGCGTATCCGGCCAAAATGGCACTTGGCATAAAGTATTTTTAGGTCCATACCCGCGTAAACGACTTGCTGAAAATGATAAACATAAGCTCAAACGTAACAATATTAATTATTGTCAAATTTGGTTATGGCGATAATTAATATTTAATACTCTCCTTGAAAAAACACTAAAGACCCCAATTACATTAACATTAGATAATCATCAACGAATTGAGTTTAAACGAGGTTAATGTGACTACTATTGTTTCAGTAAGACGTAATGGAAAAGTGGCTATCGGCGGAGATGGGCAAGTATCACTTGGCAATACCGTAATGAAAGGTAATGCCCGTAAAGTTCGCCGTTTATATAATGGTAAAGTACTGGCTGGTTTCGCAGGCGGTACTGCAGATGCTTTTACTTTATTCGAACGTTTTGAAAGTAAACTCGAACAGCACCAAGGTCATTTAACTAAAGCGGCAGTAGAGCTCGCTAAAGATTGGCGTAGTGATAGAGCGTTAAGAAAACTTGAAGCCTTATTAGCTGTAGCTGATGAAACCGCCTCATTAATTATTACCGGTAATGGTGATGTTATTCAACCAGAGCATGACCTCATTGCCATTGGCAGTGGTGGAAACTTTGCTCAATCAGCTGCTACAGCCCTTCTAGAAAATACCGATTTAAGTGCCAAAGAAATAGTAGAAAAATCATTAACTATTGCTGGCAATATCTGTGTTTTTACCAATCAAGAACAGACAATCGACGAACTATAACCCTTAATAAAACTAGATTAATGTAATGCCTAAGTATGAGTAAGATACTCCTTAGGTAATAAGAGGAATTAATAATGTCATCTATGACCCCACGTGAAATTGTCCATGAATTAGATAGCCACATTGTTGGCCAAAGTGACGCCAAACGCGCAGTTGCTATCGCGCTTAGAAACCGCTGGCGTAGAATGCAGCTTAATAAAGATTTACGTAATGAAGTTACCCCTAAAAATATATTAATGATTGGGCCAACAGGTGTTGGTAAAACTGAAATAGCGCGCCGTTTAGCAAAACTTGCTCATGCTCCGTTTATTAAAGTTGAAGCAACCAAATTCACAGAAGTGGGTTATGTAGGTAAAGAAGTAGAAACAATTATTCGTGACCTTGCCGACATGGCAATAAAAATGGTTAAAGAGCAAGAGATGGATCGTGTTAAACATCTTGCTGAAGAAGCCGCTGAGGAACGTATTTTAGATGTACTTTTGCCTCCTGCTCGTGACAATTTTGGTAATGATGAAGAAAGCGGAAATACCAATACTCGTCAAATTTTTCGTAAAAAATTACGCGAAGGTCAATTAGACGATAAGGAAATTGAACTTGATTTAGCAGCCCCACAAGTTGGTGTTGAGATCATGGCACCTCCTGGTATGGAAGATATGACCTCACAACTACAAAGCATGTTCCAAAACATGTCTAGTGAGAAAACGAACAAACGTAAGCTTAAAATTAAAGATGCTTTTAAAGCTTTACAGGAAGAAGAAGCGGCTAAAATTGTTAATCAAGATGACATCAAGCAAAAAGCGATTGATGCAGTAGAACAAAATGGCATTGTTTTTATCGATGAAATTGACAAAATTTGTAAACGTGCTGATAACTCAGGCGGTGGCGATGTTTCACGTGAAGGGGTACAGCGAGATTTATTACCTTTAGTTGAAGGTTCAACGGTAAGCACCAAACACGGCATGATTAAAACTGATCATATTTTGTTTATAGCTTCAGGTGCTTTTCAAATGACCAAACCATCAGACCTTATACCAGAATTACAAGGTCGTTTGCCGATTAGAGTTGAATTACAAGCATTAACCGCTGATGATTTTGTTCGTATTTTAACTGAACCTTTTGCTTCGCTTACTGAGCAGTATATCGCATTACTTGCTACCGAGGGTGTGTCGGTAACCTTTACTGATGATGGTATTAAAGCTATTGCTGATTCAGCTTGGCAAGTTAATGAGACTACCGAAAATATCGGTGCTCGTCGCTTACATACAATGATGGAACGTTTAGTTGAAGATTTATCGTTTAATGCGGATCAACGCAGTGGCGAGACGATCAGCATAGATGAAACTTATGTAACTAAAATATTAAGTGAAGTTGTTAAAGATGAAGATTTAAGTCGCTTTATTCTTTAATCGATTTTTACTTTAAACGATTTGTACTTTAAACGATTTGTACTTTGTGATTGTTAATCTGGTTAGAACCCTTAACTTAACCAGATTAATTAAATAAAAAAGTTAGGTTTACAGCAATGAAAATAACCCAATTTATTGTAGATAATACAGCCCATAATCTAACAATTGAGTTTACCGAAAGTCTTGATGTAAAAGCTAAGATTAATGATGCTCAACTAAGCTTTGAGTATTTGCGTATTAGCTCGCCAGAGGCCTCTGGACAAAAAAACAAGTCAGGAGTTGCACAAGTCACCTGTCACAAGAAAGGTGTTGCCCTAATCAATATAGAAAGCGTTGCTAAGCATGGCTATCGCTTAATATTTGATGATGGTCATCAGGCTATTTATAGTGACGAATATCTCCAAATATTAACGACTGAGTTCGATGTACGTTGGCCGCAATATTTAGCAGACCTTAAAACTAGTGGTCATTCCCGTGAAGCCATGATTGATTTTAAGCAGTTATAAAGGTGCTGGTTTTATACTTTCTCAAGAAGCTCTCGATATACAAAGCTAACGTTAACAACGTTTAAATTTAATAGATAGATGGTTTAGCTTCAGGAGGAATTGACTCTGGGTGTTGTAAATACCACCTTTCTAACCAAATTTCTATTTCTTCAGGCACTATTCCTGGGTGAATAATATCACCTTGAATCAACTCTCCGCCCATAGCAATATAAGCTTCAGATGCTTCATGTCTGTCTATATCGGTGCCAACAAGTGCTATTTTCATACTGCGAGTTAAATTAACAAGTGAGTTGGTGATAGCCTTATCTACTCGATTACTACTATCGTTGGTTAATGACTGACAATTTATTTTAAGTTGGTGAATCGCCATTTTCCTTACGTAACGTAAAGACTCATAACTTCCCGAAAAATTAGCGATTGAAATATTTATATCTAACGACTTAAGCTGGTCAATAATCATTTTAATCCGATCACTAGCGCTGAGCAGGACAGTCTCAGTTAGTTCTATCATTAAATATTTACCTGAAATATCATGTTTTTGTAACTGTTTTTCTATATAGTCAACGAGATCTACTTCAAATAAAACGTCACTCGACAACGTGACTGAAATACGTTGATATACTCCAATCCCATGTAGCGTAGCAAGGGTTGAAAGTGCTTTGTTCAGCATGAACTTTGTCAATGCATGTAACTCGCCACTCTGCTCCGCAAGCTCTACAAAGTCAGGTAATCCTAATGGTTTTTCCAATTCATTTTCATACCAATGTATCTTTAATTGAAAACCGACTATATTGTGATTTTTAATATTTACTTGTGGTTTTAGGTAACAAAACAAGTTTTCGTCTTGTACGTCTTGACGAAACGTCTCCATTCGCGCCAATAAAGCTTGGTTGTATAAAATACTGCTATTATCAAAATAACTAACGTGTTGATCTACCTTTAAACCGTTAAGTAAAGCATCTCCCGCATGAGCAATTATTTCATCAAAATCATTGCCATTTTCTCCTGATATAGCAATACCAAAAGCAAGTTCAAAATTTAATGAAAAGCTTTTAAAGCTCATAGCATCAGGTACGGCTTCCGATAACTGATCACAGACTTGATTGAGCATACTCTTATCATCAAAGCGGTTATCAGTTAAATTATAAAAAACTACAAATTGTAGGCTTTGTAAACGAGCAATGCGGACAGGATCAGGGTTAAGAGCAAAGCTTAACAAATTGGTATTATTTACTGTTTTTTGCTGTAAACAGTACGCTAGTTGCAATAATAACAAATCAGAATTATGGTAGCCAATCAAACTATTAACTTGTTGAAAATTTATTGGTTTAAAAACAATAGCAGCATAACGTTGTCCTGCTCCTGACTTGATAGCCGATTCAAAAGCTTTTGAAGCTTGCTGTGCTGTTGGTAAGTTAGTTGCTGGATCATGGGTGTATGAAAAAAGCTCTTCAACGCTAATTGTTTCACTATTATGATTCAAAGAATCAGAAGTGAACAGCCTAGAAATAAAGTACAAAGCCAATACCGTAACGGCAATAACTACGATAACGTAGCTAATGATAGCAATAATACTTAATGGAAGTTGATCACTGTAGAGTTGAGAAAAAAGTGCAGATACAGCAATAATCACAATTAACATTATAAATAATAAAAAATATTTGGGGTTAAAACGACTCATATTTAACCGCCTTCTTAGGTAATTTAGACAAAGTAATATGCCACACTAATCAAAATGGAAGCTTTTGTAAAGGTTACTATAACGTTAACGAAGCGTTATTTTTAGGTAAGTAGCTGTTTTATCTGTTTTAGTTGAAAAATTTTAATAATAATCTTCAATAGTTTTCAGTCGCCCTTTCTTTCCGGCATTCCCTAAAGATAAAACTGTAATGATTGATTAATGAAGCAGTCAATTCTATGCGTGATAGTTGCTCATTTTCACTTTCTTTCGCATGAGTTTTTAAGCGTCGTATTATTGCTTTACTATACTATTGTTGTCGTAAAAAAGAGCAATAGATGCAACTAACATGTGGCTTTTATTACCGGTACTAAGATTTCACGTTTTTGCGTTATTGGCTTTCTCCGTAAAATGCCTGAATGATAAAAGATTATCAAGGCCCCTTAGACTGATTAACTGGCTCGACATTCACAGATTCAGCAATGCGTGCCAAAAAGAGATAGGGATCTATATCTTTAAAACCTGGTGTATTTAACGAGTATTTCATCGTGACTGAGAAATTCCCTAAGTTTGCAAAAGATCTGGCATTAATAGTTTGGACGAGTTTACTCAAGTTTTCATCAACCTCTTGTTTATTTTGATGCTCAAATAAGAGCAGATACTCACCTTCATTTAACAATCCCGCATAGTCAAACTCAGCTATCTGTTGATTTATTACATTCGCTATATCCTTCATTACCTCATTTATTGTTTTACTATTGAAATGGAAAAGTAACTCCTCCCAATTATCAATAAGAAGATAGCCCACACTCAATGGGTATTGGAAGCGTCGAGCTTTTTTAAAGGATGACTGATAATGGAGTTTAGTCTTCATTGGCCCTGTCAGAGAATAACTCGGCTTTTCAGCCTCTTCATACGCTTTATTTATTTTTTGTGCTCTAAATCGAATAAGAAGACCAAATACAAGAAGTAATAATATGAGAACTACAGAAGATAAACTAATAATAATGACCCGCTGATTTTGATATTTATCAATAAAACTACTCGATAGCTTACTATTTTCGGCCAACCTTACAGCAATTTTTTTAGACTCCTCAATAGGTTCATGTTGCGACATTCCGCCAATGGTTAGATGGGATACACTGTTCACTATGTTAGACGCTTTTTTATTTGACTTAAATTTTTCGAGTAATACTTGGCTGTGCTTCATGAGCCAACGATAGGCCAACCGGTAATCTTTTTGTTCAAAATACATCTCAGCAAGCATACGATAAAAACCTGAGTACTCATGTGAAATGTCTGTACCTTTAAGTAACTTAACTACTTCTATTAATAATACGTATGCTTCTTCTGTTTCGTTGATTTCTAGCTTAACCTTAGCCAATATAACCGAACTTTCTATCCTGTTAGAAAGCATATTATGCTGATAAAATATTTTACTTGCTTGCTCTAAGTGAGGTCGTGATTTTTCAAAATATTTTTGTTTAAGCAATACAATACCTAACCCTTTCTCTGCGTAGGCTATATTAATAGGTGCTTTTTTACTCTCTGCTGCTTTTTTAGCTTCCCAAAAAGCAGTATATGCATCATCAAAGCGCTCTAAATAAAAGTAGGCATACCCTAAATATAAATAGGTTTGGTCTATATTCATTTTTTGATCCATTTCGAATCTTAATTTTAATATTTTTAATTGCATGCTCAGTGACGTTTGATAATCACTTAATTGATAATAAGCCAGCGCTAATATATTTAGTAACTCAATGTGCTCTGTAAGTGCACTTTTGCTAATACCTTGTTCAACTTTCTGTAAGTCTTCTAAAGCCTGTTGGTGCTTTCCTAGCATTGTAAACGCAACACTGCGATAACTCAGAGACAGTAAGTTATACTTAGCATTAAGGTTTAAACTACTTTCTTTTACTAATAGCTGAGTCAAATCAAGCAATCGCTTGTACTCTTCTTTAACTACATACACTTCAGCTAATTTTAATAAGAGTGATAATCTTATCGTTTTATCTAGGCTATTAGCTGCTAAGCCTTTTTCTGAAAATAGTAAAACGTTATTAATATCACCTTGATTACTAGCAACTTTAGCAGAGAGTAAAAATATTTTAGCAACAACATCATTTGAGTAATGCTGTTGATTATTAGTGATTTTTTCAAGTAAATTTTTCACAGTGTCGCTATGCAACATTTCATTATTAATCTTTAGAAGCTGCTGCACTTGGTTACTCAATAATATTTGTTCAGATGAGGCATTTGCAGAAACATTTATTGTCATAAACAACAAAAATAGAACAGTTTTAACGGGAGAAACGATAAAAGAAAATAATTGTCTACTAGACATGATTACACCATTAATGATTAAAAACAGAGTATTGGGATTTATCCCATATTATTAATTACTACTTTTACCCTAAAAATGTAAATAAAAATAGTCATTTATGTTTACATTGATAGAATTTATCCTATAATGATCTTGTTAAGTATAAAAGCTTGATAAGGGCAAATCTAATGAAAATTAGAGACGCAAAGTTACCGGTCTAATGGGAAACCTATGACAGCGGGACTGCCAAGTGTAGATATAGTGGGGGCTTATCTTATTTTGATAATTCACTGTCTGTTTTCTTCCGTTTTCTTTGCGTGCCCCCCCCTCACTTTAGTTTATTCAATAATCTTTATTTTTCCTCTTTGATAAAATTAATTTTTTCATTCAAACAACTACTTTAGTTTAATAAAGCTATGTAGGTTGTAATTATATCGCATTCATTTTGCCAGCAATTAGTAGTTTGAGAAGACATTCCCAAAAAGTGTATCAGAACAAATTCACAACTATATTGATTCCCCTAGCAGTGAAATTGCTCTGTAATGATTGTTATTCTAAATTTAAGTTTAAAGCTACAACTTAAAGAAAAGTTCTCTATAAACTTTTAATTCAGCGATCGACTCTTTAATATCATCAAGGGCCAAATGAGCACCGGTTTTAACAACTGAGTCTAATACTTCTGGCTTCCAGCGTCTTGCGAGCTCTTTTATAGTACTTACATCTAGGTTGCGATAATGGAAGTGCTCTTCAAAATCAGGCATGTATTTATTAATAAAGCGTCTATCTTGACCAATGCTATTTCCGCACATTGGTGATTTACCTACGGGTACCCACTCCTGTATAAATGCTAAACTTTCTTTAGTCGCATGTGCCAAGCTCACATTACTGTCACGGCAACGCTGAGTTAGACCAGATTTTCCATGATGGTCAATACACCATGGGTTCATATTATTGAGCACGTCATCACTTTGATTAATAGCAAATACTGGACCTTGAGCAAGAACATTTAGATGACTATCGGTGATGATAATAGCTATTTCTAAAATAACATCTTCTACGGGCTCCAGACCTGTCATTTCTAAATCAAGCCAAATTAAATTACTGTCATTTTTTGCCGTAATACTCGCCATATAACCCACCATAAAATTCACTTAAAAAAATGCACAAGCATTCATATATAATTGTTAGTATAATACGCCAGAACTATTTTGTATCAAAGAAATGTTGGATCAAATTAAATCGTATGAATAACTCAAATGTCTAAAGTAAAAAAACTGACTAAAGGTCAGCAAAGGCGCATTAAAGCCAACCATGATAAAAAACTTCAGACAAGAAACACTAAAGATAAAGTGCAGTGGGACGATGATGAATTAGGCCCCGCTGAACAAGGCGTCATTATTAGCCGATTTGGCCAACATGCTGACGTTGAAAATACTATTGGTGAAGTTTATCGTTGTAACTTGCGTCGTTCTATTAAATCTTTGGTCTGTGGTGACAAAGTACAATGGCGAGTAGGCAAAGAGACACAACATAGTATTACCGGTATTATCGAAGCGGTACATGAGCGTGCCTCCGTACTAAGTCGTCCTGATGTTTATGACGGCCTTAAGCCTATAGCCTCAAATATTAGTCAAATACTTATTGTCTCGTCTGTATTACCTGTTTTTAATAGTGATATTATTGATCGTTACCTAGTGGCTGCGGAGCAAACAGGAATTACACCTGTCATAGTGCTCAATAAAACAGACTTACTAAATAGTATTTCACCAGAAGAACAAGAAAAAATAGCGAAACAATTAAAAATATATAAAGATATTGGTTATCAGGTTCTTTACGCCAGCAGTATATCACGAGACGGCATCAGCGAACTTAAAACACAATTGTCACAACATACCAGTATTTTTGTTGGTCAGTCAGGCGTAGGTAAATCAACCTTAGTTAATGCTTTAATGCCTGAGCTGGGCATACTAACTCACGAAGTCTCTGAAAATTCAGGCTTAGGGCAACATACTACAACGGTTGCTCGTTTATACCATTTTAATGACGGTGGTGATTTAATTGATTCCCCTGGAATTCGTGAATTTGGTTTATGGCATCTAACCCCAGAACAAGTTTGCCATGGTTTTATCGAGTTTTCCGACTTCCTTGGCCTATGTAAATTCAGGGACTGTAAACACCAAGCAGATCCTGGCTGCGCTTTAGTAGCCGCAGGAGTCGATGCAAAAATAAACCCTCTTCGCTTAGCTAGTTTTCAACGAATATTAGCAAGCCTCAATGATAATAAATTAACCTCACGTTTTAATGATTAAGGAAAACCGAGTGTCTTCAAAAAATAGCACCAGTGACAAAATAAAAATAACCTTGCAGTACATAATGCCTAAACATGCCATTTCACGTTTAACTGGAAAGTTAGCTGCCGCAAAAATGGGCTGGTTAACCACTAAGCTTATTAGTATGTTCATTAAATCATATGGCATCAATATGAATGAAGCAAAGCTTAAAAAGGCAAGCGACTTCGACACATTCAATAACTTCTTCACACGTGAATTAGAGGAAGGCGCTCGAACTATTGATGATGATGTGAACTCAATATGCTATCCCGTGGATGGTGCGATTAGCCAGCAAGGTGACATTGTTGATGGACAACTAATTCAAGCGAAAGGTTTTAACTATAGTTTAACGTCTTTACTTGGTGGCGATGAAGAAACTGCGGCACCTTTTCAAGGCGGTAAATTCTCATGCATTTATTTAGCTCCAAAAGATTATCATCGTATCCATATGCCAATGGCTGGTACTTTACGTGAAATGATTTATGTTCCAGGTGAATTATTTTCAGTAAATCCATTGACCGCTCAAAATGTTCCTGATCTCTTTGCCCGAAATGAACGTGTTGTCGCAATCTTTGATACTGAATTTGGTGAACTTGCCATGGTATTAGTCGGTGCTACGATAGTTGCGAGTATTGAAACGACTTGGGCAGGTACTATTACGCCACCTGCGGGCAAAGATGTATTCAGATGGCAATACCCTAAAGAAGGTGATGATGCTATTACATTTGAAAAAGGCGATGAAATGGGTCGGTTTAAACTAGGATCAACAGTGGTAAGTACTTTTGCCCCTAAAATGCTGAGTGAGTTTGCAACTGATGCAGGACCGGGCACAGTTACTCGTCTCGGCGAACCATATGCGTCACTTAATAAAGTAGACGAATATAGCATTTAACCTGACTAAGCATAAATTAAGAGCAATAAATATTGTAATTTGTTGATATTAACAACGAGCAACTAACAAAACGGTTGCTCATTTAGTGTGCTCACTATAAGCTACAAGATTAGATACGATGAAATTCGTAATTTGACTAAATGAATAAAAAATTATTATAAAATATTCAGTCGAACCAAAACAATCAATAAGGGAAATGTATATGGCACATGAAATTTCTACTGTAAAGCCGACAGAAGCAGAATTGACTTTACTCAATATCCTTTGGAATATGGGACCAGCCACAGTAAGGCAGGTCCATGATTTTATTAGCATAACGCAAAAAACTGGTTACACTACTGTATTAAAAACATTACAAATAATGCACGAAAAATCATTAGTAAAACGTGATGAAAGTAATCGTGCCCATATATATGTTGCAGCAAATAGCGAAACACAAACTCAAACATCACTAATCAAAGACTTAATTCGTAAAGCCTTTGGAGGTTCTACTTCCAAGTTAGTAATGCGCGCGATAGATGAGTCGACGAGTGCTCAAGAGATCAATGATATCCGCCAACTATTAAACTCTTTAGAAAAATAATATAACTTAACTATGTTTGAACAATTATTTAATAACCCTTTTTTATATAGCTTATCGCTAACCTTAGTGCATTTTTTATGGCAGGGTTTACTGGTGGGGCTTATCTTAAAATCAGTGTTATTAATTATTACTAAAAACAAATCAAAGTTACGTTATGGGCTAGCGACGTTTGCGATGTTATCAAACGCAATATTGGCAATATTCACCTTTGCTATTGTGTATCCTGAAGCTAGCTCTGGAATTAAGAGTAACCTCAACCCTATTCCATTAGCGAGTTTAGTTGATGAGTTAACTCAACAAAATGTGATGTTAACTTATCAAGAATTGATACCGTCTATATTGGCTTACTCTTTACCTTACCTTTCTTTATTTTGGCTCACTACAGTTGTAGTGCTTGCCTGTAAGTTATTAATAGAAATACGTAATGTCAATAATTTACCACTGCATGCGAGCGTATCTCCTTCATCCGACTTATTAGCACGCTTCGACGAATTAGCTAAACAAATAAAACTTCCAAGCACGCCAAAGTTACTCATTTCTTTAAAAGCGGATGTTCCAATGGCTATAGGCTGGTTAAAGCCTGTTGTATTATTACCTGCAACCATGGTTACAGGCTTAACCTCTGCTCAACTTGAAATGCTTATTTTACATGAACTTGCACATATCCGTCGTCATGATTATTTAGTTAATTTTTTACAAACGCTTATTGAATTATTATTTTTCTTTCACCCTAGTGTGCACTGGATTGGTAAACAAATGCGTAACGAACGTGAATATTGTAGTGACGATATTGCTGTTCAGCATTGCGGTGATGCTATAGCTTATGCACATACATTAACTGACACTGCCTCTTTATGTGTTTCAAAATGCACTAAAAGTAATTTTCAGACCATACCTACTATGGCTATGGCTGCATCAGGTGGCGATTTAAAAGAGAGAGTACTCCGCCTTGTCGACCATCACTGCGCACCAAGTAATGACACCAGTAAATGGCTCGCTGCTATTAGCCTCCTTACAGCATTAATATTACTCAGTATAAATCAATTGCTAACAATGCCTTTCACCAATCACTTAAGTAACGAATTCCCTTGGCAGGAAAGCCGACAGCTTAACAAAGGAATTGTTCAATCAACCTCAGGCCTCGATCAAGTACAAAAATTTAGTAGTGAGGAAGGTTTTATTCCTTTGGCAAACAACTCGATCGCTATACAGCTGTTAAGTCGTAAAGGAGCGCTTGCTCAGAATTCACTTGTTGAAGTTTTTGATTCTAAAACTAATCAAGAGTTAAAAACTCATACATTATTAACACCTATATTAAGTCCTATAGTTTTCGATACTGGCGCTTTAAAGACTAAAGTGATTATAGATGAACCATATTCCTCTAAGGTCGTACTTCAATCTTCTCCTGTTACGACATTGAACCGGACTAGAAGCAAATTAATAGAGCACACCTTACAAACAAGTAATAACCCACTTAACAGCAAAGGTGTAAAGTTAGCTAATCAAGAGCCTAAACAAAATAATTCAACATTAAAAGCTGTAAACCCTACAATCTTATCCATAAAATCTGAACAAAACCAAAAACAAAAAACTGTGATTGCATCACTACCTCTTGCCGAGGAAAACCCATCAACAACCTCTAGGACTATTGATGTTTTTACACTCAATAATGATAAGCCGGTAATAAGCAAGGTTGATAAATCTATTGAAAAGCAAAGTATAGAATCAACACAAATAGATCTGCTTGCTAACGTTCCCCCAAAAAAATCTGTTGGCTTTATTAATGAAGAAAAGAATAAAAGCCCAATTAATTCTATACAGTCATATGTCCAAGAACTTAATGAATTCGAATTAGAAAATGATCAAAACACCGTATTTCGTACACTAAACTCCCCTATAGACATCATATCTACTGAAGATGAATTACAGTTAAATGTTCAAGAAAGTATAAAAAGCATTGATGCAATATTGTTAAATTCTGCTAGCCCCATTTACCCAAACTTAGCTAAGCGCCGCGGTATAGAGATGGAAGTAAAAGTACATTTCACTATTGATCGTAATGGGAAAGTAAAGGATATTAATTTTGAGCAACAAAATAAAATCACTTATTTTAAATCGGCTATACGCTCCGCAATTCGCAAATGGCGTTTTACGCCTGCAACTAAAAACAATGACATCATTGAAAGTAAAATGAGTAAAATATTCTCGTTTAGTTTGCAATCTTAACAATAGTTAGCATCAAAATATCACGATAAAGTTACCTGGAATTGATACTTATACCCGTTCCACTTGAAGATACTCGTTTCAGGAAGTTTGAGCGATTCATAATCAAGGCACATTTTTTATCAAGGGTTGTTCCCTTAAAAAGAAATGTATCGCTGGGAATGATTTGCTCTGGCTTCCCCAAGGGCTGGTTTAGAAACGCTTTATACTGCGTTATTGATTTTGAGAATGAACAACCATTCTCTACAATCAACGCCTTACCTAAAGGCGTTTCTAATTCCAGCTGAATCCTGCATCTTCAAGTGGAGCGGGTATACATATCTCGGTGCTATAAGTCGGTAAGTTTAAAATGTACTTCTAAAGGTTTATTCATGAGTAAGTCCACTCAATTTAGTCAAGAAAGAAACTTGAAAGACAGTCTCCCCGCTGAAATATCTATATTATGGCAACAAGGTTTATTTGATTCATTTTCAGGAGTGGGTGGTGTAAATATTCACTACGCCCTATTTATACACACCTCAACCTCCCATGACAAAGAACCTCATAAACAAGTTGAGTATCCCGCTATAGTCGTTGTACCTGGCCGTGGTGAATGTTATTTAAAATACAACGAACTAGCGTATGATTTATACCAGCAGGGCTATAATGTTTTTATACTTGATCATAGAGGCCAAGGGTTATCTGGGCGATTACTTTCAAACTTACAAAAAGGTTATGTGACTAACTTTCAAGATTACGTAGATGATTTACAATACTTCATTGAGCATGTCGTCGATAAGTATTGCTCAACAAAGCCCTACCTATTAGCACATTCAATGGGAGGGGCAATTGCAGTACGCTTTATGCAAGATTCACCTAATGCGATTAAAGCCGCGGTAATATCATCACCCATGTTAGGTTTCAATTCTGGCTTTCTTCCCAATTCACTAGCTAAAAAGTTAGTTGCTGCTAATTATGCAGTTAACAATCTAATAAGTAACAATCCTTGGTATTTTTTCGGGCAAAAAAACTATTCCCCAACATCATTCATTCAGGATAGGTTAACTCACTCAACAAAACGTTATAAAGAATTTGTCGACTTATATAAACAAAATACAGCAATACAGTTGGGTGGTGTTACCACACATTGGCTCATGCAGGGCATAATGGCTCAAAAAGAAATTTTCAATAAATTGGGACTGCTTAAAACACCGATATTATTATTCCAAGCAGGTGCTGATAGGGTTGTTTGCCAACAGGCGCAAAATGATTTCTGTCATAATTTACATTTATTACAGCCACAATCATGCCCAAATGGCGTACCTATCAGATTTGATGATGCTTATCATGAATTGTTATTTGAATCAGATAAGCATAGAAACAAAGCGATTACACGAAGCCTTTCTTGGTTTAAAAAGTATTAATAACCACTAGTATTGATAGAGCTAGTCTAATTAACCTAAGGTTTGGATAAGGCTCTTGTAAGCTGTCGAAATTATAACAACAATACTTTTTTAAAGACCAGTGACGTTATTGGCAAGTTTCTTA
>Ga0308012_10000931_pt1 | contig 16421 bp, 29 predicted proteins | sample Neamet179_FD_203133 | JGI IMG/M metagenome (GOLD analysis project Ga0308012, IMG submission 203133) | Marine microbial communities from water near the shore, Antarctic Ocean - #179 | ecosystem: Environmental > Aquatic > Marine > Unclassified | place: Southern Ocean | collected 2014-07-25 | reverse complement strand
ATTAGCTACTTTAATAGCCACGTAGATTAACTCGGCAAACACCACCTGTCAAGAAAATTGCAGCCCAAATTAACTCTATTTTTATAATTAATTTCGTTAAATCTCAATGAGAATTATTCATCATAAATTGGTTACCTTAGAAACCCACCTGAGGTATAAATTATTGGCGATTTCATTTAAAACTGATACCCGATTAGTTAGATTCGCATGCACCTCTTCAAACGATTGTACAGCTGGTCCTGAGCTATTTTCTATTTCCTTGGCACCAGCTTCGTACCAAGTGCTTACCATTTTTTCAGTTATTTCTAGGTGACACTGCATACCTAGATGTGCACCTATTGAGAAAGCTTGGTTTTCACAGAATTTACTTGAAAGTAGTCGGGTGGCTCCATCAGGCAAGGTAAAATATTCCCCATGCCAGTGAAATGATTCAAACCCATATAAATTACCAAACCATTTCCTAGCAATTGTATTGTCTGCTACGGCTACCCTTCCCCATCCTATTTCTTTGATAGTTCCTCTACTTACACTTCCTCCCAGAGCTTTTGACAACAATTGCCCGCCTAGGCAGTGACCTAATACTGGGATATTTTCCTTAATAGCCTGTCTTATTAGTACTAGTGCACCAGAGATATGAGGCAAATTGTCATTTGCACTCATCGGTCCTCCCATAAAAACTAGTCCACTGAACTTCTCAGGGCCACTAGGAAAATTAGCACCGTCATCTATCTTAAAGAGTTTCCATGGAATGGAATGAGCATCAAGGAATGATCCCAAATATCCTGGGCCTTCAATCTTATAAAAACGAAAAATTGCAACCGGCTTCATAAATAGGTTATTGCAAAATAATTTGAATTACGAATTGGACAAATATTAGTTACAAATATTTACTATTTATTTAATTATAAATTATTAAATTCTGTTTATAAGACAAAAAATATTCGGACTCACCGGATCAAATATCTACCTAACACTTTATAAATTATAATAAACAACCCAAAATATAAAAAGCCGAGATAACTCGGCTTTTTATATTAATTATTAAACAACCTACAATCTATGAGTCTTCTTTTTCTGTTGCAGTCTCAACAATTGGATCGGGACGATCTATTAGTTCAACCAATGCCATCGGAGCTTTATCACCTTTCCGGAAGCCAAATTTAAGAATACGTAGATAACCACCATTACGTGCTTGATAGCGAGGACCAAGCTCACTAAATAATTTTCCAACTATATCACGGTCACGAAGACGATTAAATGCTAACCGGCGATTAGCAAGAGATGGTTTTTTACCAAGTGTAATCATTGGCTCCACTACACGACGCAACTCTTTAGCCTTAGGTAAGGTGGTTTTAATAACTTCATGACGCAACAATGAATTAGACATGTTACGAAACATTGCCAATCGATGGCTGCTGCTACGATTTAATTTTCTTAACCCGCTATGATGCCTCATGTTCACCTTCCTTTACGCTATCAGCATTTGCTGGTGGCCAGTTTTCTAATTCCATTCCAAGTGAAAGTCCACGTGAGACAAGAACTTCCTTAATTTCATTAAGTGATTTTCTTCCCAAATTAGGAGTTTTTAGAAGCTCATTTTCGGTCCGCTGAATTAAATCACCTATATAATATATGTTCTCAGCTTTAAGACAATTTGCAGAGCGCACTGTAAGCTCAAGATCATCTACCGGTCGAAGCAACCTAGGGTCAATTTGTGGTGCTTCTGGTTGTTCTACAGGTAGCGGCGTTCCCTTAAGATCTGCGAATACTGATAGTTGTTCTACGAGTACTCGTGCAGCATACCGAATTGCTTCTTCAGGATCGACAACACCATTTGTTTCTATATCCATAACCAATTTATCCAGGTCAGTACGCTGCTCTACGCGCGCACTTTCAACCAGATAACTTACACGACGAACTGGACTAAAAGATGCATCTAAAAAAATACCACCCACTGTACTACTTGCACTATCAACTTCTCGGGTTGTTCCTGGGACATAACCACGCCCCATCTCTATCTTAATTTGCATATCTACTTTTCCACCAGCAGTAAGATGTGCAATGACATGCTCTGGGTTTATAATCTCTACATCGTGGCCCACTTCAATGTCACCAGCGGTAGCTACACCTTCGCCATTTTTCTTAAGAATTAGAACAGCCTCGGTAGCATTATGTAGCTTTAGAACTATACCCTTAAGATTAAGCAAAATATCAACTACATCTTCCTCTACACCATCAAGAGCAGAGTATTCATGTACTACACCATTAATTTGAACCTCTGTTGGCGCAAATCCAGGCATTGAGGATAGCAAAACACGTCGTATCGCATTCCCTAGAGTGTGCCCATATCCACGCTCAAAAGGCTCCATAGTTACTTTCGCATGTAGCGGAGAAATATTTTCAACATTAATGATTCTTGGTGTGAGAAAAGTATCACTTGGCATAACCTATCCTTTTGCTGGAAATTTTCTGATTAATTAGTTACTTAGAATATAATTCAACAACAAGCTTTTCTTCAAGCTCTGTTGACAGCTCATCTCTGTCAGGAACACGTTTAAATACACCTGATAGGTTTTTTACGTTAACTTCAACCCACTCGGGAAGACCGAGCTTCTCACAAACAGACATAGCGGCAATAATACGTACTTGCTTCTTTGATTTTTCGCGAACTTCGACAGTATCTCCTTCCTGTACTTGATAAGATGGAATATTCACAGTCTTACCATTCACAAGTATAGACTTATGTGAAACCAATTGCCTTGATTCAGCACGGGTGGAACCGTAGCCCATACGATAAACGACATTGTCAAGCCGTTGCTCAAGCATTTGTAATAAATTATCGCCTGTTACACCTTTTCGTTTATCTGCAGATTTGTAAACATTTCTAAACTGCTTTTCGAGGACGCCATACATGCGACGGATCCGTTGTTTGGCTCTTAGCTGATTCGCATAATCAGATAGCCTGGATTTTTTCTGTCCATGCTGTCCAGGTATTTGGTCAAGTTTACATTTGTTTTCAATTGGATTGCCTCTACTTTTCAGAAACAGATCAGTTCCTTCTCTGCGGCTTAATTTACAAGTAGGCCCAAGATATCTTCCCATAATAGTCTAACTCCTTAAATACGACGCTTTTTAGGGGCGCGGCAACCATTATGTGGAAATGGTGTCACATCAGCAATGCTGGTAATTTTAAACCCAGCTGCGTTTAGAGCACGTACAGCAGATTCCCTGCCGGGCCCAGGACCCTTGATACGTACTTCAATATTTTTAACTCCACACTCTTGAGCATATTTACTAGCTTTCTCAGCTGCAACTTGAGCCGCAAAAGGAGTACTTTTACGTGAACCCTTAAAACCAGCCCCGCCAGATGTAGCCCAAGACAAGGCATTACCCTGGCGATCAGTAATAGTAATGATAGTATTGTTAAAAGATGCGTGAATATGCGCAATCCCTTCAGCTACGTTTTTCTTAACTTTTTTACGTGCCCGTGTAGCTGTCTTTACCATATCTTAGTTTTTCCTTTATTCTGCAATTTATTATTAACCAATAATTAATTATCTTGCTGTAGGTCTACCACTAGCTTGACGAATTGCTTTACGAGGACCTTTCCGGGTTCTTGCATTATTTTTTGTATTCTGGCCACGAACTGGTAGCCCTCTGCGATGTCGTAGTCCTCTATAGCAACCAAGATCCGTTAGGCGCTTAATATTCATTGATACTTCACGACGCAAGTCACCTTCGACCATGAACTTGGCTACATGCTCACGTAATTGCTCCATTTGCGTATCAGTAATATCTTTAATTTTTATAGATATATCAATGCCTACAGAAGCACAAATCTGGCGTGCCCCAGTACGTCCTATACCATAAATCGCAGTCAAAGCAATTACTGCATGCTGATGATTCGGTATGTTTACTCCGGCAATTCGTGCCATACTAACTTCCTACAAATAATAAAACGATCAATTATAACAGCCAAAGTTATATCTTCTAAATCAACCTTGGCGCTGCTTATGCCTCGGATCCTTATTACAAATCACTCTCACAACACGATTACGTCTAATAACCTTGCAGTTTCTGCACAATTTTTTGACTGATGCCTTTACTTTCATATTCCTATTCCTTTCCTATTTAGCGCGAAAAGTAATTCTACATCTACTTAAATCATATGGCGTAAGATCTACTGTCACCTTGTCTCCAGGTAAAATCCGAATGTAATGCATCCGCATTTTACCGGAAATATGGCCAAGTACAACATGATCATTTTCGAGCTTCACACGAAACGTTGCATTCGGCAACGTTTCAAGTATCTCGCCTTGCATCTGTATTGTTTCTTCTTTAGCCATCTGTTCTGGAAGCTCTAATTATCTAGTTGATAAGCCGCCGCCACCACCTTTAAAGTTAGATTTTTTTAACAAGCTATCATACTGATGCGACTGCATATAAGCCTGAACTTGTGACATAAAATCCATTGTTACAACAACAATAATCAATAATGAAGTCCCACCAAAATAGAATGGAACATTCCATTTTAAAATTAGGAATTCTGGCAATAAGCAAACAAGAGTTACATATATTGCCCCTACCATAGTTAATCTCAGCATAATCTTTTCAATGTGCTTTGCTGTTTGATCTCCAGGGCGTATTCCCGGAATAAAAGCACCACTTTTCTTTAAATTATCAGCAGTTTCCTTTGGATTAAATACTAATGCAGTATAAAAGAAACAGAAAAATATAATCATTAGTGCGTACATGAGCACATAAATAGGTTGACCTGGAGACAAGGCGCCACTTACATCCTTCAACCAAACCATATTCTCACCTGTGGCAAACCACCCCGCTAAAGTAGCCGGAAATAAAATGATACTTGATGCAAATATTGGTGGAATAACACCAGCCATATTAAGTTTTAATGGCAAATGAGAGCTTTGACCCCCATAAACCTTCCGTCCTACCTGTCTCTTAGCATAATTTACTAAAATCTTTCGTTGCCCACGTTCTACAAAAACTACAAATGCTGTAACTAAAGCTATTGCAATAAATATTGCAAGAGCCACTAAAGAATGCATTGCACCAGTACTTACTAATTCTAGTGTCCCGCCAATTGCACTTGGTAATCCAGCTACAATACCTGCAAAAATTATTAAAGAAATACCATTACCTATGCCACGTTCTGTTATTTGCTCTCCCAACCACATCAGGAAAATAGTACCAGTCACCAAAGTTATTACAGTGAAAGCAACAAATGTTGGCCCCGGCTCAATTACCAATCCAGCCTGTGTCTGCAACGCTATCGATATGCCATAACCCTGTACCAGCGCCAAACAAAGCGTGAAGTAACGGGTATATTGGGTAATTTTTCTTTTCCCTGCCTCACCATCCTTCTTTATTGCCTCTAAGTATGGGAAAGCTACCGTACCAAGTTGCATAATAATCGAGGCGGAAATGTAAGGCATAATTCCCAAAGCGAATACTGAGAATCGGGATAGTGAACCACCTGAGAACATATTAAACATACCCAGAATTCCACTTTGCTGCTGATCAAATAAATCTTTTAAAACTACAGGATCAATTCCAGGAACCGGTACATGAGCACCAATTCTATAAACGACAAGCGCAAGCAATAAGAACCAAAGCCTGCGCTTCATATCGGCAAGCTTATCAGACCCGCCCGTTGATTTACCTTTAGCAGCCAATTATTGTCCTTTTGGCCTTATTCAATGCTGCCACCTGAAGTTTCAATAGCAGCTTTCGCACCTTTGGTAACAAGAATACCTTGTAATTTAACTGCTCGACTTATATTGCCTGACAGAATAACTTTAGCCGCTAAAACCGATTTTGAAATTACTCCAGCCTGCTTCAATACCTTTATATCAATAATATCTACTGGCAATTTATCTAATGCAGATAATTTAACTTCGGCAGTATTTCCTTTTGTAACAGAAGCGAAACCACGTTTTGGCAAGCGACGTTGTAAAGGCATTTGACCACCTTCAAATCCAACTTTATGAAATCCACCAGCTCTTGATTTTTGTCCCTTATGACCGCGGCCAGCAGTCTTACCAAAACCAGAACCTATTCCTCTCCCTACACGATGCCGGGAGAAGGTTGATCCATTAGCTGGCTTTATCGTATTAAGTTTCATTTTAAGACCCACACTTCAGAAGATAACCAATTTTATTAATCATACCTTGCACTGCAGGAGTATTTTCTAATTCTGCACTACTATTTATTTTGCGCAAACCTAACCCACGAGCTGTTGCACGGTGAGATTTCTTCGTGCCGATTAAGCTCTTAACCAAGGTCACTTTAATTTTTTTATTTTTATCGCTCATTACGAAACTAACTCCATTATTTCTTCAACGCTTTTACCACGCTTTGCAGCAACTTCAGCTGGAGTATTCATTGACTCTAAACCTTGCAAAGTAGCACGAACTACATTGTATGGATTTCTTGAACCAATACACTTAGCAGTTATATCGTGTATACCCAATACTTCAAAGACAGCCCGCATCGGTCCACCAGCTATAATTCCAGTACCCTCTGAAGCTGGCTGCATGTATACTTTAGCAGCGCCATGAGTACCGATAACAGCATGTTGCAAAGTGCCATTCTTTAAACTTACTTTAATCAGCTTCCGTCTTGCTTCATCCATCGATTTTTGTACGGCAACAGGTACTTCACGAGATTTACCCTTGCCCATGCCAACGCTACCATCACCATTACCAACAACAGACAAAACTGCAAAGCCAAGAATACGGCCACCCTTAACTACTTTAGTGACACGATTAATCGCGACCATTTTCTCTTTGAGACCATCCCCACGATCTTCACCTTGTGGATTTTTTCCTTGATTTCTTTGCGATTTAGCCATTAATAATCCTTAATTAAAATACCAAACCATGCTCACGAGCAGCTTCAGCTAATGCCTTAATCCGTCCATGATATTTAAAACCAGAACGATCAAATCCAACTTTAGTAATTCCAATTTTGGTTGCTTTTTCAGCTATTCTTTTACCTATAACTGATGCCGCTCCTACTGAACCACCGCCAGAGAGTTCTTTCCGAATTTCAGGCTCAATTGTAGAAGCACTAGTTAAAACCTTGCCACTAGTATGATCAATAACTTGCGCATAAATATGACTGTTTGTTCGATGCACAGTTAAACGCACTATCTTCAATTCAGCAATTTTTGCACGAGTTCTTCGTGCACGGCGCAAACGGGATTGTATTAAATTCTGCATAAATATCTCATTTATTTCTTCTTAGCTTCTTTCATAACAATAACCTCATCTGCATAACGAACACCCTTTCCTTTATAAGGCTCTGGTTTACGAAATGCACGAATCTCTGCAGCTACTTGACCAACTTTTTGTTTGTCAATTCCCTTAATTACTATTTCAGTTTGTGATGGAGTTTCTGCTTTAATACCTTCAGGCAACTTATAAACAACTGGATGCGAAAACCCAAGAGTAAGATTAAGATTCTCCTTATCAGCTTTAGCTCGATACCCAACCCCTACCAATAATAATTTCTTCTCGTATCCTTGGGATACGCCCTGCACCATATTAGCAAGCAACGATCGCATTGTTCCAGACATGGCATTAGCCTGCCTAGAATTATTAGCAACCGTAACAAGCAAATTATCATCCTTATGTTCTACAGCTATGTCTGAATTGATAATCCTATGTAACTTACCAAGCGGACCTTTAACCGAAACATCAGAAGCAGATAAATCTACTTCAACATTTGCTGGGATTGATACAGGCTCTTTAGCTATTCGTGACATATAATCAACACCCCTAGGCTACAATACATAAAACCTCGCCACCAATTCCATTCGCACGTGCCTTTCGTTCAGTCATAACACCTTTAGAAGTTGAAATAATAGCAACACCCAAACCATTCATAACCTTAGGAAGACTATTGTTAGGCTTATAAATACGCAAACCAGGGCGACTCACACGATCAATTTTCTCAATCACAGGGAGCCCTGCATAGTATTTTAAACCAACATCCAAAACCGGCTTATTATCAACATCGCGTACAGTAAAATACTCAATATAGCCCTCGTCCTTCAACACCATAGCAATTGATTGCTTTAATTTTGAGGAAGGCATTGTAACGATTTTTTTATCAGCCCGCTGCGCATTACGTATGCGTGTCAACATATCAGCGATAGGGTCACTCATGCTCATTTAGGCACCTCTCGTAATCCAATTTTTAACTAACATTTATACTTTTCCATTTTATTATTACCAACTAGCTTTCATCATTCCTGGAATTTGACCACTCATTGCAATCTCACGCAACTTACTTCGACCTAATCCAAACTTGCTATAAACACCTCTAGGACGACCTGTCAGCATACAACGATTTCTAAGTCGAACGGGACTTGCATTCCTAGGTAACATCTGCAACCTTATCCTGGCAGCTTGTTGCTCTTCATCACTGTTATTTTTATCATTAATAACAGCAAATATCTCGGCGCGTTGAGCAGCATATTTTTTGACAGTTTTTCTTCTTTTTAAATCACGATTAATTAAAGATACTTTAGACATATTACCTTTATTTTTTAAATGGAAATTTAAATGCTGTTAGCAATGCTTTAGCTTCCGCATCAGTTTTAGCAGTAGTTGTAATTGTTATATTCATGCCGCGCAATGTATCAACTTTGTCGTAATCTATTTCCGGGAAAATTATTTGTTCTTTAATACCCATTGCATAGTTACCACGGCCATCAAAAGACTTGCCGGAGATTCCACGAAAATCACGAATACGTGGTATCGCAACACTTACTAACCTATCTAAAAACTCATACATTTGCACACTTCGCAGCGTTACCATGCAACCTACTGGATAGCCATCACGGACCTTAAATGTAGCTATAGATTTTTTTGCCTTAGTTATAACAGGCTTTTGTCCAGCTATCTTTTGCATGTCTGAAACCGCATGATCCATTACTTTTTTATCAGCTACCGCTTCACCAACACCCATATTGAGCGTAATTTTTGTGATTCGCGGAACCTCCATTACAGACTTATAGGAAAACTGCTCCACTAAGCTTTTAGTAACTGTATCTCGGTAAAATTCTAGTAAACGGGCCATATTTTTTATCAGTTTAAATGTCGACTAATTCGCCATTAGATTTAAAATAACGAACTTTACGCTTATCTTCCAAAGTTTTAATTCCAACCCTATCAGCTTTTTTTGTTGCTGAATTATAAACCGCAATATTTGAAATCTGAATAGGTTTTGCTATTTCAATTATTCCACCGGCAGATCCTTTATTAGGATCAGCTTTAGTATGTTTTTTTACTTTATTAATTCCTTCAACTACTACTAAGGATTCATCTACCACACGAAGTACTGTTCCGCGCTTACCCTTATCTTTACCAGTTATGGCAATTACGTCATCACCTTTTTTAATTTTTTTCATGCTGCGCTCCTTACTTCACGCTTAAAGAACTTCTGGCGCAAGGGATACAATCTTCATAAATCGTGCATTACGCAATTCACGTGTTACTGGACCAAAAATACGTGTTCCTATAGGCTCTAATTTTGCATTTAATAATACCGCAGCATTCTTATCAAATTTTATCAAAGAGCCATCGTTCCGACGTATGCCTTTAGCTGTACGTACTACTACCGCATTATAAACCTCACCCTTTTTAACGCGCCCTCTTGGAGTGACATCTTTTATGCTAACTTTAATAAGATCACCGATACCAGCGTATCTCCTTTTGGAGCCACCCAATACCTTAATACACATTACGGAGCGCGCGCCTGTATTATCCGCAACTTTCAAAATTGACTGCATTTGAATCATTTTTTACTCACTATCTCCAACTTTTCCTACATTTAAGCCATCTAAATGCCTGGGTAGTTTTGGATCCCGTCCGGGAGTTATGCTGCTTGCTGTATTTAACCTACTTAACAGCTCAGCTTGAATTAAAAAAATTGAAAATTTCTAGAACATTAATACTCTAGAGGACGCCAATTATACTGTCACACTAGCTAATAAACAAGCTAAAAAATTCAAATGTTAAATTTAATTTTAATTAATTAATGACTGCTTATTCCTGCGTTGGCTTGGCTACACACCATGCCTTAGTTTTGGAAATTGGCCTGCATTCTTTAATAGTTACTAAGTCACCTTCATGAAATTCATTTATTTCATCATGGACATGATATTTTTTTGATTTAACCATAATTTTACCATAGAGAGGATGCTTTACTTTTCGCTCAACTAATACAGTTATAGTCTTATCTGTTTTATCACTTGTTACTCTACCTATGAGAGTACCGCTCATATTATCTTTACTCATGATTGTTTCACTTTTTGACAAAGTATAGTTCTAATACGTGCAATATCCCGACGCACATAACGTAACTGATTATGATTTGTTAATTGCTGAGTAGCATGTTGCATCCGTAGACCAAATTGCACCTTTAACATTGCCAATAGTTCCTTCTGCAATTCTACTGGGGTTTTATCTCTTAATTCACTTGCTTTCATAATTAACCGCCTAGTTGTCTAATAACAAAAGTAGTCCTGACCGGTAGCTTAGCAGCGGCCAAGCGAAACGCTTCCCTTGCCATTGTTTCATCAACCCCTTCCATTTCGTATAGCATCTTACCGGGTTTTATCTGTGCAACAAAATATTCAGGGTTACCTTTACCGCCACCCATACGAACTTCTGCAGGCTTTTGAGATATTGGTTTATCTGGAAAAATACGAATTCTAACTTGACCACCCCGCTTTATATGACGAGTCATGGCTCTACGAGCAGCCTCAATCTGGCGTGCAGTTAGACGACCGCTAGTAGTGGCTTTTAGACCAAATTCGCCAAAGCTAACTTTTGTTCCACGGGTAGCCAACCCGTTATTACGACCTTTCTGTTGTTTGCGGTATTTTGTTCTAGCTGGCTGTTGCATCTTTAGCTCCCTGCGTTTTTACAGTATCTTTAGTTTTAGACTTCTTAGTTGCAGTTGATTCATCATCTTTTTCTACAGTAGATTTAGCTTTTTTTGTAGCCGGCTCTTTTTTCACTTCAGAATCTTTCTTGGCTTCTTTAGCCGGACTCTTCGTAACTTTTTTAGCAATAATTTTTTTCTTGCTAGCAACTATTTTATCTGCCACCTCAACTTTATCTTTAGCAGTAGCTGATTTACCTGCAGCCTTAACCGGCTTTGTATCAGTCTCTGGTTTTATTTTTTTAGCAGTTGGTTTGGCTATTAGACGTTTCTTTTTCTTTTCCTTATCTAATTCTGGTGTTTTATCTGAGGGTGAAGCACCCGACAAGGACTGATCATTACGACCCATAATCTCACCCTTAAACACCCATACTTTAATACCTATGGCCCCATAAGTAGTCTGAGCTGTCGAAGTACCGTAATCTATATCAGCACGGAGAGTATGAAGTGGAACTCGACCTTCGCGGTACCACTCACACCGTGCAATTTCAATCCCGTTAAGTCGCCCAGCACTCTGTATTTTTATACCCAGAGCACCTAAACGCATAGCGTTTTGTATCGAACGTTTCATTGCTCGGCGAAACATAATACGCTTCTCTAATTGCTGTGCAATATTATCAGAGATTAGCTGTGCATCAATTTCAGGCTTCCGAATTTCTTCAATATTTACATGTACCGGCACGCCCATTCTTTTTTGCAATTCTCCACGGAGAAACTCAATATCCTCTCCCTTTTTGCCAATTACAATACCAGGACGAGAAGTATAAATAGTAAAGCGCGCATTCTTAGACGGACGCTCAATAACTATACGACTAACTGATGCATGAGATAGCTTTTTCTTCAGATACTCTCTAACTCTTATATCTTCCTGCAACATTATTGGAAAATTTGTTTTGTTAGCGTACCACTTAGATGACCAGTTTTTCTGTACTGAAAGTCGAAAACCTGTTGGATGTATTTTTTGTCCCATAATAACCTTAAAAGCCCCTATTTTTGGTTGCCAACCTTATCGCCCACGGTTAAAAAAATATGACATGTTGGCTTAATAATACGATTGCCACGACCTTTTGCACGAGCACTTGTGCGCATCATTGATGGGCCACGATCAATATATATAGTCGATACCTTTAATTCATCAATATCTGCTCCATCATTATGCTCGGCATTAGCAATGGCCGATTCCAATAATTTTCGAATAATTACCGCGCCTTTTTTCGGACTAAAAGCAAGAAGGTTCAATGCTCGGTCTACCGGCAATCCACGGACCTGGTCTGCCACCAAGCGCCCCTTTTGTTCAGATAACCGAACCCCGCGTAACACAGCAGATGTTTGCATACTTCAATTACTCCTATTTTTTTACTACTTTACGATCTGCAGAATGCCCTTTAAAAGTACGGGTATGAGAGAACTCACCCAGCTTATGCCCTACCATATTCTCAGTTACAAAAACAGGAATATGTTGTCTGCCATTATGTACTGCAATAGTAAGACCAATAAAATCAGGTAACACTGTAGAACGACGTGACCAAGTTTTAATAGGACGCCTATCTTTAATTGCACGTGCAGCCTCTACTTTTTCTTTCAAGTGCAAATCAACAAATGGGCCTTTTTTTACGGAACGAGCCATGATTTATTACCCCTTGTTCTTATTCGAATAACGACGGCGTACAATCATTCCGTCCGTACGCTTATTACTACGAGTGCGATAACCTTTTGCCGGAGTTCCCCAAGGACTAACTGGATGTCTTCCTGCTGCGGTCTTACCTTCACCACCACCATGCGGATGGTCTATTGGATTCATTACAACACCACGAACAGTAGGTCTAATACCCCGCCATCTATTCGCACCTGCTTTACCGATTGATCGGAGATTATGCTCAGAATTACCTACCTCACCAATTGTGGCGCGGCAATTAATGTGTACTTTACGAATCTCACCAGAGCGAAGTCTTAATTGCGCATAATCACCTTCACGAGCCAATAGCTGCGTTGAAGTGCCAGCAGAACGAGCAAGCTGCGCACCTTTTCCTGGCGATAACTCAACACAATGAATTGTAGTGCCAACTGGAATGTTACGTAATGGAAGTGCATTCCCATTTTTTATTGGAGCATCTACACCACTCATTAGCTGTGCTCCCACAGCAACCCCCTTAGGGGCAACAATATAGGTGCGCTCACCATCAACATAACAAAGCAAAGCTAGATTTGCACTTCTGTTTGGATCATATTCTAACCGCTCAACTTTAGCAGCAATACCATCTTTTTTACGACGAAAATCAATTATACGATAATGCTGTTTATGGCCACCACCCATATGACGTGTAGTAATACGCCCGGAATTATTACGGCCAGCAGTCTTACTTTGCTTCTCTACTAATTTCGAATAGGGTGCACCCTTATGTAAATCTGGATTAACAACCTTAACGAGTCCACGCCGCCCTGGAGAAGTTGGTTTGACTTTAATCAGTGCCATTATTTACCCTCCACCTGAGCTATTTCTGAAAAATTAATTTCTTGGCCGGATTTTATACTGACATAGGCTTTCTTCCAATTTGTTCTACGTCCCATAAAACGACCGAATCTTTTCTCTTTACCCTTAACATTTGACACTTGCACCCCCGTAACCTCTATTTTCTGTGACTTCCACATCAATTCAACGGCTGCTCGTATCTCTGGCTTAGTAGCATCTTGTACTACACGAAAGATTATTTGATTATTCTTTTCTACTATAAATGTGGCCTTTTCAGATACCTGAGGCTTTAGTAATACTTGCATCAATCGATCTTGACTAAAAATTTGTATGCTCATGACAGCATCTCCTCAATTTTTGTTACCGCACTTTGAGTCATTATTATTTTGTCATAACGCAAGAGACTTACTGGATCAGCATGACCCACCTCTACCACCATCACATTTGGAAGATTACGCGAAGACAAATAAAGATTTTCATCTATTTTATCTGTAATAAGCATCACCTGTTTCAAACCCATATCTTTTAATTTTTGTGCTAATAATTTTGTTTTTGGACTATCTACCGTAAATTCATTTACAACAGATAATCGACTATCACGTACCAGTTGCGACAAAATAGCACTCATTCCAGCACGATACATCTTACGATTCACTTTATGACTGAAATTATCATTTGGGCTACTAGGAAATATCTGACCACCACCACGCCACAATGGGCTGGAGGCCATGCCTGCACGTGCACGCCCTGTTCCTTTTTGCGCCCATGGTTTACGTGTAGATTTATTAACATCAGATCGCCCTTTTTGCGCACGATTAGCGCTACGGGCATTAGCCATATAAGCGGTTACTAGCTGATGAACAAGAGCCTCATTATACTCACGTCCAAACAAAGCATCTGATGCAGAAATATTTTCAGCGGACTGACCGTCATTACCAATAAGCTTAAGTTCCATTATGAACCCGCCTTTTTATCTTTCTTACCAACATCAGCGAGCTTACTTGCAGGCTGCTTTATACTTGTAATTTTAAAACTGGGGTGCACTAATACATCGCCGCCCTTTGAACCGGGAATAGCGCCCTTTATTAGAAGCAAACCTCTTTCAGTATCTATACGCAAAACTTCTAAATTTTGCGTCGTCTTCTGAACATTACCTAAATGTCCAGCCATACGTTTACCAGGAAATACACGGCCCGGATCTTGACACATACCTATAGAACCAGGTTTATTATGGGCTTTTGAATTGCCATGACTGGCGCGATTCGATGTAAAGTGATGACGTTTGATTACACCAGCAAAACCCTTACCAATGGTTATACCGGTTATATCTACTCTCTGACCTACCTGAAAGATCTCAGTATTTACAACAGCACCTGGTTTCAGAGTCTCCAACTGCTCATCTGTTACTCGAAATTCTTTAATTATATGACCAGCCTCAACTGCAGCCTTAGCAAAATGACCTGCCAAAGGCTTAGTGACTCGACTTGCCCTACGCTTACCGAAAGTTACCTGTACGGCTGAATATCCATCAGTACCAGGAGTTTTTATTTGCGTGACTCGATTATTAGACACATCAAGCACCGTTACTGGCTGGCTATGTCCATCATCTGTAAAAATACGGGTCATGCCTATTTTACGGCCGACTAATCCTAAACTCATTTTAAACCGCCTTTATATTGAAGGTATCGATTTCAATTGACCGACACTCTGTAACAACTTTAAACTTTCTTACCTAAAACCATCAATAAATTTTACTTAAAATTTATAATTTTATTTCTACATCTACACCAGCAGGCAAATCTAATCTCATTAAAGCATCTACAGTTTTATCTGTAGGATCCATAATATCCATTAGTCTCAAATGAGTACGAATCTCAAATTGATCACGCGAAGTTTTATTAACGTGCGGGGATCGTAACACATCAAACCGCTCAATACGTGTTGGTAGTGGTATTGGACCCTTCACCACTGCACCGGTACGCTTTGCAGTTTCAACAATTTCCATTGCAGACTTATCTATTAGCCTGTAATCAAAAGCTTTTAAACGAATACGTATTTTCTGGTTCTGCATTTTCTAACCTCAGAATGAAGATTCTAGATCCAGATTTATGTGCCTTAGCACCTAATTCTGACTCTTTCCTCCTTAAATTTTATTACTCTACAATTTTTGCTACTACCCCTGCACCAACTGTCCTGCCACCCTCACGAATAGCAAAACGCAAACCTTCTTCGCATGCAATCGGCGCTATTAAAGTCACTGTTACCGACACATTATCACCAGGCATTATCATTTCTGTACCTGCCGGCAACTCAACCGCACCCGTTACATCTGTAGTACGGAAGTAGAACTGTGGGCGATAACCCTGAAAGAATGGAGTATGACGCCCGCCTTCTTCTTTACTCAAAACATAAATCTCGGCTGTAAATTTTGTATGCGGAGTAATGGATCCTGGCTTAGCTAATACTTGACCACGCTCAACCTCCTCTCGCTTGGTTCCACGTAGCAGAACACCAACATTATCCCCTGCTTGACCCTGGTCTAGTAGCTTTCTGAACATTTCTACACCAGTACAGACTGTCTTGGTAGTGTCCTTCAAGCCAACAATCTCAAGCTCTTCGCCCACCTTAACAACACCACGTTCAACTCGACCAGTAACAACCGTACCACGCCCGGAAATAGAAAATACATCTTCTACTGGCATGATAAAAGCACCGTCTATTGCGCGCACCGGCTCAGGAATATAAGTGTCCAACGCTTCCGCTAGCTTAATTATGGAAGGCTCACCAATATCACTCTCGTCTCCCTCAAGAGCCTTCAGAGCAGAACCAACAATTACCGGGGTATCGTCACCAGGGAATTGATATTTGGTCAATAATTCACGAATTTCCATTTCAACTAATTCTATTAGTTCGTCATCATCCACCATGTCAGCTTTATTCATAAAGACAACAATGTAGGGCACACCTACCTGAC
>Ga0308012_10000929_pt1 | contig 16444 bp, 15 predicted proteins | sample Neamet179_FD_203133 | JGI IMG/M metagenome (GOLD analysis project Ga0308012, IMG submission 203133) | Marine microbial communities from water near the shore, Antarctic Ocean - #179 | ecosystem: Environmental > Aquatic > Marine > Unclassified | place: Southern Ocean | collected 2014-07-25 | reverse complement strand
GTGTTCGCTGTCCACTGGCAAAATTTTTGCTCCGTGCACGGCAGCTTCAGCCAAAAGCAGCGGCCCAGCTGTTACCAGTGACTCTTTGTTTGCAAGTGCTAACGTTGACCCCTGCCGCACTGCGTTCAAGCTCGGGACCAAACCAGCCACACCTATAATAGCCGACATAACCCAATCTACTGGACGATCAGCCGCATCAGAAATTGCCATATCTCCAGCAGTTGTCTCAATGCCAAGCCCTGACACCCCATCTTTCAATTCCGGCAACAACTCCGGGAACGCTGTAACAACCAAATCAGGCCGGAATTCATGCGCATCTCGAATTAGCTGCACAATGTTACGCCCACCAGTCAGTGCGGTGACTTTATAGGAAGTTCTGTCCCGGCGCACCAAATCAAGCGTATTTTGCCCGATTGAGCCAGTGGCGCCGAATATAGAAATGCTGCGCATCAGTCTAATAACAATGCCGTTATTAACCCGAGCACAGCAGCAGCCCCGATAAAGCCATCAAACCGATCCAGAAACCCACCATGACCTGGAATAAGATTAGAGCTGTCTTTCACCCCAGCGCAACGTTTCACCCAACTCTCGGCAATATCGCCCATCTGAGCACCAAAAACTACTAATACTGAGATAGGTATCATCCAATGCGCGATAGAAGCAAATGAAACCATCCAGTACACACCAGAATATTGACTTAAAATAAATCCAAAACTAATAGCCAAAACCCAACCTACTATGGTGCCACTCCAAGTTTTTTTGGGGCTGATAGAAGGCCAAAACTTAGCCCCACCAATGCTGCGACCAGCAATATATCCACCAATGTCTGACAAAATCACCAACACTGCTAAAATGCCAATACCAACAAGCCCAAAATTCAAAACAAGATACCAAAACGCTAGCATGCCCACTGTTAAAAGTGCCCCATAGGCCACATAAACGCCCCTATTTTTTTTCACTAAAGAACTCCCAATCAGAATGGTCAAAAAGCCAGAGACACTTGGTAGCATTAATCCAGAATTCAAAATGGCAGGATAGACCACCATGGGCAACCAGCCCAATACAGCCACAGCCGTCACAGCAAACAAGCGCCGCCCGGTTAGGCCAAACATCCTCGTTAATTCCCATAGCATCGCTACCACACTAACAAAACCAAGTATCAAAACACCGGTACTGCCAACATAAAGTGATCCAGAAAAGACGAGTAACATAACCACAGCAGAGGTTAGACGCAGAGGTAAGTCCGCCCATTTTTGTTGGTTCATGCTGTTAAGGCTCCGTACCTACGATCCCGAGTTCCAAATCTAGAAATCAGCTGAGTGAATTGAAGTGCTGTAAAATCTGGCCAGAGCGTCTCGACAAATTCATATTCTGCATACGCCGATTGCCAAAGTAAGAAATTAGAAATGCGGGCTTCCCCGCTGGTGCGTATTACGAGATCGGGGTCCGGCAAAAAGTGTGTATCCAAGAAACTTGCTAATACTTCTGCGGTCACGCTTTGTGCAGCTAATTTGCCTGCCTCCACCTCACGCGCCATACGCTGAGCTGCGCGGGTAACCTCATCTCGGCCCCCATAATTCAGCGCGATCGTCAGGTGAATTGTTGAGTTTCCTGAGGTTACAAGCTCAAGCTCATCCATCAATTGCACAAGTGTATCGTCTAATTTAATACGGTCGCCTATGAAGCGAACTCGCACGCCCTCATCAATTAGAGCTTGTGTTTCACGCCTAATATAGCGCTTGAATAGCCGCATTAGGCCACTCACTTCCACCTGTGTACGCTTCCAATTTTCAGTGGAAAAGGCAAAAACTGTAAGATATTTTACCCTAACTTCTGGACATGCTTGGACTATTTCACGAACCCGTTTAGCACCGGCATGGTGCCCCACCAGACGCGGCCGACCACGCCGTTGCGCCCAACGGCCATTGCCATCCATGATTATCGCAACATGTTCCGCAACCTGTGTCATTCAGAGCACCAATCTAAACCATCATTATTTCAGCTTGCTTCGCATCCAAAGAGGTATCCACCAATTTGATTTGAGCATCCGTCATAGATTGTACTTCTAATTCCCAAAGTTTCTGATCATCTTCAGACATGCCAGCAGCTTTACCTTTTTTTATCTTATCCATTCCATCACGACGCACATTGCGCACGGATACCCGACAATTTTCAGCATAGCCTGCGGCTACTTTAGTCAACTCGCGACGGCGTTCTTCATTAAGCTCAGGTATTGGCAGCATGATGATGGTTCCATTGGTTTGCGGGTTGATTCCTAGACCACTCTCACGAATTGCCTTTTCAACTTTTCCAACAAGGCCTTTATCCCAAACGTTTACCGTGACCATCCGGGATTCAGGCACATTGACTGTTCCAACCTGGTTGATAGGTGTCATTTGACCGTAGGCATCCACCAAGATTGGATCCAAAATAGAGCCACTCGCGCGGCCCGTACGCAGAGATGCAAATTCAGTCTTCAGTGAAGACATTGCGCCATCCATGCGGCGTTGCAGGTCATCAACATCAATATCTAAGGGGTCATCTGACATTATTACTCTCTCTTGCTTTTGTTATCCATGAACTTTCGTATAGGTGCCAGTTCCCGACAATATACCCCTAAATCCACCGGGTTCATCTAGTGAAAAAACAATAATCGGCAAATTATTATCCCGTGCTAGGGCTATCGCCGAGGCGTCCATCACTTTCAGCCGCTTTTGCAACACTTCATCGTAGGTTACTGTGTCATAGCGCACAGCATCTAAGTGTACGTTAGGATCTTTATCGTAGATTCCATCAACCTGCGTCCCTTTGAAAATAGCCTCACAGGCCATTTCGCTGGCGCGCAAGGTGGCGGCAGTATCTGTCGTAAAGTACGGATTTCCAGTACCAGCAGCAAAAATAACCACTCGTTTTTTTTCTAAATGTCTGACGGCCCGTCTACGTATGTAGGGCTCACACACTTGATCCATGGGAATAGCTGACACCACGCGGGTATGGATCCCCTGCTCTTCTAAAGAGCTTTGCATCGCCAACGCGTTCATAACAGTGGCTAGCATACCCATATAATCCGCAGTAGTGCGCTCCATACCTTGGGCGGAGCCCTGTAGGCCACGAAAAATATTACCTCCGCCAATCACCATACAAATCTCTGTACCCATCGAATGCACAGTTTTTACTTCTGCGGCAATCCGTTCGACTGTAGGCGGATGTAGTCCGTAGCCCTGGTCACCCATAAGGGCCTCACCAGAAATTTTTAATAGAACACGCTTGAATTGACCCTGAGAAACGGAAATATCGTGCATTGTGCCCTCATTTGAATTTTGACTAAGATGTAGGAAAACTATGGTAAGAGCAATGACGCGTTACGCCTGAAACGAAAAAAGCGGAAAAAGCCCAAAATGCAGTTTCAAACCTTAGTCCAACACCTTGATAAGGCCCGTCCGATATTGATTGCTGGAGCCACGGCTAGCGGAAAATCGGCTTTAGCGCTCAAAATTGCTGCTGAATTAGGTGGCGTGATCGTAAATGCGGATGCTTTACAGGTTTATGGTGGCTGGCGCGTACTTACCGCGCGCCCAAGCACGCAAGAAGAAGCACAAGTTCCACATTTTCTTTATGGTCACGTCCAAAATCAGGCGAGCTATTCAGTAGGGGATTGGTTGCGCGACATCACTCCCATCCTCACCTCTGGTCAACGCCTGATTATAGTAGGCGGTACGGGATTATATTTCAGGGCCTTAACTGAAGGTCTAGCAGATATCCCGCCAATCAGGGAAGATATTCGCAGGCAATCTACCCATTTTTTAAGTGTGGGCAAAACTGATGTTATGCTCGCTGCGTTAGACGATGCCACGCGTGCTAAAATCGACGTTCAAAATCCAATGCGGGTGTCGCGAGCATGGGAGGTATTACAAAGCACGGGTCAATCTATTTTGACTTGGCATGCGCAGACACCACCACCCTTAATATTACTCGACAGCTGTGACGCTTTACATCTATCCAGTCCGGTAGAATGGTTAAACGCCAGATTGGCAATGCGGTTTGATGTGATGATCAAAAATGGAGCTTTGGATGAAGCACAAGCAAACTTGAAGAATTGGAATCCAGACTCACAGTCGTCTCAAGCGATTGGTGCACCCGAGTTGATCGCGCACCTACGGGGGCACTGCAGTTTGGAAGAAGCAAAAAAAATGGCTGTGATCGCCTCACGTCAATACGCGAAGCGCCAACGCACCTGGTTTAGAAAACGCATGGTGCACTGGCGCAGCCTCGAAACTCATAACCTATAGAATAATTATATAATGGCTTTACGCAGTCGGCCTGTGACCCAAGGAATCAATCTTGATTAATTGGCCGCTGGTTAATAAGATCAAATACAAGCTTAGGATTAAGCTGAAGCTGAAGCCGCGTCTATTTTTAGTACAAGGGTGGAACACAACATGTGTTTTCAGCGGTATTAAATTTGATAGTTCTTTTTTAGCGCTAACAACGATAGCAATCGTATCTTTATTATAAAATATTATAAAATTATTATAAAATTAATTGAAGTTTTCGTTGACGTATGAAGCAATATGGGGATGAATAGGTGTCAGTCACAGGAACTATTTGAACACTATAAAATGATACTACGTGATACCTCATCAAAGATATTTTTGATTTTATCGGGAGATAACAATGACAAAAAATAATAGTTTTATGCACCCAGCTGCAGAAATGTACGCCTCAGAAGAGAAAGCCGGCAAGCTCGATCGCCGGGAATTCATCTCGCGTGCCACAGCTTTGGGTGTGTCTACCGTTGCAGCCTACGGCTTGTTAGGCCTCGATGCCCCTGCTGAAGCTGGCGGCCATGCAAAAATGGGCGGTACCATCCGTATGCAGATGGACGTCAAAGCCATGAAAGATCCACGCACCCATGACTGGACACAGATTTCGATCTTCTCAGCAGGTTGGCTGGAGTATCTGGTAGAATACAATAGCGACGGTTCATTCAAACCGATGTTGCTGTCCAGCTGGGAAGCCAATGCTGATGCCACGCAATATGTATTGAAGATCCGTGAAGGCGTAAAATGGAACAATGGCGACGATTTTACTGCTGACGATGTTGCACGCAATATTATTGGCTGGTGCGATAAGGGCCTTGAAGGCAACTCCATGGCCGGTCGCATGGCCTCTTTGGTCGATGAAGCAACCGGTAAGGCCCGTGAAGGTGCCGTCGTGGCTGTAGACTCCTCCACAGTTCACCTAAACCTGTTGCAACCAGATATTACAATTGTTCCCGGCATGGCGGATTACCCTGCTCAGATTGTACACAAGTCGTTTACGGTTGAAACAATGGTGTCCAATCCAATCGGTACAGGCTTCATGTTGCCAGAAAACTTGGAAGTTGGCGTAAAAGCCTCCATCGTAAAAAACGAAGGTTTTGAATGGTGGGGCTATGCCGCTGGCAAAGGTGGTTATATTGATAGGATAGAATTCATTGATTATGGCAGCGATCCTGCAACTCACATGGCGGGTTTTGAATCTGAAGAGTTCGACCTGAACTGGGAAACTACTGGTGAGTTTGTTGAACTTTACGATGCCCTTGGCCTCGTCAAGTCACAGGTTGCTTCTGGGGCCACGATCGTTGTCCGTCCAAACCAGGGTCACGCACCATATGACAATAAAATGGTCCGCCAAGCACTAGCAATGGCAGTTGACAATGAAATTTTGAACGAATTAGGTAATGCAGGTTTGGGCGTTGCTGCAGATAACTGTCATGTTGGCCCAATGCACCCAGAGCATAATCCAGATGTGACTCGTGCACCATTTAACCCTGGCAAAGCCAAAGAGCTTATGGACGCTTCAGGTCATGGCGACTTTGAACATGAGCTTCGGTCACTGGATACAGGTTTCTGGAAGGACACTTGCGATGCGGTTGCAGCGCAACTGCGTGACGCAGGGATTAAAGTGAAACGCACTTTAATGCCTGGTAGCACTTTTTGGAATGATTGGACTAAATTCCCCTATTCCGCAACAAACTGGAATCATCGACCCTTGGGAACACAGGTGCTAGGTTTGGCATATAAATCAGGCGAAGCTTGGAATGAGTTTGCTTGGAGCAATGCAGAATTTGACGGCCTGCTGGCAGAAGCCAACTCTTTGGCAAATGCTGATGAGCGCAGGGTTGTGATGGGGAAAATTCAAGCTTTGGTCATCGAAGAAGGCGTTACCTGTCAGCCGTATTGGCGTTTAGTGCAGCGGCACCACGTTGAGGGTCTCGTCGGAGTTGACATGCACATCGCCTACCTTCCTCAAATATATAAGTGGGGCCACGCAGTTTAAAGAAGTGTGAATGTTAAGGCCGCTCCTAATTTTAGGGGTGGCCTTAATTTTAATAGCCACGAACACGAAATTATATGACAGGAACGCACACCATGGGGATTTTTATCCTACGCAGAACAGGTGTCATGCTGCTCACAGCTATTTGCCTCACATTTATTGTATTTTTAATGACAAATCTTTACCCAAATTTGGAAAAACTTGCAAAGAACGAAGGTAATTTTCGGATGTCTGATGCTGAAGTTGCAAGCTTTTTAGGCAACCGGGGATATACACAAGGTAAACTGCAAAATTATGGTGAATGGCTCGGCGTTCTACCCGGTTATGTTATTGAGGGCATAGACGGCAAGACCCGCGGCCGCTGCTCAAATCATGGAGCTATAGTGGAAAATACAGGGAAATATTGCGGTGTTATCCAAGGGAATTGGGGCTTTTCCAGTCGATTCAAAGAACCAGTGTCAAAGATAGTCGCAAAGCGGCTTGCTCTTACTGGGAAGCTAATGTTTTGGGTTTTGGCAGTGATGATCCCAAGCGCTTTAATTATTGGGATTATGGCTGGCATGCGCGAAGGTTCTCGCCTTGATAGAGCTTTATCTACGGGAGCAATTGTGACCACCGCCACCCCTGAATATGTTTCAGGGGTTATCTTCATTGCGGTTTTTACCTCATCCGCTGTAGGCCTGAAATGGTTTAAAGGTTCGGCCACCTCCGCTATGGACCACGCGACGCTCGAGAATTTTCTTCTGCCTGTGCTCACCATTGCCCTGTATGGCATGGGGTACATAGCCCGGATGACCCGTGCGTCCATGGCAGAAGTCATGACTGCGCAGTATATCCGCACCGCACGGCTTAAGGGCGTTAGCTTTGCAAATATAGTTTTGAAACATGCGCTGCGCAATGCGTTGATTGCACCGTTTACCGTAATTATGCTGCAAATCCCATGGCTGTTGAACGGCGTGGTGATTGTTGAAGTCTTATTCAACTTCAAAGGCTTTGGCTGGGTGTTGGTGCAAGCGGCCAGCAATAATGATATCGATTTGTTGCTTGCTGTCTCTGTGGTTAGTGTTGTTGTTGTTCTATTGACGCAGCTTATATCTGACATCGGCTATGTCTTCTTAAACCCCCGCATTCGCATTACTTAAGGAGACCAGATTCGTGCAAAATCTCACCTGGACCGGCACCTTAGGTGTTTATATCAATCCTTTTTTTCTAACCGCACTATCTGCCTTTTTTGTCTTTGCAGTGTCTGCTGCCGCACGCGGGTTTTCACGTCTAGATGGACGAAACCTGCTAAACCCCACACCGCCATCAATTGCGTTGTTGGGACCAACGGCAGTGATCGGCCTTGTGCTTTGGCTTTTAAGCCTTACCGGTTTGCCCCCCTTTGCGATGCTAGGACTCGGCAACATAACACTATCTTTGGTGGTCTGCCTTATAATTGGCTTAGCCACTGGGTTTGGTCTATTCCAGATATCCTCTGAACTGATTTTCAGACTAGTTTGGAGTACGTTCTATGTCGCCCTCTGCCTATTTTTGATATATTTTATTGTAGGTTTATTTGTTGCGCCTGAAACAGCAGGCATCGTCGGTGCCATTTCCAAACAACTAACCCCAACCTGGATTGCCTTGCTCGTCACCTTTGCAGTCTCCATCTATTTCAAGCGCAGCTTAGGCCTTTACGGCAAATTGTTCGACAGTCCTATTGGCATGATAGGCCTCGGCTTGGTATTATTTTGGGTATTCACCGCCCTTTTAGGGGCAGGCTTTGATTTGATTGCCACCCATGACCCCTTGGGCCAAGTCTCCGGGATGAAAAACAAACACCCAGGCATTCCATTGCGTGGCGCAGAAGCAAACGATTATCCCTACTACCTGTTTGGTGGCGATACGCTTGCACGTGATGTGTTTAGCCGTGCGATCGTGGGCAGTGGTATTGTAATTGTGATCGCACCCGCAGCCACAGTCTTTGCCTTTATGATCGGCATCACTTTAGGACTGCCAGCTGGTTATTTTGGCGGACGTTTAGATACAGTACTGAGCTTTCTGTCTAATATGGTTTTGGCGTTTCCAGTAATCTTGCTATTTTTTCTTCTGGTCACACCAGAGATCATTGAATCGGGCCTGCCAAACTATCTGGCCGTGATCCTCTTTGTATTTCCAGTAATTTTTATCGCAGTAGCGCAGTTCTCCAAAAACCGCCTAAAACCAAATTTTTTAACCCTAAAATTTCCTGTTATCATGATTATCACTATTTGGCTGTATTTAAGCTTGATTTCTGAGACAGGTAAGACGATTGCACTCTTGCCACCACTTTTGGATCTGTTCGATGTGCCCTCAGAAATATTGGTAGTTTTCGTATCGGTGGTCTTCGTCAACTCCCCCACCGTCTTCCGGATTGTGCGAGGCCTGACCTTGGACGTCAAAACGCGCGACTATGTGGCCGCAGCCCAAACCCGTGGCGAAGGGCCTTGGTATATCATGCTTTGGGAAATTTTGCCTAATGTGCGTGGCCCGCTCATCGTGGATTTCTGCCTGCGCATTGGCTATGCCACTATTCTATTGGGCACGCTCGGCTTCTTCGGCTTAGGGCTAGAGTCGGAAAGTCCCGATTGGGGAACGACCATCAACGCTGGGCGCAAATTACTCTCAGTTTATCTGGCCCCGCCTTTGGTGCCCGCCTTTGCCTTAATGAGCTTGGTGCTGGGTCTAAACCTATTGGCTGATGGGCTGCGTGAAGAAAGTTTAAGAGATTAATTTAATGATAAAGCAAGAGACTGATAGCCCTATCCTTGAAATCGAACAGCTTTCGATTTCCTTTTTTACGCGGCTTAACGAAATCCCCGCAGTTATGGACTTTAGTTGCACCGTCCAACCCGGCGAGGCTATGGGTTTGGTCGGCGAATCCGGTTGTGGAAAATCCACCGTGGCCCTTGGCGTGATGCAAGATCTAGGAGTTAATGGCCGCGTAGTCGGCGGCACAATCAAGTTCAAAGGCCAAGACCTGAACCTGATGAGCCCAGAAGATCTGCGTGAGATTCGCGGTTCTGAGATTGCTATGATCTATCAGGAGCCCATGGCCTCCCTCAATCCGGCGATGAGAATAGGCCAGCAGTTGATGGAAGTGCCAATGATACATGAGGGCATCAACAAAGAAGACGCCTATGCGCGGGCTTTGGAGGTTGTAACAGATGTAAAACTTCCGGATCCAGAACGGATTTTGAAGTCATTCCCGCATCAGCTCTCGGGCGGCCAACAGCAACGTATCGTGATTGCCATGGCGCTTATGTCTAAACCAAGCCTGTTAATTCTGGATGAACCCACAACGGCGTTAGACGTGACGGTTGAGGCCGCCGTAGTGAAACTGGTTAAAGACTTAGGCAAGAAATATGGCACCTCAATGCTGTTCATTTCGCATAATCTCGGGTTAATCTTAGAAACCTGTGACCGGATTTGTGTGATGTACTCCGGTGAAGCAGTGGAAACAGGTCGTATCGAAGATGTATTTAACAAAATGCAGCACCCCTACACACAGGCGCTCTTTCGCTCGATCCCACTACCAGGCGCCGATAAAAATGACCGCCCATTAGTGGCCATTCCCGGAAATTTTCCACTACCGCACGAGCGTCCGAATGGCTGTAACTTCGGCCCACGCTGTGATTATTTTCAGGCTGGCCGCTGTAATCAAGATGCCATCCAGATGGATATTGTCCCTCACGGCGACCGCCACGGCTCTCGCTGCCTGAAGTGGAATGAAATCGACTGGGATGCGCCACTAGAATTGGCTGAGCGGAAAATCAAAGCTGAGCCGGGCCACGTTATACTTAAGATTGAGAACCTTAAAAAATATTATGAAGTAGCTGCCAATGCTCTGTTTGGCGGTGGCAATAAGAGAGTTGTAAAGGCTAATGAGACCCTGAGCTTTGAGGCCCGAGAATCCGAAACGCTTGCCATTGTTGGAGAATCAGGCTGTGGCAAATCGACCTTTGCCAAAGTCTTGATGGGACTGGAGACCGCGACTGAAGGTGAAATACTGCTAGAAGGCAAAAACATTGAAGGCGTTTCCATTGAGGCTCGAGATACCAAAACCGTTGCTGATGTACAGATGGTATTCCAAAATCCCTTTGACACGCTCAACCCTTCCATGACAATCGGCAGCCAGATTTTGCGAGCTTTGGAACTTTTTCGGATTGGCAATTCTGCGAGGGAGCGTACCGAACGCATGCTCGAGCTTCTCGATCTGGTGAAATTGCCACGTGAATTTGCCAACCGGATGCCGCGCCAGCTATCTGGTGGACAAAAACAACGTGTTGGAATTGCCCGCGCCTTTGCCGGAGATGCCAAAATTGTGGTGGCAGATGAGCCAGTATCAGCTTTAGATGTATCTGTTCAAGCAGCGGTCACCGATCTGCTGATGGAAATCCAGCGTGAACATAAAACTACATTGCTGTTCATCAGCCATGACCTGTCGATTGTGCGCTATCTAGCAGACCGCGTATTGGTAATGTATCTCGGCCATGTGGTGGAAATGGGTACAACTGAGCAGGTGTTCCAGCCGCCCTATCATCCCTATACTGAAGCTTTGCTAAGTGCTGTACCTATTGCCGATACCTCTATCCAGAAAAAGCGCATCGTGCTTGAAGGTGACATTCCATCCGCGATGAACCCGCCTTCTGGTTGTCCGTTCCAAACCCGCTGTGGATGGAAGGGCGAAGTACCAGGCGGATTGTGCGATATTGACTTACCTGAGGTACGTCAATTGACCCGCGGTCATCAGATAAAATGCCATTTGGCTGATGATATTTTGGCCCGCATGGAACCTGTGATCAAAATAGCCGCTGAATAGGGTGCTTACAAAACACAACGACAGCACCATGAGTGCGGCCGTTTCCCTATGGACCGGACAGAGCCATCCAAACAGGTAAAATCACAAAAAAAACTGCGTTCTGGCAAGATATTAGGTTGCGCCTGTGCGCAGTTCCAGAGATATATGACTAAACGAAATGTCGATAAGTGGGCATGTCAAATTAACAAAACTTAATACAAACCCAGTATTAATGCTGGGTTTTCACGGCAACAACTTGGGGGTAATGACCATGGCCGGATCAGTAAACAAAGTCATCATTATTGGAAATTTGGGTCAAGATCCAGAGGTGCGAAATTTTCCAAACGGTGGAAAGGTGTGTAACTTCTCTGTAGCAACCTCTGAAAACTGGAAAGACAAAAATACTGGAGAGCGCCGTGAGCGTACTGAATGGCACCGAGTTTCAATTACGTCTGAGCAATTGGTTCGTGTAGCCGAGCAATATCTTCGCAAAGGCTCAAAAGTCTACCTTGAAGGCCAATTGGAAACTCGGAAGTGGCAGGACCAATCAGGTCAAGACAAGTACACAACTGAAGTTGTTTTACGACCCTATCGCTCTGAATTGACGATGCTAGATGGCCGTAGCGACAGCGCACAAGGCGGCGGCACCCAAGGCGGTTCCATTGCTGATCAAAGTGGTGGCGGCTATATGGCCGATCAAAGTGGTGGACAAGGTAGTGGCAACCAAAGTAGTGGCAATAATAGCCCTGCACTATCCGCGGATCTAGACGACGAAATTCCGTTCTGAAGATTACATAATCAATTTTTGCAGATTAAAATGTCAAAGCCCTGTTTTTACGGGGCTTTAATTTTTACTGCCGCTACCCACCCCTCGCTACGACTAGTGCTGATGGGCGATAAGGCTGTCGTGGAGCAAGCCGTCAAGGTCGGCACAACAGCGCTAAACAGGCGTACTCGCATCACAGATCGCATGCTTTAAACGACCAGAGTCTGCGACCAATCGACCGCTGTCACGCGATCGAAAGGTGTTGCAGACTTTAATTGATGGTGGCCAAAAGCTGACGGGTTTTCATCCATTTGCAATAGCCTCATTTCGAACCCATTTATTTTCTAAATGCTAAGAAGAACAATCCCCCAAGTATTAAACTACCAAGCCCTCGCGCTAGTAGCACGCTAAACGCATCACCACTTTCTTTAGCAACGAACCAGCACAACGGTAGTATTACGAGATAGGTCGTAATAGAGGTTGAAACCAATAAAAATTGACTACGCTCATTTGCTACTAAAAGCTCAGCAAAGAATTGTTCAAAGACGTAAGCTGGCAATGCAATCATAAAAGCAGCCAGCAACCACAAAACTAATGTGCGATCTGCTCCGCCCTCGATGAGGTCAAGGATCGGTGCGAGAAAGAACGCTGAAACTGCGAGTCCTATGGTAGTTATGATTACTGAAGCTCTCAGCAATTTACGCACTGTATCTTGGAGTGCGAAGCTCGTAACAATGCTACGTTGGCCAAGCGCATAGCTATAATAGAGGAAAGCGGCCGCGAACGTCGCCTGAGGAATTCTGCAGAAGATCATATAAATTCGAGTAGCAACTGCTGCTGCAGCCACAGCGGCAACACTAAATGTACCGATCAATAGTAATGGAATAAGGGCGGACACATAGTCGTTCAGACGGCGCGCACCGGCCCCAGGTCCATGACGCAACAGCGCGAAGAATTCGGCTCCGAAACTGACGGAGATATTGGATAGGCTCCAATTCACTCGATATCGCAAAAGCCAGGACGCCAAAATAGAGGCGGCAATTGCCATCGTAGCTTCACTAACCAAAGTCGCCCAGGCTACCGCCGCAGTAGGCGAAGAAAACAACGCTGCGATTGGCGCAACATACAAAAAAATTATATTCAATCCTGCATTTGCAACCAGACCAAAAACTAAAACTGCGATTGCAAAACGTCGGTGCCCGCAAATTTTCAAGGTCTCGTTGGCTGCATAATACAGCAGGAAAAGCCCAGAACCGATCAATCGGATGACTATATATGCCGCAATCAATGGCACAAGCGTTTCAATTTGGCCAAACATGTACAGCAGTGGTTCGATCGCGGGGGTTGCTGCGATTAGTAAACATGTTAATCCAAAGGCTACCACAACAAGCCCGAGCACTAATGGCAGAAATGTCCGCTTCGTTCGCCCTGCCCCTTCAGCTTGTGCAAGGCGCGTTGAATAGCTATCGGAAAAGCCCAACACCCCTGCCATCACCGCTATCACCAAAATGTCAGCTTGCCCAACAGCCGCTAGCTGCACTGCACCGAAAGGCGCAACCATTGCGAGGTCGATAGCACCAAAACCGACAATGATCATGCCCGCCCAAAAAGCGACGGAAACATAACCGAGATAGCCCGAAACTGTCAGTTGAGAATGATCGGTTTTGACCCCATCGCGCAGCATCAAGAAGATACTTCGCGTGTGAAGCCGTCAGTGGTGGCAATGAGAGAAAACACTTCGTTTAACGCTCCAAATTACTTTTAGTATTATCTAATATTATTATGACACTTCAGTTTTCTTAGGCTGAAGTCACGTTACAAATCGGTAACGTGGCCACCAGCCACGGAGGCTTCGGCTGCCAAGAACCTACGACCAATTGATTAAAAGCCCCTTAATTTCAGCGATTAGAAGAATAATATGTGAGGGGATGATAAAATATCGGTTACGTGCGTTGTCTGCAGTCTTTGCGTCAAAACCGTGTCATAATGTCCCGTATTTTGAGTAACCCGCATTTTGGGTCAGTAAAAATTCCGTGGAAAAGCTTTCTAGTCGTGGGATAGATAGTTCAAGCACACACACTTCAGCCTATTTTCTTATTATCCCATTTCAAGTCAACAGTTCTGGCGTAGTTAGTGCGCCGCGCCAGAGCCTGTTGAATCTTGCAATACAGATAAAATTACCTCGGTTGGTACATCAGAGGTTACAAAGGCTTGGCCAATATCTCGAGCCATAATGAAGTTTAATTTTCCACTAATAACTTTTTTATCCTGACCCATTAGCTCCAAAAGCGCTAATGCATTAGGTATTTCTCCATTGATATCACTAATATCAGTCTTCATCCCCATGGTTTTGAGGTGCGCGCGTATCCGTGATGGGGCTTCCTGCGCACACAAACCCAACCGCGCAGATGTCTCAAATGCCAACGCACAGCCAATAGCCACGCCTTCACCATGCAATAATCGATCGGAGTAGCCTGCCGCAGCTTCCAATGCATGACAAAAGGTATGACCCAAATTAAGTAAAGCACGGTCACCCCGCTCGGTCTCATCACGAACAACAATGTCTGCCTTCATCTGGCAGGATACCTGGACAGCCTCAATCCGAGCAGCTGTATCGCCCCTAGCCAGAGCAGGACCAGTAAGCTCCAACCAATTAAAAAATACTGCATTACCCAGTAAACCATACTTAACCACTTCGCCGTAGCCAGCAAGAAAATCCCTTGGTGTCAAAGTGTTCAAGACATCGATATCTGCCAATACTAAACTGGGTTGGTGAAACGCACCTATAAGGTTTTTGCCCTGCGGAGCGTTGATCCCAGTTTTACCGCCCACAGAGCTATCAACCTGAGCCAAAAGGCTGGTAGGTATTTGAATGAACCGCACCCCACGGCGCAAAATAGCGGCAGCAAAACCGACTAGGTCTCCAATAACTCCACCACCCAGGGCAATTACAACATCACGACGCTCAACTTTTTCTTCCAAGAAAAAATCAACAGTTTGGTTGAGAAACAACCAGCTTTTAGTGCTCTCACCAGCAGGCAAAGTCAAAGATGCGTGCTCAATACCAGAAAAATCTAGGGATGCCGTCAGACTAGCTAAATGCAGCGGTGCAACATTGCTATCAGTAATAATAACAACTTTTGAACGTTCTAAAAATGGAGAAATATATTGCGCAGCCTTATCCAAAAGGCCTTGACCGATATGAATATCATAAGCCCGCTCACCCAATGCCACATTTACAGAAACACTCATGGCTAATCTCCTCTTGCGCTCATAACATCCGGCCACTTCCTCAATGAAGCTAACACGTCTTGCATAGTTTGCATTATCGAACAGCTGGAATTAGTTATAATACTGAGGTCTGCCAAATGATATTGGTCTTTACGGTCCTCAAAAATCTTGGTCAGAGTTTCTTTTGGGTTCAATGTTTTAAGCAACGGTCTGCTTTCCTTGTTACGAACACGCTCCCACAAGAGCTCCAAATTGACATCAAGAAACACCGAGACACCGAGCTCGGAGATCAACCTACGGTTTTCTCCAGACATGAACGCGCCGCCTCCCGTAGATAAAACACAGGCTGGCCCCTTCAATAAACGCTCAATCACTTTTGATTCTGCTGACCTAAAAAAGGCTTCACCGTCCCGCTCAAATATCTCTGTAATGCTTCGGTTTGCAGCGACAGATATTTCATTATCAGAATCCATAAAGGAAACCTTCAGCTCCGAAGCCAAGGCTTTCCCAACCGCAGTCTTACCAGAGCCCATCATTCCCACTATGACCACTGTTTTATTGAGCGACATCTGTCTTATTCCACGTTTTAAAATTAACTAGCTTGTATCTTCAATGGCCCGATTGCTACAAAAAGACCATAAGTAAATATTGTATCAAAGGAAAACTATGCGTGATGATAATATTCTTTAAATATTTTTTCTACTTATTAGTGTTTTCTGGCGTTATGTTTGTTTCTTTTGCCTACTTAGGCCCAATATTTGGCGTGGATTTTTCTGCTCACATGCAATCTATTGAGATGGTGATTGATCTGGGTATAGAATAGTATGCGAACGGCTACAACTTTAGCTCTAATACTTTTGACTACGCCTCTTTCGGCTCAGTCTAATGCTCCTATTTCAGCGATTGATTGGCTATCGCAACCAGGCTTAGTTCCTTTAAGTGAAAGTAGCTCAATTATCGGCGATCCAACTAATGGGGCTGTTTTAGATGAGATCACGACTATTGAGTTGGAAGGATCAATTACTAAGTCTTACGGGTTGATACCCACCAAAATATCAAAAATTCCAATAAATTTTTGGACAGATGTCGACCCCTCCACCTTGATCCAAATCATTGGATCGCTGTCTGGTCCAGGCCTTCCAGCTGCAAACGATTTACTACTCCGTGCTTTACTGGCAGAAACTTTAGGTGATGAGGTGGTGCTGGGAGTACGTGTCAGGGCACTTATAGATCTCGGTGCAGTCCACGCCGCTTACAGTCTTTTAGGCCAGTCACAAATCGATAATTTAGAAAGTTTTGCCCTCTTT
>Ga0308012_10000928_pt1 | contig 16452 bp, 15 predicted proteins | sample Neamet179_FD_203133 | JGI IMG/M metagenome (GOLD analysis project Ga0308012, IMG submission 203133) | Marine microbial communities from water near the shore, Antarctic Ocean - #179 | ecosystem: Environmental > Aquatic > Marine > Unclassified | place: Southern Ocean | collected 2014-07-25 | reverse complement strand
CAGTAAATTTTTTTATATGAATATATTACCTCGTAGTGCTTTTGGGCAAACGGTTTTATTGATTGGTTTTTTACTTTTTATTAATCAAATCGTTTCCTATGTCTCTTTTGCTATTTATGTTTTTGATCCCCATCAACAACAAATAAACCAGTTATTAGCTAAACAAGTTCGTGTCGTTTTTATTGATATTGATGATGTTAAACTAAGTCCCAAAATGGCTAAAGCTTTTCATAATGAAACGGGCATTGGTGTATACCGTGAAGTAGACGCCGTTAAATTTGGTTTAGCCAACGCAGTATCATACCCTTATCGTTCAGAGCAAATGTCGATATTATTAGGGGGTCCTGCAGAGGTTAGGATTTCTGATGGTAATGAATACTTATTTTGGATTCGAGCGCCGCAAGCACCTCATCTCTGGGTTAAAATCCCCCTTAATGGTATGGAAAAAGGCAGCATTTCACCCCTTATATTTTTTATGGTGGTTATTGGCTTATTAAGTGTTATAGGAGGTTGGATTTTTGTTAGGCAACTGAATCGTCCGTTAAAATCATTAGAAATAGCTGCCGAAGATGTTGGTCGAGGTGATTTTCCTGATCCTCTGATTGAGTGCGGCACGTCTGAAGTTATGGCGGTAACACAAGCTTTTAATCATATGTCTAAAGGAATTAAACAGCTTGAAGACGATCGTAACTTACTCATGGCCGGTATTTCTCATGATTTACGTACACCGCTAACGAGAATTCGTTTGGCGAGTGAAATGATGCAAGAGCAAGATGCTTTTTTGAAGGAGGGGATAGAACTTGATATTGATGATATGAATAATATTATTGACCAGTTTATAGATTACATTCGACATGACTCAAAAGATAAAGCTGATCTAGATGATTTAAATGTACTGGTTGAAGAGGTACTGAATGTGGAAACGCCTGGTGATCGCGTTATCACTTTTAATGTTGGTGAATGTCCTAAAATTCCTTTACGGCACGTGGCTTTTAAACGCGCTCTTGCTAATTTAGTACAAAATGCAATTCGGTATACTACAGGTACTATTGAAGTCTCTACAGGTGTAGAGAATAATTTAGCTTTCGTTATGGTAAGTGATAATGGTGCAGGTATACCTGAGGCGGATATTGAACGTTTATTCCAACCCTTTACTCAAGGTGATACTGCCCGCGGTACGGAAGGTAGTGGTTTAGGGTTAGCGATTATAAAGCGTATTGTAGGTACGCACGGAGGTAAAGTAGAGCTATCAAATAAGTCTTCGGGTGGCTTACAAGCAAAAGTTTACTTACCTTTAGTGTTGAAATCTTAATAATAAAAAGTCTAGTGATTAACGGCGGATACCGATATTTAATCAACCATTCATTCTCATTAGGAGAGTAAATAAATGAGAATGAATGGCTTGTAGGTTACTTTATTTTATATAGTTCAAATATTTTAGTTAGGGTCTGTTAAACTTTTGAGATTATTTTTACAGTAACTTGCGATAACGCCGTTTAAGTTTCAAACAATTGCTGTCTTTAGGTTCATTTAAAACGAATAAATGTTAACCCTGAAAAATCAACAGGCCTAGATTTTAATAACTCATTTTATTTAATGTGTAGTTTTTGTAATGAAACTTTGTAGGCTTAACTCATCAAAATCATAAGTCGTAACACAGTAATCACATGTCATTGATATTTTGCCTTGCTCAGCTAATATTGATTTAATTTCACTGGGTTCTATTTGTGCTATTGCAGATAAACATTTATCCGCAGAGCAACCGCAGACATAACTAACTGGCTGTGGATCGAAAATATTAACTTGTTGTTGGTGATATAAGCGATATAGCAATGCTTCTGCTTCTAAAGAAAATATTTCTTCACTTTTTATCGTATTTGTCAGTTGGCAAAGGTGCTCAAAATCATTTTCTTGGTCTGCTTTATTTTCAATACTCCCATCACCGTCAGGTAATAGTTGTACTAAAGCACCAGCAGTAAGTTGTTGCTCAGTATCACTAAATAGCCATATTTTAGTAGGAATTTGTTCAGAAACCTCAAAATAATGTGCTAAACAGTCGGCAAGGTTGTCTTTATCTAAGGCAACAACGCCTTGATAAGCTTCACCAACATCAGGGCGAATAGTAATAATCATAGTACCCTTGCCAATTAACGTCTTTAGTGTTTCTGCTGACGTTTCTTCGACCATTTTAGCAATACCGCGCATTTCTTGTTTATTATTGCCACTAACCGACATATAACCAACAGGTCCATCACCTTGTAATTGTACGGTAATATCGCCTTCAAATTTTAATGTTGCCGTTAATAAACAGGTAGCACTGAGTAATTCGCCTAATAATCTCTCAACACCAGCAGGATAATTATGATTTTTAATAATATTTTTAAAACTACTACTTAATTGTACAAGTTCACCACGTGCATGGGCACCGGTAAATAAGTAGCGATTTAATACATTGAATTGACTCATGGCAGTTATATCCTTTCTTTAAATTCACGTAGCTTTCTACGTTGCTTTTTATCTGGTTTGGTATCACTAGCGGGACTAAGTAGAATACCTTGCTTACGTGCAAGAGCGTTTTTTTCTCTTGTATCAATACTTTGCTTACTTTCTTGATATAAGGTTTGAGCAAAAGTCGCATCACTACGTTTGTCTGATAAGGCGAGCACAGTGACTTGTTTTTCTTCAAAACCTTGTCGTATTTTTATTATATCACCAATTGATACCGCTTTTCCTGACTTACTACGTTGACCATTATAAAAGATTTTACCGCCATCGATCATCTGTTTGGCAATAGCACGCGTTCGATAAAACCGAGCGGCCCAAAGCCATTTGTCTAAACGGGTTGAAGTATTTTTAAGGGGTGTATTTATTGACATAATAAACCTAGTAACTGGAACTTTTTTAAAAGGGTGTGGTCTAAAAATTAACACAACAGTCAGTATATCTCTAGCATTAGCTATTTGAGGATAACTTTATTTATTTAAATAGGTTAAAACTGTGGGTAGTGCTTGTTGCTTGGCTTAGGGTCAAGTATCATTCGTATAAGTTGATAGAATAATTAATGTGTAGTTGCCGTCATGTACGGTTGAATAATTCCATAAATAACAATGATATAAGTAGATATGGCACTTCCCACTAGTATGACAGATTTTACATCCTTATTTTCTCTATTTGGTCATAAACGTCTTACGCAATTAGCGTCAGCACTTTTGTTAGTCTATATTGCATTTGTTTTTGCTGGCATAACATGGTCAATAACACCTCAAACACAATCAAACCCAAATGCTTTATTTTCAGCTAGTACTAAAGGCAGCAGTGGGAATAGTACCAAAAAAACAGTTGATGTTGCCAAGATACAATCACTTAATCTTTTTGGTTTATATAACGAAAATGAAATTGAATCGATTGACACAGAAGCGTCTGATGTACCAGAAACGACATTAAACTTAACGTTATCAGGTTTAGTGGCGAGTGATGATAAGTCAACAGCTGCGGCTATTATTGAATCTAAAGGGAAACAAGAAACTTACGGTATTGGTGATATTATTATCGGAACACGTGCTAATCTCGAACAAGTTCTTATGGACAGAGTTTTAATTAAGCGAGCGGGTAAATTAGAAACGTTAATGCTTGATGGTTTTGATTATGCCGAACCAGCGCAGAATGTTACAAATAAAAAACCGTCGAGAAAAAGTAAGAAAAAATCACGCTCACCTAAAGCGAATGTTGTTGATCAAAGAAATAATAAAGCGTTAAGTCAAACAGCTAAAAATTTACGTAGTGAGCTTTCAACTGATCCCGCAAAAATAGGGGATTACTTACGTATTTCACCTAAACGTAAAGGCAATAATATAGTAGGCTACTCACTTCGCCCAGGTAAAAAGCCTGAGTTTTTTAAACTCGCGGGATTAAAGTCGGGTGATGTTGCTGTTCAGATGAATGGTCATGACTTGACAGAAACCGCACAAGCAATGCAAGCGATGGTTGAAATGAAGCAAGAAAGTGCTATTTCACTATTGATTGACCGTCAAGGTAGTTTAACAGAGATACTTATTAGCCTTTAATAGCTAATCCATTAATTAACATAACAATTGAGTTATGCAGTTATTTAGATAATTTTTTAATAAAACTTGTCTAATAAAATAATAAAGCAGAGATACCGATAATGATTAAAAAGTTTTTATTAACTATGACGACAGCGATAGCCATTAATTGCTTGTGTTTTGTTGGGCAAGCAAGTGCGGCGCAATATTCGCCGAACTTTAAGGGCACTGAAATCATCGAATTCGTTAATATCGTTGGTAAAAACTTGAAAAAAACAATGATAGTTGACCCTAACGTTCGCGGCAAAATTAATGTCCGTAGTTATGATCTGTTATCAGAAAAACAATACTATCAATTCTTTCTCAATGTGCTTGAAGTTTACGGTTATGCCGCGGTAGAGATGGATAATAATATTGTTAAAATTATTCGTAATAAAGATGCAAAAACATCGTCTATCCCGGTAGTTGGTGATAATAGCAACATAATTGGTGATGAAATGGTTACCCGTGTTGTTGAAGTGAAAAATGTTACGGTACGTGAATTAGTTCCTCTTTTACGTCAATTATCAGATCAAGCCGGTGGCGGTAATGTTGTTAATTATGATCCGGCTAATGTCATTATGTTAACAGGTACTGCTTCAACGGTTAATCGCTTAGTTAAAATTATAGAGCGAGTAGATAGAGCCGGCGATCAAGATGTTCAAATTATTAAACTTCAGTATGCATCCGCAGGTGAAATGGTACGCATTATTGAAGCGATGAATAAACCTACTACGGGTAAAGCGGGTCAACCTACTTTTTTAATCCCTAAAATTGTTGCTGATGATCGCTCTAATAGCGTTATTGTTAGTGGTGAAGTTAAAGCGCGTGAACGAGTAGCACGCTTAGTAAAGCGTTTAGACAGTGAATTAGAGAGTAATGGCAATACGCGAGTGTATTATCTTAAATACTCAAAAGCTGAAGATTTAGTGAAAGTACTAAAAGGTGTTAGCGACACAATAGCTAGCGACACTAAAGGTTCAAAGTCAAAATCAAAATCACGTGGTAATTCAAAAAGTAGTGTGAGCATAGAAGCGCATGAATCCACTAATGCGTTAATTATTACCGCGCAACCAGACATGCTGCGTTCTTTGGAGGCGGTTATTCGTCAATTAGATGTTCGCCGTGCCCAAGTATTGGTTGAAGCGATTATTGTTGAAGTGTTTGAAAGTGATGGTGTTAGTTTAGGGGTGCAATGGTTTAGTGAGGAAGGCGGATTTACCCAATTTACTAATGGATCTGCGAGTATTTCTTCTATTGCTGCGGGTGTGGTTTCTGCCGAAGGTGAAGAGGCTAGCCAAACAACTGTTACGAGTTCAGATGGTACAATAACGCGATCAAACAATCCTTCTACTGATGGTGACTTTAGCATAATAGGATCAGCGTTAAGTAATGTAAGCGGTATAATGTTTGGTGTTGCTAAGGATGACTGGGGCGCTATTGTGAATGCGGTAAGTACCGATACTAACTCTAATATTCTAGCAACGCCAAGTATCACTACGTTAGATAATGAAGAGGCTTATTTTATTGTTGGTCAAGAAATACCTATTATTACAGGCTCTGCAACGGGCAGTAATAATGCGAACCCTTTTCAAACAGTAGATCGTCAAGAAGTCGGTATTAAGCTACGCGTTACGCCACAAGTCAATGAAGGCAATGCAATACAATTGGTTATTGAGCAAGAAGTTTCTTCGGTGAGTGGAACAACGGGTGTTGATATTTCTATTAACAAAAGAGAAATTAAAACCACCGTAATGGCTGAAAGTGGCGATACGGTAGTATTGGGCGGCTTAATTGATGAGGATGTACAAGAAAGCGTGCAAAAAGTACCACTACTTGGTGATATTCCAATCCTTGGGCACTTGTTTAAATCAACGAGTACCAGTACACGTAAACGTAATTTAATGGTGTTTTTACGTGCAACCATTGTTCGTGATGCGGCATTAATGACAGAAATTAGTGAATCAAAATATAACTTTATTCGCGCTGATCAAATACGTAAACAAGAAGAAGGTTTATCATTAATGAGTAATGAAGTAATGCCAATTTTACCTGAATGGCAAGACAATTTAACATTACCACCTTCATTTAATGAATACCAAGATGCACTACAAGAAAATAAGATAGCGTTACCAAAAACACCGACAGAATCTATCAAAGCAACTGCAACAGAAGATCAGTACTAATGACTGAAAATGTTGAATTAACAACTATTGATACGGCTGAAATAAAGGCCGTTAATGAAGTAGCGCAAGAGCAACTTAATAGTACCTGGTTGTTAACCTTTACTTTTGCTAAGCGTTATAGCGTACTTATCACGACAGATGAAGATACAGGTAAGTATGTTTTACATTGTTTGGCTAATATACAGCTTGATACTATTTTAGAAGTTCGTCGCATACTAAAAGCGCCTTTTAGTTTCGATTTTTTAGATCTAGCCGCTTTTGAATTATTATTAACGCACACTTACCAAAGAGATTCATCTGAAGCACAACAAATGATGGAAGACATAGGTAATGAGGTCGACTTATATTCACTTGCCGATGAATTTATTGAAAGTGAAGATTTACTTGAAAATGAAGACGATGCACCAATCATTAAGTTAATTAATGCAATGCTTAGTGAAGGGATAAAAGAAAGAGCTTCAGATATTCATATTGAAACGTTTGAAAACACCTTACAAATACGTTTTCGTGTTGACGGTGTATTACGTGAAGTGCTTAAACCGAATAGAAAACTTGCCTCACTATTGGTCTCCCGTATCAAAGTTATGGCCAAGCTAGATATTGCTGAAAAGCGTATTCCACAAGATGGTCGCATTTCATTGCGCATTGGAGGACGTGCGGTTGATGTACGTGTTTCAACTATGCCTACTGGGCATGGTGAGCGTGTGGTGTTACGTTTATTAGATAAAAATGCGGCACGTTTAGATTTAAAAGAATTAGGTATGACTGATTCTACTCGCGTTAGTTTTTCAGCGTTGATTGAAAAACCGCATGGTATTATTTTAGTTACAGGGCCTACAGGCTCAGGTAAAAGTACTACGTTATATGCAGGGCTAACTCAGATTGATGCGAAAGAACGTAATATCTTAACGGTAGAAGACCCTATTGAGTATGCTATTGAAGGTATAGGGCAAACTCAAGTAAATAGTAAAGTTGATATGACCTTTGCACGTGGTTTGCGTGCTATTTTACGTCAAGATCCTGATGTTGTGATGATAGGTGAGATTCGAGATTTAGAAACAGCGCAAATTGCGGTACAAGCCAGTTTAACCGGTCATTTAGTTTTATCTACATTACATACTAACACGGCAGCCGGTGCTATAACTCGTATGGAAGATATGGGTGTAGAACCTTTTTTACTCTCTTCAAGTTTATTGGGTGTGTTAGCGCAACGCCTTGTGAGAACGCTTTGTACGCATTGTCGAGAAAGCCATTTACCTGATGATGAAGAACGAAAGTTATTGGCTTTACCTGAAAATAATGAGTTAACCATTTATCGTGCCATAGGCTGCTCTGAGTGTAATTTTAAAGGCTATCGTGGCCGAGTAGGTATTCATGAACTATTACCGGTAGATGACCATGTTCGTGAGCTTATTCATAACGGACAAGGTGAGCAGGCAATTGAAAAACATGTGCGAAAACATTATGCCAGTATACGTCGTGATGGCTTTGATAAAGTTATGCTAGGGAAAACGACATTAGAAGAAGTCTTACGCGTTACACGCGAAGACTAATTTAGGTATATACCGTGATTAGTTTGAATAGATATACATTCAAACAATTCGTTAATGTCAGTTAAAAATATCAGTAGTTAATTTAAATAGTTAATTTAAATAGCGAATACAAGTAGCGAATCTAAGTAGCGAATACAAGTAATTATGGCCTCATTTGAATATCAAGCAGTAGATAGCCGCGGTAAAAATAAAAAAGGTGTCATGGAAGGTGATACCGCTAGACAAGTTCGCGGTTTATTACGTGACCAAGGCTTAATGCCTACTGAGGTTTCTGCTACTTTATCTAAAAGTAAATCAGCTAAAGATAGCTCAGGGTTCTCTGCTAGTTTTAGTCAAAATAATAACGGTAAAATTTCAGCCTCTGAGTTAGCGCTTATCACGCGCCAGTTAGCAACATTAGTAGAGTCTGGTCTTCCTCTTGAAGAGGCGTTAATGGCTGTTGGTGAACAATGTGAAAAGAACCGTATTAAAAGTATGGTTATGGGAGTTCGCACTAAAGTGACCGAAGGTTACGGCCTTTCGGAAAGTATGGCGGAATATTCAAAAGTTTTTAATCGCTTATATCGTGCTATGGTTGCCGCAGGTGAAAAATCAGGGCATTTAGATAAAGTACTTAATCGCTTGGCTGATTATACTGAACAACGCCAACAAATGCGCTCACAGCTTATACAAGCTTTGGTTTATCCTATTATTATGACGGTTGTCGCAGTAGGTGTCATTGCCATCTTGTTAACCGCTGTAGTACCAAAAATTGTAGGTCAATTTGAGCACATGGGGGCTAACCTACCTGGCACGACTCAATTTCTCATTGCCAGTAGTGACTTTCTTAGAGATTATGGCTTAGTACTCGTTATTTTGGTCGCAGGCTTAATGTTTATATTTTCACAATTGTTGAAAAAACCTGCGTTTGAAATGGCCTTTCATAAGAACCTATTACGGATACCCGGCATAGGTAAAGTCGCAAGAGGAATCAACACGGCGCGTTTCGCGCGTACCTTAAGTATTTTAACCGCCAGTGCGGTACCTTTGTTAGAGAGTATGAGAATTTCAGGTGAAGTATTAGACAATTTATTTATTAAGCAGGAGGTCAAAGCCTCTACCGATAAAGTACGTGAAGGTGCTAGTTTACGTGTGGCACTAGAACAAACGAAACTGTTTCCTCCTATGATGTTACACATGATAGCCAGTGGCGAAAAAAGTGGTCAGTTAGAGCATATGTTAGGTCGTGCTGCAGATAATCAAGATAGAGAGTTTGACGCTTTAGTGAGTATTTCATTAAAAGCATTTGAACCTGCGCTTATGGTCGTAATGGCAGGTATTGTGTTGTTTATTGTTATGGCAATACTACAACCTATTTTACAACTGAATAGCCTTGTAGGTGGTTAAAGACTGAGTTAACAGCGTTGCTGTTTAAATATCAATTTATTAAACGTTAGGAAAGCATATGAACATGAAAAAAGTACAAGGTTTTACGTTATTAGAGGTCATGGTTGTTATCGTAATTTTAGGTATTTTGGCCAGTATGGTTGTACCTAACTTACTGGGTAGCCAAGAGCGCGCTAATGTACAAAAAGCTATATCAGATGTGACTGCGTTAGAAACATCGTTAAGTTTATATAAATTGGATAACTATGATTTTCCGACAACAGAGCAAGGTTTAGATGCTCTTGTTGAGCAAAGTGATGTAGAACCTGAGCCTCGTCGTTTTCCAGAAAATGGTTATATCAAACGTTTACCAAAAGATCCTTGGGGTAATGAATATGTTTTATTAAATCCCGGTGAGCAAAGTAAAATGGATGTTTTCTCAGTAGGACCTGACGGTGAAGCTGGCACAGAAGATGATATTGGTAATTTTAATCTTGGTGACTTTCAATAAATAGTTACCTCTAAAAGGCCTTATCTACCAAGGTAAATATAACGTTTAACAGACTAAACGTTATATTGAATTATTTGGCTTTAGTACACTTTAGTCAAAAGCGTTTGCCCAATAGACTTTATGTCACTCACACTTCCAAATATTACTATTTATTATGAACCTTAAAACGTCAAATGCATTAGCAAGTAAAAATAGCGGCTTTACCTTGATTGAGGTTATGGTGGTTGTAGTGCTGATTGGCTTAATGGCCAGCTTAGTGCAATTTAACTTTTCGGGTAGTAAGCCAGAAGATAAATTACAACACGAGAGTGTACGTTTTGCCGCAATTTTTGAAGTGGCGGCTGAATATGGCATGCTAAACAATATTGAATTAGGGTTAATTGTTAGGAAGGATAGTTACCAATTTCTTGGTTATGACGGTAGTCAATGGGCCGAAATTCCCGAGCTAGATTGGGATACTACAATTACATTACCAGAAGAAATTGTCTTAAGTATTGAATTGGATGATTTACCTATTGAAGAGCCCTTGCTTTTTAATCGCGATACATTCACAGAAAAAGATGAAGAAGATTTCACGTTATTATCTAGAGAAGATCAAGAAAAAAAAATAATACCACAAGTGTATATTCTTTCAGGTGGTGATCTAACCCCCTTTAGCGTTACTTTTCGTATTATTGAAGAGTTAGCTGATGTTGCTATCGAAGACTTGGCATATCGTGTAACGGGTATATACAGCCTGCCATTAACGATTGAAGGTCCTATTCTCGATGATTAATAAGGTTAGGCTTTTAAATCAAAGCGGATTTACTTTACTTGAAGTTATGCTAGCGATGGCTGTTTTTGCTATTGCAGGCGTAGCATTACTTGGTGTTGCAGATAATAATTATCGTCATATTAGCCATTTAGAAGAAAAAATGTTTGCTAGTTGGGTCGCTTCGAATCAACTTGTTGAGGTAAGTTTAGATAAAACTTGGCCACCCAAAAACAACAAGAAAGGTAAAGTCGATATGGCAGGAAGAACCTGGTATTGGCAACAAAAAATAAGTAAAACAGCTAATAAAGAATTGCGATCTGTGGTCATGGAAGTACGCTTAAATGAAGATGATAAATTAGTGAGTGCTAGCTTAACGACGTATTTAGCACAGGAAAAATCGTGATGAACACCGCTACTTATAACCAACAGACCCAACATAAATCAGCACAAAAAGGCTTTACGCTACTAGAAGTGCTTATCGCCATTGCTATTTTTTCTGTGGTGAGTTTGGCCAGTTTTACTATTTTTGATACGGTACTTCGAGGTGATGAAAGCTCGAAGATACGTAGCGACAAACAAAATGAATTACAACGCGCTTTTTTATTGATGGAGCGTGATTTTACCCAAATAGCTAAACGTACTATGCGTATCAATGGTGAAGCACCAACAGAAATTTTTTTACAAACATCCAATGATAGTTTTTTAGCGGATGGACAAGCTATTGCTTTTGTACGAGCTGGTTGGACTAATCCTGGCTTATTATTACCGCGCAGTGATATGCAAAATGTTGCTTATCGTCTTGTTGATGAAACCTTACAGCGTTTACATTACAACTTTGTTGATGCTGTCGTTGGACAAGAGCCAAAAATAAGACCCGTAATCACCAATGTAACCAGTTTAACCTTCGAATTTTATGATGGGAAGGCATGGCAAAAAGTATGGTCGGGCGATAAATTACCACAAGCTATTGCTATTGAAATTGAAACCCTAGACTATGGCTTAATACGTCGCCAATTTTTAGTAGCAGGTGAATAGTATTACTCATAATAAGCGACACACTCATTGTATGGTTATGAAATTTTACCAAACCCATAAAATACGCCAAAAAGGTGTGGCTTTAATTACCGTAATGCTTATTGTCGCATTAGCTTCAATCATTGCTGCGCAAATGACAACGCGATTACAAATGCAAATGCAGCGCAGTACAAATATTAACTTTAACCAGCAAGCCTATTGGTATGCTTTGGGTGCTGAGGCATTTACAAAGCGGATATTAATTACAGTATTTAAAGACGAACCTCAAATAACCCATTTAGAACAAATTTGGGCTAAAGAGGAAAGTAATTACCCGGTTGATTTTGGTGAAATAGGTGGGAAAATAACAGACTTACACAGTTGTTTAAATCTCAACGCATTACATACAACAGCCAAAAAGAAGATTAATGCCACGACTAATCCAAATGTATTGCCAGCAGCCACTGTATTAGAAGCTCTTATTAATAATTTAGATATTGAAGGTATTGGCGCCTTTGAAGCTGAGGCAATGGTTAATGCATTAACTGATTGGCTAGACAGTAATGATAGTATTACGGGTAGTGGTGGTGCTGAAGACAACGATTATGCCGCACGTGAATTTCCTTATCTTACGGCAAATAGTTATTTAAGTAGTGTTAATGAGTTAAGGTTAATTGAGCACTTTACTCCCACCATTATTTTAGCCTTAGCCCCTTATGTTTGTGTATTACCACAAGATAACCAGCATGCAATAAATATAAATACACTAAATACAGAACAACCCGAATTATTACAATCTCTACTTAATATAAGTTTAGAAGATGCCCAGTCAGCCTTAAGTGCAAGAGACGGTGGTGGTTATCAGGATAAAGCAGACTTCTTTGCTCTCCCTGAATTAAGTAGCGTGAATATTAAAGAATGGCAAAAAGAACAATTTGTGACAGATAGTGAGTACTTTAAGTTAAAAGCAAATGCACGTTTTAATAATAGTTACTTTAGTATGTCTTCAATCATGCAAGTAACCAGTAACCAGCAAATTCAAGTAATTAGTCGTACTATAGGACGTAACTAGTGACAGAAACATTATTTATCCGTCTAGGAAGTCAAGCGCAAGATACCATTCATTGGTTGATTGTTAATGAAACTAGCAGTGATGAGCCTGAAATTATTGCCAGTGGTAATTTAAGCAGTGCTCTACAACTCAATGAACTTAACAGTAAAGCAGAACAGAGGCAGGTTAAGGTTTTAGTACCTGGCTGTGATGTACTGTTAAAGTCATTAAAGATACCGGCAAAATCTAATCGGGCAATGCGTTTAGCTGCACCTTATATGTTAGAGGATAGCGTAGCGGAAGATGTTGAACAGCTATTTTTTGCTTATGCAGATTTACCCAATGACGGTGACGGTAATAACTGTTTTTCAGCTATCGTATCTCATAGTCAAATGCAGCAATGGTTGTTATGGTTAGCTGATGCCGAAATACAGACCGCATTTATGTTACCAGATACGCTAACAATACCGTATTCGGATAAAGGTTGGAGCGTAATTACGCTTAATGATGATAAGCAAGAGCAAGTGATCGTTCGTCAAGATATTTGGCAAGGCTTTACGGCCGATTCGAGTACGTGGGAGTTATATGCGGCGAATTTTTCAACGGAACAGGATGAGCGAGAAGAAGATAATGACACGCTAATTGATGTTTCTATTCAAACATACTCGCCATTAGCTTACAGTGAAAATTTTAATCTAAGCGCAATGCCAGAAGAGCTACCTTTGGCACTAATGGCCAAAAACTATAGTAGTAAATTGAACAAATTTAATTTATTACAAGGTCAATATAAACTGAAAGAAGTAAAAAATCAGGCTAAGCAGCAATGGTTGTTGGTTGCAGGTATTGGTTTATTTGCGTTGCTACTTAACTTAGGGCAAAAAGGCGTAACGTTATGGCAACTTAATGCTGAGCAAGAGATTGTTCAGCAGAATATTATTACGCAGTATAAAGAATCATTCCCTAAAACAAAAAAAGTACGCATTACGACCATTAAATCACAATTGAAGCGAGAGCTAGCTTTAATGGGAGGCATTAGCGATAACGATGATTTTTTAGCCCTATTAGCTAAACTACAACCAGTTTTTGCACAAGTACCAGGATTAAAACCTGAATCATTAAAATTTGATAGTAAGCGGCAAGAATTACGCCTTCAAGCAAAAGCGAAAGACTATCAGGCATTTGAAAAATTCAGTATGGCACTGGCTAAAACTGATTTAACCGTTAAGCAAGGGTCACAAAGCAATCAAGACGATGGAGTTACAGGCTCTTTTACTATAACTAATAGAGCTAACGGCAATAAGGGAGCATCATAATGAAAGTATGGTGGCAAAACCTCGATACGAGAGAGCAACGCCTTGTTGCAGCAATGGGCCTTGTTTGTGTTATTTTTATTGTATATAGCGCTATTTGGAAGCCACTCAATAATAGTTTAATTGAAGCTAATAATAAGTTAATTAAAAGCCAACAATTGTTAACATGGGTACAAGAGAATACTGCTTTGTATCAACAAGCTAAGCTGGCAGGGGGACTATCTACATCAAGTGGTAGTCTATCCAGTGTGGCTAATCGAAGTGCAAAAACATATAAATTAAATATTACACGGATGCAACCCAAAGGTAATGATTTGCAAGTATCAATTGATAATACCGCTTTTACGCAATTATTATTTTGGCTTGAACATCTCTCCAATAATGAAGGTTTACAAGTTAAGGGTATCAATCTAACACGTGGTGTTAATACCGGAGAAGTCAAAGTAAGAGACCTACACCTTGCTAAGCGATAATTTAAGTCATTATTTAAGTTATGATTTAAAAATATTGAGTCAATTATTAAATCATAAGCCAATGCTAAGCGAATAAATACATGCACTTTACTCTATTGAGTAACGTGCATACCGATTAAAGTACGTTAATAGAAGATAGAGAAATTAAATGAAGAAGTGGTCTGCTTTTATAGCAATATTTTTGGGCAGTTATTTAGTGTTTCTAGTAGCCACTATGCCATTAGCCTTAGTGATAAACACGATAGAGTTACCTAAAGAACTTAATATTAGCGGTGTTTCAGGCTCTATTTGGCAAGGTAAAATATCTCAAGTATCTATAGATAATAATCCGATTCAAAAAATTAAAACTGAACTAAGCTTTTTGTCTTTATTAGTACTTGCCCCTAAAGTAGACGTTGTTTTTGGTGGTGCACTACTTGATGGAGCAGAAGGAAAATTTACGTTAACCGTTTTATCTAATGAGTTACGACTAAATGATGTAGAGATTTTTGTACCCGCTAATGATATAGCTAAACAGCTCAAATTAGCTATTCCCGTTACAGCACAGGGCAATGTTGAATTAACGTTTGCTGAGTTAAAGGTTAACACCGATAAGCTTTTTTGTAGTAGTGCAGAAGGGCAATTTAGCTGGGTACGCTCAGGTGTTGTAGCATTAGATAATAATATTAAATTAGGCACAATTAAAGCCGATATAGCCTGCGATAATGGTGACTTAATAGCGACAGTATTACCTAAAAATAACTTAGGATTGATTTTTAATGCACGTTTGTCTTTAGCAACCCAACAAGCATCAGGTGAAGGGTATTTAAAGCCCGGTGCTAAATTTCCTGCTGAATTAAAAGCAACGTTATCATTTATTGGTCGCCCCGATAATCAAGGTCGCTATTTATTAAGGTTTTAGGAATTAGCTTATCCTCATCACACTTGAAGATACTGATGCTAAGGTGCTTGAAGGGGTAATGGCCAGTCGTTAATATTAAGTTTTTTTTGTTCAATCATACCACCTAAACCTTGTAGTCCTCCCGTGTGTAATAAAACAATACGTTCATGCGGTATAAAGTAGCCTTGTTCTGCTAAGTCGAGTAAAGCTAAAATCATTTTTCCAGAGTAAACCGGTTCAAAAGTGATTTTTGTTTGTTGGTTAAATTCGATAATACGCTTAATATCATCATTATTGAAATTACCGTAGCCCCCTCGATGGAAGTTGGTTAATAATTGCCAGTTTTTATGATGGAGGCCTTGGGGTGTGAGTAAATTCTTTATTTCGTCAATTAAGTACTCTGCTTGTTTTAATACCGCAATACCTAAAATATTATGCTGTTTTTGATTGGTTGTCATGTCGCCAGAAATTAAGCCTGCGAGTGTACCTCCACTCCCTACAGGTGCTATTAAGGTATCAAAATCTATTTGCTGTTGTAATTCAGTCATAACCTCTGCTACACCGGTAATGGCTAAGTCGTTACTGCCTCCTTCTGGAATAATAAAGTAATTAGGATAAAGTTTACTTAACTCATCAATAAAGTCTGCTTCAAAACGACGGCGATAGGTTTTACGATCAACAAAATGACATCGCATTCCCCAATGTCTTGCCCAGCGTAAAGTGAAATTATTTTGATACTGCTCTTCTCCGCGAATAACACCAATACAAGGAATATTTTGCAAATTACATGCGTAAGCAAAAGCATGAATATGATTAGAGTAACTACCACCAAAGGTCAAAGCGCCTTGGTAACGTCTATCTTTTAGTTGATCTAGATTATATTTTAGTTTTCGCCATTTATTACCTGAGATAACGTTATGTAGTAAATCATCTCGTTTAACTTGAACATCAATTTTGTACTTATTAAAAATTGGGTGTTCTATTTTTTGTATTATTGATAATGGCTTACGCATATTTTTAATTAAATTTAAATTTATAATCGAATCTTAGGCTATTATAAACTATATAGTTAATTGCTTATGCTTTTCTTAGGCACACATGTTATTTAAAAATAAGTGTACTTAAATGATTAATATACTTAGCTAATATTAGGGTCTGTTGATCTTTCAGGGTTAAAATTTATTCAATTTAAAACGGATTTAATCGCGGCGCGAGCTTTGACTTATAGTTATTCTATTTAAAAAGCGAGCAACAAGGAGTAAATTCGTTTTAA
>Ga0308012_10000926_pt1 | contig 16478 bp, 28 predicted proteins | sample Neamet179_FD_203133 | JGI IMG/M metagenome (GOLD analysis project Ga0308012, IMG submission 203133) | Marine microbial communities from water near the shore, Antarctic Ocean - #179 | ecosystem: Environmental > Aquatic > Marine > Unclassified | place: Southern Ocean | collected 2014-07-25 | reverse complement strand
AAGTTAGCGATTGATCAAGCTAAGTTGGAACTTGACGGGATGAAGATCGAACAGCGGGCCGTGACAGACGCTGCTCGATTGGAGCTTCAAGAGCAGGTTGCCGATGATCGTAGCGATGTTAATCGAGAACGTATCGATGTTCAGCGTCAAGCGATGGAGCAAAGAAATGCCAATCAAACTGGAGAATAGTCAAAGGTTTCCTGGAGAGTTCCGAAGGCGTTAGAGCATGATTGAAGTATTGGCCCTTGCTGGTATGGTTACCAAGGTTGCTGGAAGCATAAGCTCTGCTATTAAAGCAGGCAAAGACATTAATGAACTTATGCCTGCCTTTGGAAAACTTGCTGAGATTGAATCCGAGATAAACCTAGCAGAAAGTGGAAAACATAAAGGTCCACTCCGCCGACTTAGCTCTTCAGAGCAAGAGGGTTTTGCCATCGCATCTGCACGTATGGCGCATAAGAAAGCCTTAGAGGAACTAAGGTCGTTGTGCAGAAGTGGCCCCACTGCGGAACCGGGGTTGTGGGATATGGTTGTTCACGAAACAGCACAGGCAAGAAAAAGGCACAAACTTGCGTTGGAAGAACAAGCTGATAAACGCGACAAGATTTTTTGGATTCTTTCTATAGTTTCTATTGGGCTTTTGATTGCGGTGGGTACAGGCGGTCTGATTTGGGGCGCGGCATTGTGGGCAGGGAGTAATAGGTAATGGATGAATTTACACGGGCGGATGTAAATAACAGCGGGGCCATCGAGAGAAATGAATGGGCTTTGCTTGAGTTAGATGACCGTCGTAAACGGATCGATGACGAAGACCTGAAGCGCAACGCTGAACGGCGCTATACAGGGTTCGCACTAGCAGGGATGTTGATTTACCCGTTTATTATCCTGTTGGCGTCTGTGCTGGGGTTTGACAAAGCGGCTTCTCTTATAACAGATATAGCTAGTGTATACGTTATTGCGGCCAGCGGAGTTGTTGCTGCGTTTATGGGCTTTAATGCTTACTCCGCCAAGGCTGACAACAAGAAGGCTTCTGTGTCCTATGACGATAGGGTGATAGAAAAATGAATTTAATACAAGGTAACGTGACCATAAAGGAGATAGTGTAATGTCTAAGCCGATTAAAAAAGTTATAAAGGGTTTGAAGAAAGCTTCGAAACTCCACGCGGGCCAAGCTAGGACTTTGCAGAGAGTGTTGAGGACAAACAAGACCGTTAAGAAATGAGCCTGTTTAGTTCTTTAATAGGTCCAGTTACAGGGATCCTTGACAAGGTTATTCCTGACTCTGACATGAAAGCCAAGCTGGCGCATGAGATAGCGACCATGTCCGACACCCACGCCCAGCAAGCCCTGTTAGCTCAGTTGGAGATCAACAAGGCTGAAGCGGCGTCTGGTAGCTTGTTCAAGGGCGGATGGCGCCCGTTTGTGGGGTGGATATGTGGTTTTGCGTTGCTGTACCACTTCATACTTTGCCCGTTGATTATATTTGTGGTAACCATTTCGGGAGCAGAAGTACCACCGCTGCCTGAGTTTGACATGGGGAGTCTGATGACAGTGTTGTTAGGTATGCTTGGAATTGGCGGTTTAAGAACCTACGAAAAGAAATCTGGGTTAACTAAGTAAGGAGTTTACAAAATGAAATGGTTATTGGCTTCTTACTGGTGGATGCTGTTGACGGGGAAGAAGGCCCCGTCCAAACGCGGACGACCCAAAGGTTCTAAAAACAAACCCAAAAAACGAACTTATAAAACAAAGCCTAAGTAATGTGGGTGCTGGTCTGGATGCAGTTTGTTGTGGGCGTACCTTTGGAACACTTTCAATTAAACAGCTTTGAGAGTAGAACGGTATGTGAACTGTACAAAGAACAGGCAAAGGTTATGGTAACAAGTAACAATATGGCGGTTGCTTGTTTGAACGTGAGGATAGAACAATGACTTTTAAACTAAGTGCACGGAGCGAGGGCAAGCTGGAGGGCTTAGATCCACGGCTTGTCGCGGTTGTTAAATCGGCTATTCATAGATCCAAGATCGACTTTGGCGTGATCTGTGGTATGAGAACCTTGGAAGAACAGCGAGAGCTTGTTGAGAAGGGCGCATCACAGACGATGAAGTCCAAGCACCTACAGGGCTATGCCGTAGACCTAATGGCTTATATTGGCTCCAGGGGAAGCTGGGAACTCAATTTGTATGATGATATAGCAGACGCTATGGCTGAAGCTGCTAGGGAAATAGATGTCCCCATCAGGTGGGGAGCGGCATGGAACGTGTCTAACATCGCTCAGTTTACTGGTGACATGGAAGATGCTATGAATCACTATATCGATGAAAGACGATCACAGAATCGCAGACCGTTTATAGACGGACCACACTTTGAACTTATGGTTTAGGAGAAATGACATGTCTGAATTAGCGCCAAAAAAATCAACAAGACCCAAATCACGCAAGAAGAAAAAAATGTCTGACGTTGATAAAGCGGTTATTGAGGCCATGAATTATGGCCGCCCTCGTGGGACTGTTTACATTGACGACACTGGTGAGGAACGTATGCCTGAGAGCGATTTTAAAGACGGTGGCCTCGTAGGCAACCAAAGTAAACTTGACAAGAACAACGATGGACAAATATCTGGAGCGGATTTCAAAATGATGAAGAACGGCGGTAGAGTTAAGGTCAAAGGCATGGCTAAAGGTGGCCGTGTCAAAGCCAAAGGCATGGCAATGGGCGGTAAGGTCAAAGCCAAAGGCATGGCTAAAGGTGGCCGTGTCAAAGCTAAAGGCATGGCGATGGGCGGTAAGGTCAAAGCCAAAGGTATGGCGATGGGCGGTAAGGTCAAAGCCAAAGGTATGGCGATGGGCGGTAAGGTCAAAGCCAAAGGCATGGCAATGGGTGGCAAGGTCAAAGCTAAAGGTATGGCAATGGGCGGTAAGGTCAAAGCTAAAGGTATGGCAATGGGTGGCCGCGTAAAAGCTAAAGGCGCGGCGATGGGCGGCGCAGGATTCGGCGCGGCTCGTTCTTCAGGAAAAGCGATAGTAACCTATTAATGGCCTTTCTACAAAGTAACATCCCGCACTTTAAGTGCTGGGTGCGGCGTGAGTACACACACAACCATACTGCGTACCACGGAGAGTTTTTACATGCGATGGCGATTGGCGTCACCACCATGCCGAACCGATGCCTGAGTTTTCAGGTGATTTTTACTGGCTGCGAAGCGGACATCGAGGGTATACCTAATGTCCATGGCGGAGCTATGTGGGCGAGAATGCCCATCACGGCTTTAGTAGGGGACACTCCATTTGAAGAGTGGCCGGAGCCTATGCCTGTTCATGCGGCGCAACCTTGGGACTGCTCGTCCCGTACACACGCTGTATACCAGATGGACAGAACTACACCCTGCCCTTGGATGGCGAAGGTAGAGAGCGAGTTCTACCCTGCCAAATATATGTTTACCGTAGACTACACGGACAGTGAAATTGCGGATGATCCGGCACAACATAAACAAAGTCACGTTTTAGAACTGCTCGATGCTGGTCCATATACTGGAAACATTGTTGCTTTGCCGAATAACCGTGTGCGAGTAACTCACCCTGCTTGGTTTGAAACAGGGGAAGGTGCTCCAGACTTTAGACCGTCTCAACACATCCATTACTCCAAGTCAGATTTGGACTATACGTTGGATGTTAATCGAGTGTTTGACAATTTGTATCATGATAGCTCTGAGGAAAAAGAACCCGAAGGAGATAATTCGTAATGGATGTTGTTGATTTTGCAAAACACATGTATAAGGTACTACGAGAGCGCGAACAAGATATTGCAAGTGCTCTCGGAAACGATGCTGCCAAAGACTGGGAGCAATACAAACTCATGGTAGGTGAGATACGGGGCCTTACCTACGCTCGTGAAGAAATAAAAGCCCTGCTGGAGAGAACCGCAGACGATGTCGAAGACTTTATATCTTCCTGATCACGTCGCGCAGAAAATGAACAAGGACACAGAGAAGGCTCCGGCCCCCTCGTCCGATGTGCATAGCGCGTATGTTGACGCCACTGAGAAGGTGTTGGACCCTTCCCTACTAGAGAAACCCCTTTTGCAACGACTACCACAGCCTACGGGCTGGCGTTTACTGGTGATGCCGTATCAAGGCGCAACCAAGACGCAGGGCGGGTTACACATCCCAGATGAAATTCGAGCCCGTGAGGCTGTAGCTACTGTTGTAGCTTACGTTCTGAAGTTAGGCCCTCTCGCCTATAAGGACCCGGATAAGTTTGGCGCCGACAGCGCACCCTGGTGTGCTGAAGGTCAATGGGTGTGTATCGGTCGTTATTCAGGGTCACGTTTTAAGATTGACGGTGGAGAGGTTCGTATCATTAACGATGACGAGGTTATTGCCACCATTCTTGAACCCGACGACATCAAGCAGGTTTAGGAGAACAAAATGAGTGAAGAGCAACTAGACCAAGAGGTCCTTGAAGACGAGGGTGTTGAGGTTGAGATAGATGTTCCTGAAGAAGAAACGTCTACGGAAACCGTTGAGGTTGAGGGTAAAGAACCTGAGAAGGAACCTGAAGACGAGCTTGCAAGCTATAGCAGCAAGGTTCAAAGCAGGATCAAGAAGCTCACCGAGAAATATCGGAACGAGGAACGTGATCGAGAAGAAGCTGTTCGCATGGCGCAACAGTTACTTACCGAGAACACTCAGCTTAAAAGCCGTATGCAGAACTTAGACAAAGGTTATTTGACTGAGTACGGCACACGTTTGGACAGCCAAATGGGTGAAGCGAAGCGCCTTTATAAAGAAGCGTATGAGGCTGGTGACGCGGACAAGATGATGGAAGCCCAAGAGGGCCTGTCAAAAATGTCCATTGAACAAGAGCGTTTACGGATTGCTAAACAGCGGTCTGAGGACAAAGTTGCTGTTGAACAGCAGCAGCCTCAAGGGCAGCAAGTGCAGCAGCCCGCGCAACAGCAACAGCAACAGCAACCTGCTCCGACTCCTGACCCTAAAGCAGAGGCTTGGGCCGAGAAGAATGAGTGGTTTGGTAACGATGAGGTTATGACTTATGCCGTCTTCGGTATCCATCGTAAGATGGTTCAAGAAGAAGGAATTGACCCCAACGGAGAAGAATACTATAGTGAAGTTGATCGTAGGATGCGTGTGGAGTTTCCACACAAGTTCAAAGCGAAACAATCGGGCGGAGCACAGGTCGCACCTGCTGGCGCTTCAGCTACCCGCAGTACAGCTAAAACAGGGCGCAGGTCGGTGAAGCTCTCACCATCACAAATTGCGATGGCGAAACGATTAAACGTACCGCTTGAAGAGTATGCAAAGTTTGTGAAGGATTGATAGAATGACTGATAGAAAACCGCGCGAAAGCGCAACCCGCGAAGTAGAAACGCGCCGTAAACCATGGGCCCCGCCCAGTCGCTTAGAGGCACCTCAACCCCCTGCGGGTTATGTGCATCGATGGATTCGAGTCGCAATGCGTGGTGAAGAAGACAAGATGAATGTCAACACCAAGCTGCGCGAAGGATGGGAACCCGTTCGTAAGGACGAGTATCCAGACTACGAAGCTCCTACTATTGACGAAGGTCGGTATGAAGGAGTCATCGGACAAGGTGGACTTATGTTGTGTCGAATACCTGTAGAAACCGCCCAAGAACGATCCGCGTATTACGGGACCCGGACCCGCGAACAGATGGTAGCAGTTGATCAGGACCTAATGAAGGACCAACATCCTTCAATGCCGATATCTAATAATCGGCAAAGTCGTGTATCCTTCGGAGGCACAAGAGGTGACTCCGAGTAACTTTTGAGGTGCTATTATGGCAAATTCTAACGGATCCTATGGGCTTCGTCCTGTAGGTAAACTTGGTCAGGCGACCAATTCTACCGGTATGACAGAATATCGCATAGCTTCAGACAACTCCAACCCTATCTTCCAAGGCATGGCGGTTATTCCGTTGGCTGCGGGCGTGATTGACGATCTACAGGCTGCGGCCGGTGGTAACGTGTCAATCGTTGGTGTGTTTGGTGGCTGTGAGTTCGTCTCGTCAACTACTGGTGAGACCGTCTTTTCCAACAACTGGCCCGGTTCTGGCGCGGATTCTAATTTCCCCGTCAAAGCCTTTTTGTATGATGATCCAAATCAACTGTTCACCATTGCAACATCTAATGTTGTGGCTGGTCAGAACACTGAAGCGGAAATTCTTACATCTGTGTTCGCAAACATCGCGTTTGCAACAGGCAACAGTGGTTCTACAACTACTGGTATTTCTTCTGCATCCGCAGATTTAAATACAGTCGCAGCTACCAACACTTTGGCACTCCGTATTATGGGCATACAAAATGACCCAGACAATTCGGATTTCACTGTCGCTGGCATTCCATTAATCGTTCGTATCAACAACCACTTCAATGCGCCTACTGGTTCCATTGCTGCTGGCACTGTTGCTACGACCGGCGTATAAGGGGGACTAACATATGGCTATTTCACGCGCACAACTAGCGAAAGAGCTTGAACCAGGTCTCAACGCCTTGTTTGGTATGGAGTACAGTCGTTACGAAAACCAACACGGCGAGATCTACACAACTGAATCATCAGACAGAGCGTTTGAGGAGGAAGTTATGTTGGCCGGATTTGGCTCGGCACCTACAAAATCTGAAGGTTCCGGCATTTCGTTTGACGATGCTAACGAAGCATATACAGCTCGTTACAACCACGAAACCGTTGCGCTTGCGTTCTCTATAACAGAGGAAGCAATCGAGGACAACTTGTACGACCGTCTCGGCAGTCGTTACACACGCGCCCTCGCCCGCTCAATGGCCCACTCTAAGCAGGTTAAAGCCGCTGCGGTACTGAACAATGCGTTCGCCGCTGGTGCATCTGCTGGCGGAGACGGTGTTGCACTTTGCGCCACTGATCACCCGCTTACAAACGGTGGAACTTTTGCCAACGAACCATCAACTGCTGCTGATTTGAACGAAACTTCTTTGGAAGACGCTCTTATCAACATCGCTGGTTATGTTGACGAACGTGGCTTGAAGGTCGCTCTCCGCGGCATGAAGTTGATGATCCCACGGCAATTGCAATTCGTTGCAGAGCGCCTGATGGTCTCCAACCTTCGCGTCGGTACTTCGGACAACGACACTAACGCAATTCGTTCAATGGGGATGTTACCTGAAGGCTATGCCGTCAATGACTTCCTTACTGACCCAGATGCGTTCTTCATCAAAACTGACGCGCCTCGCGGCTTTGTTCACTTTGAGCGGACTCCGCTTTCCACTAACATGGAAGCAGATTTCGACACAGGGAACATGCGCTTCAAGGCACGGGAGCGTTACAGCTTTGGCTTTAGCGACCCACGTTGTGTGTTCGGCTCACCTGGCGCATAACTAAAAGTCTATCTATAAGAGGGGGCTGCTTCGGTGGCCCCTTTCTTTTTGTTTTAGAACCGTGTACTGTTTGGGCATCCCTGACAGTCGCAATGGGCGGCTGACTTAACCCTGACAGGAGATTCTCATGGGTAATTCTACTTTCTCAGGACCAGTGCGTTCTGAAAACGGCTTCCAGCAAGTCACTAAAAACACAACAACTGGTGCAATTACACCTTCCCAATTTGCGTTGCAGACGATTGCCACCACAGGCAACAATGTCGTTGACACAAGCACAGGCACAGCGGCAGGTGCAAACAACGCCAGCCTAGACACTGGCGCAACAATCTTTGGTATCGTGCCAAATGCAATTGGTGCTGGAGTTCCAGCCGCTGGTACAAATCACTTTGTGAGCAAGGTTGATGGCACCATCGTATCCACATGGATTATCGACCTTCACGCGGGCTATAAAAGCGGCGGTGCTGCGGGTGACGCTGTTGGTACGGCTGGCGCAGCTTCAGCACACATTGGATCGATTACTAAAGAAGTGAACGGCATTCCAATGCTCATCGAAATGGGCTGTGTCGAGGTTCCAACTGGCGGCGATCCAGACATTAACTTAGATTGTTCAGCCACAGGAACTACAGCACAAGACGCAGCATTGACAAGTGGTACAAACCTCTTGAACAACGGTGACCTATCTTTAGGCTTTTACGCCACAGCAGATGCTGGGGCTACTCTTGCTGCTATGACTAAGAAGTTTTTGTATCTCACCACTGGCGCTGCCACTGACGCAGCGTACACGGCTGGTAAAGTATGGATTCGCATCACTGGCATGGCCGTGGACCATGACAATTCATAATAATCTTTGTGGGAGCTTCGGCTCCCACCATTAATTTCTAGGAGATTAACATGGCAGGATCAGACGTAACCCCAGTCATCATCAGCGATGAGGTGGCTTTAGACGCGGATGGAATTTCAACAGCCACTTCAGTGGGCAACAACGCAGCCTTGGTTATTGGCGGGGCTTTAGCTTCTGGCGGAAGCGTTACAAACGCCTCTGCACGACAGGTTACAATTTTGTCCGCAGGAAACGATTCTTCAAAGTCGTTTAATATAGTTGGCACAGATGTAAATGGTGCGGCACTTACCGAAAACCTTACGGGCGCTAATGCTGGAACAGCAACCAGTGCTGGTTATTTTAAAACAATTGCAAGCATAACTGCGGTTGGCAATCCCGCAGGAAACGTATCCGCTGGTATTAATGCTAATGCGGCAGGTGTAATCTTCGCAGGACGCACTCGTTTGCAAGGGTTTTCTTTTTATTCTGGCGGAACCGCTGGAATAGCTAACCTACGGAACGGTGGTGTTACAGGCACAGAACTAATCCAGTTTCGCTCGATTGGAACTGACAACGCTTCTGACGACCCGTTTATGCCGGATGAGGGCGTACTGTTTAAAGATGGTTGCTTTGTTACATTCGTTGTCCCGCAGTTTGACTTGATGATGTTCTACCACGCATAAACTTTAGGGTGGCTTGATATGGCTAAGATCGACAAGTCCAAGATGAAATGCAACGTACCCAAGCGCCAGATTTCTGGCGGTAAAAAGTCCGTTGTAAAGGCTTGCGATAAAGGTAAAGAAAAAATCATCAGGTTTGGCGATGCTAATATGACCATTAAGAAGTCCAACCCTAAACGGCGCAAATCGTTTCGTGCACGGCACGGGTGCGATACAAAGAAACTTGACAAGCTGACGGCCCGTTACTGGTCCTGTAAGATGTGGTGACGGGATGAAGATTGACATACAACATGTTTTTTCTGTCTTGGGCTTGGCTTTGTTGGGCTGGGCATCGTTACAGGTGTATCAGTTAAACGCTAATGTTGCGGTGGTGTCGTATAAAGTTGACGAGAACCACGATATGATAAAGCCTATGTGGCAAGACTTTTTAATACGGAGGGCCAAGTATGACTTTATCCCGATCACAGATGTCCAAACAGATTTCCACGCCTCCAACACGGAGAAGAACAAATGACGAAAGACGCTTGCTACAAGAAAGTAAAAGCACGTTACAAGGTTTTCCCAAGCGCCTACGCCTCGGGAGCAATAGCAAAATGTCGAAAGGTGGGCGCGTCAAAGTGGGGCGAATCTTCTAAGAAGCGTAAACGTCCTGTTACAAAGAAGTTAAAAGACGGGGGCTTTATTGCCCTGGGCTGTGGCGAAGTTGCAGAGAATAGACGCAAAGAAACAAGAACCTTCTGATGGCTGTACGCAAATCAAAAAAAGGTGCGGCACTCAAGCGTTGGTTCAAAGAGGGCTGGGTAGACGTCAAGACGGGCAAGCCTTGCGGTCGCAAGAAGGGCGAGAGCCGAGGCACTCCGTATTGCCGTCCAAGTAAAAGGGTGAGCTCAAAAACACCTAAGACGTCTAAAGAAATGACAGCGGCGGAAAAACGTAGTAAGATACGTGAGAAGAATAAACTTGGACAACCTGCGGGCAAGCCTCGTAGAGTGTCCGCCGCTAAACGTAAAACAAAGGAGTATTGAAGATGGCGCAACCTGGAAAATTACCTAAAAAGCGCAGACGCCAAGGGGCTGAACGAAAGGAACTTCGTCAGTCACTTATTAAGGAATTTAGGGACGACAAACCTGGGGCACCTCCCACGACCGCAGAACGCGACGTTTTTCGCGGCCTTGCCCGTGGCGACTTTGAGGAAGACCGCGCGCCAACATCGTCGACGCCACTGTATGACGAACTTCCCACTCCACTGCGCGTTCCACCTAAAAAACTCGACACGAAGTCTAGCGGCCGTGGTGATGGGGATGCTGAACGCTTAGATCTGATAAGAAAAGAAGTTATTAGGAATAATTCATCTATTGGCAAAGATGGTAAGTTCACGAGCAGTATATCCGGTAAACGCTACATGAACGGCGGCATGGTTATGTCTGGCCGCGGTGTACGCGACACAAAGATGAGCTAATACAATGACAGTATCAAACTCAAGAGACTTTAATCTCGACGTCAGTGAGGTCATCGAGGAAGCATTCGAGAGGTGCGGGATTGAAGTCCGCACAGGCTATGACGCTCGTACCGCTCGTAGGTCTCTGAACCTGATGTTTGCGGAGTGGGCTAATCGTGGCCTGAATATGTGGACCGTGAAGCAGGGCACTGTGACCCTGACACAGGGGCAAGCGGAGGAGACGTTGCTTGCCGATGTGGTTGATCTGTTGGAAGTAACGCTACGAAGAAGCGGCACGGACTTCACTATTGACCGTATTAGCCGTGGTGATTACGTCACGATACCGAACAAGACAACCCAAGGGCGGCCTAGCCAGTTCTGGTTTAACCGTCAGGTTGCGCCTGTGATTAACCTTTGGGCTGTTCCTGAGAACTCCACCGACCAATTGATCTACTACTACTTACAGCGGATTGATGACGCGGACACCTTGGTAAACACTACGGATATGCCTTTCCGGTTCTTCCCTTGTATGGTTGCTGGGTTGGCCTATTATATCGCCATGAAACGAGCCCCTGACCGTGTTCAGATGTTAAAGTCTGTGTATGAGGAAGAGTTTCAGCGCGCCGCAGACGAAGACGAAGATCGTGTTCCGTTGAAGTTACAGCCTAGCATTCAGTATCTGAGGGTCTAATGACATTTGCATCTGGTAAAAAAGCATGGGGAATATCAGACCGCTCGGGCTTCCGCTATCGTTTAAAGGATATGAAGAAAGAGTGGACTGGTGCGCTTGTTGGGCCGGATGAGTTTGAAACTAAACAGCCTCAGTTAAGGTCGCCGAAGGTTACGCCTGACCCGCAAGCTCTTCGAAATCCTCGGCCGGAGCAAAACTTAGCGGAGCAACGGAACATACAGTACGGGTTTAATCCTGTTGGGTTTAACAGCATTCTTGGTTTAACCCCCCCTAGTAATTTAGAATCTGTTGGCGGAATAGGCACAATAACAGTAACCACTGTTGTGAACCCAGATGCGGAGAACATAGCGTATATGGCAGGACTGTCTGCGCCAGCATTTGTTGATTCTGTTACAGTTATTTCTGGTAGCTCAACAGCTTCAAGATTTGATAGTACATCTGTAACATTAGATTCCACCACAAAAACATTTGACGAGGGATAAGACATGACAAAGCAAGCAGTAGGCATAGGATCATCGGCTAACGATGGAACAGGAGATACTCTTCGTTCAGGTGCAGATAAAATTAATGATAATTTTGATGAAGTATATGCAGCTTTAGGAAACGGCACGACACTAACGGACATAATAAATTCTGATGGGATTATAGATGTAAGTTCTGGTGCAAACAGAATTGTGTTTTATTATGCAAATCTTAGCGACTTACCTAGTGCGGGAACATATCATGGCGCAGTGGCGCACGTTCACGCGACGGGAGGGTTGTACTTCGCACACGCTGCCGCATGGGTTAGATTAAACGATGAGACAACTGGCCCTGTGACTAAATATACTGCGGGTGTAAACGGATCGTCCGCATTTACATTTACAGGACCTGGAGCTACTTCTGGCAACAACCCGAACTTTACTTTCTACAAAGGCCACACGTACCTCCTAAATAACTCGGCTAATGTAAGTAGTCATCCTTTACAAATAAGAGTCTCATCAGGAGGGTCTGCTTTTACAACAGGGGTCACTGAGAACTATAGCTCTACTACAGGGTTAACACAGTTCATCGTACCGCACGAACCAAGCGATACATCTTTAGTGTATCAATGCACAAACCATAGTGGTATGGTTGGAAACATAACAATAGTGTGATGACATGAGTTTTACATACACGCAGTTAAAGACTGCAATTCAAAATTACACGGAAAACAACGAGACATCTTTTGTCTCGAACCTTCCCTTGTTCATAAGACTTACCGAGGAACGGATTCTAAAGAACGTCCAGCTTAGTTTGTTTCGCAAGAACGTGGCTGGTGCGATGTCTGCGTCGAACAAGTTCTTGTCGGTTCCTAGTGACTTCTTAGCCCCGTTCTCCTTATCGTTTACGGACAGTAGCGGCGATACAACCTTTGTAGACTTCAAGGATCCAGAGTTTGTGCAAACGTACACCCCTAATTCTGCTACAACTGGGGCTCCTAAATACTATGCGATGTACGATCTAGATAACTTTATCTTAGGTCCTACACCTAACAGTAGTTATGTTTCGGAGCTTCATTACTTTTATCGTCCTGAGAGCCTGACAGAGAGCACTTATACGTTGACTCTTACCAATGTTACAGGGACGTTTACTGGGCTCGACACAATTACGGGTGGCACAAGTGGCGAGAGTGGGGGTCTTTCCGCTGTTCCGACGACTACCTCGGTAGTCGCGGTAATCCCTAGCAGCAACTATATTGTAGGTGAAACAATTACAGCCAGTCCGAGTGGGGCAACAGCCACCGTATCTGCGATTGGCCCTGACACCACATTATCATGGTTGAGCGAGAACGCAGAGATGGCGATGCTTTTCGGTTCTTTATCTGAGGCGTATCTTTACATGAAGGGCGATCCTCAAACTATGCAGATGTACATGCAGAGATTTGGTGAAGCAGCGGGCAGGTTGAAGAACCTGGGCGAGGCTCAAGAGGTTACGGACGAGTACCGCACGGGTCAACTCATTCGCGCCAAAACATAAGGAGATTAACGTATGACTGCATCTTTCCCAGTAACCATGTCAAACGATTTTAAAGTTGAAGTCGTGACAACAAACAACCGAGGGTTTACCCCAGAGGAAGTTGCCCAACGCTGTGTTAAAAAGATCATTGCTATTTCTGAGAACGCGCCTCCAGCTATTCGGGAACAAGCTAGAGAGTACCGAGACTCCGTAGAAAAAACTGTTGCGCTATATATGCGACAGGCTATCCAAAGCGATAGAACTACGGTATATAATGCAATCAAAGATGCTGGTCAGCCAAAATTGGCCGAGTATATAAAGGAAATGTAAATGGCTTTTAATGGAAACTTCTTATGCACCTCGTTCAAAGTAGAACTGATGAAGGGTGTTCATAACTTCACGGTAGCAAGCAACCAGTTTAAACTGGCTATGTATACTAACAGCGCCACCTTTACGGCGGACACTACTGCATACACCTCTGGCAACGAGGTCAGCGGCACAAACTACACCGCGAAAGGAAATTTCCTGACCAGTGTTACGCCGGTCGCTATTGGCACAACAGCTTTGGTTGATTTTGCGGATGAGGTGTTTTCTAACGTAACCATCTCGTCAGTTCGAGGCGCTTTGATATTTAATGAAGCGGCTACGGGCGACCCAACGGTAGCCGTGTTAGATTTTGGTGCAGACAAAGCGGCTAGTTCTGGCGACTTTACCATTGTATTCCCAACAGCGGATGCGTCTAACGCGATTATCAGGATAGCCTAATGTCTACTAAAGTAGCGTTTATAGGTTGGAACAGTGCAACAAGAGCTTGGAATACAAGCACTTGGGACACGAGTCCTGCTTTTACGCTCACTGCTACAGGGGCTATTGGTCAAGCAGTTCAAGAAGGCGATGCGGTTGTATCTGTTACAGGGTTAGCAGGAACATCTGCGTTAGGTAACATCTTTTCTACAAACGTGGGGCTTAGTTCTACTTCCTCAATCGGTGCTATTTCTATAACAAGAGGCGATAATGCTTTTGTTACTGGAGTTGCGGGCACAACCGCCTTGGGCGGTTTCTTTACCACTAACACAATGACTGACGTGAAGATGACGGCCTCGGTCAACAGTGCAACTGCTGGAGCAGTTGGTAAGGCTAATGTCTCGGTAACTGGAGTTTCATGTTCCGCATTAGTAGGCGAGATCGAACAACCTTGGGGGTTAATTATACCGTCCCAAGTGTCAAATTTCACGGGGGTCACCCCTTCGCAAACTCCGTCTTGGACGGACGTTGCAGCATAGGATAAACAAATGGCAAGTGTATATACAAATAATCTCCGCCTTGAAGAAATCGGCACTGGGGAACAGTCTGGTACTTGGGGCGACACAACAAATACGAACCTAATACTAATAGGCCAAGCGGTTGCTTGGGGAACTAGAGCTATTGCGAACGCATCCACGGACAACATTACGATTACCGATGGTGCGCTAGACGCGGACAGGTGCCTTGGGCTAAAGCTCACCGGCGGCGGACAGGCTTGTACTGTTACGCTCTTGCCAAACACCAGTTCCAAAACTTGGTTCATGTATAACGCAACAGCGGCGGCTTTGACCTTCACATGCGGCAGTGGTGCTAATGTAATCATTCCTGCGGGTCAGACTAAAGTTATTGCGACAGACGGCTTGGGGACAGGTGGCGTGGTTCACGATCTTCTTACTGCTGTTAACCTAGCGGGAATAACTCAAACCGCGGCAGTAACAACTCAAGGCACATTAACAGTCGGCGTAGACGACACGGGCTACGATGTTAAATTCTTCGGTGCTACATCAGGCAAGTCTTTGCTCTGGGATGAGTCGGCAGATAGTTTGATTGTCACTGGCACAACCACTCTGGTGGGCACAACTAACCTGGACGCTGTTGATATTGATGGCAACGTGCAGTTAGACGGTACGTTTACTGTAGGCGTAGACGATACGGGCAAGGACGTTAAATTCTTCGGCGCTACTTCTGGCAAGTACACTCTGTGGGACGAGAGTGCAGATACGCTGTATGTTTCTGGGGACCTTGCTACCGTCACCGCAGGTACATCCAACTTTGTTATAGGTGTCAACGCAGGGGATGCAATAGACGCTAACGGGAACTACAATGTCTGCGTAGGCGATGAGGCAGGTACTACGCTTACCTCGGGCGACCATAACACATTAGTTGGCTTTAATTCAGGAGCATTACTACTTACTGGTGGAGAAAACACTTTACTGGGTGATGCGGCTGGTGAGGCTTTAAGTGTTGGTATTCAAAACGTAGCCGTAGGATATTTAGCATTAACAAATGATACAAAAGGTAGCACCTCAACTGCTGTAGGCATTGCTGCTTTAGCTTCACAGAACTTTACTTCAGCTACAAATAGTCTCAACACAGCAGTTGGCTATGAAGCGGGAACCACCCTCACTACGGGCCTCAGAAATGTGATGGCGGGGCATCGTGCGGGGGTGCTTGCAACTACCCCAAATGACCTAATTGCTATTGGCTTTGAGGCTGGCGGCGGTGCTACAATGACAGGAAACAACAACATCCTTCTTGGCACAGACGCTGGACACGATCTGACTTCGGGCGCTGGGAACGTCTTCATAGGAACTGAGGTTGGAGATAAAACAGATGACGGTGCAAGCAACGTAGGAATAGGGCTTAGGGCATTAGGCGCTAATTGTGGGAGTTCAAACGTAGCAATAGGTAATAGCGCTTTGGCAGTTACAACATCCGCAGAAAATACAGCGGTTGGCTCTCACGCAGGTTTTTCACTAACAGATGTTTCAGGCGGGGTATTCGTTGGTAAACACTCTGGTCTTTATGCTACTACGGCAAGCAACTCTACTTTTGTAGGGCACCAAGCGGGTCAAGGTATTACAGGTGCAAAACTTACAGGGAACAGCAACACTGCAATTGGAACAAATTGTGGGCTGTTGCTTCAAGGTGCTGCTACAGAAAATACTTATGTGGGCAAAAATTGTGGGGCAGCTACAACAACAGGTGGTTACAATACAGCCATGGGGTTTCAGGCGTTTGATTCCAACACAACTGGAACTTATAATCAAGCATTCGGGCAGAATGCTTTACACACAAACAGCACAGCCTCTTACAATTGTGCCGTGGGAACCTATGCCTTAGCCACCACAAACGGGGCTGGAAATATTGCGATGGGGCATTACGCAGGAATATATGTAACATCAGGTACTTATAATGTCGTTTTGGGTTATGCGTCAGGGTATTCAAATAATGATGGAAACCAACTTACCACAGGTGGTAGTAATATCTTAATTGGCAACGCAGCTAATGTGGCTGCTGGTGGTAATAATAGTACAATCCAGATTGGCTCTGGGGTTGGGAAGGGCAACGGCACAGGGTTTATAACTCCCGGTGGTGGTGGTGTTTACCAAGGTAATAACGCCTCAACTTGGTCGCAGACTTCTGATAGACGCTTAAAGAAAAACATTGTTGACAGTACCATT
>Ga0308012_10000923_pt1 | contig 16499 bp, 9 predicted proteins | sample Neamet179_FD_203133 | JGI IMG/M metagenome (GOLD analysis project Ga0308012, IMG submission 203133) | Marine microbial communities from water near the shore, Antarctic Ocean - #179 | ecosystem: Environmental > Aquatic > Marine > Unclassified | place: Southern Ocean | collected 2014-07-25 | reverse complement strand
GGTGTGACACCAAATGGAGAAGGTTGGAATGCATTAGTAGTAGCAACGTATCAAGCATTTTGGTCACAACTTCCTGTTGAGGAGCAAATGGCGTTAAACAGCATATATGCTAAGTTTGCTTTTGCTGCTCAAAGTGTTTTAGATGCAGGAGACCCTGTGAATTTTGCAGGTCAACTAGCCGCTAACCAAACGCCATTACATCTTATTGAAGTTGTGGGTGGTTTAGAGTTGTCAGATGGAACAATTAATGGTGGTGATAGAGTATTACCTAATAGAGTATCTAGTACTCCTTTAGGAGGTACCGAGCCATTAATTTCATTACTTGGGTTAGCGCCTATTTCTGAAACGACGATGAATGGTGAAAGTGCAGTTTCAGGAGCGGTACGCTTTTTAGGAGGAGATCATTCTTCAATGTTCTCACCAACACCTACGGTAACGTCTCCCGATGCAATGGTAAGCGCTAGGGTGTATCAAGAAATGCAAACACAGGCAGCTACTTATATATCAACCAATGGTCTTGTTTTACCTGTCGTAGATACTGGTTTGGTTGCTGGTAACGAATAATCTCTTCTAATAAAAAATGCTGAAAAATGTAATGCCGCTCACTGAAAAAGAGTGGCATTTTTCGTTTAAACACAATAGCTATTTTTAGAACACTCAATTCTTTCGGATAAAATCCCCCTACCTAAGAATACAATGTATCCGCTTTGCTTGTGGACATGACAAACTTTGGTATTCTGATAGTAAAGTAAGTTTCATAAGCGATTTTTTACAAACACAGTGTAGTTAAGCACATTGAAAACTTAATTTAATGGCATCAATTTTTTAGGTTGTTTCAACAGGTGTTTTTAATACAGAAAAATAGTGTAGAATTAGCGCAATTATTTTTATCCACATTTAACTATTAAATCCTCAGGAGTCCTCTTGGAATTTTTATACGAATACGGTTTGTTTTTGGCTAAAGCCATTACTTTTGTTTTGGCTGTTATTGCCATTATTATCGCCATTGCGGGTGCTGCAATGAAAAAGCAGCACAAAAAAGGTGAGCTTGATATCACTGACTTGTCGGAGCAATTTAACGAGACTGAAGAAGATATTATTCATGCGTTATTAAGCGAAGATGAATTCAAAGAAAAAGAAAAAGCAGACAAGAAGAAAGCGAAAGAGCAGGCGAAAGCAGACAAAAAGTCAGCTAAAGCTGGAGAAGATAAAGCAGAAAGTAAAAACCATGTATTTGTTCTTGATTTTAATGGCAGTATTGACGCAAAAGAAGTTAGCTCATTACGTGAAGAAGTAACTGCTGTTCTTTCAGTCGCAAAGCCTGAAGATGAAGTTTTTATTCGCCTAGAAAGTGGCGGCGGTATGGTTCATGGTTATGGTTTAGCCTCTTCGCAACTTGATCGTATTCGTCAGCGTAATATCCCATTAACTGTTTCAGTCGATAAAGTCGCTGCCAGTGGCGGTTATATGATGGCTTGTGTGGCAAGTAATATCATATCAGCACCTTTTGCCATCGTAGGCTCTATTGGTGTTATCGCTCAAGTACCAAATTTTAATAAATTATTAAAGAAACATGATATCGAATTTGAACAATTTACTGCAGGTGAATTTAAGCGAACTGTAACTATGTTTGGCGAGAACACTGAAAAAGGTAAAGAGAAGTTCATTGAAGAATTAGAAGAAACACACGTTTTATTTAAAAACTTCGTAAGTGAACGCAGACCAAGTTTAGATATTGCTAAAGTAGCCACGGGTGAGCATTGGTTTGGTACTACAGCACTAGAGCTAGGCTTAGTTGACAGTATTCAAACGAGTGATGATTATTTGCAAGGAAAAAGCAAAAGCCATAAAGTTGTTGCGATTAAATATGAAGTTAAAAAAGGCTTAGCTGAGAAGTTCTCTAAAGCTGCTTCATTGTCAGCTGAAAGCTTTGTTGGAAAATTATTACAACGCAATAATATATTCCCAAGTTAATAAACGAATATAGAAAATAAAACGAACAAAAAAGCCTTACTGATTTGAATTAGTAAGGCTTTTTTTATGGGTAGTATTCAGGTTATTTCAGCTGTTTAAAGTCTATTTCTTCAATCTTATGTCCAGCCTGTGGATCTAAGTACATTGCTTCATCGAACTGATCTTCACTCTTAGCAACAACAATCGTTACCATGCTATCGCCAGTAACATTCACTGCAGTACGTGTCATATCGAGTAACCTATCAACACCAATAATAAGCGCAATACCTTCAACAGGTAACCCTACTTGCTCTAAAACCATAGCTAGCATTATTAAACCAACACCAGGAACGCCTGCGGTACCTATAGATGCCAGTGTTGCCGTAAGAATAACGGTTAAGTAGTCAGCTAGCGTGAGATCTTGAGTAAACACTTGTGCGATAAAAACAGTAGCGACACCTTGCATTATTGCTGTACCGTCCATATTAATGGTAGCGCCAAGAGGCACAGTAAAAGAAGCAATAGAGTTTTTAACACCCATCTTTTTAGTGGCTGTTTCTAAAGTAACAGGGATAGTTGCGTTAGAGCTGGCAGTAGAAAAAGCAAACATTGCAGCATCGCGCATTTTTTTTAAAAATATGAGTGGGTTTAAGCCTGTAAATAACTTCAAAATAATAGGATAAGTTACCAAACCGTGAATAATAAGAACAAAAAAGACCACGAGAAAGTATTTCATTAAATTACCGAAAGTATCGAGAGATACTGTAGTAAATAATGTTGCCAAGAGGGCAAAAACCCCAAGCGGCGCGATATTCATTAATATAGTAACCAGTCGCATAATTACTTCGTTTAAATCTTCAAATATCGAAGAAATACGTTCTCCTGCTTTTCCTGAAAGTGCAATAGATACACCAAATAACAATGCAAAAATTATGACTTGAAGCATGTTTCCTTGCGCGAATGAAGCAAAAGGGTTTGTTGGAAACATTTGAATAATTACTTGAGCTAACGAAGGTGCTTCTCTGGCTGAAAAACTACTGTTAGCAACCATGTTTACGCCTTCGCCTGGTGCAATAATTAAAGCAATAAATATCGCAAAGCTAATTGCTATGGCTGTGGTTGTTAAGTAAAGAGCAATTGCTTTGCCACCAATACGTCCGAGCTTACTCGTATCTTTTAATGAGCAAACGCCACAAACAAGCGATACAAAAACCAATGGTACAACTAACATCTTTAAACTGGCCATAAAAATTTGACCTATGACTTCTAAAATACCATCAACAAGGAAGCCCTTTAGAGAAAGTTCAAATAGGTAAAGGTTAATTACTTTGTCTGAGCCATTCGGCATCAACCACTGTAAGAATGTGCCTAATAAAATACCCGTAATCATACCGATTACAATGCGGCTAGTTAAACTGTATTTATTTGTACTAGGGGAGGGCGATTGTTCAATGGTCATAGAATATGTGCTACTTCGGCTAGGTTATAAGATAAGTTGCTTTATACTAATCATGATATCAATATTTGAGCAGTAATTTCAAAATAAGATTAGCAATAATTGGCTAAATTAAATACTTCTTTATTTTGACAGTTGTAGTGCAGTAATAATCAAAAAGATTTAACTAACAAAAAAAGTGTATTCTTTTTGTAATAAGCGGTACTTTTTTGTTGTTTATCAGTTAATATGGTAAGTAGGTGTAATTTATAAAAAATTTGAGGATGCTTTGATGCAGTTACTTCGTCGATTAAGTTTTACCATGTTATTGATGTCAATGATGACACTTGTGGCATGTGGTGGTGGTGATCTTACTGGTGATGATGGTGGTGATGATGGTGATGACACAACAGGTGTCGTCAGTCTAACCGTAATAAAGTCGGATGGTGATTTATCAGCAGCGAATAACATTACTGTTATTGCTACCGTTTTAGATGATGATACTCCTGTAGCAAATAAAACTGTTACTTTTACTGTAGCTGTTGATGGTTCAGCAACATTTGACCCTATATCCGGCACAGCTACAACGGATGCTGATGGCATTGCTTCAATTGTTGTAAGAGTTACCGATGTACTAGGGTCTGTTAATGTTATAGCTACATATGCGGATGCTAGTGATGACATAAGCTTTAATAGTTTAGGTGACGGTGTTAAAACAGTTGAAGGAGAGCCTGAGGCTGCATCGATTAGAGTATTTGCCAGCTCACAACAGCTTGCCTCAAGCGGTTCTCAAGCTATTGAATTATCGGCCATTGCTAAAGATTTAAATAATAATTTGCTTGAAGGGGTTACTATTAGTTTTAGTGCTGACTCTGGTGCTTTGGCGAACGTATCTGAGGATGTTGGTAATAGTACAAATATTTCTGGAGCTGATGGTAAAGTTTCGATGTTATTATCTACTCAAGATGAACCAACTAACCGAGTTATCACTGTTACAGTTATAAGCGGCGCGATTACCGATTCATTAGAAATTGAAGTGGTAGGTACAACATTAACATTAACAGGATCTGCTTCTTTAGCTCTTAATGATGAAGCTAATTATATCGTTAATGTATTAGATTCTGATGGTTATGGTGTGGATGAAACTGAAGTGGCAATATCTTTGGCAGGCTCAGATGCGGATATTACGTTCCCTGCAACTGTTATAACCGATGCCGAAGGGCAAGCTACGATACAAGTAATAGGCACTTCAGGTGGAACTAACAGTATCGTTGCTTCTGCATTGGGTACATCGGTAAGTCAAAACGTTTCAGTACAATCAGATTCATTCTTATTTACTAGCTTTAGTAATAGTGTTGATACGGTTAATCCGGTTAATACACCTATAGTGCCAGATGTTTCTTTAGCCCAAACGGCTTCAGTAACTCTTACTTGGTTAAGAGAGGGGCAGGCAGTAAAAAATAAACCTGTAACCTTTACTACAACTCGAGGTGTATTGTCGGCAGATAGTGCAATGACATCAGACAATGGCGAAGTTACTGTAACATTAACTTCAACGGATGCAGGTAAAGCACTTGTTACTTTAGTTGGTTCTGATAGTGTTGACGATAAAGCTATCGAGTTAACGAATCAGCTTGGATTTGAATTTTTTGCAGCAACTGCCGCTACTATAAAAGCGCAAGCATCACCAAACTCTATTGGGCCTAATGAACAAACATCAACTATTTCAGTCGTTGTTAACGATGTAAATGGTAATTTAGTTAAGAATAAAAAAATTAAATTTGTATTAGAAGATACTAGTGGGGGATCTATATTCCCAGCAACCGCAGTAACCGATAGTAGTGGTAGTGCCTCAACTATCTATACTTCCAATAGTACTTCTGCTAAAAATGCAATATCGATTACAGCGGTTGTTGTCGACTCCCCAGGGATATCTGACACCGTGAATTTAACCGTTTCTGAACGTGAATTATTCATTTCACTCGGTACGGGTAATGTACTTGAAGAATTGGGTAGCACCGATTATGTAAAAGAATATTCAGTTTTTGTAACGGACGCGAATTCTGGTGCCGTTGAAAATGTTGAGTTAACCGTATCTGCAATACCTGAAAATTATTATAAGGGGCAATGGATAGGATTGTCCGATGAGACTGGTGAGTTTGAGGTTTGGGGTGCGCGAGGGGAAGGAGGTCTCATAGAATCAAAAACGAAGTGTACTAATGAAGATATTAACTTTAGTGGTACCTTAGATAGTGGTGAAGATTTCAATGGCGACGGTGAATTAACACCGGGCAATATTGTTTCTATTGCTGGAACACTAACAACTGATGCTGATGGCCGTGCTGTTATTAGAATTTCATACGCACAAAGCTATGGAAGTTGGCTAGATGTCAAACTTGTTGTTTCAGGTAAAGTCACGGGTAGCGAAAACTCAACTCAAACTATCTTTACTCTTTCTACTTTGGCGAGTGACATTGATAAAGAAGATATAACACCGCCTAGTCAAGGCCTTGGTCTTAGAGGTCCATTTGGTTTATCAAATGATTGTAGTAACAATATAAGTCAGGACCCTTCCTAGGCTTTTATATTTTAAATTAAAGGCTCCTCAGGAGCCTTTTTTAATTATCCTCTGCAATTGAATTAACAAAATAGACTTACTTAATAATGTATTATTTCTATTTTTTAACAATCCCCCCTTATGTTTTAACGAAAAGTCTATTATGATTGCCGCTATTAGTCGGTAAATTATAGCTAGCAGGGCATGTATTCGTTAAATTTATCCCCATGTTACCCATTAGTTGTGTTATTAAAATCATCTAATAAGTAAATAAATACTTGTTAGTTAGACTATTTATAGATATACCTATAAATAGGTAAATGAAAATAACTCCCAGTAAGATATTAAACTAAGTCATTAGCGAAGTAATGAACTTAGATATTAACTAAGATATTTTTTGTATCGTGATCTAATTCATAACAAGTAAGTTCGCACTTAATTGACTAGATTAGCGTTTGAATAAAAAGACGAAAAACAATTTGTCTTTATTGAAGGATTAGAAATTTTTATGGCAAAATCATTAGTTATTGTCGAATCGCCAGCCAAAGCGAAAACAATTAACAAGTATTTAGGAAGTGACTTTATTGTAAAGTCTAGTGTTGGTCATATCCGTGATCTTCCTCACAGCAGTACTGGTAAAAAAGTACCCGCTAAATCTCCTGCAGAAGTACGTAAAATGGCACCGGCAGCTAAGGCTAAATATAAAGCTAAGCGTGATAAACAGGCGTTAGTTAACCGTATGGGTATCGACCCAGAAAATAATTGGGCAGCCAATTATCAGATACTCCCAGGTAAAGAAAAAGTCGTTGCCGAACTTAAAAAACTTGCAGACAAAGCAGACATTGTTTATCTCGCAACCGATTTGGATCGCGAGGGAGAGGCGATTGCTTGGCATTTAAAAGAAATTATTGGTGGCGAAGACGAAAAGTTCCGTCGTGTAGTATTCAATGAAATAACTGAAACTTCAATTCAACAGGCGTTTTCAACTCCGGGTGAGTTGAGTATGCCGGGTGTTAATGCTCAGCAAGCAAGACGGTTTCTAGACCGTGTAGTTGGCTTTATGGTTAGCCCACTGTTGTGGAAAAAAGTTGCCCGAGGTTTATCTGCCGGACGAGTTCAGTCTGTAGCGGTAAAATTAGTGGTTGAACGCGAACATGAGATTAAAGCTTTTGATCCAAAAGAATTTTGGGAACTTGCTGCAGATACTCATCCAAGTACGGGTGAAGTTTTAGCGTTAGATGTGACACATGAAAACGGCAAACCATTTAAACCGACAAATAAAACCGATATTGATAAAGCATTATCGATACTTGAAAGTGCCGATTATGCAGTAAGTAAACGTGAAGATAAACCTTCAAAAAGCACACCCTCAGCGCCTTTTATTACTTCCACATTACAGCAAGCGGCAAGTACTAAATTGGGTTATGGCGTAAAGCGTACCATGGGGTTAGCTCAGCGCTTATATGAAGCGGGTCATATTACTTATATGCGTACCGATTCAACTAACTTAAGTAAAGATGCAGTTGAAATGTGTCGTGGTTACATTAGTGATAGCTTTGGAGATAACTACTTACCAGAAACACCAAAAGTTTACGGCTCTAAAGCAGGCGCACAAGAGGCGCATGAAGCTATTCGTCCTTCTAATGTTAAACTTGAAGGAGCATTTATTGAAGGTGTTGATGCGGATGCTAAAAAATTATATGAGTTAATTTGGCGTCAATTCGTTGCTTGTCAAATGACAGCAGCACGTTACACCGTAAGTACTTTAACCATTAGCGCAGCAAACTTTGATTTGAAGGCTAAAGGCCGAGTTATGCAATTTGATGGTTGGACGAAAGTTCACCCACAATTAAGTAAAGGTGATGATACCCACTTACCCGATCTTAAAGTAGGTGAGGCACTTACTTTAGATAACTTAGATCCAACTCAACATTTTACTAAACCTGTTGCTCGTTTTGGTGAAGCCTCTTTAGTTAAAGAATTAGAGAAACGTTCTATTGGTAGGCCTTCTACTTATGCGTCAATTATCTCAACCATTCAAGATAGAGGTTATGTACGTTTAGATAAAAAACGTTTCTATGCAGAGAAAATGGGTGAAATAGTTACTAATAGTTTATCTGGCAGTTTCGAAAAGTTAATGAGTTACGAGTTCACTTCAAACATGGAGCAAGAGCTTGATGAAATAGCAGGTGGTACTGCTGATTGGAAAGGTGTTTTAGACGAATTTTATAAAAATTTCACCAAAAAATTATCAGAAGCAGACCAACCAATAGAAGATGGTGGTATGCAACAAAATGAGCCTGTATTAACCGATATTGATTGCCCTACCTGTAATCGAAAAATGGGTATTCGTACCGCTCAAACTGGCGTGTTTTTAGGTTGTTCTGGTTATGCTTTACCACCAAAAGAACGTTGCACAAAAACGATGAACTTAACGGCTGGAGAAGAAGCTGTTAGTGTTTTAGCTGAAGATACTGAAACCGAAGCGCTTATGGCAATGCGACGTTGTGATAAGTGTGGCACTGCAATGGACAGTTACCTTATTGATGAAACTAGAAAGTTACATGTATGTGGTAACAACCCGATTTGTGAAGGGATTGAAGTTGAAAAGGGCGAATTTAAAATAAAAGGTTATGACGGACCTGTTTTAGAATGTGACCGTTGTGAAGCTGATATGGAATTAAAGTCCGGCCGTTTTGGTAAATATTTTGATTGTACCAATGAAGAGTGTAAAAACACCCGTAAACTCTTAGCTAGCGGTGAAGCTGCTCCACCGAAAGAAGATCCTGTTCAGTTACCTGAGCTTGAATGTGAAAAATCTGAAGCGCACTTTGTACTAAGAGATGGGGCTGCGGGTATATTTTTAGCGGCTCATACTTTTCCTCGTTCTAGAGAAACTAGAGCGCCAAAAGTTGCGGAACTACAAAGATTTAGAGACCGTATTTCTGAAAAATTCTATTATTTAGCCGATGCACCTTCAGAAGATAATGTAGGTAATTTATCAGTAGTTCGTTACAGCCGTAAAACGAAAGAACAGTATGTAATGACCGAACTACCTACTGAAGATGGTAAGCCAAAAGCAACAGGCTGGACGGCAAAATACATTGACGGAAAATGGGTCGAAGATATTCCAAAGAAAAAAGTTACTAAAAAGAAAGCAGTTAAAAAACCAGCGGCTAAGAAAAAAGCTGTAAAAGAGGTGACTGAATAGTCAGCCTAGTAATTTTGGGTTATTTGAACAAAAAAATAGATACCCTTTGGTATCTATTTTTTTGTCTGTTTTATAGTAATTTAACTAATAGTGCTTAATAGTTAATCGGGTATTACTCAAAGCCTTCTAGCTCATCTAATACCTTTCTTGCTTGAGCCAAAGTACAGTCAGTATGCGCCATTAAGTTGGCAATGGTTATGTTATCTATGCGTGTAGCTAACGCTAATAAACTTTCATGGTTTAGGTGCTGATATTCTTTTTTAAGTAATTTAGCAAGCCATAACCAGCTATCCTCATTCTCTTGTTCTACATATTCCACGATACTTTGAATTTGGCTAAAATTAGCTTTGAGTTGCCAGTTCCTTGAACGACCAATACGGTTTAAATTACCCCCTAGTTGCCTGATATGGGCTTTTAAAGCATAAGCTTTCATTGTTCGTCGAAGAAAGCTGGGTAAGCTAATAGTGTTGATTTGTTCCACAGGCTTAGTCTTAGAAAGTTAAAAGGAAAGCCAGTGATATACTGGCTTAAAGTATGAACTTAAAGGAACCTATTTAAAGGTATAGTTTGTTAAAGGTATAGTTTGGAAATACAAATGTAAAAGTTGAGTTACCATTTCTTCTTTGGCTGAAATAATAAATCCAATTCATTTTCTTCACTTTTTGCTTTTTTAGCGGCATCTTTTGCATTCGTGTGTTTCAAGGCGTCTGTAATCTCTTCTAACTGTTGAGTTATATCTGCTTGCCTTGTAGTTACGTAATCATTTCTTATTGTGCTGGTAGCTAAGCTTTGTAAGGCTTTCTCAAGATATTGTCTTGCAGAGCCAAGCATTTCTTTATTAAACGCTTGAGTACCCCGTTTAACTAGGCTTTCAATATTTATTTTTAATTGCATTGTTGCTAACCGCTGATCTTCAGCGGTAAAAGTCTGAGCATCTAAAGCTCCTTTGCTTTGTTCTGACTTGAGTACAACGCGTAACTTTTTAATACATTGTAATATACCGACAAGTTGTTGTTCGTTATCCGGTAAAGTAAAGTTTTCTTCAGGTGCAGTTTGGTTATTAGCAAGGTCTTCAGAGGCTTTTAATCGAGAAGTTAATTCTTGAACTCTTTTTTTAATTCCTTTTACTTCAGGCATAAGTTCCTGCATGTTTTTGGCTGCATTTAAACAGCGACGATTTAATATTTTAACAATGTTAGGATTATTTGGTAAGTTAGCCAGTTGAAGCGTTATCTCTTCACTTTCATCAATAATTGCTTTTTGTTTAGCGACTTTAATTCGCTTTTCACTTTCTAATTTTTCTCTATGTTGTTGAATAGAAGTTACAACAACAACGATAACGATTAAGGAAACAATTAACCCAACAATAATAGCAATCATCTAAGATTCTCTTGAATAAATAAACTACTAAACAGTCTACAAAAAATGTTTTGTTTAGCATAGAACTAGTTGCTTATTTAACTTAAAAAAGGCAACTAAATGAAGTTGATAGAAGTAGAGTATAACGTATAAATAATATTTATAAATTATTATAGAAAGTATGAGGAAATATTTAAATAATAAAATATTATGGAATAAACTGATGATTAAGTATATTATTTTGGTATAAGAAAGTTAAAAAATCACATTTATCAATACTACTTGAGTATTTACATGAAATTACAGCAATTACGCTATATCGTTGAAGTATTAAATAATAATTTAAATGTTTCTGCTACAGCAGATAGTTTATTTACTTCACAGCCCGGTATTTCTAAACAAGTTAGAATGCTCGAAGATGAACTGGGTATTCAAATATTTGGACGTAGCGGTAAGCATTTAACTCACGTTACGGAAGCGGGTCAAAATGTTATCGACATAGCCACTGAAATTCTTTCAAAAGTTGAAGGCATTAAAGCTGTTGCTCGAGAGCATACGCAACCCGATGAAGGTAAGTTACGCATTGCTACAACACATACTCAAGCGCGTTATGCCCTACCTGATGTTATTCAGGGGTTTATTAAAAGATACAGTAAAGTTTCATTACACATGTCTCAAGGCACTCCTGCACAAATAAGTGATGCGGCAGCTAAAGGTGATGCCGATTTCGCTATTGCGACAGAATCTCTTCATCTATACAACGATTTGGTAATGCTTCCTTGTTATCATTGGAATCGTAGTATCATTGTTAGACCAGACCACCCTTTAGCTAAAAAACAAAATATAACGATTAGTGATATCGCTAAATACTCACTGGTTACTTACGTTTTTGGTTTTACTGGTCGTTCGGATCTTGATGCTGCTTTTGATGCGGCAGGTGCAAAGCCTAAAATAGCGTTTACAGCGACAGATGCTGATGTTATTAAAACTTATGTGCGTTTAGGTGTTGGTGTTGGTGTAATTGCTTCAATGGCGATTGATGAACGTATCGATAGTGATCTTGTTGTTATAGATGCTAGTCATTTGTTTAAAGCGAGTACAACCAAGATTGGCTTTAGAAGAGGTAGTTTTTTACGAGCTTATATGTATGATTTTATTGAGAGGTTTGCCCCACATCTAACTAAAGATATTGTCACCCGTGCTATGTTATTGAAAAATAACCACGAGGTTGATGAGTTTTTAGCCGATATTAAATTACCTACTCGTTAATAATATAAAATAGTTCGAGTATAAATAAATTATTACTCGAGCTTTAAAATATAAATATAAATATAAATTTTAAGCCTCACTCTTAAATCTACTTGCTAACCATGTAAGCTAATAAATTTTGCCAGTAAAGCCTCTTCATTTTCGATATTATCAGGATCAGGTTTTACACAGTCGATAGGGCAAACACTTACACAGGTTGGTTTTTCGTAGTGACCTACACACTCAGTGCATTTATCCACATCTATTTCATAGATTGCATCGCCTAGACTGATAGCTTCATTAGGGCATTCAGGATCACACATATCACAGTTAATGCAACTGTCTAATATCTTTAAAGCCATCTATTTGTTTTTCCTAGGTAAAATATTATATCTCAAAGGCTGAAGCTAATTTAAGATGACCAACATGGGGCTCAGTTAGGTTCAATAAAACCCAATTTAATCGTTGTATTTCAGACTATGTAACACAAAAACGTAACACAATATTTGTACTCAGTGTTTATTGTACTTTGTATCTCGAATATATTTTATCATTATTTTTATAGTGTGTGTAAAGCCATTTAACAAGGCAGTAGTATCTATAAATAAGGGTTTTATATTAATTAAATTAAAAATTGAAGTAATAGAGGAGGGAAGGGGAGTAATTTTTTTGATAAAAAAACACTGAGTACTTCTGCACTCAGTGTTTAATATTTCATTAAGGTCTAAAATTATTACCTTTTTATTGTACTTACTCAGGTTTAATTATTCTCTACCTAAGTATTGGCATCAATACTTATATCTGTAGTTGCCTCAGTAAGTGTCTCAGTAGTTTTATCAGAAAGTCCTAATTTATTTAAGATCGCTCGGTATAAACCTTTAACTTTTTGTCCAAATGAATACCCGCCTAAATAAGCGCAAGGTACCATAAACAAAGTGACTACTGATGCAAACAAAACACCAAATGCTAAAGAGATAACCATAGGGATTAAAAACTGAGCTTGAGTACTGCGCTCAAATAAAATAGGTAATAAACCAGCAAAAGTTGTTAACGAGGTTAATATAATAGGACGAAAACGATCAGTACCTGAATTTAATGCGGCTTCAAAAGCACTGTAGCCTTTTTCTCTCAAACTATTAATTCGTTCGAGTAAAACCAAGTTATCATTTACAACAACCCCCGCACAAGCAAGAAAACCGAAGAAAGACATCATGCTTATATCATAAGTTGTGCCCATTACGGCACTCCAAATAATATGACCAAAAATAGCGCCCATAAAACCAAACGGTACCGCAATTAAGATCAGTATGGGTTCAAAAATCGATTTGAAAGCAATAGCAAATAATGAAAATGCAATGATAAAGGCCAGTAAGAAGTTTTCTTTAAAGTTATCACCAAACTCAGACTGAGCACGTAAATTTCCATCAGTTGACAATTCAAAACCAGAATACTGTTTTTTCCATTGTTCACCATAACTGGCTAACATTTCGCTCACAATGAGATTACCGTCAGTACCCTCTAAGGTATCTGCTGTTAAGGTAATGTTGCGGATACGATCTGTTCTTCTGATAGTGCTACTGCCAGGTACTATACGAATTGTTGCAACAGACTCTAATGGAACTTCATCCCCTTGAGCGGTTCTAATACGCATATTATCTAAGGTATCTAAGCTGCGTCGCTCTTTCTCAGGAAAACGTAACATTACTCGCACATCTTCTTTTGAACGTGGAATACGCTGCACTTCTTCACCATAAAAAGCCTGTCTTACCTGAGTCGCAATATCTTGCGTGGTAATACCTAACGTTTGGGCATAATCTTTTAAATCTAATTCTACCTCTAAACGACCCGTTTCAAGATTGCTACGCACATTTTCAATGCCATCAAAGGCTGCTAAGACCTTTTTAACTTCATTAATTGCTTGTTCTTGTACACTTACAGCATTGCTAGCAATACTCAAATTCAGTTGAATATCAGGGGCATCACCGCCAAAAGTAGACTCTAAGGAGTAACTTTGTACTTCAGGTAAAGGACCAATTAACTCTTTTAACTTCATTTTAACGTCTTCAACACTGACCGTTCGTTCTTCTGCCGGAATTAAGCCAACAAACATATTAAGGCTGCTGCCATTAGTATTAGTGTTTACTTCATGAATGAAGGGTCTACCACCATTTTTGGCTAATAGTTCAGGGTTTTCATCTAACGAACTGGCATGTTCCTTCATATATTCGGCTAGATCTGTTGTATATCGATAAGGTGATCCTTCAGGAAAACTGACTTTAAGAAAAATAAAAGGTTGCGGTACTTGAGGGAAAAATGCCGTTTTAACCCAACCTGCGTTAAACATTGATAAGGAAATACCAAATAATAGCGTGAACGCTAATAACGTACTGCCTTTTCGTTTTAGTAACTTATACAGTAACGTGCGGTATGTTCCTGCGGCAAAACGTTCCATGCCAGAAGAAAAATAATGTCGAATTTTCGCTAATACTTTCATTAGGGCAAAACGACTTGGTTTCTCGGGTTTCATATGTGATAAATGAGCAGGCAATATTAATAGTGCCTCTACTAAGGAAAATAATAAACAAAAGCACACAACGAAAAATATTGAGATAGTAAATGGCTCAACCTCTTTTGGAACATCAATCATCGGCATGAAAAATATTATGGTACTTAATACAGCTAGCACTACCGGCATTAATACACTTGTTGAACCCGTTATTGCCGAGTTATCTCCTTTGATACCTTTTTGTTGCTGAGTATAAATACTTTCGCCAACAATAATGGCATCATCAACCACAATACCTAATACCATTAAAAATGCGAACATCGACAACATATTTAAAGATATGCCAAAGTAAGGTAATAACCACACTGCACCAGCAAAAGCAGTAACAATACCAACCACTACCCAAATAGCTAATAGCGGACGTAAAAATAACATTAAAATAATAAAAACGAGTAGTAACCCGCTTAAGGCATTATCTTTTAATAAGTTAAAGCGACCGTCAAAAAGGTCTTTACGGACATTATTAATTTTTAACGTTAAGCCTATTGGTAAGGTTGTTTTCAATTCTTCTAAATAGTTACGTGCATTATCCGTACCTTTAAATAGCTTGGGATCATCACTCATTTTAACTTCAAAGTTTAATCCATGTTTATTTCCAATAATAAAGTCAATTTCTTGCTCACTAAAACCGTCTTTTATTAAGGCTACATCAGACAAAAATAACTGACTACCATCGGTATTACTGCGAATTACAATATCGGCAAAATCCTGACCAATATAAGCTTGGGCACGGGTTTGAATTTGAATACTACCTTGATCTGTTTTAATAGAGCCCGCAGGCACGTTCATTGATGATTTTCTTATTGCTGAAGCAACCTCTGAAAATGTTAGGTTATAACGGCGAAGATTTTCTTCAGATATTTCAATGCCAATCTCATCTGAAACTAAGCCTTGTATTTGTACTTCAGAAACCCCTTCAAGTAAGGGCATTTCATCACGTATTTGATAACCAATTTTTTTGAGTTCGCTTCTACTGGCATCCCCTGATATTGCAAACCACATTAACGTATTTCTAAAAACTTGTTGGCTTATGATGGGGCGTTCTGATGACGGAGGAAAGGTATTGATAGAATCTACGCGACCTTTTATATCAGATAAAACAGACTTAACATCAAAGCCTTCAATAACTTCTATAGTTACTGAACCGGAGTTTTGACGAGAGTTTGAGGTGATTTTAAAAATGCCAGGTAAACCGGCTATAGCTTCTTCTATGCGAATAATTATTTGCTGTTCTACTTCACTAGGTGCTGCTCCTAGGTAATTCATACTAACATTGATAAAGTTTCTATCTGATGTAGGGAACACTTCTTTTTTTATGGTGTCTGAGCCAGACCAACCGCCAAAAAGAAGACCTAGCATTAATAAATTTGCAGCTATTGGGTTATTTACAAACCACTGAACAATATTTTTCATTACTATTCACCATCGTTTATTTTGGCAGTAACCTGAGTCTCGACAGGTGAGTTCTCGATAACGTCAACGTCAAATATTGGTTCTATAACAGTACCAGGCGAAACTACGGCGTGTTTTTCTAATAAAATAGCCGTATTATCAGCAATAGTTGATTGAATCAAAACACGTTCAGCGTTCTTACTTAATACCGTTACAGGTTGTATTTCAATGATATTCTTGTCATTGATAGTATAAATGTTTGTTCGTTTAATAATGGCATTATTAGGTAAAACGATAACATCATTAAGTTTTTTTCCATCAATTTTTGCATTAACAAACAAACCTGGAATTAATGGTGCTGAGTGATTGTTTTTACTAGAGATCTCAAAAGGTTTTACTACTTCTACAATGGCGTAATACATTCTAGAGTTAACATCTACCGAGGCTTCTGTGCGGGTGATAATGCCTTGCCACTGATGAGCCTTACCACCGATAATGGCACTTAGGGTAACGGCTGGTTTGCTATCAAGTTCAGTGCCTAACATGGGTAAATCTAATAAAGCTAATTGTCTATCTGATAGTGGTAAACGTACTTCAGCAATAGCTGTATCATAAACTTTCGCTAACTGAGTACCTTGGGTAACAAATTGACCAACGTTTACATAGGTTTGTTTTATCCGGCCATCAAAAGGCACTCTAATTTTTGTTCTTTGAATGTTTATCTCTGCAATTTCAACTTCAGCCTTTGCATGTTCTTCGGCGGACTCAGCTTCACGTA
>Ga0308012_10000922_pt1 | contig 16507 bp, 14 predicted proteins | sample Neamet179_FD_203133 | JGI IMG/M metagenome (GOLD analysis project Ga0308012, IMG submission 203133) | Marine microbial communities from water near the shore, Antarctic Ocean - #179 | ecosystem: Environmental > Aquatic > Marine > Unclassified | place: Southern Ocean | collected 2014-07-25 | reverse complement strand
TGATAACATCCTCAAATGTTGCGCATGGCAGGGGGCTGTGATCGGGCCGGGCGGCGAGGCACGCTTCGTGTGAGTAGGCGCCCAACTCGCCTTGAAAGGCAATTTTTTTGGCCATTTAACGTCTCCTGAGCAATTTCCGTGAAAAAGGTCGTTTAGTCGCGCCATCTACACCTTGCGCGACAGGGTGGGAAGAGACTACAGGGTAACAAATAAATTGTAATGACGGATCGCGACATGTTTGACACGATGACCTTGACCAAAATCGCAGCAGCCTTCTGCTCTGCTTTGCTCGTATTGGTTCTTGGCGGCTGGATTGCTGACAAGATTTATAGTCCTGCCCATCATGGCGAAGATCATGGCGTCGCGTGGATAGAAACAGATTCAGGGCCCTCTGAGGAGATTATTGTTGAGGATGGGCCAGACCTGGCTGAGCTTTTAGCTTTTGCAGACCTTGTTAAGGGTGCAAAAACCTTTAAAAAATGTTCCGCCTGCCACAAGTTAAAAGACGGGGCGAATGGAGTTGGGCCGCATCTTTATGGTGTTGTGAATCGCGATGTTGGTGCAGTTAGTGGCTTCAAATACTCAGGTAGTTTGGTCGCAGTGGCACAGAGCTGGAGTGCAGATAACCTTAATGACTTCCTGACTAAACCTTCCAAATATGCTCCAGGTACGAAAATGAGTTTTAATGGACTCTCAAAACCCTCAGATCGTGCGAACCTGATTGCCTACCTTGGGACTATCGGAAACTAAGACAAGGTGAGCTGGGGCCTTGAGCCTCAATAGACATGATTCAAGATAAATTGGGGTGGCCTTTGGCGGCCCTTTTTTTGTCAAACAGACCCAAAACTTATCACCTTTATTTGCAATCACTTTAAAAATATGAGTTTCCCCCTTCGCAATTACAAAAATTGGTTTAAGTTAAACTGAAGGCAGGAATGAACTGCAAATAATGAAGGAATCAAAAATGGCTTTGCCTTTATTCAGACGTATATTTTTTTCAACGGTTTTCGCGGTATGGGGCTCAGATCAAGTGCAGGCGGAGGGTCACGATCCAATCACAGTCAGTCATGGGTATTCATTTTTTGGTGACTTAAAGTATCCTGCTAATTTTTCTCATCTGGACTACGTTAATCTTGATGCTCCTAAAGGTGGTGAAATTTCACAATGGGGCTTTGGAACGTTTGATAGCTTCAACGCCTATGCTCGCAAGGGCAATCAAGCATCACTTTCATCGATGCCATATGAAGCAATTTTGACAAGCTTTGCTGATGATATCACCGCTTCCTATTGTTTTCTTTGCACCACAATTGAATACCCTGAAAGCCTAGATTGGGCCATTTTTAACCTACGTGATGATGTGACCTTCTCAGATGGGTCAAGCTTGACCGCTGAAGATGTGAAATTTACCTTTGATCTATTTATGGAGCAGGGCCTGCCGTCCTACCGGGCTGCCGTGTCGGGGATGGTGGCTTCTATTGAGGTACTTGACCCACTGAGAATTAGATTCGTTTTTGCGGAAGATGCACCACGCCGCGACGTAATAGGTTTAGCGGGAGGAATCCCAGTATTTTCTAAATCATGGTTTGGAGCCACTGGTGCTCGTTTGGATGACTCGACACTGGTACCTTTCATTGGAACTGGCCCTTATATACTTGAATCTTATGAAATTAACGAGCGTGTGATCTATGAGCGGCGTACCGATTACTGGGGCCAGAATATACCCACCAATGTCGGACGTAACAACTTTGATCGCATCCGTGTGGAATATTTCGCAGACTCGGCTGCAGCCTTCGAAGGTTTCAAGGCTGGGGTTTATACTTTCCGCTCAGAAAATAGCTCTAAACAGTGGGCGACCTCTTATGATTTTGGCGCAATCGAGGCGGGCCATGTCGTCAAAATTGAACTTCCAGATGGAGATCTGGCACTTGCACAAGCCTATGTTTTCAATTTGCGTCGAGAAAAGTTTCAAGACCCATTGGTGCGCGAAGCTTTAGGAATGATGTTCAATTTTGAGTGGTCCAATGAGCAGTTGTTTTATGGTCTTTATGACCGTGTAAATTCTTTCTGGGGTAATTCTGAACTTGAGGCTGCTGGAGTGCCGGAGGGCGACGAACTTGCTGTCCTGCAATCTCTTGTCGAACAAGGCTTGATCGACATAGATGTCCTCACAGCAACCGCTGTTATGGCACCAGTGTCGGGCAGCCGGCAATTGGACCGTAAAAACCTGCGCCGTGCTTCCGCTTTGATGGAGCAGGCAGGCTGGCTGGTGAATGTGGACGGAATGCGTGAGAAAGACGGGCAACTTTTCACACTCGAAGTTCTTGCCAACTCACCAGCGTTTGACAGGATCACTAACCCAATGATTGAGAATATGAAGTCTCTTGGTATTGATGCGCGCCTCAATCGGGTGGATGGCGCCCAAGTAATGGAACGTTCGCGAGCTTATGACTTTGACGTAATGAACCACTCGATGCGTATGTCATTGGAACCGTCCTCAGGCCTAGAACAATATTTTGGAACCAAGGCGATGGAGGGAAGCAGTCGTAATCTCATGGGGTTCTCAGATCCTGCGGTCGATGCGTTGATTGAACTGGTCGTACGTTCAGAAACTAAAGCAGATCTAAATGTTCGTATTAGGGTTTTGGACCGTGTATTGCGCTCCAAGAGATTTTGGATTCCACAGTGGTTCAAAGCCGTTCACACAGTGGCCTATTATGATCAATATGAATATCCTACCCCCTTGCCACCCTATGCTCGCGGCGAGTTGGATTTCTGGTGGTTCAATGCGGAAAAAGCCGCAAAATTAAATGATGCAGGTGCATTGAACTAATATGGGCGCCTATATTCTCCGCCGGCTTCTGCTGGTGATCCCAACACTACTGGGCGTGATGATTGTAAATTTTGCGCTAATCCAATTTGTGCCTGGCGGCCCTGTGGAGCAAGTCTTGGCACAATTAGAAGGTGAGGGGGATGTTTTCGCAGCCATCACTGGTGGTGGTGATGCAGGGATTGACAGCAGTGCAACTAATGATCGCTACGCCGGTGCTCGTGGTCTTCCTGCTGAATATATTGAGCAGTTGGAGCGAGAGTTCGGACTAGATAAGCCGCCTCTAGAGCGCTTCACTAATATGATGTGGAAATATCTGCGGTTTGATTTTGGTGAAAGTTATTTCCGCTCGATCAAGGTCACTGACCTAGTGCTTGAGAAAATGCCTGTCTCTGTTTCTTTAGGGCTATGGTCTACCCTGCTGATATATTTAATTTGTATCCCGCTTGGGGTGCGCAAGGCGATGCGCGATGGCAGTACTTTTGATACTGTGACTAGCGCGTTGATCATTGTGGGGTATGGCATTCCATCGTTTCTATTCGCTATAATGCTTCTTGTTCTGTTTGCGGGTGGGTCCTACTGGCAGATATTTCCACTGAGAGGTCTGACATCCAACGGGTTTGAAGAGCTAAGCCTTTTGGGTAAGATTGGTGACTATTTTTGGCATATGGCCCTGCCGATCTTCGCCTCGGTTATTTCTGGCTTCGCAACGCTCACGCTTCTGACGAAAAACTCATTTCTCGATGAAATTCGTAAGCAATATGTTGTAACCGCGCGCGCCAAAGGTTTGACAGAAAACCGTGTTCTGTTTGGCCATGTGTTTCGTAATGCCATGTTGATTGTGATAGCAGGCTTCCCCAGCTTGTTTATTGGTGTATTTTTTGGGGGTTCATTGTTTATCGAGACTATTTTTTCATTAGACGGCCTGGGTCGACTTGGATTTGAGGCCGCATTGACCCGTGACTATCCGGTGATGTTTGGCACGTTGTTCGCCTTTGGACTGTTGTCACTTGTGGTCGGGATCTTATCAGACCTTATGTATGTATTTATTGATCCACGTATCGATTTTGAGGCCCGTGGATGATCAAACTCTCCCCCCTTAACAAACGTCGCTTGAGTAATTTCAAGAAAAACCGTCGGGCAGTTTGGTCACTTTTTATATTCTCGATACTGTTTGGACTTAGTTTGTTCGCAGAATTTCTAGCCAACGATAAACCAATTTTAGTTAGCTACCGAGGCGAACTGTTCATGCCCGTCACTCAATTTTACCCTGAGACCACTTTTGGTGGCGATTTCAAAACCGAAGCCACTTACCGAGATCCAGAGGTACAATGTTTGATCCGCTCTGGGGGGTTAGAAATATGTTTTGAGGATCCAGAGATAACTATGGATGCTATTTCTAGTGATGACTTAAGCGTGGAAATTGAAGATTTTTATGAAGGCTGGATGATCTGGCCGCTGGTGCCCTATAGTTACGATACGCCAAATGACTTGGGGCGTTCGGCCCCCTCTCCGCCGGATGGGCAGCATTGGCTAGGCACCGATGATACTACCCGAGACGTCTTGGCACGTGTGATTTACGGGTTCCGGTTGTCAATCTTATTCGCGCTTATAGTCACAGTATTTGCTTCAATTATTGGTGTGATTGCCGGTGCGATACAGGGTTATTTTGGCGGCTGGTTAGATTTGGTGTTTCAGAGATTTTTAGAGGTCTTCTCAGCGCTGCCTTCTCTTTATGTCATAATTATTCTCACTGCGATATTGGGGCGTAGCTTTTGGTTGTTAGTCACATTATCAATAATATTTGGCTGGCCAGCGCTCACGGGGTTGATCCGTGCGGAGTTTTTCCGAGCTCGCAACTTTGAATATGTGCGTGCGGCACAGGCGCTCGGAGTCAGCAATTGGACCATAATGATGCGCCATATTCTGCCCAATGCTATGGTAGCGACACTTACATTCCTCCCTTTCATTGTGACTGGCGCGATCTCGACATTGGCTGGGCTAGATTTTCTTGGTTTTGGTCTACCATCCTCGTCGCCATCCTTAGGTGAGTTGTCGCAACAGGCCAAATTAAACCTACAATCTCCCCATCTGGGTTTCACGGCCTTCTTTGTATTCACGATCATGTTATCGCTTTTAGTGTTTATCTTTGAAGGTGTGCGGGATGCCTTCGACCCGCGTAAGGTATTCTCATGAACGTACTAGAAATCCGCAATTTATCCGTTGAGTTTAATCAAAATGGCTTAGCGACAACTGCTGTGCGAAACGTGTCCTTTAGCATCGGTACCGGGGAGACCGTGGCCGTAGTGGGTGAATCTGGCTCCGGTAAGTCTGTTACCGCTCTAGCGACAGTAGATCTTCTACCTGAAAGTGCGCGTGCGCGGGGATCGGTGAAATATCAAGGTGAGGAATTGCTTGGTGCGCCGGAGACAACTTTGCAACGTATTCGTGGTAATGACATTAGCTTTATTTTTCAGGAACCGATGACTTCTTTGAACCCGTTGCATACCATTGAAAAACAATTGGGTGAAACTCTTGGGGTACATCAAGGCCTGCGCGGTATTCCCCTGCAAGAAAGAATCGTTGAGCTGCTTATTAAGGTAGGCATTCCTGATCCAGTAATGCGGCTGAAATCATATCCCCATCAATTGTCTGGGGGGCAAAGACAGAGGGTTATGATAGCAATGGCTTTGGCAAATGAGCCTGATCTGTTGATCGCCGATGAGCCTACAACCGCATTGGATGTGACCATTGAAGCGCAAATACTTGAGCTATTGGCGGAGTTGCAACGTACGGAGGGTTTGAGCCTTCTTTTTATCACCCATGATCTTGGTGTGGTGCGTAAAATTTCTGATCGGGTTGTGGTGATGCAGAATGGAGCCGTAGTGGAAATGGGTCTGACACAACAGGTTTTTGAGAGCCCATTACACTCTTATACTAAAATGCTATTGGATGCTGAAACTATTGGTTCGCCTTTGCCAGTACAACTCGATGCGGTAGAGTTGCTGCGTACGGACCAGCTTAAGATCTGGTTTCCCGTTCAGCGTGGGCTTTTTCGGCGTACCGTTGGGTATGTCAAGGCGGTAAACGATGCCAGCTTGTCTGTCAGAGCGGGCGAAACTTTGGGAATTGTAGGGGAATCAGGGTCTGGCAAAACATCTCTTGCTTTGGCGGTGATGCGGTTGATCGCCTCTGAAAATGGGATTTCCTTTTTGGGCCGCGATATTCAGTGCTTGAACCGCCGGCAAATGCGCCCACTCCGAAGTGATATGCAGATTGTTTTTCAGGACCCGTTTGGCAGCCTCAGTCCACGTATGTCTGTGATGGAAATTATCTCTGAAGGCCTGGAAATTCATAGTAAATCCGATCGAAAAATTCATCGCGAAATGGTTTCTGTGATGCTGCGCGAAGTGGGCTTGGATCCCGCCACAATGGACCGTTATCCACATGAATTTTCAGGTGGCCAGCGCCAAAGGATAGCAATTGCTCGTGCGATGATTTTAAGGCCTAAGTTCGTAGTATTAGACGAGCCTACTTCTGCCTTGGATCGTACGGTCCAAGTGCAAATTGTGGAACTGCTGCGGAGCTTGCAAGAAAAATATCAGCTTGGATATCTGTTCATTAGCCACGACCTCAAAGTAGTGCGGGCTCTGTCGCATAAAGTTGTAGTCATGAAGGATGGCGATATTGTGGAACATGGCTCCGCAATGCAAGTATTCGATGCACCACAACATCCTTACACCCAGAGCTTGCTGGCTGCAGCTTTGGGCTAAATAGCATAGATAACTGATGTGCTCTTAGTTATGAGCAATATAGGTCCATGATGGCATTGGGGCGTTTTGGAGTTTTATCAAAAAGAAGGGTTGTTCTTCCGGTGGCTCCCAACTTCTTCCCTGATTTCAGAATAGTTTTTAACTAATCCAAAATACTACCAACATAGGCGGTGGGATGAAGTGAGCGTTTAGCTTGGGGCAATTAGATAGCATGATAGTTGCTGGGCATGAAGCCTGCGACATACTAGGTCGGCGCTGTCCTGAGTGAGGCCAGTGAACAATGCATCATATCCGGTGGAGCGGGTTTTCACAGTTCTATTTGCTCCATCCAAGGTACTCATTTCGGCTAATGCCATCCGTAACAAAACCCGTTCCGCTTGAAGACGTGAATCGAATTCTCCAACATTAATAGCCCAAGTACGGCTTCCTGATATTAACCTTCGGGCTACAGTTTCGGTTTGCTGTTCTTTTACAGGCTCCGCTACAAATGACATGCGGTGCGGACGCGCGCGTGGCGATACGGCAGCCATTCCTGAGGTATAGGTTGTTTCCGTGAGCTGCACGGTAACAGCGTTGGATGTGGCCGCATGGAGAGCAATGAGAATGTCTTCTGGTTGAACTTGCTTTTCAAGTGTAGAGGCTATGAGTGGTTCAGGTAGGGTCGTTTGCAAGGCAAATGGTCGAACTTTTGGACGTAGAGAGCGTTTGACCGCAGTCATTAAGTGGACAGTTTTACCTTTATGCTCATTTTGGTTTTCATTGTAGGGTGGCAGGCTTGGCCGTTGGAGTTTGGCCGTTGACGGTGCTCGCTTGAACCCCATATCTAGTAACTTGGCCACACGGTTGTTACGTGCTGCTGTGGAAGAGCCGCCAAACATTGTAGCTATGATACGTTCACCGCCACGTTCAGCCGAAGCTACTAGATTAAAGCCTGCAGCGCGAGTATAGCCTGTTTTGATACCATCAGCGCCCTTATAGGCCGCAAGAAACTTCCGGTTGGTATTATTTACCTGACGTATTTTTGCATTGGCACTGCGGCGGGAGAATAGATTGTAATATTGTGGATAGTCATAAATCATATGGCGCCCTAAAAGGGTCATATCACGTGCTGTGGACAGGTGGCCTGACCGGGTCAATCCATGTGCATTTTTAAACGTTGTCCGGTTCATTCCCATGGCGCGCGCTGTTTGGGTCATACGTTTGGCAAAGGCTGCTTCAGATCCTGATATAGCTTCGCCAATTGCGGTTGCAGCATCATTGGCAGATTTCACGGAGGCTGCACGAATTAAGTAGCGAAGCTGGATTTTTTGACCTCTTTTAAGCCATAGCTTGGATGGAGGCTCCGACGATGCGTTGCGTGAGACCGTGACATAGCTGTCCAGAGAAATCTCGTTTTGTTCAATGGCCTGAAATGCAACGTAAAGTGTCATCATTTTTGTCAAAGAGGCTGGGTGCAAACGGGTATCTGCGTTTCTTGAATGGTATATTTTACCAGTCCGTGCGTCCATTACTACTGCTGCATACGGCGCAGAATTAACTGCTGACCAAGACCCTACCACTACTGAAAACACAGCAGAGATCAAATACATAAAAAGCTGGTGTTTCAAACCTGCTGCCCCACTTCAATTTTTGCCGAGATTTTCCCCGTGCTTTGCTCAGCTGATTCTAACACATTCGAATCAGTGAAAAAATAGCTGAAATAAGGCGATTTTGTGTCATAGAAACACCTCATATAGTGTGATGGTCAAATTATTAGCTACATATAGTTTAAATTCTTGAGTTGCCTAATTTATGTCATATTTGGGTCAGCAAATCACACACGTTTTTGAATTCACGGGCCTTAAAAAACCGTGGGTGTGATGTGGGTTCAACTGCCTTTTCCATGGCCCATTCATAGCGGGCTGGTATGTGAATCGCCGCAGCTCCAGCATCGAGTGCGGGCACAATGTCAGACTTTATAGAGTTGCCCACCATGGCTGCCGTCTTCACGTCGGTCCCAAAAATTTTGCTGTAGGTGTTTACCTGCTTTTCGCTCACGATATGCACATCGTTGAAAAAACCACCTAAGCCTGATTGTGCTAATTTTTGCTCTTGGTGTAGAAGGTCGCCTTTGGTGATTAACACCAATTTGTAGGTATCGGCTAATTGTGGCAGGCAGTCTGCTACGCCGGGTAAGAGATGAATGGGGTGGCTCAACATATCTTGCCCCATTCTGACTATGTCGTGGATCACATGGGCTGGAACTTGAGCCTGAGATACATCTATCGCTGTTTCGACCATAGAAAGCATAAAGCCTTTTATCCCGTAGCCATATCGCCCTAGGTTGCGCCGCTCTGCGGCTAATAGGTGCTTATGTAGAGGGTCGGCGGGCATGTACGCAGCCAGCATATCGGCAAAGCGGTCTTGGACCATACGAAAGAACTCCTCGTTTTGCCAAAGTGTATCATCGGCGTCTATGCCTAAAATTTTGATGCTACTTGGCACGAGAGCCCTTCCAATTAAGTAAATGAGTTTTATATACTGTACAGCATGCTCTGTTGGTTAACAGGGGAAAACAAGGATTGTATTTTGACGGCTAATTGGATTCTGGCAACTGATACTCCCGAAAACGAGAGTGATATTGGCGTCGCCTTGGATACTCGTCCAAAAACTCAGCGCCCACCTTTATACAAGGTGATGATACTTAATGATGACTATACGCCAATGGAATTTGTGATATTGATCCTTGAAAGATTTTTCGGATTAACCCATCAAGAAAGTTTCGAACTCATGCTTACCGTGCATAAAAAAGGCTTAGCTGTCGTGGGGGTTTACAGCCGCGAGATCGCAGAAACTAAAGTGACGCAAGTATCTGAAATGGCTCAACGGCATGAGCACCCTTTACAATGCACTATGGAAAAAGAGTAAAGTTTTGGTACGACTTTCCCTTGCGTTTGAAACTGGTTTGCCCAAACCCAGTGGGCCAGTAGCCGTACTGCACCCTGAGGTTGGATTCGATATTGCGGGCCTTACAGAGGCATTGATCGTCCAGCCTTTTTTTCCAACCAACCGTACATGGGGAAACCAAGGGTTCGCCTGTGATGTTTCACTGCCCACTCGTCGGTTTTCGCTTGCCATTGTTTGCTGTACTCGCTCAAAACAGCAAACCGCTGATCTGATTGCTCAAGCTGCGGCACAGGCGGATATAGTTGTTGTCGATGGGCAAAAAACAGATGGCATCGATAGCCACTATAGAAGTCTACGCAAACTCACGACTGTTCATGGGACTATCACAAAAGCCCATGGTAGGTTGTTTTGGTTCGCTGGGATGAATTTGGCAACTCTGAGGGCCGCAGATCAAAACTTTGACGGTTTTGTTACAAAGCCAGGAGTTTTCTCGGCGGGAGCGGTTGATTCTGCATCTGCATTGTTAGCTGGCGCCCTTCCTGAACATTTGTCCGGTGATATTGCTGATTTCGGAGCTGGTTGGGGCTATTTGTCCTCGTGCATTATGAGCCGTGAGGCTGTGACTAAGTTGGATTTGGTGGAGGCGGATTTTGTGTCTCTTGACTGCGCCAAGAAAAATGTTTCCGACCCGCGGGCTGCGTTTTTTTGGGCTGATGCCACGGCTTGGAATGGGTCTTATGATGCCATAGTTATGAACCCGCCGTTCCACACCAGTAGGAAGGGAGATCCCGAATTGGGCCGCGCTTTTATTGCCGGAGCAAAACGTTGTTTGAAAACCAAAGGCTCCCTTTATTTGGTAGCTAATCGTCATCTGCCCTATGAGACCGCATTAGAGCAATGCTTTGCAAAGGTACTGGAGCTTCCTGGTAACGGGCGCTTTAAACTTTTTCATGCGTCTCGCCCCAAACGCAAATAAAGGTTAGCATAGGCTAGATTCGTAATCGTTAGGAGACCACATGTCTTTTTCTGTAGCTGGTAAAACTGCCATCGTCACTGGTGCCGCTAATGGAGTGGGTCTAGCGATCGCCCGGCACCTTGCTGACGCTGGTGCCAATGTAATGTTCGCTGATAAAGATGAGACGCGCCTGCGCGCGGAAGTCGGTGAGACGGGAGATGATACAAAAAATATTCGTTATTTTGCGGGCGATCTTCGTGAAAAATTAAATATTGCCAACCTCTTGTCGGCCACATTGGATGCCTTTGATCAAGTTGATATTTTGGTAAATGGTGCTCGCCAGGTGATCCGGACATTGCCGCTCGATCCGGATGATGAAAGTATGTCGATCATGTTGGATCAAAACCTTTTAGCAGGCCTGAAGCTGTCGCAATTGGTGGCACGTCGTATGATCAAACAGGGCAAGGACTCTGAAAAATCCTGTATTGGTACAATAATCAACTTATCCTCAATAGCTGCACAGAGAACCCAATCTGAATTAATGGCGTTTTCTGTTAGCTGTGCTGCTCTAGACCAAATGACTCGGTCATTGGCTGTCAGCCTGGCGCCGGAACGGGTACGGGTTAATGCAGTGGCCTTTGGGTCAGTTATGTCTGCATCTTTACAAGATCATCTTCGTGCAAACCCTGATCACCGTGAGGCGATATTAGCCGCCACACCTCAGGGTCGGATTGCGGGGCCTACAGAGGTTGCTGAAGCTGTGCAGTTTCTTGCCTCTGATAGTTCTGCCTTTGTAACTGGTGAAATATTGACGGTCGATGGTGGCCGAAGCCTTGTTGATGCTGTGAGTACATCCCTCCATTGAATACTGATATAATTGATCATTTTAAATCCCAAAAAGCTGATGCCAGCGTATGGTTTCGTAGTTTGCGTGACGAAATAGTTGCGCGCTTTGAGCGTATGGAGCGGCAGCATATGGGGGACTCACCTGTAGGCGAATTTGAGGTCAGTACAACCAAACGCACCTCTGATGATGGGTCTGATGCGGGTGGAGGATTAATGAGTGTGATGCGTGGTGGTAGAGTATTTGAAAAAGTGGGTATAAATGTCTCTACTGTGTTTGGTACACTGGGAGCCCGTGCTCAGGATGCGATGGTGGCCCGCAAAGGCTTACCGGGTATGAGAGATGACCCGCGCTTTTGGGCGGCTGGTATTTCGTTAGTGGCACACATGCAAAACCCACATTGCCCAGCAGTCCATATGAACACCCGCATGTTCTGGACTCCTCATGCTTGGTGGTTTGGTGGTGGGTCAGACTTGAATCCCTGTATTGAATATGCAGAAGATACGGCACAGTTTCATAGGGTCTTAGAGGCTTACTGTGCCCCACATGGCGCAGATCTTTACCCGCGTTATAAAGCCTGGGCGGATGAATATTTTTATATTCCACATCGCAAGCGCGCGCGTGGCGTGGGGGGCATTTTTTATGATGATCACTGCTCCGGTGATTGGCATAAAGACTTTGCTTTGACCCAAGATGTCGGTCGTGCATTTTTACCAGCTTATGTGCCTTTGGTTGAGGCTCGTTTGGGGCAAAGCTGGGATGCGAATAATCGTGAAACCCAGTTGATTCACCGCGGTCTTTACGCGGAGTATAACCTTGTTTACGATCGTGGTACTCGTTTTGGGTTGGAAACTGGCCATGATCCTGACGCGGTATTAATGAGCCTGCCGCCGTCGGCAAAGTGGACTTAAGCGTAGCTGCGCACTGTGTCTATCATCAATTGTACGTTTTCAGGATTAGCATCTGGCGTGATGCCATGCCCCAAGTTAAAAATATGTGGTCCATTGGATAAAGCCTGTACAATGGCTGTTGTGTCATCTACCAAATCCTTCCCTCCGGCGACCATATGGCGCGAAGCCAGGTTGCCCTGAACGCAGCCATCCACTTGTATATTTTTCGCGGCCCAAGCTGCCGAGATAGAGTTGTCAATGGCAACACAGTCAGCACCGGTAGCCTTGGCGAAACCGACATAATTATTCCCTGCTTCGCGTGGGAATGCTATGATGGGTGTATCGGGATGGCGCTGCTTGAGAGATGAAATAATGCGTTTTGTTGGAGCTAATGCGTACTTTTGAAAATCATTACCCTGCAAAGAACCAGCCCAGCTATCAAACAGTTTCACAACTTCAGCACCTGCCAAAATTTGCTGTGATAAATATTCGATAGTAGCTTCGGTGATCAGATCGATCAAAGCCTCAAATACTGGTAATTCTTCGGATTTCAGCAAATGCGCTGGAGCCTGATCCGGAGTGCCACGACCTGCAATCATGTAGGTGGCAACGGTCCAGGGCGCGCCTGCGAAGCCAATTAAGGTAGTCTGGGCCGGCAGTGATTGTGCAAGATTTCGGACAGTTTGATAAATGGGTGCCAGATGCTCGTGGATATCATCTTTGCCTTTGAGCTTTGCAAACCTGCCGGCATTAGTGATGGTAGAGAGCCGTGGGCCCTCACCAGTTACAAACCAAAGATCAGCACCAAGCGCCTGTGGTAGCAGTAAAATATCTGCAAAAAGAATACTAGCATCAAAGGCATACCGTCGAATGGGCTGGAGACTGACCTCAGTTGCCAAATCGGAATTATAGCAAAGTGATAAGAAATCACCAGCCTCAGCACGCGTAGCCCGATATTCGGGGAGATAGCGGCCTGCTTGGCGCATCATCCAGATGGGTGGTGTTGGTAATGTTTCGCCGGCGAGAGCCCGCAGGATTGGTTTGGACTGTTTCATGACTTATCGATCCCAAGTGAGCGGCAATATGTCAAGCGGACTTCTCTTGAAAGCTGCGTCTTGCCGCAGTAGATCAAGTATATGGAAAGTACTCTTCCCCCACTTCGGCTAAAAATTGGTACAAGGGGTTCTCCGCTTGCATTGGCACAAGCAGTTGAGACCCGCGCGCTTCTTATGAAGGCATGGGATTGGCCTGAAGAGGCTTTTGAGGTGGTGGTCATCCAGACCTCTGGAGATCGAATCCAAGACCGACCCTTGCGGTTAGTGGGTGGCAAAGGATTGTTTACTAGGGAAATTGAAGAACAACTTTTGGATGGTAGTATCGATATAGCTGTCCATTCTATGAAAGATATGCCCACGGTGCAGCCGGATGGCTTGGTACTTGATATTTATTTGCCCCGTGAAGATGTACGCGATGCTTTCGTATCGACTGGATCGGTTTCAATTGCAGATTTGGCTAGAGGGGCGCGGGTTGGCACTTCAAGTCTTCGCCGTCGCGCACAATTGATGCATGTCCGGCCAGATCTTGATGTTGTTGAATTTCGCGGAAATGTGCAGACTCGGCTTAAAAAACTTGCTGATGGGGTGGCCAGCTGTACGTTTTTAGCGATGGCGGGCCTGAATCGTTTGAACATGGTACATGTCGCTACGGGTGCTATTGAACCTGAAGACATGCTTCCAGCTGTGGCGCAGGGAGCGATTGGTATTGAACGTCGTTTGGAGGACCACTCGACAGCAGTCATTTTAGAGCCCTTGCATGACACAAAAACTGGGCAAAGGGTTGCAGCAGAGCGCGCATTTTTGGCGACTTTAGATGGATCTTGTGAGACGCCTATCGCCGCTCTTGCAGTTATTGAAGGCTCTGAACTGCTGTTGCGAGGCGAGGTCTTACGTCCTGATGGCAGCGAAAAGCTTAGCGGTCATCGCCGTGGTCCCATCGTAGATGGAGTTGCAATGGGCCACGACTTAGCTAAAGAGCTGCTGTCCCAAGCAGGCTCTGAATTCTTCAGCTGGCGCTAGTCTGGGTAGACTTTGCCTGGGTTCATCAGATTTTTAGGATCAAATGCAGTCTTTATTGCCCACATCATTTCCAAGGCCACTGGATCTTTACGCCGTGCCATCGAATTCCGTTTTGACAAACCAATCCCATGTTCCGCAGAAAAACTGCCGTTAAGGGCTAGTACAACATCCTCAATGGCCTCGGTGATAGGCTCTTTGAAAACACCGCTTATGTCGGATGGATAGAACGTGTAATGTAAATTACCATCTCCTAGATGGGAGATGTAAAATTCCTCACCTGTGGGGTCAATTTCTGAAACACGTACTGAGACTTGCTGAAGAAACGTGGACACATCATCTAAGGGCACCGCGATATCGGTATCGATTGAACCCTTGAAACCAACTGTGATTTCCGCCGCCGATTCACGGCGCTCCCACATTACGCGCCGCTGCGCTTCGTTTTGTGCGATCACCGCATCTTGGGCGCTGCCTGCCTCGATCATATCCATTAGGGCATTTTCGAGGATAACTTGTAACTTTGGCGTGCCACTGCTGTCCTGTTCAAGGTCAGAGGTTCGAGTTGTGGCAACCTCAACAAGAATATTTATTTCATGGGCATCATCAAACGGTTCAAGGGCGCCGTCTTTTTGCTCCATATGGCGCTGAATATAACGTCTAGGCATAAACTCAAAGGCCTCAACCCCACCTCCAGTTTCGTTTTGTAAACGGTTAAGCAAGGGCAGAGAATCCTCTAGTGCGCGCATGCCCACCATTGCGGTCACATATGCCAAGGGCTTGCGGTAAAGACGCAGGGCTGCTGCTGTGATGATACCCAAAGTACCCTCAGCTCCAATAAACATATGTTTTAAATTCAAACCTGTATTGTCTTTGCGTAGCTCGGACATTAAGTTCATCACCCTCCCATCTGCGAGTACTACCTCAAGCCCAAGGCATAAATCGCGTGTGTTGCCGTAGCGTAAGACGTTTGACCCACCCGCGTTTGTGGACAGATTACCACCAATCATTGCAGAGCCTCTCGCTCCAAAATACAAGGGAAAAATCAGATTATGTGCATCCACGGCCTGGTGTATACTGTCCAAAATAGCACCACTCTCAACAATAGCTACCTGTGTATTTGGCTTGATCTCTCGAATGGCATTCATTCTGTCTAGGCTGATCATAATGGCGTCTTGGGCCTTCGTGGCCCCAGTTAAACCGGTGTTACCACCGACAGGGACCATAGCCACCTCTGCTACTGAGCAGGCCCGCGCAATGGCCTGTACCTCTGCTGTGGTGGCTGGGCGGACTACGGCTAAGGGTTGCCAGTGATAGACATTCATCCAATCCCGTGTCCAAGTTTCTGCCGCTACGCCAGAAATTACATATTTTGCGCCTATATCGGTGCGAATTTGCTCTAAAATATCCATAGTTGAGGCTAAGTTATTTAAATACAAAATTGCAAGCCAGATTCATGCTTGACGATGGTCTCATCATTGCCTATTTCCCGCTTCTATAGGCGGTATAGCTCAGTTGGTTAGAGCAGCGGAATCATAATCCGCGTGTCTGGGGTTCGAGTCCCTGTACCGCCACCAAAAAAATAATAATATCAGTTGGTTAAATTTTAGGTTGACGCGTTTTGTGCGTAGCGCATGTTTCGCACGGTTTTTCTAGCGCTCTGACCATTTAGAGTGCAGGATTTTTGTGTTAAACACGGTGTCGATAATGCTCAAATTGAACGCACACACGCCCACGCTGATGAACGTCAGGTTCCTGTGAGCTCAAAAAAACGTGTTGTAAAAGTTGCTGTGGAAGCAGTCCGTGAGGTTTATCTAGACTACCGCTTCCGTCAAAAGAACAGATTACCTGTAATCTCTAAACGCTTTGCAGATGTGGCTGCACTGTGCCGTACCATCATGAAAGAGCAGCTTGATAAGGGTGTGGGAAAAAAGAGTTTTCGAGATTATATTATTGTCATAGACAAGTACCTCTTACCCTTCTTTGTCGATATTTTCGTTGCCAGCATTGATCGTGACATTGTTTTACAAGGGCTTACGGCCATTGAGACCGGGCAGATCAAACATATCCGCTATGGTGCCGGTTCGCCCTATATCGATCTCAAGCTGCCCTTTGGCGGCGCGTTGGAACTGGTGATTGATCCCGCACCCAATCTGGAAATGTTGCGCGCAGCCTTAGGGGGTTTGTACGCCCGCAAGATGGCCGGGCTCTCTTTTGCCACGCAATCTGGCTTTGTTCGCTTTCAATACGCGCCAAAACCAGC
>Ga0308012_10000918_pt1 | contig 16546 bp, 12 predicted proteins | sample Neamet179_FD_203133 | JGI IMG/M metagenome (GOLD analysis project Ga0308012, IMG submission 203133) | Marine microbial communities from water near the shore, Antarctic Ocean - #179 | ecosystem: Environmental > Aquatic > Marine > Unclassified | place: Southern Ocean | collected 2014-07-25 | reverse complement strand
TTATTTATTATGTTGATGAAAGCAATACGCTGGCCTATAGGCAAATTAATCTTATTATTAAACTGTGCCTTTTCACCGAGTTCACCTAAACGAGCTGCAGATGAACAAGCCAAAATTGATGATAAAACACAAAAATTAAGTTTGTACCATTTACCATCATGCCCATTTTGTATCAAAGTGCGTCGCACGATGAAGCGTGAGGGACTTAATATTGAATTACGTAATATCAATAGTAATAACACCTTTAGTGAAGAACTTATTCGTGAAGGCGGTAAACGTACCGTACCTTGTCTACGTATTGAAAAAGAAGACGGACAGGTGCAATGGCTTTATGAGTCTAGCGATGTAGTGAGTTATTTACAACGGTTAACGAAGTAAGTCGAAGTCGATATAAAAAAAATGACTCTGATTGAAATTTTTTAACAATAAAATGTGTCTATTAGACTCATGTATTTAGAAAAAATCGAGTAGGCACTTTATGCTAATAAAATCACAATCAAATTTTGAGTCAAAAAACAAGATTAAATCCTCTGACATTACTGATGAGTCTGTTTATTTACAACGTCGTCAAATTGTTAAAAGTATGGGGTTTCTTGGTGCAAGTGCTTTACTTGGCTCAACATTATCTAAAACAGCTAGCGCTGGCTTTTTTGATAGTAAAAGTGAAGAACTTCCTACATTTAAAACAATACCACTCAACTTCACTGCAGATAAAGACAACCTTTCTTTAATTAAAACACCAGAGCAAAAAGTGATTACTCATAATAACTTTTATGAGTTTGGCGCACAAAAGCATCAACCGGCAGAATTAGCGCAAAACTTTAAAGTTGATCCTTGGAAATTGAGCATTTCAGGTGAGTGTGATAAACCAATTACATTGGATTATGATGATCTTACGACAATGTTCCCTTTAGAAGAACGAATTTATCGTCTGCGTTGTGTTGAAACGTGGTCGATGGTAGTTCCTTGGATCGGCTTTTCTTTAGCTGATTTATTAAAAAAAGTTTCTCCTAACTCTTCCGCTAAATATGTGCTTTTTGAAACGCTTCATGATCCTAAACAAATGCCAGGCCAAGATGATAGACGTTTAGGTGGTGGTATTGCCTATCCTTATGTAGAGGGCTTACGTATTGATGAAGCAATGAACCCACTTACGTTAATGAGTGTTGGCTTATATGGAAAAACTTTACCCGCACAAAACGGTGCCCCTATTCGTTTAGTGGTGCCATGGAAGTATGGTTTTAAAAGTATTAAATCGATCGTATCTATTAAATTAGTAAGTGAAAAACCAAGAACAACGTGGCAACAACTTGCACCGAATGAATACGGCTTTTATGCGAATGTGAATCCTGCGCATGATCATCCAAGGTGGAGCCAAGCAAGTGAAAGGCGAATTACTTCAGGGGGATTGTTTACGCGTAATAGAGTAGAAACGTTACCGTTTAACGGTTATGGCGAGCAAGTTGCTCATCTGTATAAAGGTATGGATTTACGTAAATATTATTAAGGTTATATCGCTATATGAGCAATAGGTTGAAAACTTCGACTAAAGTTTTTGTATTAAAAATTATTATTCATCTGGCTGCTTCACTGCCTTTATTGAATCTTTACTTTTTGGCTTTTAATGATCAATTAGGCGCAGATCCTGTGCAGCATGTTATTCATTTTACAGGTATAGGTGCTTTTAATTTATTACTGATAACTTTATTTATTTCGCCTTTAGCTAAAAAATTTAAACAAGGGTATTTATTACAAGTAAGACGTTTACTTGGCTTATATACCTTTAGTTACGCTTTTATGCACTTGCTTAATTTTATAGCATTTGATTTGCAATTTGCTTGGTCTTTATTTATTAATGAAATAATTAAACGTCCTTATATCACCATAGGTATGCTTGCTTTCATTTTACTTTCCTTTCTCGCAATCACCTCTCATAACAGCCTTAAACGTAAAATGGGTAAGTCTTGGCAACGCTTGCATAATTATAGTTATTTGATTGCTATTTTAGTGTCTATTCACTTTTATTGGTCAGTAAAATCTGAAATTATTTCGCCATTATTTTACTTATTGTTAACGTTGACTTTATTAGCCCTACGTTATAAAAAAATTAAAACGTTATTCCTATCGATATTTACTCGTAAAGAAAGAATGTAATTATTACAATCAAAAATTGAACTTTTAAATACAGTCAAAGGTTTAATTTCTAAATAAAATCAAACCTTTGATTTATAATTTTTTATGATCGAATACTGTTTTTTAGTATTAAAAATGTATTCATATTAATAGTTACTTCCTTCAGTTATTGTCTGATTTCTCTGACTAATATCAGGTGTCATGGTCAACTAAAACTAAAACTAAAATAAAGGTAGTGATGCTACATAATTTTTGAATGATTGAGCCATATTAACGACTAATCATATATAACCAGCGTACGTGACTTTAATCAAAGTAGACTGATAATTTACGCTGTTTCGTTAGAATGACTTTATCATCTTTAATAAGAGCATTTAATGAGGAGAAGGCCATATCCTCTCCAACTTTATTTGCTTGTATATAATCCTATTGTTTAATTATTCTATCTAAAAATAATGCTAATGCTAAATTTTTTATGATTCTAAAATATTTATATAAATTAATCCATTAGCAGCCTATTTTTAGTCAGGATAGACTTGTATTTTTATGACTGTTCATTATCATTGCGTCACTTTAATCTCGAATCATTTTTTTAAGTCACCCTTATGCGTTTTATTTTTATATTTTTTATATTTTTAACTCTTAGTTTCCCTATCGATGCTCGAGATAAAATTGGTTTAGTACTCAGTGGTGGCGGAGCTAAAGGCTCAGCACATATTGGTGTACTTAAAGTACTAGAACAGAATAATATCCCAGTAGATTACATTGTTGGTACAAGTATTGGTGCTTACGTTGGTGGGATGTATGCATTAGGTTATAGCGTTGATGATATTGAAACTATTATGTTGGGACTTCCTTGGACTGATGGATACTCTGATTTTATTCCGCGCGAATCATTGTCTTATAGTAATAAACAACACCGTGATATGTATAACTTATCGATACGGTTAGGCTATAGAAATGGTGAGTTTAAAGTTCCACACGGTTTGTTATTGGGGCAAAGTGCTTATCAAATACTACAGTACTCAACCGATACGGTGAGTATATTTTTAAGTTTTGACGATCTCGCGATTCCTTTTCGTGCTGTTGCTTCGGACATAGCTACGGCACAAATGGTTGTACTGGAATCGGGTAGTATTAATCAAGCAATGAAGGCTTCTACCGCTGTGCCAGGTATTGTGGCTGCGGTTGAAGTCAATGGTAAAATGTTAGTTGATGGGGCCATTACTAATAATATGCCTATTGATATCGTCAAAACCATGGGAGCTGATGTCATTATTGCTGTTGATATAGGTTCACCATTAGCGAGTAAAAGTGAGTTAACTAGCTCGGTATCAGTACTCAATCAGCTTTCAACGATACTTACTCACAATACGAGTTTGGCACAAAAAAAACTGCTGAGTAAAAAAGATATATTATTACGTCCTGCTATTGATAAATTAAGTACAACAGACTGGTCTATTATGCCAGAAGCGTTAAAGCTAGGTGAACAAGCTGCCCATTTACAATTAGCCGCTTTAATGAAGTTATCAATCAGTAATAATGATTATCAAGCGTATAAGAACCAAAAAAATCGAAAGGCAAGTAAGTGGTTTGATGCATTACCTAAATATATCAAAGAAATTCAAATTAAGAACAACTCGAAAGTAGGTGAGGATACCATAGCAAAAAGTTTTTCGGTTGAATTAGGTAAAGAACTCACAAAAGAATCTTTAAATTCAGCGATAAATAGAGTTTATGCACTTGATAAGTTTGAACAAGTAACGGTTGAGTTTAATGATACTGAAGCAGGGCGAATTTTAATATTAACGACTAAAGCTAAATCATGGGGACCCAATTATTTTGATTTTGGCTTTAATTTTAAAACAGATTTTTCTGATAGAACAATAATGTCACTTAATCTGTCTTACTTAATGACAGATGTTACACGTAACGGTGGGCGTTGGTTAAATGAAATTGAATTAGGTAGAGAGACTTTATTTGCGAGTGAATTTTATCAACCGCTTAACCAAGAACACGATTTATATACTAGAGTACGGTTTTCTTTTTCTCAAGACAAGTGGGATGAAACAAGTCGTCGCGATGAGTTAAGTAATGATTATTATCGAACAATACTTGCTTTAGGTTATGATTATTCATTTAAAGGGATCATTGAATGGGGGGGGATTGCTGAAAAGGGAAACCTTTCTTTTGATACTAAAGGTACAGAAAGCTTTGATTATGAAAGTTATGGCAGCTTTTTAACTTTTGGATACGATACGTTAAATAGTATTAATTTCCCTACTGATGGTAATAAATTAACAGTTAAAATTAAGTGGTTCAATGATCAATATTCACCTCATAAATTAACGACAGCAGAAGAAGATAAAGCCATTGTCGTGAGCCTTGATTGGCGTGGTGCTGTAGACCTGAGTGGCCATACTTTTGTGGGCATTACTTCTTTTACAACTATCGATAATGAAAATGATTTTAGTGTACACTTTACCGAATTGGGTGGGTTTTTAAACCTATCAGGGTATCAAGAAAATGCGCTTATAGGTGTACATAAAGCTTTTGCGGCCCTCGTTTATCAATATGATTTAGGACGTGAAATACCTGGTGGCCCAGGCTTACCTATTTATTTGGGCACCAGTCTAGAAGTGGGTAATGTTTGGAATATTGAAGAAACCGTTAAATACAGCGATTTAATTACTTCAGGTAGTATTTACCTTGGTACAGATACAAGCTTTGGTCCTGCTGTATTGGGCGTAGGTTTTGCAACAGGGGGAGAATATACCTTCTTTTTATCTGTTGGGAAAAACTGGTAATGACTTATATGAACTCAATAAATAATCACACAATATGAAGAGTACAGTTACATGAAAAAAATATTATTAGAGAATGATTTCTCCCAAGTTACTTCTACCACCTTAAGCCAAAGTAACGGTATAGAAAAATTTAGTGTGATCAAAATTATTCATTCTGATTGTGAGGCCGAAATAAGCCTATACGGTGGGCAGGTATTAAGTTTTAAACCGACCGGTCATAAAGATATTTTATGGTTGAGCCATGACGCTATTTACCAATCAGGTAAGGCTATTCGCGGTGGCATACCGCTATGTTGGCCTTGGTTTGGCACTTACAGTAAAAAGACTGATGAGAAAGTCGCGAAACATGGCTTTGCTCGTCAACTTGTATGGGAAATAGACAGTGTTGAAGCGGATGAATTGGGGGTAAACGTTGTGTTGAGTTTAACGGGAGAAAACCAACATTCAGTGTGGCCTAATGCTTATCGTTTAACGCAAACGTTGTTCTTTGGTAAAGACTTTAAACAAAGCTTAGCGATGACAAATTTATCTCAAGAAGATGCACAATACTCTGCGGCCTTACATAGTTATTTTGCGGTGAGTAAGCCAAATAATATTAATATAAATACGTTAACCGGTGTTAAATACTTTGACCAATTAACGGGTCACTCAACTACCCAAGAAAATAATGTTAGCTGTGTCGGTGAGATTGACCGTATATATAATAGCAGTGAAAAAATGACTTTTGTTGATAATGAATGGCAACGTAAAATAGAGATGACGAGTAGCCATTGTCAGCAGTGGGTGTTATGGAATGCAGGTACTGAATTAGCGAATACTATGGAAGATATTCATCTTAATGGCGAACAAGAGTACGTATGCCTAGAAGCGGCAAATACTACTTTGCAAACATTACCAGCAGGAAAAACCGTTGTTATATCTCAGGAAATAGCCGTGTGTCATCTATAATCTTGACGTAAGACTTATGATTTAAGCTAAATTATTAGGATTAGGATTCGGGTTAATTAATACGTAAGTAGCGATGTAATAGGCTTTGAGTAAAGTTTATTTTAAGATAAAAGCCCCGCGGTAAGGTCATAAAAGGCTTACCGTGTCGATCAAACGCCTGAGTTCTGACTTTACTGTTGGCGGCTTTAGGCCGTAGTTGCATAACTTGTCCATGCTTACCCTGGATATTTTCCACATCACCTAATACGATCATATCGGTAAGTTCTTGCCAGTCTTGGGCTAATAAGGCTTCTTCTTCCCTATTAGGTGACCATAAAAAGGGTGTACCCACTAATCGCTCACTTATGGGAACATTTTTAGGGGTGATAACCGGCACCCATAGCACTTTAGCTAACTTTTTTCGGACATAACAATTATGCCAATTTATACCTACTAGACCCGTTAAGGGCGCAACACTAACAAAGGTTGTTTCAAGTGGTTTAGCTTGCTCATTAATGGGTAAAGATTTTAATTCAATGCCTAAATGCGGGAAGTCAGGCTCAGGTCTAGATCCTGCGCTGGCTCCTAAAACATGCTCAAGCAATAATCCTATCCACCCCTTATTACGGGTTAAATCTTTGGGTACAGCAATATCCACTTGCTCAGCAATTTCTCCAAGTGTTAAACCGGCTAATTTTTGTGCACTTTTCATGAGTGCTTGTTCAGAATATGGGATGTTCATATATAAAGCAGAAGTAGCCTGAAAATATTTTATGACTAAGGTTACCTATTATTATCATAGATTTGCTAAAAAAATCAAAGTAATCATTTGCCCCACTGACGTTAATATGGTTGAATTGAGATAAGAATTTTATATATTGTCAGGAGTTCCTGTGATCGATGCCGAAGGCTATCGCGCTAACGTCGGCATAGTAATAATTAATGACAGGGGACAAGTATTTTGGGCAAGGCGGTTTGGACAACATTCATGGCAATATCCACAAGGTGGTGTTGATGAAGGTGAATCAGCTGAAGAAACTATGTATCGAGAGTTACATGAAGAAGTTGGCTTAAAACCGGAACACGTGAAAATTGTTGCTTCAACCAAGCATTGGTTAAAATATAGATTACCAAAGCGTTATATTAGGCATGACTCTAAACCCGTTTGTATTGGTCAAAAACAAAAATGGTTTTTATTAAAACTAACGGCACCCGAGTCATCAGTTGATTTACTTCATAGCTCACATCCTGAATTTGATGATTGGCGATGGGTAAGTTACTGGTATCCAGTGAGGCAAGTAGTGTCTTTTAAACGTGATGTTTATCGTAAAGTCATGAAAGAGTTTGCGAGTTACGCTTTACCGTTAACGTATGAGAGACGTCCCGAACGTCGGAAACGTCGTGTTTAGTTTCAATGCTTTTATGAGTCTGAAGAAACATTAATTATTACTATGATTGTAGATTCGTGTTAAGAATCCTAATAGCCCACTTTATTGTGGGCTATTTTTTTATAAATATTCATTTATGAACCCCCTTATTGAGGAATGAAATGTTAACCACCTTACGTCGAATAGTCTTGGAATTTAGCCAAGAAGCTGAGCTGCAAATAGCGCTTGAACGTATGGTATATCGTGTAAAAAAAGCGATGGAAACAGATTGTTGTTCAATTTACCTTGCTGATCATCAGCAACAACATTTTTTATTAATGGCTTCAGATGGTTTAGCTAAAAACTCTCAAGGGCAAACCTCTATCGCTTTTTCTGAAGGTTTAGTGGGGTTAGTAGGGCAAAGAGAAGAACCATTAAATATTTCTGATGCGCAGCAGCATCAAGATTTTATACACACGCCTGAAGTTGAAGAAGACGATTTCAATGCCTTTTTAGGTACGCCTATTATTCACCAACGTAAAGTCTTGGGGATACTTTCTATTCAACAAAAAAAATCGCGTCATTTTACAGAGAATGATGAAGCTTTTTTAGTGACTCTTACAGCCCAATTAGCTAGCGCTCTGGCTAATGCCGAAGTAAAAAGCTTACTGAGTCAACAAGAAGAAAAAAACCAAGGCGTTAAGCAATTACATGGTATTGCGGGTGCACCAGGCATTGCGTTAAGTGAAATTATAGTCTGCCAACCACAAGCGGATCTTGCGGCTGTTTCATTAAAAAAATCGACTAATAATCAAAAGCAATTACGGCGTTTCGAACAGGCGGTTGAAAAAACACGTCAAGAATTTAATGCGTTAAGCAGTAAGCTGAGTGAGTCTATTGACGATGACAGTTTAGCTATTTTTGATGTCTATAAACAATTATTAGAACAAGCCAGTTTGGGTCAAGAAATTTCAGCCAAAATAGCACTTGGCTGGCGTGCAGATAGTGCCTTAAAGTTAGTGATAGAACATTATATTAGTCAATTTGAAGCACTGGATGATAGTTATTTTCGAGAACGTGCGAGCGATATTAGAGACTTAGGCACACGCTTATTAGTTAACCTCCAGTACCAAGCCAAAGAAGAACTGATATTACCGAGCGAGTTTATATTGCTGGCTCAAGATGTCAGTGCATCAATGGTTGCGCAATATCAACATCAGGGGTTATTGGGGATTATCTCCTTATCGGGATCGAATAACTCACATGCTGCTATTTTAGCACGTTCATTAGGTTTACCTGCGATAATGGGGGTAAATGCTACGGTGCTGAGCCAACTACATCAACAGCAAGCGATAATTGATGGTTATACAGGGCAACTATTTATTAGCCCTCATGCGGCGTTAATACAAGAATATCAATACCTATTAAGTCAAGAAAAAGCCCTCACTGATAAAGTGATGGCAGTAGCTGATCTACCTTGTGTTACTAAAGATGGTCGAGCTATTGATATTTTACTCAATGCCGGTTTATCGGCAGGTTTTGAACATTCCGCTAACTTAGGCGCATTGGGTATTGGTTTATACCGTACTGAAATACCGTTTATGGGACGTAATTGTTTTCCATCAGAGCAAGAGCAAACAAAAATATACCGTAAAGTACTGCAGGTATTTCCTAAGCATAGCGTTACAATGCGTACTTTAGATATTGGTGGTGATAAATCACTGCCTTATTTCCCTATTAACGAAGAAAACCCTTTTTTAGGGTGGCGTGGTATAAGAATTACGCTAGATCACCCTGAAATATTCTTGGTGCAGGTGCGTGCAATGCTGCGCGCAAATCAAGGGTTAAATAACTTAGAGATCATGTTACCTATGATTTCTAGTGTTGAAGAGGTTGATGAAGCGATCAGATTAATTAATCAGGCTTTTCTTGAGCTTAAAACAGAATTAGCGAGTAATATAACCGCCGACTTAATGAATAATAATGATAGATTATTAACACTTGAGCAAGCACAAGATAAAGCTGATGTTATTTCAGCGACAATAGTAAGACCTAAAATAGGTATTATGCTGGAAGTACCTTCTGTTATTTTTCAAATGGAAGCGTTATCTAAGCGTGTTGATTTCTTTTCGGTAGGGAGTAATGATCTTACCCAATACTTATTAGCAGTCGACCGTAATAATAGCCAAGTTGCTAATTTATATGATGCTTTTCATCCGGCAGTGTTAAGTGCTTTGAATAGTCTCGCTCAGCAATCTGCACAGTACTTAACGCCAATTAGTTTATGTGGAGAATTAGCTTCAGAGCCTGCAGGTGCTATTTTATTACTCGCCATGGGCTTTGATAAAATGAGTATGAATGGCCATAACGTACCCCGTATAAAGTGGGTTATTCGTCATATTTCTTTTGAACAAGCGCACAATATTTTACGACATACTTTAACGCTGCCCACGACTAAAGACGTTCATCATTATCTAAATGAACAACTTGAAGCTTTAGGTCTTGGTGGTTTTATTCGTGCAGGTAGTTAATATTTAACGACCCGATTACTTTTTTATAGAGTTAGGAGCGGACTTACCGCGCAGTAAAATGATTGTAACCGTATTAATTTCTTGTGTTATTTTAGGTAGTATTGTTGGCTTTTTAGCTGGACTATTGGGTATCGGTGGCGGTCTTATTATAGTACCTGCACTTGTTTACTTATTGCCCATGGTTGGTGTAAGTAATGAGGTGATTATGCCAATGGCGTTAGGTACTTCGTTAGCGGCTATTGTTATTACGTCATCTAGCGCGGCGCTAGCGCATCACAAAAAAGAAAACATTCCATGGCCATTAGCAAGGCAACTCATGATATTAATTGCATTAGGGGCATTGTCTGGCGCTTTTATTGCTCATTACCTTTCAAGTGAAGTGCTAACGCGTTTTTTCTCTCTTGTTGTTATTGTACTCGCCGCTTATATGTTACTTTCTATTAATGCGTCAAAAGAAAGGTCACTACCCGCAACCTACTTATTGCAACTACTTAGTTTTATTACCGGAATTATTTCAAGTTTAATGGGGATTGCAGGGGGGGCTATTTTAGTGCCGTCGTTAAGCTTTTTGGGTTTACCTGTACGACATGCTATTGGTATTGCGACCGCTTGTGGCGTAATGGTTGCCCTGTTTGGTTCTATTGGTTACATTATTACGGGTTTTAATCATCCTAACCTACCTCATTGGAGTATCGGTTACATTTATTTACCTGCGCTATTAGGGATTGTTATAACGTCATCACTATTTGCGCCTGTAGGTGTAAAGTATGCAGGTAAGTTACCCGTAAAAACATTGAAGAAGTTCTTTGCTGTTTTTCTTGTTGTTGTGGCGATAAAAATGATGTTTGGTTAACTTATTTTTCGTGAGAAATTTTAAACTTAACCGCGTATAATCATACACAATAATGATAGCTAATCAGCCAGTATTTTAATCTTACCTTTGAGTCGCCTTTAAGTCATATTTAAGTCGTTTTAAAAATTGACATACACGATAGTACTTTATCGATTCGCTTAGATTTTTATTTAATTTTACACCTTTAACTTTCACTTTTGAGAGATGGACAAGCAATGACAGATAATTTTTTACAATTTCCCGTGATAGATCCAATCATTTTTAGTATTGGCCCTATCTCTTTACGTTGGTACGGCACCATGTACTTAATTGGCTTTCTTGCGGCTATGTTTATGGCTAACAAAGCGGCTGATAGAAGTAATGGCTTATGGACGCGTGAGCAAGTAAGTGACTTGTTATTTTATGGGTTTTTAGGCGTTATTTTAGGTGGCCGTGTAGGCTATGTACTCTTTTATCAGTTTGAATATTTCTTATCAGATCCCTTATATTTATTACAAATATGGGAAGGAGGTATGTCATTTCATGGCGGCTTCTTAGGCGTAGCGCTTGCCGTATTTATATTTGCACGTAAAACCAAAAAATCATTTTTAACGGTAGGCGATTTTGTTGTACCATTAGTGCCTATTGGTTTAGGGATGGGACGCTTAGGTAACTTTATTAATTCTGAACTTTGGGGACGTCAAACTGATGTACCTTGGGCGATGGTTTTCCCAACAGACAAACTACAAGTTCCACGTCATCCGTCGCAACTGTATGAATTTGCGTTAGAAGGCGCTGTATTATTCGCTATTTTATATTTCATTAGCCGTAAAACAAATCGATTAGGACTAGCCTCAGGTGCTTTTTTAATAGGTTACGGGGTTTTTAGAAGTTTTATAGAGTTTTTCCGTGAACCTGACGCCCATCTAGGGCTGTATTTTTCCTTTATTTCTAAAGGGCAAATTTTAAGTATTCCAATGATTTTAGCGGGCATACTTATTATTTATTTAGGTCACTTATCACAACAAAAAGCAATCATTGCTCAGGGGGCTAAAGCCCAAGCCAAGGGTGATAAAGAAGCCAATAAAAAATCAGCAAAAGGAAATAACTAATGCGCGCGTATTTAGATTTAGCTCAACGAATTATTGATGAAGGTACGTGGGTTGAAAACGAGCGTACAGGCAAGCGTTGTTTAACGGTTATTAATGCCGACTTACAATACAATGTTGGAGAGAATGAATTTCCTTTAATAACGACGCGTAAAAGCTTTTTTAAATCAGCTATTGCTGAATTTATTGGCTATATGCGAGGTTATGATAATGCGGCAGATTTTCGTAAATTAGGGACTAAAACCTGGGATGCGAATGCTAATTTAAATAATGATTGGCTGAATAACTCTCACCGTAAAGGTGAAGATGATATGGGACGTGTTTATGGTATTCAAGGACGTTCATGGGCAAAGCCAGATGGTGGAACAATTGACCAACTGAAAAAAATTGTTGATAATTTGAAAAATGGTATTGATGATCGTGCTGAAATTTTAACCTTTTATAACCCCGGTGAGTTTCATATGGGTTGTTTAAGACCCTGCATGCATACGCACAATTTTTCTTTATTGGGTGATACGTTACATTTAACCAGCTTTCAGCGTTCATGTGACGTTCCACTAGGCCTTAACTTTAACCAAGTACAAGTGTTTACTTTTCTAGCGTTAATGGCGCAAATTACGGGTAAAAAGGCGGGTATGGCATATCACAAAATAGTGAATGCTCATATTTATGAAGACCAGTTAGCCTTAATGCAAGATGTTCAACTAAAACGTCAACCTCTTGCTTTACCAAAACTTATTATTAACCCTGACATTAAGTCTTTAGAAGATCTTGAAACATGGGTCACAATGGATGATTTTAAAGTTGAAGGCTACGAATGCCACGATGCAATAAAATATCCTTTTGCGGTGTAAATATTGACGGTAACTATATAAAATAAAATAAAGCAATGTAATTATTAAGCGTGTTTTAAAGTGTTAATACAAAAATGGCCACTGTAAAAGTGGCCATTTTATTGTCTCCTATTTACTTTTTTAGTTTTATTCTTTTGAGTTCAAGCCTTAATATTTACGCCTTCATAGTAAAACTTTCAGTTATTGCAAATATTGAAGAGTAATAGGTAGGATTAAGTCATAACTACTTTTTGCTAATTAATGAGTGCGCTGATGAATAGAATGACTCGTTAACGCATAAAAAATTTCAACATTAATTTTTGAATCAAACGGTTATAAGGAGGGTGAACTAACTTACCCGTATTTATTTTACCTTGTGCTAACACTGTTTTTGCTTTGGAAAGGGTTAAAAAACCTTCTCTGCCATGATAATGCCCCATCCCTGAATCACCAATACCACCAAAAGGTGCATCATCCGCAGCAACATGCGTGATTGTGTCGTTAATACAAACGCCTCCTGAGTGTGTTGTATTAAGGAGTAATTGTTGCGTATTCTTATTAAAACTCATGATATATAAAGCGAGTGGACGAGGGCGTTCATTGATATAATGAATCACATCATCTAATTTTTGATAAGGCATTATCGGTAATAATGGACCAAATATCTCTTCTTGCATTAACTTCATGTCATCGCTAACTTGGGTGATTAATTGAGTCGCAAGTTGTCGAGACGAACGGTTAATGACTTCGCCATCCGCGGGAACTACTTTAGCACCTTTTTCAATAGCGTCATCAAGCCAAGAAAGTAGCCTTTTATGCTGCGTATCATTAATAATATTAGCGTAATCTTTATTGGTATCACTTGCGTTCGTTGTATGTTTTGGGTACATTTTTTTAAATTGTTGTTGATAAGCTAAAATAAAATCATCAACTTTTTTTTCAGGACAAAAAATATAATCGGGAGCAACACATATTTGTCCTGCATTTAAACACTTACCAAATATTAAACGTTCAACCGCTGTTTCAATCGGCATATCGTCTGCGATAATCACGGGGGATTTACCGCCTAACTCTAATGTAATAGGTGTTAAGTTGTTAGCAGCAGCACGCATAACATGCCTACCAGTCGTTGTTGACCCCGTAAAGATGAGATGATTAAAAGGTAAAGCCGAGAACGTAGCGGCAACTTCTGCCTCACCTTCAATAACTGCAACCGTTTTAGCATCAAAAATAGTGCCTAACATGGTAATAATGACTAAATTGGTGGCAGGGGTAAACTCTGATAATTTAATCATCGCTCGATTACCCGCAGCCAAAGCACCAATTAAAGGACCTATTGATAACATGACCGGAAAATTCCAAGGTACCATAATACCTACAACACCTAAGGGTTGATAATGTACGGTTACTTTCGCGGGAGATAATAATAACCCTGCATGGCGACGGTGTGGTTTTGACCATTGTTTCAGGTGTTTAAGGGTGTAATTTATATTCATCACGCAAGGTAGAATGTCGGCAATGAGCGTATCTTGCCTAGCGCGTTGTCCATAGTCTTTATTTAGTGCTGAGACTAATTGATCTTGGTAGGATAATAAAGCTGACTTCAGCGTAATCAATTGAGACTTTCTATAATCAATTGAGGGAGCAGGAGACAATTTATATGCCTGTTGTTGATCTCGTAAAATAGACATTAGTGATAGTTTATTGTTGTCAATATTAATCATTTTCACTTACCTGTTATTCAAACCGAAGCAATACTTTTTTGTAAAGTTTACTTTGTATTTATATCTATTATAAGTTTATTTGAGCGACTAAATCTTTAATCATAACTGCCGTAGTACCCCATATATTGTAATGTTTATAAGGTAAAAAATGCACCTTGTGTTGCTTACCGCATTTACGAGTAACAAAAATATGATTATCGTTAGCCGTCAAAAAATGCTGTAGTGGAACATGAAATACTTCAGAGACTTCATTTTCATTTATTTGGTAAGTTTGTGATCTAGCGACAAAGCCAATAATAGGGGTCACTTGAAAGCCACTAATAGTTTGATAAGGTGGTAATTGTCCAGCGATGGTAACGGCTTTAGGAGATAATCCTATTTCTTCAAAAGACTCTCTAAGTGCGGTATCTATTAGCGATGTATCTTTTTTTTCTACTTTACCGCCAGGAAAACTAATTTGTGAAGGATGATGTTTTAAAGTGCTAGCACGTATTGTTAATAAGACTTGCAAGCCTTCATCGTTATCTGACTCTATTAAAGTAATAAGTACAGCAGCAGGCCTTAAAGATAGGGGGTTTTGATAAGTATGCGTAGATTCGGCTAGCGGCAATACATTAAAGCGTATTAAAAATTCGTCTTTGGTCATTAGCGTACAACTTATCGCTTTATTATAAATAGGGTTAACTGATGTGTATTAATATTTGATTAAAGCCGAGCTAAAAATTAACTAATTAACGACAGTCTAATTAAAATATAAGTACAGTTTAACTATAGTCCAGATAAACCGGGTTTGAGTAGAGTAGAAACAAACTAAATATTAAGTAAGAGTATTAAATAAGCGTTAAGGAAATATTATGTAAACATCAGTAAAGCCTTTGTCTTACCCTAAGCCTACACCTGATTGAGTTTTGATAATACAGGTAAAATGCAATTTACTTTATCGAAAGTTTCTTGGTATTCGCTTTCTGCGGTTGAATCGGCAACGAGTCCACCACCAGCCCAGCAATGAATAGCTTTAGTCTTATCACCTTGAGTCGATTGGTTAGGCTGACAAACTAGTGTTCTAATGGTAATACTAGTGTCCATATTACCGCAATTGGAAAGGTAACCAATTGAACCACAGTAAACACTGCGACGGTGGGGTTCTAGTTCTTCTATTATTTCCATGGCTCGTATTTTAGGTGCTCCAGTAATTGAGCCGCCAGGGAAGGCACCACGAAGTAAATCCGTAGCATGTTTATTGCTTGAAAGTTCGCCTTCTACAGTACTCACTAAATGATGCACCGCAGGGAAGCTTTCAATATCAAAAAGTTTAGGTACTTTTACCGTCCCCGCTTGGCAATTTCTACTGATGTCATTACGTAAAAGATCAACAATCATTAGGTTTTCGGCATTGTCTTTACTTGAGTTTTTTAACGTTTCAGCATTCTTAGCATCTTGAATTTTATCGTGACTGCGCGGCATAGTACCTTTAATGGGTTTACTTTGTACTTTACCGTTTGATAACTGTAAAAATCGTTCAGGAGATACACTTAAAATAGCCGCATTATCTAACCGAATAAAAGCAGAAAAAGGGGCTTTATTAGCGGCTTTTAATGCTAAGTAAGCTTCAAATTCATCGCCTTTATACAAAGCACTAAAGCGTTGTGCCAAGTTAATTTGGTAGCAATCACCGCTTAATAAGTAATTTTGTACGGTATTAAATTTTTGAACGTAATTGGCTTTATCCATATTAGCTTGCCAAGTACTGGTTAACTGAAAAGTGTGAGCAGTTATTTTAGTTTGTATTTTTGGGGCTTGTACCTTTTTAGTTGAGTTAATAAGCAATGCTTCAATGTTGCTTCTATCTTTATCAGGACAAATTAAATAAAAGGTTGTTGACGTTTTATCAAAAATAACGGCTCGATCATAAAAACCTATAGCCATTTCAGGTAAGTTAATATCTTGTTTGGCAATAGTAGGTACTTGCTCAAATCGACGACCTAAGTCATAAGAAAAATAACCTAATGCTCCCCCTAAAAAAGGTAAAAAAGGATGAGTATTATTTGTTGAAAATAACTGAGATTGTAGATTTTTAAGTAATAATAAGGGGTCATCAGTACTTTTTACCGTCTTTTTCGGAGTACTTTTTTTACTAGGATCTTTAGAAGTACTGTTTATCTCATTATTTAAAGTAGGAAAGCATATTTCTGTATTAGACGCATGAGTTGTCAGTGTTGCAATAGGTTGCCAAACTAAAATATCAAAACGACTATCAACATGCTCACTATTCCCTGAATCTAA
>Ga0308012_10000917_pt1 | contig 16564 bp, 12 predicted proteins | sample Neamet179_FD_203133 | JGI IMG/M metagenome (GOLD analysis project Ga0308012, IMG submission 203133) | Marine microbial communities from water near the shore, Antarctic Ocean - #179 | ecosystem: Environmental > Aquatic > Marine > Unclassified | place: Southern Ocean | collected 2014-07-25 | reverse complement strand
GTTAGTTATTTGATTGCTTTACACGTCTATCTCACGATTAAAGACCAATTGAAAGTCAGCACTGTTTCCAGTTAGTGTTTTTAACACCTATCTAAATCATTACAATTTAGCATTAGCTTTTTTCAACCTCCTTTACCCTCTTACTCAACAGTTCGTCTTACGACTCCCCTGCTTGAATTATTTAAATAACGAATAACTTAAGCGAATAATAGGGCTTACCAAGTTCCATATAAATAACATTGGTTGTTTAGGTTCTACCTATTCACAGGTGATACTGTTGTCAGCGCTTTCCCAGATGTAAAAGAGAAGCCAGATCACATACCTTTTTGGTTAAAGCGTATCAATAACATTTCGCTTTTTGCGGTTGACTGCGTTTATCAGTAGTTCATATATATTAACCTTACAACCAAGCCTAGCCCCTCAAACTCTTATTATTAGAGTTATCGTACTTACTTTTTCACAAAAAATAAGTACCCCACGAATGGAGGGTACATTGTCAGGAAGCTTCGCACCTTTCCGTTGCCAGAAACGCACTATCCCTAGGCTACAATTGGCTGAACAATTGGTCTACTATTTTTAAAGTAAGTAATTTAAAAATTTAGACAATTATTTATATGGCTTACGCCAGCTGTTGACCGTTATTTCAAACTAAGTACTTCTACTTAGAGTTCCTATGGCGGGGAAGTTTGATCTATTCACCTGAAATAACCAATATAAGATAAGATCTATCTTGATTTAGGTTTGGACAGGTTTATAGGTTCCACGTTAATGAGAGTAAAATCCCAGTGGAGTTTTGGAAAAAGGGACATAGAAGTCCCATTTTAAATATCGGGAGCAAAGTCCCGCTTTTGATAATTAAGTGTTACCTTAATTTTGGATTTGGAGTTAACCTTAGAAATGGCCGGTATCTTTTGAACTCTTGATACTCTTAACTAAAGGAAGGCAAGCCTCCCTTAACACTAACCCTATGAAAAACATAGAGTTAGATCAACAGCGCGACTACTTGTCGCACTACATCATGCCGCCCATTCCGCCCATACCACCGCCCATGCCGCCCATATCAGGCATAGCTGCAGACGCGTCTTGAGGTGCATCTGTAATCATAGCTTCTGTCGTTAACATTAAACCTGCAACAGACGCTGCAAATTGTAGTGCTGAACGCGTTACTTTAGTTGGGTCTAGGATACCCATTGCAATCATATCGCCGTAAGTACTGTTACCCGCATTGTAACCGTAGTTACCTTTGCCATTACGTACTTCATTTAATACTACTGATGGCTCATCACCACAGTTAGCTACGATTTGACGAAGTGGCGCTTCCATTGCACGGATAGCAACATTAACACCATGTGTTTGGTCTTCGTTACTACCTTCAAGATCTTTAATTGCTAATGCTGCACGAACTAGCGCAACACCACCACCAGCAACAACACCTTCTTCAACGGCTGCACGTGTAGCATGCAATGCATCTTCAACGCGGAATTTTTTCTCTTTCATTTCGATTTCAGTCGCAGCACCAATTTTGATAACCGCAACACCGCCTGCAAGTTTAGCTAAACGCTCTTGAAGTTTTTCTTTATCGTAATCTGAAGAAGAGTCTGCGATTTGACCACGAATTTGAGAAACACGTGCTTGAATGTCGGCTTCTTCACCAATACCATCGATAATGATCGTATTGTCTTTAGAGATAATAACGCGTTTGGCTTGACCTAAATCTTCTAATGTTACTTTTTCAAGTTCCATACCGATTTCTTCAGAAATGACAGTACCTGCAGTTAACGTAGCAACATCTTGTAGCATTGCTTTACGTCTATCACCAAAACCTGGCGCTTTAACAGCAGCAACTTTAACGATACCGCGCATATTGTTAACAACTAAAGTAGCTAAGGCTTCGCCTTCAACGTCTTCAGCAATAATTAATAATGGTTTACCCGCTTTAGCAACGCCTTCAAGTGTTGTTAATAATTCACGAATATTTGATACTTTTTTATCTACAAGAAGGATGAAAGGGTTTTCTAATTCAACCGTGCCATTTTCTTGTTTGTTAATGAAGTATGGTGATAAATAACCACGGTCAAACTGCATACCTTCAACAACATCAAGTTCGTCAGTTAACGCTTGACCTTCTTCAACAGTAATAACACCTTCAGTGCCTACTTTATCCATTGCTGTTGCAATGATCTGTCCAACTGTTTCATCAGAGTTAGCTGAGATAGTGCCTACTTGCTCAATGGCTTTATTGTCTGTAACCGGTGTAGAAGACTCTTGTAAGGCAGCAACGGCAGCAATAACGGCTTTGTCGATTCCACGTTTAAGATCCATTGGGTTCATGCCCGCAGCAATCGACTTCAAACCTTCGTTAACAATAGCTTGTGCTAAAACAGTTGCAGTAGTTGTACCGTCACCGGCTTCATCATTGGCTTTAGAGGCAACTTCTTTAACCATTTGTGCGCCCATGTTTTCAAACTTGTCTTCAAGTTCAATCTCTTTGGCTACAGTAACACCATCTTTAGTGATAGTTGGACCGCCAAAAGATTTATCCAATACTACGTTACGACCTTTAGGGCCTAAAGTTACTTTTACCGCGTCAGCTAATACGTTTACGCCTCTAAGCATTTTTACTCGAGCGTCATTTCCAAATAATACGTCTTTTGCAGCCATGTTATTTAATTCCTATAATTTTGGTTATTTACACTGTTTCTTTGATTGAAAGTTATAAAACAATGCTTTTCATGATTATTAATTTATACTCTCAAGCAGCATTTTTATTATGCTATTTCGCTTAAGAGCAAAGAAGAAGCACGGAGCTGACGTTAGTCAGTGAGTACTTCTGATGCCGCTATTTTCTTTCTATAAATAAGAGTGAAAAAGCGACATAAAAATATCTGCGACTATTCTACGATAGCTAGAATGTCTGATTCACTTAGGATGAGTACTTCTTCGCCGTCTAGCTTTTCAGTTTTAACGCCGTAACCTTCAGAGAAGATCACTTGATCGCCAACTTTTACGTCTAATGCGCGAACTTCGCCATTTTCTAAAATACGGCCATTACCTATAGCAATAACTTCAGCGCGAGTAGATTTTTCAGCAGCACTACCCATCAATACGATACCGCCAGCTGATTTTGACTCTACTTCTTTACGTTTAACAATGACACGATCATGTAGTGGACGAATGCTCATTAATTCTCTCCTGAGATTACTTATTTATTTAGTAAGGTATTTGTAAAATTTCAAGTCTAATGCACGACTTGGATTGTTGTTAATATAATGGGGATAAAAAAAGCCGACACAAGGTCAGCTTTTATTTTTTTGTACTTTTACTTTGATGCTATTTAACTTTAGTGTTTAAAATTCATTCAATACTAAGGCTGTAAAAGCAAGTTCAAATATATTTTTAATCTTTACGCTGGAACTCACCTTCTAAAGTATCACCTTGGTGATGTGAAATAGGCTCGTTTGATGACCCTTTTGGCGAAGTGAATGAGCTGCTGGTATTTTCATGCTGATAAACATTGCCTGAATCGCCGTGTTGAAAAGAAGCGCCACCTGCAAATTGATTAACTTTAATGTGTTTTTGAACTTGATTAGCAATAGCGATACGTACACTGGGTATAAGTAACGATAAACCAAATATATCGGTAACAAAACCAGGCGTTACTAATAACACACCTGAAACTAACAACATTAGACCTGTTACTATTTCACCTGAAGGCATTTCACCTTGTGCCATTTTGGTTTGTACGGACTGTAACGTAGCTAAACCTTGTTGACGCACAAATTTAGCCCCTAACCAAGCGCTTAAAATAACGATAGCAACTGTTGGCCAAACACCCAATAAAGCGCCGACTTGCATAATCACCGTTATTTCGATGATAGGGATAATGATAAAAAGCACAAATAATAGTTGAAACATAATGATTCCTTATTTTATATGAAACTTATATTGGGCTTAACAGGTCTTTTTCAAGGTCAGTTGATTGGCCTGCTGAATTTATACTTAATTTGAGATTGATTGAAGATTATCGTCTAATTGGGATTAACCGTAAGTTTTCCTTAATACTCAGGGTATACTATCAGGAAGATGACAGCGGTTAAGTAACAAACTTGTATCAATTCGTAATAACTACTTACCCATATTTACTGTTACTAAAAATATTGCGTCACATTTAGTGACAGATAAATTTTCGGTTTGCGTTAATATTGTTACCAATGACACTTTATGATTTGTTGGAAGTTATTACCTTGAATATCCAGCAAGGTGATAGAAATTATTTAAACTGGATCACTAATTCTTTGAAGTAGGCTTAATGAAAAATTTACTTTCCCTCTGCTTAATAATGTTTGTCATTTTTACGGCTCAGTCAGTGATGTCACAAGAAAACCAATCGATTTTTGACGTATCTAATACCAGTTTATCTAGCAATGATGATGAATTTTTAAAAGTAGACCAAGCATTCAGCTTTAATTTTTATCAAAAAGACAATCAATTGGAAGTTAGCTTTGACATAGCTCCAGGATATTACCTTTATCGTCATCAATTTAAATTTAAAGGTAATAACATCAACTTTACAGAAGTTGCATTACCTAAAGGTACTGACCACGAAGATGAATTTTTTGGTGTACAACAAATATTTACTGAAGAATTAAAATTTACTATTAACCTTGAACAAGTATCAAGTGATGGCAGTATTAAAATAAAATACCAAGGTTGTGCTGAAAAAGGCCTATGTTATGCGCCAAAAAGTCAAATAATTGAGTTAAGTGGAATAATAACTGGTGATAACCTAACTAATGAAACATCACCATTAAATGAAAAGAATGGTCTTCAACCACTTCTCGCCAAAAATGCAACGCAAGTCACAGCTGAAAAAAGTAAACAACATCAGTTATCAGACATGCTTAAGCAAGACAGTTTACTACTAACACTAGTTGCCTTTTTTGTTGGTGGTTTACTCTTATCATTCACCCCTTGTGTTTTTCCTATGTACCCTATTTTAACGGGTATAATTGTTGGCCAAGGAGATAAGTTAACGACAAAAAAAGCCTTCACCCTATCTTTTTTCTATGTACAAGGTATGGCGGTAACTTATACGGTTTTAGGCGTTGTAGTTGCTTTAGCTGGCGCTAAGTTTCAAGCTATTTTTCAAGACCCTATAGTTTTAATAGGTCTAAGTATATTATTCATTTTTCTAGCACTTTCTATGTTTGGTGTATTTAACTTGGCCTTGCCTGCTAGTTGGCAAAACAAATTAAATAACATCAGTAACAAGCAAAAAGGTGGAGCTGTTACAGGTGTGTTCATGATGGGAGCTCTTTCTGCTTTAGTTGCTTCTCCGTGTACCACAGCTCCATTAACGGGTGCTTTATTATATATATCTCAGACAGGTGATGTGGTACTTGGTGCCTCAGCTTTATATGCACTTAGTTTAGGTATGGGCTTACCTCTATTAATCCTTGGTAGTTCAGGTGGTAAGTTACTACCTAAAGCAGGCGCATGGATGAATATTATTAAAAATATCTTCGGTCTGTTATTACTCGCTGTACCGATCTTTTTATTAGAGCGCTTCATTCCTGAAGTCGCTAGTCAAGCATTATGGGCATTATTGATATTAGCCAGTGCTAGCTATTTTTATGTTACCAACCAAAACCATTCAGCGAAAAGCGCTCAACAAGAAAAAGGCTTTATGTATGGACTGCGCTCTCTAATCATATTTTTGATGTTGTTTTTCGGAGCAAACCTCGCTTACCAAGCAGTATTCCCAAGTAGTACTAGAATAATGGATAACGCTCAACACCCTAGTTTTAAACAAGTAACAACATTAGCGCAACTAAATGCTGAAGTTATTGCAGCGAATAAGCAGGGAAAAACTGTAATATTGGATTTATACGCCGATTGGTGTATCGCTTGTAAAGAGTTTGAAAAATATACTTTTGTAGATGCTCAAGTACAGCAATCGCTGAGTAATAGCGTTTGGTTGCAAATTGACATGACAAACTTTGATTCAACAGACAATGCAGAGCTTGTTGAACATTTTTCCGTTTTAGGTTTGCCATCTATTCTATTTTTTGATTTACAAGGTAATGAATTAACCAAGCAACGCACTACAGGTTTTATGCAAGCCCCTGAGTTTAACGCCCACGTTCAGTCAATATTCAAATAGTTATTTCATACGAATAGTTAGTCATATTTTATGGCTAACTATAATAGCGGCATACAGGCAAATTATTAATTAACCAAATCTTCCCATTGATATGCTCGGATCAATTTTTTGGGGCACCTTCCAATATCCTGAGGTTGTTTGCTTATCTAACATCTCAATTAAGTCTTTTTCTGGGATAGGTTTAGAATAATAATAACCTTGAATAATATCACAATCATTTTCAGTTAAACTACGTAATTGTGCCTGAGTTTCAACCCCTTCTGCGACCACAATTAACCCTAAATTTTTAACCATGGCAATGGTTGAGGTAATAATTTGGAAATCAGAATGGTTTTCTAACATACCAAAAATAAAACTTTTATCTATTTTAATAACATCCACAGGCATTTTCTTTAGATACGCTAAGGAAGAATAGCCAGTGCCAAAATCATCAATAGCAAAACTAAAGCCGATGACTTTTAATGCCTCCATCATTGCAATGGTATGGTCCATATCTTTTACTAATGTTTGCTCGGTGAGTTCTAATTCAAAATTTTCTGCTTTTAGTGAAAACTCCAATAATAACCCTTTGAGAAAATTAGGTAGATTGATATCAATAAATTGCCCTGCAGATAAATTAATAGCGATACGAGCATCTTGTAATCCATATTTTTTCAAGACAACTGCTAACTCAAAACATCGACGAATAATCCAATAACCTAATTCAATCATATGCTGAGAGTTTTCTAATATTGGTATAAAGTCCTCAGGTGATATCATTCCTCGCTCGGGATGTTGCCAGCGTAATAGCGCTTCGAATCCATATATCTTTTTAGTTTTAGCGCATATTTGAGGTTGTAAGCTTAAACTAAACTGCTGTTTAGCTAACGCTTGCCTAACTTCACCTTCGAGCATGACTCTATGGGCAACACGTTGAAACATATCAGGGTGATAAACATGGTATTGTCCACCGCCATTATCTTTTGCCTCATACATAGCGATATCTGCATGACTAATCAAGTCTTCTGATTTTTCTGTCTCAGTATTGGTATAAGCAATACCAATACTGGTGGAAACATAAAATATATTTGAGCCAAGTTTTATCGACTCTTTAAATTGCAATAATACCTTATCCGCAACTTCAATAGCTTCAGCTATGCCATTAAGATGACTAAGAACAATAACAAATTCATCTCCGCCAAACCGACTAGCTAAATCCGTATCACTAACGCTGACTCGAACACGTTCTGCAGCTTGAATAAGTAATTTATCGCCAATATTATGACCGTTACTGTCGTTAACCTTTTTAAAGTCATCTAAATCGAGAAACAAAACGGCAACACCACTTTTATGACGTGCAATATTAGCTAATGACTTACGTAGTTGATAATTCAACATATTACGATTAGGCAAACCGGTAAGGATATCGTACATAGCTATATTTTCTAATTCTTTCGTTTTTTGCTCAACGACTAAATTAAGCTGTTCTAACTCGAAGCTAAGCTCTTGAGATGAATGAGCTAATATATCTAATTCATCTGCAAACAGTCGAGGTCTTTGTAGATCAACTTTACGAAACTCCTTAAACTTTTTTTGTGCTAACAAAGGTAAGGCATTTGAGAGTAGTAATAGTCGTTTAGTAAAAGGACTCGAAATGTAATATACAAAGACAGCGAGTAAAATAAATATAAGACTCAAGGATATAATGAAATTCTTTTGGTATGTATCATTTTTTTCTGTATAAGCCGTAACATCATCAATTAAAACGAGGTAAAAATCTTGCTCTGCTTGTTTTGATAAGGATAATAAATTAATCAAATAGTTATTATCCATTAAATCAATCTTTAGGCCTTCTTCAATAATATGGCTGAGCTTGGAGTATAATTTCCTTGTCGCGAGTAAAGATTGAGTTAACTCCATATTCGACGCTGAGATTACTTTCGCTGGCTCACCTTTAATTTCATACTTACCTTTAAGGTCCATACGGATGACAGCAACATCTCTGTTTAATGAGGTTTTTAAAGAAAAAAGCATGTCAACCAATGAGGCACTCATAGTAATCACTACCATATCTCCTTTTTTATTAAGTAAAGGTAAACTCAATAATATTTGACAATTTTGGGGGCAAAATATTCGGTACTCAGGCTCTTGTAACCTAAAAACTTGCGCAATATTGTTTTGTACTAATGCTGGAAATTCATTAGTAGCAAAAAGTATATTTTTATTATCATCAACTAACCAAATGTCCTCTACATTAAGGTGCAATTGTAAAGCATCGTACTGCTTCTCAATTTGGACTGCTAAGGTAGAGAAATCATCTTGTTGTGATAATTGAATTAAATCAGTAAACGACTCTAACCAAACAGTTAATTTAGTGCGTAGAATATTGTTATGGAGATTAACTTGAACCTGGCCTTGTGTAATATTATTTTTCTGAAATTCTTGATAATCGGCTTGCAAGCGCCAATATGAAATCGAGGAAAAGCCTACCGCCAACAAGAGTAAGGTAGTTATAATCAATATTAATAATTTGGTTGGTACACCAATAAAGGCTTTCTTCATTGCAACCCCACGATTAAAACCAGTACATTAATTGTACTGCCCACATAGACCAATCTTCAGAACTATTTATTTCTGGATTTGGTACAACTACAGGTGTTAACCGGCCTGCACCTTCAACCCAGTGGTATTCAGCTCTAATTTGAGTGGTACTTGTAAAGTCATAAGAAAGACCCAAGGTTATATCGTTATTAAAAGCAAAATAATAAGGTATACCTGTTGTTGCTTCTAATTTTTGACCATTCTTATCGTTATCATCTAAGTAAAATTTTTCATATCGAGCCAGAAAAATTAAATCAGATATAATCTTATAACGTATTTGACCATAATAACCTTGCCCAGTAGTATCTTTATAAAAGTTAGGATAATAAAATCCATCTGTCACAAAGCGCTGTTGGTAAATTTCACCACTAAACTCCCATTCCTCTCCTTCGTAAAGTGCATTAACGGTATAAAACTGGAAGGTAAAGTTTGAATCTACAAAAAAATCGAACACTTCATCTTCTTGATAAGTAAAGTCTGAATCGAGTAAAGACAAACCAAGGCGCCATGGGGAGAAATTAGGCTGCCAGTACAAACTGGCATGAATCTCATAATCTTGCTTAGTTTTACCTAAAGCTCCTTCCCCTACTATAATATCTTGTTGTTCCTCTGAAATAGTCGATTTTCCATAACTTAAAGTAAAATCAAAATTTCCTATGTCATCATTGCTATGGCTTATTTTTATAGCCGCACCATCACTACCTACCGCGATATCTCGAAAGCCATCGAAATAAACGGATTGTGGTAAAATAATACTAGGCCGTGCAAAAGGAACGACTCTTGAACTAGAGTAAAGCCAGTGATTATTTTTAAATCGACCTAAGTAGAGATTCGCTTGCCAAGCTTCACTAGTGTAAGCAGACCAATCGAGTAAGGCGTAATCAACTCTAACCCCTTTGGCATATCTATTCCCTCCGTCCAAATAAACCATTTGTCCTGCAAGTCGGAGCTTATTGGATAATTGATAAGAAGCATTAAGTCCTAATTCAGTTAGTTCTGTAGAGGGGTCGCCACTATCGTTAACGAAGTCACTGCCATCAACATCTATAATACCTTGTGAAATAAAACCATGTATTTTAAAGTCTTGATAATTGGAATAACTTTGGCTTTTCTCTGCCAGAACCAAGCTAGAATAAAAGCCACCCAATAAAAACACGCAAAATATAGGCTTAGAGAATAAACCTTTAAAGCGATATAAATTATTAAGGCTACTAGGCATATCAAATGCAGTATTAGTCATTAATTTTGACAACATTTACCACTCCTTTAACACTAACCAACTGAGCATCCTTCATATCGGGGTCCTGTGTACTATTATTTTCCGTTATTTTCATTTGTATTAACGTTTCATCTTGTATATATCCGATAGCACCAGGAGTATTAATAACGGCTTGAATAAGCTCTTGTTCAGACTCAACTGTAATAGGTGCCACCCCTAATCCTGAGTAAGTTAATTTGTGCCAAATACGGTTCAGTTGATAAGGAAATATTTGTAATCGCTCTTTTGAAAAGCGGTGATGAAGTTTATTCTGGGTAGGTAAAACGAATACAGTAATAACGCTATCATCACTCCAACGTAGCTGACGCATAGTATAAATCCGACGTAATTGTGACTGAGTTAAACTGACTTCAGGAACTTGCAGGTTGGTGACTACCTCAATAGCACATACCCGCGCAGGCACAAGGCACGCAAACATAAGCATAATAGCGAGATAATAGTGTTTAATAATGAATCCCTTCAAAAAGTATTAAAAACGAAAATGTGATTAAAACCCTATAAAATCAATACAATAAAAATTAATATATAATAATAGTAGTTCAAATCAATAAAAAATCAAATGTAGGCCTTAAACCTAACATCTATTATTGCGAGGTAAGACCAGTACTTTGCTGCTATATTCTTCGAAAACGAGCCTATTATCGTCAATATCAAAAAAAATCATGAAAATTAACTTTTTTTGTTCACACCACCTTAATTTTATGTAATTATTAGCAACAATTAATTTTTAATGGTGATTTAGCAGAAGATGAACGCAAAGTTTACAATTTTAGTGTTAAATGGCCCTAATTTAAATATGCTTGGTAAGCGAGAGCCTACTATATACGGCAATCAAAGCTTATCAAAGATAATTGCTGATCTAACTTTGGAAGCTGAGAACAAGCATATCGAGCTAAAACACCTGCAATCAAATGCTGAGCATGAGCTAATTGATGTTATTCATGAAGGTTATCAGAAAGTAGACTTTATCATCATTAATCCTGGTGCTTTTACGCATACCAGTGTTGCGATAAGAGACGCCTTACTTTCTGTTTCAATACCCTTTATAGAAATACATTTATCCAATGTACATGCTCGTGAAGACTTTAGAAAACACTCTTATTTATCTGATATTGCAACAGGTGTTATTTGTGGCTTTGGCGCGCAAGGTTATAACTTCGCCCTTGATGCCGCACATAGTTATCTAAATAAAATATAGACAAAAAAATAATTAAAGAATAAGAGCCAATAACAAATCGTAACAGTTAATGACCAATCATTAACTTATATTAATAAATATTAGTTTTATCAACACAAATTAAAGGTATTCCAATGGATATTCGTAAAATAAAAAAACTTATCGAACTGGTTGAAGAATCAGGTATCAACGAATTAGAGATCTCTGAAGGTGAAGAGTCTGTACGTATAAGCCGTGGCGCAGTTATGCAAGCAGCTCCTATGATGCAAGCACCAATGGCAGCTCCTTTAGCAGCACCTGTTGCTGCAGCAGCACCTGCTGAAGCAGCTGCACCAGTAATTACTGGTCATGTTGTTCGTTCTCCAATGGTTGGTACTTATTATGCTTCAGCTTCTCCGGATGCTCCATCATTTGCTGAAATAGGCAAACATGTAAATGCTGGTGATACTTTATGTATTGTTGAAGCAATGAAAATGATGAACCAAATTGAAGCTGATAAGTCTGGCGTTATTAAAGAAATTTTAGCTAAAAATGAAGACGCTATTGAATTTGACCAACCGCTATTCATCATTGAATAAGCCCGTATCTATATATATACAGACATAAGGGTTATTCCATGTTAAAAAAAGTTGTTATCGCCAACCGTGGCGAAATTGCCTTAAGAATATTACGTGCTTGTAAAGAGCTTGGTGTTAAAACGGTAGCTATTCATTCAACCGCTGATAAAAACCTTAAACACGTTTTATTAGCTGACGAAACTATTTGTATTGGTAAAGCGCCTGCTCCAGATAGTTACCTTAATATTCCTGCTATCATAACGGCAGCAGAATTGACTAATGCTGATGCTATTCATCCAGGTTATGGTTTTTTAGCAGAAAATGCTGATTTTGCCGAGCAAGTTGAAAATTCTGGTTTTGCCTTTATCGGTCCAAAAGCAGAAAGCATTCGAATTATGGGCGATAAAGTTGCAGCAATCAGAGCTATGAAAGTTGCAGGTGTTCCTTGTGTACCTGGTTCTGATGGTCCATTAGGTGAAGATGAAGCAGAAAATAAAGCACATGCTAACCGTATAGGTTATCCTATTATAGTTAAAGCAGCTGGCGGTGGCGGCGGTCGTGGTATGCGCGTTGTACGCAACGAAGCAGATTTAATAGAGTCTATTGCTTTAACTAAAAAAGAAGCGGGCACTATTTTCAAAAATGACATGGTTTACATGGAAAAATTCCTTGAAAACCCACGTCATGTAGAAATTCAAATTATTGCTGATGGTCAAGGTAGTGCTGTTCATTTAGGTGAACGTGACTGTTCAATGCAACGTCGTCATCAAAAAGTTGTTGAAGAAGCACCAGCCCCAGGTATTACACCTGAGCTACGTGCTAAAATTGGTGACCGCTGTTGTAATGCGTGTATAGAGATTAATTACCGCGGTGCAGGTACCTTTGAATTCTTATATGAAAATGGCGAATTCTACTTCATTGAAATGAATACCCGTATTCAGGTTGAGCATCCAGTAACTGAAATGGTTACAGGTGTTGATTTGATCAAAGAACAACTTCGTGTTGCTGCCGGTGAGAAATTATCTTTTACTCAAGAAGATATAAACCTTTCTGGCCATTCAATAGAATGTCGTATCAATGCTGAAGATCCACGTTCTTTTATTCCTTCACCGGGTAAAATTACGCGCTTCCATCCACCAGGTGGTTTAGGTGTACGCTGGGATTCTCATATTTACGCTGATTACTCTGTTCCTCCACATTATGATTCTATGATTGGTAAATTAATCACTTGGGGTGAGAGCCGTGATGTTGCGATTGCACGTATGCGTAACGCATTATCAGAGTTAGTGATTGATGGCATCAAAACCAACATTACTTTGCATCAAGATATTTTAAATGATCAAGGTTTTGTCAAGGGTGGCGCTAATATCCATTATTTAGAGCATAAGTTAGCTGAACTTGGCTAAGCTTTAAAGCACTACTTAATGAAATAAAAAAGCTCTGCAATTGCAGAGCTTTTTTATTATTGTACAGCTATTTACGTACATAAAATTACACCGGCTTAACAATTCCAAACAACATTGCCCTTATAACTAGGTATTATTAAATCACTAGTTTAATACAGAGGTATATATTATGTTAAATACTGAAATAAAGAATAATGACTCAATACCTGTTCCTGCTTTTATAAATGATAAAAGGCAACACAAAAAAAATAGTCAGGATATGTGGGGGAAACTTAACCTCAGCCAGCAGTATGCGGTTTGTAGCTTAGGTCAATTCGGTTACTTACTCACTTATGTAAGGTCACTAGCCGGAAACACTCTGGCAATATTAAAGCAAAGTGACAAAGTAGCTACAGTGAATGCTGCAGGTATTATTAATGTAAATCCTGGCATAATCTGTCGATAATAACAGTTCAAAAATTCCCCAACAAAAAAGGAGCCTAGGCTCCTTTTTTTATGCTTGAAAAACTGTTTGTTCAGGATCTAGAAGGGAATATCGTCATCAAAATCAATTGATGGTTCTTGTGGGTTCACTTTAGGTGCTTGTTGCTGTTGCCCTTGATTAGAGAAGCCACCTTGTTGGGCTGGTGCTTGTTGTTGAGGAGTAAATCCACCTTGCTGCGCTGGTGCTTGCTGTGGAGTAAAACCACCTTGTTGTGCTGGAGCTTGCTGTTGAGCAAAACCACCCTGTTGAGCTGGCGCTTGCTGTTGCTGCCCTTGATTAGAGTAGCCACCTTGCTGAGCTGGAGCTTGCTGTTGAGCAAAGCCACCTTGCTGTGCTGGAGCTTGCTGCTGACCTTGATTAGCAAAGCCACCGCCCTGCCCTTGAGACGATTTACCATCTAACATTTGCATTACGCCATTAAAGCCTTGTAATACTATTTCGGTAGTATACTGATCTTGGCCTTGTTGATTGGTCCACTTACGTGTTTGCAAAGATCCTTCAAGATATACCTTTGAACCTTTTTTTAAGTATTCGCCAGCAATTTCAGCAAGCTTGCCAAACATAACAACACGATGCCATTCTGTTTTATCTTTTTGCTCACCTGTTTGTTTGTCTTTCCATGAGTCTGACGTTGCTACTGTAATATTTGCTACAGCGCCGCCATTTGGCATAAAACGTACCTCAGGATCTTTACCTAAGTTACCTACTATGATTACTTTATTTACACCCGCCATGAAAATATCCTATTAATTGAGCAATTAAGACGTACGCTGATTCTTTATAAAATTTAAACTTAGCTAAAATCTATTTAAAGAAAAGGTACATCTTGGGAATTTAGTTTAAGGGGGTAATTCTATAGTGAGCGGCGATTAAATTCGAGTGATTTTTTGTTAAAAGTGCATTTATTTTATTTTATTCTAGATTCTTATCTTTTATGAATTCTAAACTAAATACCATGGGTAATTCATAGGGGAAACACACTAAGAATATAACTGGCTAGTTTATTTCAGTTTTAAGTAGCGCTATTTAATAATTTTCACAATATGAAATTATATATACCCGCTCCACTTGAAAATGCAGGATTCAGCTGGAATTAGAAACGCCTTTAGGCAAGGCATTGATTGTAGAGAATGGTTGTTCATTCTCAAAATCAATAACGCAGCAAAAAGCGTTTCTAAACCAGCCCTTGGGGAAGCCTGAGCAAATCATTCCCTGCGTTACATTTCTTTTTAAGGGGCAACCCTTGATAAAAAATGTGCCTTGATTATGAATTACTCAGACTTCCTGAAACGAGCATCTTCAAGTGGAACGGGTATAAACAAAGTTAAACCTCCGTTTGACCTGCTCTAAACCTTACTGAATATTGATTAAACAACTTTACCCATAATGACTATAGTTAAATAAGTGATATATAAAGTCTTACTCATTTGCTTCTTTATTTTAGATACGCGGTGGAGTTTTTATTGGGAATAATAAAAAAATGTAATGTCATATCGCCAAAACCTGTAAAAAAACATTCTCTTATTTGGCGAGATAATTCAATTACTAAACTACTATATTTTTTTGTGGTTAGCATTCTATTATCAACTTTCTGCCGTATGGTCTTTGCTAACGAACCGGTAAATAAAGAAGTTAATAACAACACAGCGTTTGCTAGTACATCGCCTGTTGAACTATTCAGTACAAAAGAAATTAATCACTTATCAATAGCTCCTTCTGACGATATAACAATATGTGACTCTAGCCAGCCAAAGGTAACCTTCAAGCCACAAACTATCTTTGATGAGAATGAAGAAGGGATAATTTTTTTACACCGTTGGGTCAATGCTATTCACATTGATACAAAAATTGTAACCCTCGAAAATGAAGCAACTTTTTTCATGAAAAAATGCATAAAAACTCCTGATGATTTGGCTGAGCTGGAACGATATTTACGAAGTAGAAAATACTTAAAAGATGCAACCGTTCTCAGCGATGACAATAATAAAAAAATTACCGTTACCACCTGGGATAACTGGTCTCTCATGCCAACGATAAGTTTTGGCCGTAAAGGTGGGGTTAATACCTATAGCTTAGGCATTAAAGATCATAATTTAATTGGTTTAGGCATAGACACTCAAATATCTGCATATAATAACATTCAGCGTTCAGGATACAAATTAACGGCTAACATCCCGCTTTTTCAAAAACAAAACACAGCTGTTAACTTACGGTTCGCCGATAATGATGATGGTCAGCAACGTAGTTTATTTCTAAATAAAATATTTCCCAGTTTTCATTCAAAAACAGCCTATAACATAGGTTTTAATGAAGAGACTCGTAACGATACTGTATTTCAAAATGGGCAAGATCAAAGTATTTATAGGCACGATGTTAGTTTTAAAGAAGGAAGCTATGCATGGTTAAAATTTAACAATGACAGCCGTTTATTGAGGTATCGTTTTGGGATAACGCAAGATAAAGACACCTTTTCACAATTACCGTTTGAGGAGAGTGGTGATTTAGAGCCCCCTTTACTAACCGATGTTATACCAGCAGATAGAGATTTACTCTACCCGTGGTTAGCTTTTAACTATATTGAAAAAGATTTCAAAAAGCTAACAAACGTTCACTTGATTACTCAGATAGAAGATTTTAATCATGGTTGGCAGATAAGCTCTCGTATTGGCATTGGTAATGGAACAAAAGAAAAATCTGCATGGACATTATGGAGGATGCAAGTAAAAAAAGGCTTTAATTTACATGATAAAGCGCTTCTATTGCTTGACCTATCATTGGCTAATGATACCTACGAAGAAAGGGATAGTCGTTTATTAGTTAGGTTCAGCGGAGAATACTTTTATCAATTCAACAAAAGCTTCGGTTTTTATTTAAGTAATACTAATGTTACGAGTGAAAACGAGTACTTAGATAAGCCC
>Ga0308012_10000913_pt1 | contig 16602 bp, 13 predicted proteins | sample Neamet179_FD_203133 | JGI IMG/M metagenome (GOLD analysis project Ga0308012, IMG submission 203133) | Marine microbial communities from water near the shore, Antarctic Ocean - #179 | ecosystem: Environmental > Aquatic > Marine > Unclassified | place: Southern Ocean | collected 2014-07-25 | reverse complement strand
GCTAGGGCTTAGCTACAAGCGCATGCAGGATGCCAGCGACTTACTGCCAGCAGATATCCTCGGCATTTCAATTTTCAATCAAACTACCAGCAAGTTTTCTTTCTATCAAGCCCCTATATTCAGCTAGTTCGTACTTGCCGATGAGATAAACCGAACCTCTCCAAAGACGCAGAGTGCTCTGTTGGTGGCGATGGAAGAACGACAGGTAACGATTGAAGGCGAAACGCGGATTGCTGGAAATGAACACAGAGCGAGACAAGGTCGAAGCGATTAATCAGTGTATGTCCCTTGAAGAGGTAGTCTCATTTCGTCGTCAGTCGGCACAAGTAAAGGCCAGCGATTCCTTGTAAGGCTATGTGCAGCGATTGATTTCCTTCACTCGAGGAAAAGATGAGTTGCATTTTTGTCTGTCGCCACGCGGTAGCCTGGCCATCATACGTTCGGCCAAGACCTGGGCGTTGATGTGTGGGCGTAATCATGTGGTGCCAGAGAACCTTAGAAGATTGTTAGGCTGGTTGCACGAGACAGGAGTTAACGGTACTGAATGTGATGATGAGAGAGGATACTTACTTACAGGAAAACGTTATCTAAAAATGCTTCATTTAGATCGTAGTTATTGATTAGTAGGTAATGCCAGAGCCAATTTCCTTTCGGAATTGATTGCCATTTTTAGTTGCGCCAAGCGTCCAATCAGAAGTTCCAAGCCATCTACTACTATATTGGCTTGCTCCCGGTTATATCTAAATCGAATAACAATCTCCGTTCATACTGTGAGTGTTATTACGAATAAGGAATATATTGCAAATAGGACCGACCATAGCTTGAAGCGTCCAGGGAAAAAGATCACGGAGACCATCAATAAGATGCCCAGCGAAGGAACGGCTATCGAGGGTATAACTGCATTTTTATACATGAATATGTTGACGTATGGCCCCACCAAGAAATACAACAGCATTGATAGCGCGGAAAGGCGACCCAAGTGCTGACTCTCCTCTAGCATGTTAAGCGTGCCGTCTTCTGGGATCGATAGTGCCATCTCGGCGGCGCCGTAAATACAGGAGGACCCGAACACTAGTACAATGAAGTCTAGAAATGTCCACTGCTCTATGACGCGCAGACCCCAGCCGACCCACCAGAGTTGCAAAATGTAGAGCATGATGCTGAATGCCCAGATTGCCGAAGACCAGTGGAATAGAACCTTGCTGTAGGCACGTATTTGCATCGCTATGGTGTGCAGCAGGCGGGTGATTGCCAGGCCAAGGATAATGGAGACTGCAATGAAGATGTATTCGTGTTGAGTCATATTATTTTTTTAACAGGGCCGTCGTCGCGAGTATTGCGGTAGTAAATTCATAAGCTAATGCGCTATAGGTATAAGCGCTGACGGGATCCGTTGCCAACAGAAATGAAATCAACCGGGCCATCGCCAAGGTTCCTACGCCTAGTATGAGAAGCACTAGGCCTGCGCTGTAAAAGTCCGATTTTAGAAAAGCCAATAGGCAGAATATGCCTATTCCGGTCTGCAGTCCGCCATACATTGCTCCGATTTCGGCAAATGCATCACCGTTGCTCATTTCCAAGCCGGCGAGCCCTGATGGAATAGCTGGAGATGCCAAGCTGACAAGCCCGTAGCCAATAAAGACGAGAGCGGAAATTCCTAGAAGTGTTCTACCAAGTATCATGTATCTATACCTACTTCATTCATTGATTATGTAAGATCCATTGCCAAAAGGGTCTGCACTATACGCATTAGAACTCCATAAGGCCTTTAGAGGAACTATGTGTTGTTGCGCTGTACCGTAACCCATTTGCAGATATAACATTTGTTTATGTGACCCGGCTAGTATTTATCTTCGCAGAGTTTTAACTGTGCGCCCTAAACCACTCATTTAGAAATTCCTCATTGTCGAGGGTATCCTGCCTTGAGCGAGAAAGCGTGTGTCCAGCGAATTAAACCCAGGAACGTCGGAATTTTTGCTAGAGGGGCTGATCTTCGGACTGTGTAAGAATTATAGGGGCACAGCGATGTGGCAGCTACTCAGAGTTACTCGCATGTTCTAGGGAGACACTAAGCCGGGAGTAGCCCGCTAGAGTGTATGTAGTTATTCGCTGTGAGGTTCCGATTAACTATAGGCTAGGCTTCATCTAAGGTGGATCATCAGCCTCCAGATAGCTTCACATTCTTGAAATGCTTGTCCAATTCCAGTTTGATTTGATCGCGATGGTCGCCCTGAACCTCGATGGTGGCATTCTTTACGGTGCCACCGGAGCCGCATAAAGCCTTAAGTTTCTTGGCAAGGGACTTGAGATCAGCGTCGTTCATCTCTAAGCCTGAGATTAGGGTGACACCTTTGCCTTTTCGGCCTTTGGATTCCCTGCTGATTCTGATTGGCGGGTCGACGACCTGCCTGGGGTTGCCATTGTCTTGGACAAGGCGGCATTTGCATTTGCGCAGGGGCTTGTGACAGCCAGGGCAGATAGAGGACTCGGAGCTATAGACTAGGCGAGAGTTACTCATGGTAATAAGCCGCGAGTCTCTTTGTGCTAAGTCTTGTAAAGCGGTGGTAGTGAATATTGGTCTTCTTGTAGCTGTTTCTTTTGCACGCGTAGTTTGCTCTTTCTTAGCTGCGAGATGAGCTGCAGCAGGTGTTTGGCATCGAATGTGCTGCTGCTCGCTTGATTGTCATTAATTTGGAACAGAGCTGTTTGAATATTGCGTACGTGTTCGTGAAGGGCGGGGGATTCACTCTGCTGCAGAATGTCTTCCATGCTGATTACGTAGCGGCTATCGATGTGGTGATCACACCATGTTATGAGCGTTTTTCGTATTGTCGTGAGGTCATTGCTGCCGCAGGCACCCACGAGTTGCTTGTAGGCTACGCGTTCGTTGTTGTTTGGGTTGTAGTTCGCTGCTAACTGCGTCTTTAGACGTTGCAGATATTCGTTGATCTCACGCTTGTTGTCCGCGATTACGAGTTTGTAGATACTGAACATCACGATGATGAACGCGGTGGCGATTGTATAGTTAAGCCATGAGGCCTTTACTTCAATGAATTCTGCCTCTGCTTGTTCATCTATCATGTCCTGATCTACTATCGGTAGTTGAGATAGTAGCTCCTCTAGGTTTTCGGAACTGGCCACGGTCTGTTCGGCGGGTATCTCGCCGGTGATAGTCGCAATCACTAATCTAGTTGTGGGAATGATAGTAACCTCTTGCTGGTTGGTATTTATGTTCCACCAAGGGATTGATATCTCGGGAATGAGCACATTGCCGCTTGCGATAGGCACTATGGACGTGGTTTCTATTCGGGTGCCAACGATCGCTCCTTCTACAAAGGTGCGTTCGATCTCTGCTGGGTCTGGGTATAGGTTTAAGCCTTCGATCTCTTCGGGGCCAAATGGTGGCAGTACGGCTCCGTCTAGGCCGTCTGCGGTCATGGTCACTGTGCGTACGACGCTGTCGCCAACTTTCAGGTTGTTGATGTCTGTGCTCCAGTTTTCCTCCAGCGTGAGGTTTGACACCGGCAGCCAGAAATCGTTGCCCTGAATAGCAACAGGTCGTTCCAAAACATCAATTGTTATGCCTTCGATGAATGCGGTAACGCGACGGGTGTTGAGGTTTCTAAATACAAAGTTACTAGACCCATCAGTGACCTCGCCGCGAAACAGTATGTCAGGCACCTCTAAGGGGCCGCTTCGCTGTGGAAAGATGACATAGCGCTTCTCGTAGACACCGTAGCGTTCTCCATCGATGAGCTTCTCATATTGATTGGGAGAGCCGATCAGCTGGATGACTGAGTCTTCCATCTCGAGTTCGGTGAATTGTGGGTTTCGAATGCCGTTGATCGTGTAGTAGAGGCGAACTGTGAACAACAGCTGTTCCTGCACGTAGACAGACTCTTTGTTTGTCTCTATTTCTAGGTATAACTCTTCGTTCGATTGGTTGGAGCGAGGGCCCTCATTCGTCACAGTGACTTGTATTGGTGCTGTCGTTGTTCCATTGATATCTAATTCAGGAATTATTAATTCGCCTTCTTCGAGAGGAAATAACGTAACTATGTAGTCAGTCCACGCTTCAACCGCGCCATTGACACTTCTTATCTGGCTAGAGGTTCTGGTGCCCAGCACATCAAACTGACTGGTTAGCGGAGTCAGGTCTAATTGCATACCTTGGCGCTGATCGTAGATTCGTATAGTGAGTGTTATGGTTTCGCCGCGCGCGATCTCGTTGCGATCGAGAGAGATCTCTACCTCCTGCGCCTGCGCCGTTGAGAATAGTGTTAGGCCGAGGCAGAGTAATATGAATGCCAGTCGTGACTTAATTCTCACCAGATCTGTCCTCCATTTTGCAGGCTATTTGCCGTGCCATTTAATTGACGCTGTCGGTATTGGTATCTGAATTTGCGGCGCAGCAGTTCGCCCGGGTCGTCTTCGATGCGCCGTAACCACTGTTCAAGAGATTGTTGCTCTTCAAATTCTTCATTGGTCGTTTCGCTAGGCGTATTCTGCTCGCTATTCGACTCGGAACCTTCTTGTTCTTCCGGTGGTTGATTCTGCTGCTCTTGATCTTGCTGACTTTGATCGCCTTCCTGGCTCTCTTGATCTTGCTGTTCACTGCTTTCGGAGTCTTGATCTGACTCGTTCTCGGAATTCTGTTCTGACTCGTTTTCTTGGTCTTCGCCTTCCTGGTTCTCGCCGTTCTCAGCTTCTTCTTGCTCTAACAATTGCTCGACGATTGCTTTGTTCTGAAGTGAATCGACATGGCCAAGTTCTAAGCTAAGCGCCATGTCGTAGGCAGCTATAGACTCGGCGTAGTTGCCGGACAAGGCGAGGGCGTTGCCTCGGTTGTAGTGCCCATCTACAGTATCGATGGAGCTGAAGGATGCTATTGCGGCCTCGTAATTCGCCGCTTTGTAATTAGCTGCTCCGGCCCAGTCGGTCGCCTCGAATAGCAATGCAGCGGTAGAGTGTTCTTCGCTCGCGAAAGCCTCAGCGGCCTGTTGATCCCTTGTCATCCAAAGGTCTTTCCATTCGAGCGCTTGTACCTGCTGGCTTGGTAGCATCATGCCGGAGCCGGTAACTAGAACGAGGCTGAATAACCAACCGCGACGGAAACTCATGGCAGCGATCGGCAGAACCAACAGCAATAACCAAGGACCGAACTCATGCCAAACATCGAACTCCTCTTCGACATCCGACATTTGGTCTTCATCTAATAGTTCGAAGTCCGAAAGCAGGAAGGCTAGGTCAGAATCGGCAAGCTGTATATCGTGGTAGCGCCCGCTGACGCGATTGGCGAGTGACTGCAAAACGTTTTTGTTCAGAGTAGGGATGATCAATGCTCCAGCTTCATCTGTCAGGAAGTTGCCGTCATTAGTGCGAATTGGTGCGCCTTCTTCGGTGCCGATACCCATGATCAAAAGCTCATAGTCGTTCTCGGCGAATAGTTCTGTGATAAGCAGTTCTTCGTCGAAGCCACTTATGCCGTCTGTCATTAGCAGCACCTTGCCTCGGTTCGCTTCAGTTCCGTCAAGTAGCCCAATGGCGAGTTCGATCGCCTCAACTGGCTTGCTACCAAAAAGCGGCATTATATTAGGGCTTAGCGAGGGGACCAGTGCTTCAATTGTAACCACGTCATCAGTTAGCGGTGTCACCGTATGCGCATCCCCAGCGTAGACGACGAGGGCGGTCTGACCTTCTTCGCGCAGAGTGAGGATGTCCCGCAGCTTACGCTTCGCTAGATCGAGCCTATTAGGCGAATGATCCGGTGCAAACATAGACAGCGAAAGGTCAAAAACGATGACAAGAGCGTCTTCTTTTTTCTGCACCGGTTGTGGCAACTGCTCCCACACAGGGCCGGCCAGCGCAAGAATGGACAGAGCCCAGGCGGCAAATAACAAGATCAGCGGCGTTCGCTGCGATGCGTTCTTACTGCGGTCTAGAAGATAGGGCAGAAGATTCTTGTCGATGGCCTTGTCCCAGGCTGTTACGACTGAATTCACGCGCCACATTGCGACGAAAAATAGCAGCACAGGAATCAGTGCCAGTAGCCATATTGGTCTTAGGAAATGAAAATTATCGATCAAACTGACGGGTATAAGTATCTCCATCAGGCTTTACTTCCGTTGGTTGTCTCAACTTCATCATCATCGTCGCTATTGCCTAGTCTTGCTTTGCCGGCGAGTGACATCCATGGAATAGAGAATAGGGCGAGCAGGAAACTGATTATCACGGCTGCACCGAGGGGCCAATAAAATAGAACTCTAGTGGGCCTGTAGGTCTGCTCGTCCTGCTCGATGGTCTCGAGTAGGTCTAGTTCTTCATAGATATCGACAAGATCATTCACATCTCGAGCTCTGAAATAACGTCCACCAGTTGATTCTGCTATCTGTGTGAGCACAGCTTCGTCTAATTCTGCCGACGGGTTGATCGCTCTAGCGCCGAAGAATGTGCGCTGCACGACTTGATCGGCACCGATGCCGATCGTATAGATCTTGATGTTCTCTGTCTGCGCGAGCTGACCTGCCTGTTCTGGCGAAACAGCGCCGGCATTGTTCACGCCATCGGTCAGTAATACCAGTACGCGGCTGTTCTCGGGTCTCGTACGTAGGTGGATGACACCTAGGCCGATAGCGTCGCCGATTGCTGTAGCAGATTCTTCGATGATGCCGATCTCAGCTTCGGCCAACAGCGTGCCGACGGTTTCGCGGTCGAAGGTGAGAGGTGCCTGAATATAGGCATGGGCGGCGAATAGGATTAGACCGAGGCGGTCGCCTTCGCGGCGCTCTACAAAGTCACCGACAACAGCCTTCACTACGTCGATACGTGAGGCCTGACGATTACCCACCACCATGTCCTGAGCCTCCATGCTGCCGGAGATGTCTACCGATAGCATTAGGTCGCGTCCGGTGGATGGAAGCTGGACGGGGTCGCCTAGCCACTGTGGGCGGCTGGAGGCAATCACCACGAGCAACCAAATTGCCGTGCAGCAGATTAGGTTTAATAATCTGCCGGAGGTCATGTTCTCGTTATCTGACTGCAAGCGGCTGAGAGTGCTGAAGAAAGGTACGTACAGCGCCGCATCCTGACGTGGCGCACGTGCAAAGAGCTTATAAATGATTAGCGGCAGCGGTAAGACTAGGAAAACATAGGGCCAAGTAAATTCAAGCATCTGAGCTTAGCCCCTGAGCTGCTGAGGCAGTTTCGTCACTGGGGTCATCGTTAGACTTATTATCACCTTTATAGAGGCTCTCGATCCACTGCTGACCGAAGCTCTGCATGGCGTCTACATCCACTTCGCACTTAGTCTGGAAACGGCCGTATTGCAGGGCTGTAGCGATGTCGTCGGTCATGAGGGAAGATTCCCCTTTTTGACGGATAAAATCAACCCATGAGGCTCCGTCTAGGCTGGCTGCATTGGCCTGTGGGTAGTGCACCAGCGCTACGCGGCGAACCACGGTATTGAATTGATTGACGTAGTCGAGCTTGCTTTGATCCATGTTAGCCGGGTCTGCTTGGGAATAGCTGTCATAGCAGCGCTGCAGCTCGGCCAGAGCGTATCGGCAGATCCTCTGCTGGTGCGCTCTGCTAGTTAATTTTCGAAACAAGATAACCAGCATAAATAGGACGATAGCGGCGAGAATCCACCAGCCAATAGCCGGCGGCCAGTAGCTTACCGGTTCGGGAAGGTGAATGTCGGCTAGTTGAGCTAAGAGCTCTTCGCTATCCATTGACGTATCTGCTCCACGACCAATTGATTGGTCCGCATTTTAATGAGTTGAATCCTCAGCTTGTCTAATTCCGACTCGATGCCTTGCATACGTTGCTGAAACTGTTCTTTGTAGCGATTGCGCGCCTTGTTGCTATGGGTATTGAGCGCGCCTTTGCTGGAGCCGTCGGTGATGCTATAGATACCGGGTACTGGTAAAGATTCCTCTAAGGCGTCATACACCATGCAGCAGACCACGTTATTGTGCTGCGATAGCTGATTTAGATACTGCAATGCCTTCGCATCCAGCGTCATAAAATCGGAGATTACATACAGCGTACTGCCGGGCTTAGTGATGCGCCGTATTTGACCGAGAGCGTGAGCCAAGCCAGGCTTAAAGCCTTCTTCTGGTTCTCTGTGGGTCTCAGGATCCTTAACGTGCTGCAGCTCCTGATTATATTTATAGACTTGATTCAGCAAATGCAGCGCCGATCGACGGCTGCGCTTGGGCCGAACCAAGGACGAGCCCCAATTGGAAAACACCAGTCCGCCGACTCGATCGCCATTATCGATGGCAAGCCAGCACAGTAGTGCGGCGGCCTGAGCTGCTAGAACCGACTTGAAGGCGACCTGGCTACCAAAAAACATGTTGTGAGTCTGGTCGACCGCGATGATAACGGGTCGTTCCCGCTCTTCTCGGAAGACTTTGGTAAAGGGTTTATTTGTTCGAGCGGTGACCCGCCAGTCAATAAGCCGTATATCATCGCCTGCTTGATAGGGTCTGAACTCTTCGAAGTCGAGTCCGCGGCCACGCATCTTGGACAGATGCAGCCCCGAAATACCGGCGATGGAGCGGGAATGAGCTAAGTAATCGAGATTCTTTGCTGCATGGCGCTGAATCAACAACTCTTCCAAGCTGATGACCGCTCCAGTACTCTGGTAGCGGGCGAAATGTGGGTCGCTGTTAAGCTTCGCTGACATGATAAGCCTTGGCGTTTGCTAGGCTGAAGGTACGCGTTCGCGAATAGTCTCAAGCACTTTATCTGGAGTGATACCGCTGGCTTCTGCCTCGAAGCTCAATAGGATGCGATGGCGCAGACAGTCGAAAAGGACTTCCTGTACATCATCTGGGCTTACGAAGTCTCTACCCTGAATCCATGCATGGGCCCGTGCGCATCGGTCTAGCGAGATCGTGCCGCGAGGGCTGGCACCATATTCCAGCCAAGATGCAAGGTCCTCGCCATAATTCTCTGGTGTTCGTGTCGCCATGATCAGTTGAATTATGTATTCCTCAACCTCTGGCGCCATGTGCATGTTCAGGATTTCCAAGCGCGCTGCGAATAGGCACTCTTGAGTTACCTCTTTCGGAGATTCTGCTACGTGATTGGCAGCCTCATTGCGGACAAGGTGCAGGATTTTTCGCTCTGCTTCGATCTTCGGGTAGTCGATCGTAACGTGCATGAGGAAACGGTCTAGTTGTGCTTCAGGAAGTGGATAGGTGCCTTCCTGCTCAATTGGGTTCTGGGTCGCCATCACGAGAAACAGGGGTGGCAACTGGAAGGATTCGCGGCCAACACTGACCTGATGTTCACCCATCGCCTCTAAAAGTGCTGACTGCACCTTCGCCGGTGCGCGGTTGATTTCATCTGCCAGCACCAGATTGTGGAAAATAGGGCCTTGTTGGAAGACGAATGTACCGTCTTCCGGCCGATATACCTCTGTACCTGTAATATCGCTAGGTAGTAAGTCGGGTGTAAATTGGATGCGGTGAAAATCGCCCTCTATGGCTCGTGAAAGATCTTTGATCGCTTTGGTCTTTGCCAAGCCGGGTGCGCCCTCTACCAGTAAATGGCCATCAGCCAGCAATGCAATCAGTAAGCGATCAATTAGGCGCTCCTGGCCTATAATTTGAAGCGATAACCAATTTTTGAGTTCTGTTATTATTTCGTGATGGCTCATATTGATAATTCTCTACTGTGTGTGCGGCGCATAAAGCGAAGTCAGGGATTTTAAACGTTTTGATATGTATGTCTAGGTCGAGATTGTAGCTGAATGTAGCTACCCCTCGGTCACATCGATAAATTAATTGAAGTAACCGCCGCGGCGAGGGAAAGTTAGATTAATGATGAGGCGGCAGATGGGGATGGAAAAGCAGGTTTTTGCGATGATTCGAAGAGCATGCAGAAATAGGCAGCATTTCACGCGAGGGCCTATGCTATGAGCGCAAAATACCTATTGGGGCATGAGAAGCTCATGAAACTCAGCAAGAGGCTGGGTGAAAACTATTCGAAGACGAATGCCGTCGATCTGGATCTTTTTGTTACCCATTACTTTGCCAGCACTTCGCGTTCGGACCTGAGTGATCGCAGCAATGATTCGATGTATGACAATCTAAAGCAGGCTTGGGCCTTCTATCAACAGCGCGATACTAAGTCGCCCAAGATCGAATTCCTGGACTTCGATTCCGGCGATGAGGGAAAAGGAAAAGGGGAGATAAAGGACCGGAGCAGCGGAACGCGTATTCTTGTGCTGCAGAACGACATGCCATTCTTGGTCGATTCGATACGGCAGGCGCTTACGCGCTGCTCGGTAATTATTAAATACATCAACAACTCCGTTCTCTGCAGCGAGCGAAATGCGCGCGGCTCTAAATCCCCTGGAAAGCTATCGATCATTCCGCTCAGCGTAACTGAAGGCTCGACTAGGGAGGCGTTGATTTGCCTCGATTGTGTTCGGCTCACTGCCAATGAGAGCAAGCTTGCCGAAAAGGAGGTTCGCGAAACCTTAAAGCATGTTGCGGCAGCCGTTAAAGACTACCCAGCCATGTCCAAGCAGATGCTGAGAGTTAGAGCTGCACTCAAAAAGAGTGCGGCAATTGTCCCGGCCTCCCGGACAAGTCACAACGATTCGCTTGAGTTTATCTCTTGGATGTTGGATGACCATTTTACCTTTCTGGGCTACGAGAAATATTGCATTAATCGCAAAACGGGTAGTCCGAGCATCGAGTTACAGGGAAAATCTCCTTTGGGTGTTTCCAAGTTTAAGACAGGCATCAAGCCGAAAGTTAAGCTGTCCGACTTATCCATGGGCGCGCGCGACCTGATTCTGAAGAAGAAGATCTGTAACTTTGCGAAATCGGGAACTCGCTCCAAAGTTCATCGCCCAGCTTACTGTGACTACGTGCTGATAAAAGAATTCGATAGTAACGGCGAAGTTTCAGTAGAACATCGTTTCTTAGGCCTCTATACATCCTCTGTGTATTTCCAAGAAGTGTTGGAGATCCCTTTGCTGCGGCGCAAAGTACAAGCAGTGCTTGAATTGTCAGGCTTCGCGCAGAATGGGCATAACATCAAAGACCTATTGCAGGTCATCAACGTGTTTCCGCGGGATGAGTTGTTTCAGATTAGCAGAAGCCAGTTGTTGCACACCTCTACAGAAATTGCCCGGATCCAGGGTCTGAGGACTAGCCGGTTATTTATTCGCCGCGATCTCTATGGAAACTTCTTTTCCTGTCTTGCGTATGTCCCTAAAGACACGTTTACAACAAAGGTGCGGCTCATAATACAGAAGCTTCTGCAGCTGCGTCTGCAGGCGGAAGAGGTCGAATTTACCACGTATTCCTCGGAGTCAGCATTCACCCGAATCCATCTCATCTTCCGTGTGCCGCGAATAGAGCAGGTGATCTATGACGCGTCGGTCATCGAAACCGAGATGGTTAGTCTTATTAAGCCTTGGGAGGAACACTTTTCGAAGGCACTGACAGTTCAGCATAGCGATATTGAGGCCAGCAAATTGTTTGCGGCGTATTCAGACTGTTTCTCCGAGTCCTACAAGGAGTCCTATAAGCCTGAGACTGCCGTCACCGACATTCTAGATATTGAGCGAGTTGTAGCGACGAAAGAGCTGGTCGTAAAACTTTCGCCCTGCAGTTCCGAAGGGCAGGCCGAATTTAGTTTCATAATATTCAGTTATGACGAACAGCTGCATCTGTCTGATGTCGATCCCATCTTAGAGAATTTGGGTCTCAATATTATTAGCGAGAAGACTTTCAAATTACAGTTGAATTCTGATGACCGAGTTTGGCTGCATGACTTTTCACTATATCGTGCTAAGCAACTTGGACATTTCACTTCCCAGGCGAAAGAGATCTTCGAGGATGCGTTTCTTGCGATCTTCAATGGAGAGACTGATGACGATAGTTTCAATGAACTGGTTACTACGGCGGAGATAACATGGCGTTATGCTGCCTTGCTACGAGCGTATGCATCTTATCTAAAGCAAATTAATTTTGGCTATAGCGTGGCACATATTGCCGAGGCCTTGTCGAACAATCGAGAAACCTGCCGTCTACTCATTGAGTATTTTGCCAAGTTGTTTGATCCCTGTCTTAGCGGAAGCGAGCGAAAGAAAGTGAAAGCGGTTAGAAGAAAACTCATCACGGCAATTGACGCCGTTACTGTACTGTCTGAGGACAGCGTGCTCAGAGCCTATCTAAATTTGTTCGATGCGACCCTTCGCACTAACTACTTTCAACCGCAGGCAGATGGCGCTTCACTCAAGAGCTATTTCTCATTCAAATTTGATCCAGCTCAGATTGACGGCATGCCTAGGCCGGCGCCTCGCTATGAGATATTCATTTTCTCGCGCCAGGTTGAGGGTGTTCACTTGCGGGGCGGCAAGGTCGCCCGTGGCGGACTGCGTTGGTCGGATCGTCGTGAAGATTATCGTACCGAGATACTGGGCTTGGTTAAGGCGCAGCAGGTCAAAAACTCAGTCATCGTTCCCGTTGGTGCGAAGGGCGGTTTCGTCATCAAGCAAGACACATCTAGCTTATCTAGGAATGAGCTCAGAGAACTAGGCATTGCCTGTTATCAAATATTTATTCGGGGCTTGCTCGATATCACTGACAATCGAGTAGGAGCTAAGATTTCTTCTCCGTTGTCTGTAGTCAAGCGCGACGACGACGACCCCTATCTGGTTGTGGCCGCCGACAAGGGTACAGCTACGTTCTCCGATATCGCGAACGGTCTCAGTGCCCAGTATGGCTTCTGGTTGGGCGATGGCTTTGCCTCCGGCGGTAGCAATGGCTACGACCACAAACAGATGGGCATCACCGCGAAGGGTGCCTGGCTGTCAGTGCAGCGACATTTCCGCGAACTGGGTATAGATATCCAAAAAGAAGACTTCACCGTGGTAGGCATAGGAGATATGTCAGGTGATGTCTTTGGTAATGGCATGCTGTTATCCAAACATATCTGCTTACAGGCAGCGTTCAACCATTTACAACTATTTATCGATCCGACTCCAAACTCTGCGCGAAGTTTTACTGAGCGTTCCCGTCTCTTCAAGAAGCAGGGCTCGTCATGGAAAGACTATAACGCAAGTTTGATTTCAAAGGGCGGGGGAGTGTTTTCTCGGCAGTCGAAATCTATAGCGATTACGGCGCAGATGAAGAGTTGTTTCGACATCGAAGCGGACTCGCTGACACCTGATGAGCTTATCTCTGCATTGCTAGTTAGTCCTGTGGACATGCTTTGGAATGGCGGTATCGGCACCTACGTAAAGGCAACTTCCGAAAGCCATCAAGAGGCAGGCGACAAGGCGAATGATTCGCTGCGTGTAAATGGTAAGCAACTTCGTTGCAAGGTGATTGGTGAGGGCGGCAATCTCGGCTTTACTCAGCTCGGACGCATTGAGTATGCGATGCATGGTGGTGTATCGCTAACTGACTTTATCGATAATTCTGCTGGCGTGGACTGTTCGGACCATGAGGTTAACATAAAGATTTTATTGAACACGCTGGGCAAGAAGGCGCAGCTTAGCGAGAAGAACCGCAGTAGCTTGCTACACAGTATGACTGAGGACGTATCCCAACTCGTTCTTGCGAACAACTATTCCCAGGTGCAGGCGATTAGTCTGGCCAACTACGAGATGGAATTTCGCAACAAGGAATACGCGGGCCTTATCTCCTTTCTTGAACGGGGAGCAGGTCTTATCCGAGATTTAGAATTCCTGCCAAGTGCTGAACAGTTAGAAGAGAGAACGGCGAAGCAGCAGTATCTGACACGCCCCGAAATCTCAACTGTAACCTCCTACGTGAAGATGTATCTAAAACAGGTGCTGGTTAATGCTGATTATATCGATGATGGCTACTTAGAGAAGTACCTTCACGATGCGTTCCCAGCGAGTCTAGCAAAGAAGTATCAAATAGAAATCTCAAAGCATCCGCTGAAAAGAGAATTGATTGCTACGCAGCTTGCGAATTTTGTTGTGAACCTAGTAGGGCCGAGTTTTATCTATCGCTTGGTAGATTCGACAGGAGCGTCGGCAAACGATGTGGTCAAAGCAGCCGTGATGGCCAAGGATATTTTCGATATTGAGAAGTACTGGCTGCAGATAGAGGCGCTGGACTATAAAGTATCGGCGAATACACAGGCGGCGATGATGACGCGCTTAACGCGCCTGCTTAGGCGAGCTACGCGCTGGCTGCTGCGCCATCAAGAGGGTGTGATGGGCTTCGCTGAGGTTCAGAAACTATTCGCCGGGCAGATTAAGGCTGTTCGCATGATGTATCCACAGAAGCTGCCGCCCGACGCTCAAGAGTTGTTCGCTGAAAAGTTTGAAGGTTTAGTAGCAGATGGCGTCCCTGAAGATCTGGCGCGAGATATAGTGCGCTATGATTTTCTCTTCCCTGCTACTAGCTTTATTGACATTAGCGAGGCGTGCGGCGAAAAACTCTCGATCGTCGTGGAGGTCTACTATGCTGTTGGTGAAGAGTTGCAGCTGAATTGGTTAGGCAAGATGATAAATCAATTGCGTGTGGGTAATAATTGGCAGGCGCTCGCGCGGGAGTCCTATTTAGATGATCTTGCTTGGCATCAGCGTATCTTGACAGCGAACATAGTCGATTCGAGTGATAAATCCGGGTCTGCGGCAAGTAAGGTGCACAGATGGAGCCAAGAGAGCGCAGCATCGCTCAGTCGAGCTAAGGAGATGTTGGAGCTTCTGAAGGCAGAAATCGATCCAAGCTACGCGATGTTCTCGGTGGTCTTACGAGAATTGCAGACGTTGGCACAGCAGACGGTGGTTAAAAACTAGCTGCTTAGTTTTATGATTTTGATAGTTCGTAAATACTGCGTACAATTCAAATTCATTGAACTCTTTGTTTGCGACTAATTATTTATAAAACTCTGGCGAATTATCTTTGTATAAGCTCTTACGTAATATTTTGTTCTGTCTTCCTGCCGAGGCTTCGCACAATCTCGCCCTGCACGCGATGAAAATCGGCGACGGTCTTGGAGCTTCTGCTTTGCTTGCGGCGGACACAGCAGGCAAGACTCAGTCGAAGAGGTTGATGGGAATCGATTTTCCGCATATTGTCGGTCTCGCCGCAGGTCTGGATAAGAATGCGGATTACGTGGACGCTCTAGCCGCGATGGGGTTCGGCTTTATCGAAGTGGGTACGCTAACGCCTAGGCCTCAGCCTGGAAATCCTAAGCCACGGATGTTTCGCCTCAAGGCTGAGCAGGCAATTATTAATCGCCTTGGCTTTAACAACAAAGGCATCGAGCATGCCTGCGAGAATATTTCGAAGCTAAGAGCTCGCGGCGTGTTGGGAATCAATATTGGAAAGAATTTCGATACGCCAGTGGAACACGCCAGTCAGGATTATATTCACTGCCTGAGAAGGGCCTATGTGCTTGCCGACTACATTACGGTAAACATTTCCTCGCCGAATACACCTGGTCTGCGTAATCTGCAATTTGGTGATGAGTTCAATAGCTTGTTGGATGAGTTAAAAGAAGAGCAGGCTCGCCTGCAGGCTCATCACAATATCTACACTCCAATCGCCGTGAAGCTGGCACCGGATATGACGGCAGAACAGATAGTCTCCTGTTGTGAGAGCCTGCTCAGCAGAGAGTTCGACGGCATCATTGCCACAAATACGACGATAGATAGACCTTTGGTTGCATCACATTCGTTTGCAGAAGAGGCGGGTGGGCTGAGCGGGGCGCCACTGAGTGAAAAGTCCTGCGAGGTTCTGCGGTGTATCAAGGCAGAAGTCGGCGAGCGTATGCCGATTATAGGTGTCGGTGGCATCATGTCGGCTGATCATGCGCAGCGGCGTCTAGCCGCTGGTGCTGATCTGCTGCAAATCTATACAGGCTTCATCTATCAGGGCCCGTCCCTTATTGAGGAAATTCTCGCCGGCGTCGCTACAGATTAGTTAGTCGATCAGGGATGTGCAACTGTTGTCAGTTGGGGCAATGCAAGTGCGCTCAAAGCAAGTGAAAATGAAATTTTTACGCCAGCTTTTAACGCATGCAACATTAGAAAAATCACGGATGGTTTTTTCAATATCAACTAGATAGGAAAACTAGATTGATTACACTGATCTTCTATACAACAGTTGGCTGCCACCTCTGCGAGCATGCGGCGGTGTTACTCGAAGAATTTTCTGGGCAGGCAGACTCTCCGCAATTCGATCTTGAGGAAGTGGATATAAGTACGGATGACTATCTTGTGGAGCTGTACGGGATTCGAATTCCGGTAGTGAAGAATTCAGCAAACGAGAAGGAGATCGGTTGGCCGTTCGGTCTCAAAGATATTGCGACGCTATTTTGATGTGCCAAGGTTCGAAGCGCAGGCCGAATAAATTGTTCGTAGGACAACGGATGTCGGCATAGCCTAATCGTACAATCTTTTGGTATTCAGCCGTTGTTGAAAAGTCAGCCATGAAATTCTTCTCGCCATAGCCAATCTGCGAAAAGTCGCGACCGTGTTGCCGCATCTCATCGAAGCTCATCACATTGAAGTGGCCATGGCCTATGTGTCTCTCTGCTCGGGTCATGTGTTGCGTCGTGCGAAGAAGCAGCTACTCGTAGCGTGGACCG